>Ga0255338_1001237_pt1 | contig 51426 bp, 42 predicted proteins | sample MeOH1_35cm_T4_19_FD_203715 | JGI IMG/M metagenome (GOLD analysis project Ga0255338, IMG submission 203715) | Sandy soil microbial communities from University of British Columbia, Vancouver, Canada - MeOH1_35cm_T4_195 | ecosystem: Engineered > Artificial ecosystem > Sand microcosm > Unclassified ...
TTCGGCACCGCGGGCGGCCATGGCGTCGATGACGGCTTTGGCTTCGCCCAGCAGGTCGGGCTCGGCCAGGCTTTTGCCGATCTTCAGGCCGGCAGCGAGCATGAAGGTGTTGGCGATGCCGCCGCCGACGATCAGTTGGTCGACGTTGTTGGCCAGGCTTTTGAGGATGGTGAGTTTGGTGGAGACCTTGGAGCCGGCGACGATGGCCACCAGGGGGCGCTTGGGTGCCGTCAGGGCTTGGCTGATGGCGTCCATTTCGGCCGCCAGCAGCGGGCCGGCGCTGGCGATGGGGGCGTACTGGGCGATGCCGTAAGTACTGGCTTCGGCGCGGTGGGCGGTGCCGAAGGCGTCGTGCACGAAGATGTCGCACAGTAGCGACATTTTTTTGGCCAGTTCTTCGCTGTTCTTTTTCTCGCCCTTGTTGAGGCGGCAGTTCTCCAGCAAAACGAGTTGGCCGGGCTGAACCTGCACGCCGTCGACCCAGTTGGCCACCAGCGGGACGTCGCGGCCGAGCAGTTCGGCCATGCGGGCCGCCACCGGGGCCAGGGAGTCTTCGGGCTTGAATTCACCTTCGGTGGGACGGCCCAGATGCGAGGTGACCATGACGGCGGCACCGGCGTCCAGCGCCATGCGGATGCAAGGCAGCGAGGCGCGGATGCGGGTGTCTTCGGTGATGGCGCCGTTGTCGTCCTGCGGCACGTTGAGGTCGGCGCGGATGAAGACGCGTTGGTTCTTAGCCTTGCCCTGGGCGCACAGGTCCTGGAAGCGGATGAAGTTCATGATGCTTGGTGCGAAGAGTTGGAAAACCGGAAGCGCGCTGCAGGCTTGGCGGCTGGCGCGCGAAAGCTGCAATTTTAGGCCGCGCCCTGTCGCGCGGCTTACCAGCCCAGGCCGAGGTGCAACGGCAGATAGACCGCCATGCCAACCGCGATGGTGCCCAGCACCACCTGCCCGCTGCCGCGGCGCCAGAAGAACCAGGCGGTGCCGGCCGCCACGGCAAACAGGCGCGCGTCCTGCCAGGTGCTCACCAGCTGCCCCTGGGTCATGACCATTTCCGGCACGATAACGGCCGACAAGGCGGCAATCGGCGCGTACTGCAGGCCGCGCTGCGCCCAATGCGGCAGGCTCCAGGATTTGCTGGACATGAAGAAAAAGGAACGCGTGATGACGGTCACGGCGGCCAGGCCGACGATCACCCCCAGGGTCCAGAAATCGGTGCCGTTCATCTGCCCTCCCGGTGCGCCAATGGCGTCTTTTCCAGCAACAGCGCCAGCGCCACCGCGGCCGCAATCGCCACCACGATATTGAGCTTGAAAGGCAGGGCGAAGGCGGCCACCGCGGCCGCGCCGGCCACGCCGGCCGACACCACGCGCAGCCGGCTGGAGGCCAGCGAGCAGGCCACGCCCAGGAGGGCCAGGATGCCGGCAAAGCTCAGGCCCCAGTGCATCGGCACCGAATGCGCCAGCACGATGCCCAGCAGGCTGGCGCCCTGCCAGCTGGTCCAGTTGGTGGTGGCGCTGCCCAGCAGGTAGGCCAGCTGCGCCTGCTGTTCAGACTGGTTCTGCGGCGGCTGGTGGTAGCGCCGGACAAACATCACGTAGCTGAGGTCAGCGGTCAGGTAGCCGACCAACAGCCGCCAGCGCCGCGGCAGATGCATGAGATAGGCCCGTAAGTGGGCGCTGAAGACGACGAAGCGCAGATTGACGCAGAACGAGGTGGCCAGGATCACCAGCACCGGGGCACCGGCGGCAATCAGCGGAATGGCCGCCAGTTGCGAGCTGCCGGCATAGACCAGCAGCGTCATGGCCACTGACTCGACCAGGCTCATGCCGGACTTGACCATGGCCACGCCGGTCATCAGGCCCCAGGCCGCCAGGCCCGGCGCCACCGACATCGCATCGCGCAGACCATAACGGTACTCGGGATGACGCAGCAACTGCCGCACAGCAGACACGGTCAGCCTCCTCAACCGAGCACGGCGCCAGCCGACAAGGCAAATCCACGCAGGAAGTCGGTCGCCGGCAAGCGCTTGCCGCCCGCACGCTGCAGCTCGGTCAGCCGCAGCACGCCCAGGCCGCATTGCACCGCCACGCCCATTTCATTTGCAGACAAAATCGTGCCTGGCGCCTTGTCGGATAGGCGTGAAGCGCTATCAATTTCGCAGCGCCAGAGCTTGATCGCCTCGCCCTGGCACACCGTCGCGGCACCGGGAAACGGGTTGAAGGCGCGGATGCGCCGGGCAATCACCTCGGCCGGCTGCGCCCAGTCGATGGCGGCTTCGTGCTTTTCGATCTTGTGCGCGTAGGTCACGCCTTCGGCCGGCTGCGGCAGCGGGTGCAGGCCGCCGCAGGCCGCCAGCTCCAGCACCTCGACGATCATGCGGCCTCCGAGCACCGCCAGCTTATCGTGCAGGCTGCCGGTGCTGTCCTCGGACGCGATGGCCAGCTTCTCGACCAGCAGCATGGCGCCGGTGTCCAGCCCGGCATCCATCTGCATGATGGTGACGCCGGTCTCGGCATCACCCGCTTCAATGGCGCGGTGGATCGGCGCCGCGCCGCGCCAGCGCGGCAGCAGCGAGGCATGGATGTTCAGGCAGCCATGCTTGAAGGAATCCAGCACCCACTGCGGCAGGATCAGGCCATAGGCGGCTACCACCATCACGTCGGCCTGGGCCGCTTCGATGGCGGCGCGCGCTGCCGCCGCCTCGTCCGGGTATTTGCCGTCCAGGCGCAGGCTGTGCGGCTGCGCCACGGCGATGCCGTGGTCGAGCGCGAACTGCTTGACCGGCGAGGCCTGCAGCTTCATGCCGCGGCCGGCCGGCCGGTCGGGCTGGGTCAGCACCAGCGGGATGTCGAAGCCGGCGGCGTGCAGCCGCTCCAGCGCGACCCGGGCGAATTCGGGCGTGCCGGCAAAGATGACCCTCAACGCCGTTCCTCGCGCTGCGCCTTGAGCATCTTGGTCTTGATGCGGTTGCGCTTGAGCGGCGACAGGTACTCGACGAACACCTTGCCCAGCAGATGGTCCATCTCGTGCTGCACACACACGGCCAGCAGGCCCTCGGCCTCGATCACGCGCAGCTGGCCTTCGCCGTCGAGCGCGCGCACATGCACCGCCTCGTGGCGCTCGACACCGTCGTAGATGCCGGGCACCGACAGACAGCCTTCGTCGTTGACCTTTTTCTCGGCACTGGCCCAGATGATCTCGGGGTTGATCAGCACCAGCGGCTGATCGCGCTCCTCGGAGACGTCGATCACGACCAGGCGCTCGTGCACGTCAACCTGCGTCGCCGCCAGGCCGATGCCGTGGGCGTGGTACATGGTCTCGAACATGTCAGCGATCAGCGCCTTGATGCGCGCGTCCACCGCCTGCACGGGCTGGGCCACCTTGTGCAGTCGCGGATCGGGAAAACAGAGAATAGGGAGCAGGGCCATAAATTCGGATCAAAGATGTCGTTATTTTCGCTACTTTTCGTAACCGTAGCAGTAACAGAGGGCAAAAAACATTGCCCGATCAAGGGCTTGGACGGACAATCGCGCGTGCTTTATCAAGACCAGTCCGGGCTGACCAAGCGATCGCAAGCGCCCGAGTGCCGCCCGGGGAGGGCCTAGTGAAACGACACGACATGACACGACATCTGATGGCGAAATCCGGTATCGCAATAACCACCCTGGCCGCCCTCAGCGCCTGCCTGCTGGGCACCGCCGCCTGGGCTCAGAAATACCCTGTCACCCCGGCCCAGAGCGCCACTGCCCGCCAGGTGGCGCAAGCCGGCGTCCCCTTGAGCGAGCTCGCCGCCGACGCACCCGACAGCTACACCGTCAAGAGCGGCGACACCCTGTGGGCGATTTCCTCCCTGTTCCTGCGCAGCCCCTGGCGCTGGCCCGAACTGTGGGGCATGAACCTGGACGACATCCGCAACCCGCACCTGATCTACCCCGGCCAGCAACTGGTCCTGATCAAGAACGACGGCCGTGCCACCCTGCGCCTGGCCGCTGGCGCCAACGGCGAGCCGCTTGACCTGGAAACGGTCCGCCTGTCGCCGCGCGTGCGCAGCGAGAGATTGAGCGATGCCCTGACAACGCTGCAGACCCAGGCCATCGAACCCTTCCTGGCCGAACCGGTGATCGTCGAAGAAGGCGAGCTCGCCAGCGCGCCGCGCCTCGTCGCCCCGCAGGAAAATCGCGTCATGCTCAGCCGCGGCGACCGCGCCTACGCGCGCGGCCCCAGCGGCACGCCGCTGCTGGATGACAAGGGCAAGACCCAGCGTCTGCGCGTCTTTCGCAACGCCACCCCGCTGAAAGACCCGACCACCGGCGAGGTGCTCGGCTACGAGGCCCAGTTCCTCGGCAAGGCCGTGCTGGTGCGCGGCGAGTCGACCCAGGACATCGAAGGCCGCGACGGCAAGCTGCAGAGCGTCATCGTGCCGGCGACCATCGACATCGTCAGCACCAAGGAAGAAATGCGCACCGGCGACCGCATGCTGCCGGAGCCGGAGCGCGAGTTCCTGAGCTACACGCCGCGTGCGCCCGGCGGCCCGGTCAGCGGCCGCATCGTCTCGGTCTACGGCAGCGCCGTGGTCAATGCGGCGCAGAACCAGGTGGTGGTCATCAACCGCGGCCGGCGCGACGGCATTGAAAGCGGCCATGTCATGGCCATCCTGAAGGACGGCCAGCAGTTGGTCGACAAGACCGACCCCGAACAGCCGCAGATGAAGCTGCCGGACGAGCGCAACGGCCTGCTGATGGTCTTCAAGACCTTCGAGAAACTCTCCTACGCCCTGATTCTGGACATCACCGACGGGGTGCGGGTCGGCGACCGCCTCGCCGCGCCGCGCTGATTAGCCACCGCCAACCGACCAGGCGCACACCCGATGGAGCGCGACGAACTCGCCAGCTGGTTGCGCCTGGCGCTGACGCCCGGCATCGGCAACGGGGCAGCGCGCAAGCTGCTGGCGGCCTTCGGCCTGCCCGCCACCCTCTTTCGCCAGCCGCTCAGCGCCTTGCTGCAAGTGGTCACGCCGGCACAGGCTGACGCGCTGCGCGAGGAGCCGCCCGAACTGCCGGCCCAGCTGGAAGCCACCTGGCAGTGGCTGCAGAACCAGGAAGGCGGCGCACCGCGTCGGATCCTGGCGCTCGGTGACGCGGACTATCCGCCCGCATTACTGAACATCGAAGACCCGCCCTTGCTGCTGTACCTGATGGGGCAACTGGAACTGCCACTCGATCCGGCACGCAGCATCGCCATCGTCGGCAGCCGCAACCCGACGCCCCAGGGCGCGCTCAATGCGCGCCAGTTCGCGCAATCCTTGAGCCAGGCCGGCCTGACCATCGTTTCGGGCCTGGCGCTGGGCGTGGACGGCGCCGCACATGAAGGGGCGCTGGCTGGGGCAGATGTATCCCGCCTGGCCACGATCGCGGTGGTCGGCACCGGACTGGACCGCGTCTACCCGAAGCGCCACCATCAACTGGCACATGACATTGCGCAGCGCGGGCTGATCGTCAGCGAGTACCCTTTGGGCACGCCGCCGCTGGCGGCCAACTTCCCGCGCCGCAACCGTCTGATTGCCGGCCTGTCGTGTTCCACGCTGGTGGTGGAGGCGGCGCTGCAATCGGGCTCGCTCATCACGGCCCGGCTGGCCGCCGAGCAGGGCAAGGAGGTATTTGCCATTCCGGGCTCCATCCATGCCACGCAATCGCACGGCTGCCATGCGCTGATCCGCCAGGGCGCCAAGCTGGTCGAGTCGGCACAGGATGTGCTGGAAGACCTGCCGGGTGCGCCCCTGGTGGCTGCCGTGCCGACGCCCGAACCGCCCAGCCCGGATGACGAGGACAGCCTGCTGCAGGCGCTGGGCTTCGACCCGGTCAGCCTGGACGCGCTGCAGGCGCGCACCGGCTGGCCCACGCCGCAATTGCAGGCCCGCCTCATGACGCTGGAGCTGGACGGCCAGGTGGCGCGATTGCCTGGCGGATTGTTTCAGCGCATCGCCGCAACTTGAATTTGAATTGAACCGATAAGCACCGCAAAATGCGCGGATCAACGGATGTGGGATGCGATATATTGAGCACATGTTTGAAGTGCTCGTGTACGTTTACGAAAACTACTGGCGCGGCGATGCCTGTCCCGAACCAGACCAATTGCAACGCAAACTCAATGCCGTTGGCTTCGAGGCCGATGAAATCCGCGAGGCCCTCGACTGGCTCACCGGATTGAATCTGGCAACGCGATGCACGCACTGGTTGCCCGGCCTCACTGCCGCCGCGCACAACGACACGCCGACCCGGCTGCAATCGCCATACAGCATGCGCGTCTATTCGGTCGCCGAGCAGGATCACCTGGGTGCCGACTGCCTGGGCTTCATCATCTTTCTTGAATCCTCGGGTGTGCTGCCATCGCCGATGCGCGAGATCGTGATCGACCGCGCCATGGCGGTGCCGGCCGAGGAACTCTCGCTCGACGACCTGAAAATCATCGTCCTGATGGTCTACTGGAGTTTCGGCGAGGAACCCGACGCGCTCATCCTCGACGAGTTGTGCGACGACACGCTGGAGCGCGTCGCGCACTGAGACGCGCACGCTAGCTGAGCAGGCGCTCGGGATTGGCCTCGAGCTTGTTCAGCGCATCGCGCGTCGCGCGTACCGTCAGCGACTCTTCTTCCTGCGGCAGCAGCAGTCCCGCCTGCAAATAGGCCGCCAGGCGCCCGGCCTGGATCAGGTAGCTGCGGCCATCGGTCGAAGCAAACAGGTTGAGTTGCTTGCGCTCGCTGCGCCAGACGAACTGGACGCGGGCGATCCGGCCATTGTGGTCGAGCGTGAACCAGGCCCCCGGCTGCAGCTCTTGCGCCCACGCCAGCATGGCCGGTGTCGGCTTGGAGCCGCCATTGGCCACCACCTCGAGGGCTGAAGCTTCGATGCCCAACAGCAACTCGATGCTCTCGGCATCCAGTGGCAGGTCCCCCATGCCATCGTCTGTCACAACGCATTCGAGTTCTGCCAGGCGCTGCGCCAGGGCCTCGATCTGCGCCGGGGCAATCGGCTGGGTCTTGGCCAGGAAGGCATCGGCCAGTGTGTCACTCACGGTCTTGATGTGGGCGTCCTGATCGGCCGCTGACAGCCCCAGCAGGGTCATGCCGGCGCGCAGACGTTGCAGCAACTGCGGCAGATCCTGGATGACGCGGGTACGGTCGCTGCGGTTGGGCTTGGCGCTGGCCGCCCAGACCAGGTCGGCCGCCGTTTTCCGCAGCGTGACGGTTTCCGCATGCTGCAGTCCCTGGCGCACCGCGGCCACCGCCAACACCTCGGCCCAGACCTTGAACAGAAAGCTGCGGATCTCGTCACGCACCGGCATGTCCTTGAGCAGCTTGCGCATCTCGATGGTGTACTGGATGGTCAGCGTTTCCTTCTGCTCGACCTGCTGCGCCACGCTCACCACCTTCTGGGTGGCGTCCTTGCCGGTCAGAAAGCAGGTCAGGAACTGCTGAAACTCGCCATACACCACCTCGAACACATGCCGGCCGGTTTCGGGGTATTGCTCGATCACCTGCACGATGCGCTTGACCTCCGCCTCCAGCGCATGGCCGTTCACGTCGCCGGCATCGAAGCCCATGACGCAGGAACCCATGCGGTCGATCAGCAGGCGTGCCGGATGGTTGAGCGAACCAAAGAACTCCGGCTCGGCCAGCGCCACGCGCAGGACCGGCATTTGCAAACGGGCGAACCAGACGCGGATGGCGGGCGGGATGCGCTCCTCGCTCAGGATGGACTGGAACATCAAGGCCACGATTTCGATCGTGGCTTTCTCGCTGCGGGTAGCGGCCTTTTTCTTGAGCGCGCTGCTCTGCTCGCGCAAGGCGCCCGCCACCCGCGCCACGTCGGCGGGACTGTAGTCGCCCTCCAGCAGCAGGGCGATGCTGGCGCCCGCCCGATCGCCAGCGGGGGCGATGGCCGCCGCCAGTGCCGGCGACGGCCCCTGCGATGCCGTCGCTTCGAAACCGGCACCGCCTGCACCCACCAGCACGCGCCGCAGCTGCCCCATCACGCCCTGCGCCCGGCTGCGCGCCCGTGCCAGCGGCGTGTCCTGCGTCATCAGGCGGGTTTCATCCTGCGGCCCGCCGTAGGCTGGCGCACCTTCCGCCGATGCCGACGACGCAGCGCCCTCGCTCCCCCAGCCCAGGCGCCCACCAAACAACCCCGCGCGGCGGGGCTGGGGCAAACCTGGCGGCAGGCCGAAGCCTGCGGCGGCACGGCCTGCCGCCGCAGGGTCGGTCGCACCGGCAGCGGCAGCCCCCCCCGCGTTCGCAGCGGCCCCGGTATAACCTCCCGCTGCAATGCCGGCGCCCTGACCGCCGCCCGAGCCACCGGCCGGATGCGCCGGGCTGGTCGGCCCGGCCTGAGCCGGCCCGGAGGGCGTTGTCTGCATGGGTACTGCCACGGAGGGTGTTGCCGGCGCCGGTGTGCGTTTGACGCGGTCCTTGAATTCGATCCTCGGCATCACGCCTTGCTCGATCAGGAACTGGTTGCACCGGGTATAGGCCGTCTGCAGACGCTCGGCCAAGAGCCGCTGCACCCCCTCGCTGACCCAGGGCCAGGCCTCACGCGGCAGGCCGCTGCGGCCCCACTGCGCCACCAGCGGCAGGATCAGCACTTCCGGGCGCAGGATGTCGTGCGCGGCCAGGTCGTCACGGCCTTCCAGAAACCGGATGCGCAGGCGCAAATCATCGAGCTGGGCGCCGACCTTCTCCATCACGCCCAGCACCAGCCGGGAAGCCAGGATCTTGTCTTCGACTTCATCGGTACCCACCAGCGCCAGACTGGTGCCGGCCTCATCCAGCCGCAAGCCTGAAGCCTTGGCGGCCGCGGGCTGAAGCGCGGCTTGCCAGGCGCGCTGGGTGCCGTCAAGCCAGGCCGGCTGGACTTTCTGGTACAGCAGCCAGGCATCGCGCCGGCTTTGCATCTCGCGCGAGGTCGCGGTTTCGTTCATCAGCGCCGTCAAACGCGCCTGCACCTCGGCGCCCAGTTCCACCAGGACGCGGCCGGCCTCCGCCAGGAACAGGCCGCGTGTCTTTTCCGTCAACTCGACGCGCTGCGAAAACGACTGCGGGGCTGCCATAACTGAGAACCCTGTGAAACCCGTCAGACCTTAGACCACGGCCCCTGCGTTGGGATCATTGGGGTCGTCTTCCTTGCGTGCCCCGCCACCGGCCTTCACCAGGTCTTCGCGCCGGATGCCCAGCCACATGGCAATGGCCGCCGCCACGAACACCGAGGAATAGATGCCGAACAGGATGCCGATGGTCAGCGCCAGCGCAAAGTAGTGCAGCGTGGCGCCGCCGAACAGCAGCATGGACAGCACCATCAGCTGGGTACAGCCGTGGGTGATGATGGTGCGGCTGATGGTGGAGGTGATGGCATTGTCGATGATGGCCACCGTGCCCATCTTGCGGTAACGACGAAAGTTCTCGCGAATGCGGTCGAAGATCACCACCGACTCGTTGACCGAGTAGCCCAGCACCGCCAGCACCGCCGCCAGCACCGGCAGCGAGAACTCCCACTGGAAGAAGGCGAAGAAGCCGAGGATGATGACGACGTCGTGCAGGTTGGCGATGATGGCCGCCACGGCGAACTTCCACTCGAAGCGCAGCGCCAAGTAGATCATGATGCCGACCACCACGAAGGCCAGCGCCTTCAGGCCGTCGGCCGCCAGCTCGTCGCCCACCTGCGGGCCGACGAACTCGGTGCGGCGCAGGCTGGCCGCGGCATCGCTCTCTTTCAGCGTGGCCATCACCTTGTCGCTCTGCTGGGCCGAGCTCACGCCCTTGACGGCCGGCATGCGGATCAGCACGTCGCGCGCGGTGCCGAAGTTCTGCACCTGCACGTCGTTGTAGCCCAGTTTGGCGATGGCAGCACGCACCGCGCCGAGGTCGGCCGGCTGCGAGTAGCTGACTTCCATCAGCGTGCCGCCGGTGAACTCCACCGACAGGTGCAGGCCGCGCGAGAACAGAAAGAAGACTGCGGCCGCAAACGTCAGGAACGACACGGCATTGAACACCAGCGCATGCCGCATGAACGGGATGTCGCGGCGGATTTTGAAGAATTCCATGGCAGTCTCTCTTCAGTCTGCTTGGGCCGGGACATCACCTGCGGGACGCCAGACCGTTCCAATTGATACGCTCTTGAGCTTCTTCTGCCGGCCGTACCAGAGGTTGACCAGGCCGCGCGAGAAGAACACCGCCGAGAACATGCTGGTCAGAATGCCGAGGCAGTGCACCACGGCGAAGCCGCGCACCGGGCCGGAGCCGAAGGCCAGCAGCGCCAGACCGGCGATCAGCGTCGTGACGTTGGAGTCCAGGATGGTGGCCCAGGCGCGGTCGTAGCCGGCGTGGATGGCGGCCTGCGGCGAGGCGCCGTTGCGCAGTTCCTCGCGCACGCGCTCGTTGATCAGCACGTTGGCGTCGATCGCCATGCCGAGCACCAGCGCCATGGCCGCCATGCCCGGCAGCGTCAGCGTGGCCTGCAGCATGGACAGCACGGCCACCAGCAGCAGCAGGTTGACCGCCAGCGCCACGCTGGAGAACAGGCCGAACAGCAGGTAGTAGACGCACATGAAGGCCGCCACCGCCAGGAAGCCCCAGGTCACGCTGTTGAAGCCCTTGGCAATGTTCTCGGCACCCAGGCTCGGGCCGATGGTGCGTTCCTCGATGATCTCCATCGGCGCGGCCAGCGAGCCGGCGCGCAGCAGCAGCGCGGTGTCGTTGGCTTCCACCGTGGTCATACGGCCGGAAATCTGCACCCGGCCGCCGCCGATCTCGGTGCGGATCACCGGTGCCGTCACCACCTCGCCCTTGCCCTTTTCGAACAGGATGATGGCCATACGCTTGCCGACGTTCTCGCGCGTCACGTCCTTGAAGATGCGCGAACCCTTGGCGTCGAGCGTCAGGTTGACGGTCGGCTCCTGGGTCTGGCTGTCGAAGCCGGGCTGCGCATCGGTCAGGTTGTCGCCGGTCAGGATGACCTGCTTCTTGACGATCACTGGCTGGCCGCTGCGCTCCAGGTAGCGCTCGGTGCCGAAGGGCACCGGCCCGGTGCCGGTTTCGGCGGCGCGTGCCTCGGTGCTTTCTTCCACCAGGCGCACTTCCAGCGTGGCGGTGCGGCCCAGGATGTCCTTGGCCTTGGCGGTGTCCTGCACGCCGGGCAGTTGCACCACGATGCGGTCCAGCCCCTGCTGCTGGATCACCGGCTCGGCCACGCCAAGCTCGTTGATGCGGTTGTGCAGGGTGGTGATGTTCTGCTTGAGCGCCTGATCCTGCACCGTACGCGCGGCCTGCGGCTTGATGCTGGCGGTGAGCTTGTAGTCGGCGCCTTCCTGCACCTCGACCGTCTGCAACTCGGCAAACTGGTCGGCCAGCACGCGTTTGGCCGCCTCCAACGTCGTCGCATCACGGAAGCGCAGCTCGATGCTCTGGCCGTTGCGGCTGATGCCGCCGTGGCGCACGTTCTTCTCGCGCAGCACGGTGCGAATGTCGCCCGCCAGCGACTCGGCTTTCTTGGTCAGCGCCGCCGGCATGTCCACCTGCAGCATGAAGTGCACGCCGCCGCGCAGGTCCAGCCCCAGGTACATCGGCGCCGCATGCAGCGCCGACAGCCAGGACGGCGAGCGCGACAGCAGGTTGAGCGCCACCACATAGGCCGGGTCGGCGGCATCGGGTACCAGCGCCTTCTGGATCGCGTCCTTGGCCTTGAGCTGGTTGTCGGTCGAGTCGAAGCGGGCGCGGATCGAGCCCGCCTCCAGGCTGATGACGTCGGCCGTGATGCCGGCCGCCTTCAGCGCCTCTTCGACACGGGCCTGCGTGCCGCTGTCCACCTTCTGGCTGGCCTTGGCCGCCGACACCTGCACGGCCGGCGCCTCGCCAAAGAAGTTGGGCAGGGTGTACAGAAAGCCCACCAGCAATGCGATCACGATGATCGCGTATTTCCACACCGGGTAACGGTTCATGATCGCACTCAGGCTGTCGGTCGCTCGGATTCTTCTTACTTGATGGAGCCCTTGGGCAGCACTTGCACCACGGCACTGCGCTGGACCTGGATCTCGACGCCATTGGCGATTTCGATGCCGATGAAGTTGTCACCCATCTTGCTCACCTTGCCGAGCAGACCACCGGCCGTCACCACTTCGTCACCCTTGGCCAGGGCTTCGACCATGGCGCGGTGCTCTTTCTGCTTCTTCATCTGGGGGCGGATCATCACGAAGTACAGCACCACGAACATCAGCACCAGGGGCAGCATGCTCATGAGCGAGTCCTGCATGCTGCCGCCGGCAGCAGCAGCGGCAGGTGCGGTTTGGGCAAAAGCGGAAGAAATGAACACAGGCAACTCCAGGTTTAGGGTTCAAGAAACAGGTTGGGCTGCCGGGCAGGCAGCGCATGCCACCCGGAACAGCGGGTGAAACAGACAGTTGGGCATTGTATGCGGCCGGTTTGTCGCCGCCTCGGGTGGCAGACAAAAGTCCCCAGTCTTCCGCCAGACGGCCAGCCCCCCAGGCTGCCCAACGCCGGAAGGGCAGAAATTGCTACTGATTTAGTAGCTGCCAGCGCTTATTTGACAAGGAGAAGGGCCTGATTTCGCTTGAAACTCAGGCCACCTGCCGCACTGCGCCGCCATTGCGCCAGTTCGCCATGAGCGCAGCCCATTGCTGGCGCGCCGCCGCCAGGTGGCGTGCCTTGACGTGGCCATAGCCGCGAATCTGCTCGGGAATGCGCGCGATCTCCACTGCCGCCGCGTGGTTGGCCGCATTCAGGCCGGCCAGCAGCTCCTCGATGCAGGCCCGGTACTCGCCGATCAACGCGCGCTCGGTGCGGCGCTCTTCGCTGCGGCCGAACACATCGAGTGCCGTGCCGCGCAAGCCCTTGAGACGGGCCAGCAACCTGAACCCGGTCAGCATGGCCGGGCCGAAGGACTGCTTGACCAGCTCGCCCTTGTCGTTCTTCTTGGCGATCAAGGGCGGCGCCAGGTGGTAGTGCAGCTTGAAGTCGCCCTCGAACATGGTGTTGACGCGGCCGAGGAAGGCCGGGTCGGTGTGCAGGCGCGCCACCTCGTACTCGTCCTTGTAGGCCATCAGCTTGAACAGGTAACGCGCCACCGCCTCGCTCAAGGTCGTCTTGCCCAGCTTGCCTTCCGCCGCCTGCACCTGGGCCACGAAGGCCTGGTAGGTCGCGGCATAGGCGGCGTTCTGGTAGCCGCGCAGGAATTCGACGCGGCGTGCCACCAGGCTGTCCAACGTTTCGCGCGGCTGGAAGGCGATCACCTGCGCCGGGCTCAGCAAAGCCTGCACACGCGCCCAGTCATGCGCCGCCTGGCGACCCCACTCGAAGGCCGCCTTGTTCGCTTCCACCGCCACCGCGTTGAGCTCGATGGCGCGCAGCAGCGAGGCACCTTCCAGCGGAATCCAGCCCTTTTGCCAGGCGTAGCCCAGCAGCATGGGGTTGACGTAGATGGTGTCGCCCATCAGCTTGGCCGCCACCGCGTCGGCGTCGAACACGCCCATGCCAGCGGCCCCGACGGCGCGCGTGATGTCGGCCACACACTGGTCGGCCGGGTTCTGCCAGTTGGCATTTTTCACAAACGCCGCCGTCGGCGTGCTGTGGCTGTTGAGCGCCACGTGCGTGCGGCCTTCGCGCATGCGCAGCGTGGTTTCCTTGGCCGTGGTCACGATCGGGTCGCAGCCCAGGATCAGGTCGGCTGCCGCCATGCCGACGCGCGTGGTGCGGATCTCGGCCTGCGTGTCGGCAATCAGCACATGGCTCCAGGTGGCGCCGCCCTTTTGCGCCAGACCGGCGGCGTCCTGCGTGACGATGCCCTTGCCCTCGATGTGCGCCGCCATGCCCAGCAACTGGCCGATGGTGATCACGCCGGTGCCGCCGACGCCAGCGACCACGATGCCATAAGCCGTGGCTGCGGACGGCAGGGCCGGCTCGGGCAGCACGCCCAGTTCGTAAGGCGACGCGGCCTGACCCTTGGCCTTCTTCTTCAGCTGGCCGCCTTCGACCGTGACGAAGCTGGGGCAGAAGCCCTTGAGACAGGAGTAGTCCTTGTTGCAGCTGCTCTGGTTGATGGTGCGCTTGCGGCCGAACTCGGTCTCCAGCGGCTCGACCGACAGGCAGTTGGACTGCACGCCGCAGTCGCCGCAGCCCTCGCACACCAGTTCGTTGATGACGACGCGCTTGGCCGGATCGACCAGCGTGCCGCGCTTGCGGCGGCGGCGCTTCTCGGTGGCGCAGGTCTGGTCGTAGATGATGACGGTGCAGCCTTTGAGCTCGCGGAACTCGCGCTGCACGGCGTCGAGCGTGTCGCGGTGCCGAACGGCGATGCCTTCGGGCAGGCCCTGGTGTTTCGCGTCGGCGTATTTCTCCGGCTCGTCGGTAACGATGGTGATCTTGACCACGCCCTCGGCGCGCATGCTCTGCGCGATCTGGACCACGCTGTGGCCTTCGGGCCGCTCACCGACCTGTTGGCCGCCGGTCATGGCCACCGCGTCGTTGTAGAGGATCTTGTAGGTGATGTTGACGCCAGCCGCGATGGCCTGGCGAATGGCCAGGCTGCCGCTGTGGAAGTAGGTGCCGTCACCCAGGTTGGCGAACACATGGCCTTCGTTGCTGAAAGGCTGCTGGCCGACCCAAGGCACACCCTCGCCGCCCATCTGCGTGAAGCCGATGGTGCTGCGGTCCATCCAGGTCGCCATGAAGTGGCAGCCGATGCCGGCCATGGCGCGCGAGCCCTCGGGCACGCGCGTGCTGGTGTTGTGCGGGCAGCCGGAGCAGAACCAGGGCATGCGCTCGGCCGCCGGGCTGCCGACGTTGAGCACCTGCATGGCGCGCTCCTTGGCCGCCAGGATGGCCAGCTGGGCGTCGACGCGTGCCGCCAGGTCGCTGCCGGCCGGCAGGATGCCGCGCCGCTTGAGCCGGCCGGCGATGGCGCGCGCAATCAGGGCCGGCGTCAGGTCGGCATTGGCGCGCAGCAGTTCCTGGCCCGACGGGTTGGCCATCGACCATTCGCCGCCCGAGCGGTCACCCTCGACCTCGTTGAACTTGCCCAGGATGTCCGGCCGCACGTCGTCGCGCCAGTTGTAGAGCTCTTCCTTGAGCTGGTACTCGATGACCTGGCGCTTTTCCTCCACCACCAGGATTTCCTGCAGCCCGGTGGCGAAGTCGCGCGTCGACTGCGCCTCCAGCGGCCAGACCACGCCGACCTTGTGCAGGCGGATACCGAGCTGGCGGCAGGTGGCATCGTCCAGTCCGAGGTCGAGCAAGGCCTGGCGCGTGTCGTTGTAGGCCTTGCCGCTGGCGATCAGGCCGAAGCGGTCGTTCGCGCTTTCGATGGCGTTGTAGTTCAGGCGGTTGGCGCGGATGTAGGCCAGCGCGGCGTACCACTTGTGGTGGAACAGGCGGGCCTCCTGCTCCAGCGCATGGTCGGGCCAGCGGATGTGCAGGCCGCCGCTCGGCATCTCGAAGTCTGTCGGCAGCTGGATCTGCACGCGCTCGGGGTCGATCACGGCGCTGGCGCTGGACTCGACGATTTCCTGGATGGTCTTCATGCCGGCCCAGACGCCGGCGTAGCGGCTCATGGCAAAGGCGTGGATGCCGAGATCGAGGATTTCCTGCACCGAGGCCGGGAAGAACACCGGCAGGCCGCAGGCCTTGAAGATGTGATCGCTCTGGTGCGCCGCGGTGGAGCTTTTGGCCACGTGGTCGTCGCCGGCCACCGCGATCACGCCGCCCCAGGGGGTGGTGCCGGCCATGTTGGCGTGCTTGAAAACGTCGGAGGTCCGGTCCACGCCCGGGCCCTTGCCGTACCAGATGCCGAACACGCCGTCGAACCTGTTGCTGCCGGGCGGCGCAAAACCGAGTTGCTGCGTGCCCCACAGCGCGGTGGCGGCCAGCTCCTCGTTGACGCCGGGCTGGAACACGATGTTCTGCCCTTTCAGGAACTTGCTCGCTTTTTGCAGCGTCTGGTCGTAATTGCCCAGCGGCGAGCCGCGGTAGCCGCTGATGAAGCCGGCGGTGTTCTTGCCCTGCTGCTGGTCGCGCAGGCGCTGCAGCATGGGCAGCTTGACCAGTGCCTGCACGCCGCTCATGAAAGCGCGGCCATGGTCGAGCGAATACTTGTCGTCGAGGGTGACGGTTTCCAGCGCCTTGCGTACCGATTCGGGCAGGGGGGCGTTCATGTGGTTTTGTCTCCAGAAGCTGATCCAACCCAGGGCTGTTTCTTGTTGACGCCGGCCCGCAGGACAACGGCTTGCGCCGCCGGGAAAGTGTATGTCGGGTGTGCTGATAAGTCTTTGCTTTCTTTGCCCGATTCAGGCCACACTTTGAAAGGATATTGCTTAAAATTCATCAAAATGGAAACACTCGACAAATTCGACCTGGCCATCCTGAATGAATTGCAAGCCGATGCGCGCCTGACCAATGCCGAGCTGGCCTCGCGCGTCGGCCTGTCGGCCGCGCCCTGCTGGCGCCGCGTGCGGGCGCTGGAACAGGCCGGTTTCATCAAGGGCTACCGGGCCGAGCTCGACCGGCAGAAGATCGGCCTCGGTGTGCTGGCCTTCGTGCGGCTCGATGCCGAGCGCAACACCGGCGACGCCACCCGCGTGCTGGAAGAAGCTGTGCGCCAGCTGCCCGAGGTCATCTCCTGCCACTACATCAGCGGCACCGGCACCTTCGAGCTGCAGGTGGTGGCGCAGGACCTCGACAGCTTCTCGCGCTTCGCCCTGCAACGCCTGATCAACCTGCCCAACGTCAAGGACCTGCACACCAGCTTCTCACTCGGCGAGGTCAAGGCCAGCAGCACCCTGCCGCTGGGGCACCTGCAGCCGCCAGGCTCACCCAAGTCCGCGGCACCGCCATCGCGCGCCGCCACCAGGCCCAAGCGATGAAACGCGTCCGCTCACTGGTCTTGGCATGTTTTTCGGCCCTGGCCCTTGCCACACATGCGCAACCAGCTATCAATTCAGGAGCAGAATGGAAGGACAGCCATGCCGCCAGCCTGCCGCTGCGCAATCTGCAGATCGAGGTGCAGCAGACCGACCAGGACCGCAGCACGCGTGAGCGCCTCGACGCCGAGGTGGCGGCGCGCGCGCAAGCCGGCCAATCGAGTGCCGCCATCGGCATCACCGCGCAAGACGAACAGCGCAGCCGCAGCGGCAGTGCCCAGCAGCAGGTGCTGGTACTCAACGGCCGGCGCGCCACCATCGTGCTGCGCAACACCATGGCGCTGCAACTGCTGCAGTCGTTCCAGCGCCGCGGTGTCTGGGTCACGGTACCGGGTATGGTCTGGCTGCAGGCCGGTACCGGTTTCGACGCCACGCCGCGCTGGGATGGCGGCGACACGGTGGAATTGGAACTCTCAACCCTGCAGGGCCGCCAGCCCCTGGCCGGCGAATCGGCCCGTACCAGCACGGCCATCGTGCTGCCGCTGAGCGAGTGGATGACGATTGCCGAAAGCGAGCAGGCGCAGGACAGCCAGCAAAGCGGGCTGACAGGCAGCGGCCGCACTTCCAGTCAATCCGTGCTGCGGGTACAGGTGCGCGTCAGCCTGCGCTGAAACCGATCTGCTTCAGCGCGCCGCGTCGCGCGGCCACAGCACCCACAGGCGCAGCGGCTGCTTCAGGCGTCCGGCCAGTTCGGCCGCACCCGCGCCCCAGCCGGCAAAGTAGTCGGCGCGCACCGCGCCGGTGATGGCGCTGCCGGTGTCCTGCGCCAGCACCAGCTTCTGCAGCTGCACCTGCGGCCCGCTGGAGGCCAGCCACACCGGCGTGCCGTAGGGAATGCTGCCGGGGTCGACGGCGATCGAGCGGCCCGGCGTCAGCGGCACGCCCTGCGCACCGCGCGGGCCGAAGGCGGCATCCAACTCCGGCAGCGCCTCCTCGCGGAAGAACACCACACGCGGATTGCTCCATAGCAACTCGTTGACGCGCGTCGGGTTCTGCGCCAGCCAGGCCTTGATGCCGGGCCAGGAGGCATCGCGCACCGCGCCCTGGTCGAGCAGCCAGCGCCCGACGCTGCGATAGGGTTGCTCGTTGGAGCCGGCGAAGGCCAGCCGCACCAGGCGCTGCGTGCCATCGGCCTCGCTGATGCGGATGCGGCCCGAGCCCTGGATCTGCAGCGACAAGGCATCGATGGGGTCAGCAAGGTAGGCGATGACACGCCCGCGCAGCAGGGCCTGCACCTCGGGCAGGCTGTCGATCTCCTGCCGGCTGTACCAGGGCTTGCGCTGGCCCAGCGTGGGCGGCGGCTGGTACAGCGGCACACCGAACTCGGCCGTGGGCTGGCGGCTCGCCTCCAGCACCGGCTCGTAGTAGCCCGTCAACAGGCCGTCCTCGCCGCCTTGCAGCGCCTCGACGCGGTAGGGCTGCAGGCGCGCCATCATCCAGGCGCGCTGCTCTTCCACGCTGCCGATACTCAAGCGCCGCACCTCGCTGCACAGCGGCGCGAACACCGGGCCGGGCCGCTCGCAGCTCTTGAGCCAGGCGTTCCAGGCCTCGTGCAGCGGATCTTCCTGCAGGCCGGGCAGTTCGCTCCAGGCCACCGGCGTCCAGCGGCTGCGCGCCTGCAACAGGGCCGGGCCGAGCGCGCTGTCGGTGGCTGCCGCACGCGTGCGGGCTTCGGGCGCCGGACTGCGGCCGGCCGGCGGCCAGGGCGCGCTGGCGCAGCCGGCCAGCGTTCCTACAATCACGGCTTGTGTTACCCAGTTCTGGAGTCGGTTCATGCGTTGGATTTTGCTTGAAGCCTTCGGCGCCCTCGCGCTGCTGGTGCTGATCGTCTGGTGGACCATGTTTTCCGGCCGCAAGAACGGCGAACTGTCCGATCAGGCCCAGCCTGGCGCCAGCGACAAGGCATCCCAGGCCGGCCAGGACTGAACTCAGCCGCCCTGGAGATGGCGCAGCAGGTTGGCCAGCTCCACCGCGGACTTGACCTCCATCTTGTCGAACACGCGCGCGCGGTGCACTTCCACCGTGCGCACGCTGATCTCCAGCTGGTCGGCAATGCGCTTGTTGGGCAGGCCGTCGACCACCAGGCGCATCACGTCGCGTTCACGCTCGGTCAGCTCCCCCAGGCGCAGGCGCAGCTGCGCCACTTCCTGGCCGGCCTGCACCAATGTCGCTGACTGCGCCAGGGCCTGTTCGATGCGGTCGACCAGCGCATTGTCGGAGAACGGTTTTTCGCAGAAATCGAAGGCGCCACGCTTGACGGCATCGACGGCGGTGGGCACATCGCCATGGCCGGTGAGAAAGATCACCGGCATGGTCTGGTGCAGTCCGCGCTCGACCAGGCGCTCGAACAAGGCCAGCCCACTCATGCCGGGCATGCGCACATCCAGCAGCAGGCAGCAGGCCTGGCTCGGCGCCCAGCCGCCCTCCACCATGTGCCAGAAGGCGTCAGCGCTCTCAAAGGCCTGGCTCGGCAGCCGGCGCGAGCGCAGCAGCCAGGCCAGGGCATCGCGCACGCTGGCGTCGTCGTCGACGATGAACACGGAAGCGTCAATCACGGGTTGCATGGGGCGATGTTACGCGCGGAGAGACGTTGCAGGGCCGCCGACCGACAGGGTAAAGGTAAACACCGTGCCCTGCGGCTGGTTCGGCTCGAAGGCCAGCGTGCCGCCATGCTGCTCGATCACGGTACGGCACAGGCTCAAACCCAGGCCCATGCCTTCGGCCTTGGTGGTGAAGAACGGCGTGAACAGCTGCTGCTCGACTTCCGGCGCAATGCCCGGTCCGACGTCGGCCACCGAAAACACCAGCCAGCGCCCGTCGCCGCGCTCCCGGCGTACCGCCAGCCGCAGCACGCGCTGCCGGATCTCGGGCCGGTCCATGGCCTGCATGGCATTGCGCGCCAGATTGAGCAGCACCTGCTCGACCATGGTGCGGTCGCACAGCACCTTGGGCAAACCGGGTTCCAACTGAATCTGCACCAGCACCCCCAGCTTGCGCGCCTGCAGATTGATCAGCGGCAGGATGGCATCGAGCAGCGCCTGCGGCGGCACGGCTTCGCGCGCCTGGTCGCGCCGGCGCACGAAGTCGTGCACGCTCTTGATGACCTTGCCGGCACGCTCGGCCTGCTGGGCGATGCGATGCATCGCCAGTTCGATGTCGGCCGGCGTGTGCGTGCCATCGCGCAGCAGATTGAGTGAACCGGTGGCATAGCTGGAAATGGCCGCCAGCGGCTGATTCAGCTCGTGGCTGAGCAGCGACGCCATCTCGCCCACCATGGCCAGACGCGCCGTGGCCTGCAGCCGCTCCTGGCTGGCGCGCGACAGCTCTTCGACCCGGCGCTGCTCGCGGATATCGAGAAAAGCACTCATCCAGCCGGTCTGCGCGCCTTGCGCATTGATCAGCGGCGCCTCGATGATGAGCACCGGAAAACGGGTGCCGTCCTTGTGCATGAAAACCGACTCGAAGCCTTCGCGCGGCGGCGAGTTGCCGGCCAGCCGGATCGCCTGGCGCTTCTTGTACTCGTCCGCCAGTTCGGGCGGCCAGTAAGGCGCATGGACGCTTTGGCCCAGCAACTCCTCGGCCGTGAAGCCGACCATCTGGCAGAAGGCCGGGTTCACATAGGTGATGCGCCCGTCCAGGCCGCGCGCGCGCAGACCGGTCACGAGCGAATCCTCCATCGCCTTGCGAAAGGCCAGCGCATCCCCCAGATCACGTTCGGCCTTCAGGCGCCGGCGCATGTCCTTGCTCAGCAGCACCAGGATCGACACCAACGCGATCGACATCGCCGTCACCAGCGCCGTCAGCACATTGGGAAACAGGTCTGGCGCGCCGCGCCAGCTGTCCATGCGCAACACCAGGGTGGTGCCGGGGAGGTCGAGCAGGTGCTGGGCGGTAAAAACACGGTTGGCACGCCGCGGCGTGCCCCGCACCGCCAGCCGGGTCCCGTCGCCCTCGGTGAACGAGACCTCCTGGCTGCGTGTGAGCTGGCGCTCCACCAAATCATCCAGGATGTCCTGCAAGGAATAGGTCGCGACCAGGTAGCCCATCACCACCCCGGTGGTGACCAGCGGCATGCACAGTTCCATGACTTCGATACCGAGACCGTCGGTCAGGGGCACAAAATAACTGCCGGAGTAGGCTGGGGCACTGAGCCGGCGGGCCGTGGTGCAGGTCTGGCTGACTTCCGTTTGAACGCTGTCACGCCCCAGACGGTCGTACACGGCAGGCCGGAACGGCGTGTCCGCATGCACGCGGGTTTTCAGGTTGCTGTCGCGCCATTCGATGCGCACCAGTTCGCGGTGCTCGCGCAGCAGGGCCGCGGCCGCCAGGGACCAGGCCGCCGGCGTCGGCTCGTTGAACTGCAAGGCCTGCAGGCTTTGCACATTGCGCGACAGTGCAGAGCGGATATCACCCACGGCATCGGCCACATCGCGTTCGAGCCGACTTTGCACCTGGCTGGCCTCGTAGCGTCCGGCCAGCCAGACCAGCGTGGCCAGCAGGGCCACCACCAGGGCCGTGAGCGCCGTCCACAAGGTCCGGCGCCGCCAGGCCGATGGCAGGCGCTCCGTATCGGCGGGCATGGCATTCACAGGACGCGGTGCTCCAGCGCCGGCAGTTGCAGACGGCATTGCTGCAGCAGTTCGGCCTGCAACTCGACCGCCACCACCGCCTCACCCTCGGCCTGCTCGGCCAGCACCCGCCCCCAGGGATCCAGCAGCATGGAGTGACCCCAGGTGCGCCGTCCGTTTTCATGCAGGCCGCCCTGCGCCGCCGCGAGCACGAAGGCCAGATTTTCCACCGCCCGCGAGCGCAGCAGGATGTCCCAGTGCGCCTGGCCAGTGGTGTGCGTGAAAGCGCTGGGCACCAGCAGCAGATCGGCACCGGCCTGGGCATAGCTGCGATAGAGCTCGGGAAAGCGCAGGTCATAGCACACGCTCAGGCCCAGACGCCAGCGGTGCCCGTCGCGCGAGGGCAGGTCGAAGGTGACCGGCTGGGTACCGCTGAGCAACGTGCGGGACTCGTCATAGCGCTCGCGGCCGTTGTCGAAACGGAACAGATGGATCTTGTCGTAGCGCGCCACGCAGTCGCCCTGCGGCGAATAGACCAAGGTGCTGTTGTAGACACGTGCCCCGGCCCCTTCCGGCGCGTCCGGTGCGGCTGACAGGGGCAGAGTACCGCCCACGACCCACAGGCCCAGTTCGCGCGCCGACTCAGCCAGAAAAGCCTGGATGGGTCCGGCACCTGGCGGCTCCTGAATGGCCAGCTTGTCGGTGTCCTGCGCTCCCAGCAGGCAGAAATACTCGGGCAGGACGACGAGTTCGACCTCCTCGTCGGCTGCCTGCTGCATCAGCGCCCGGGCACGCAGCAGATTGGCCTGCCATTGCGTGCCCGACACCATCTGGATCGCCGCCGCCTTCACCGTGCCACCTCGCTCTTGCTGTCGCCCTTGCCGGTCGCCGGCGCATCGGTACGCGTGATCTTCGGGTCGGCCCAACTGCCGGTGATGTGGAACTCCTCGGTCGCCGAGTCGATCAGCGGCCGGCGCAACACCAGCTGCGCCAGGAAGGAACCCAGGCCGACCGCCGGGTTGATCCAGCCCGCGATGAGCGAGGCCGTACCGGCATTGATCTCCGGCACGACGACGACCTTGATGTCCTGCGTCTCGCGCGCAATGTCAGCCCGGCCGTCCATCAGCACCGCGGCGTTCACACCCTTCATCTGCAGGTTGTTGGTGCTGGCGATGCCTTGCTCGATACGGATGTCGCCACGCACGAAGTCGAACGCAAAGCCGTCGCTGAAGACATCGCGGAAATCCAGCGTCAGACGCCGCGGCAAGGACTGCAGGCTCAGCACGCCCAGCAGCTTGGCAATGCCGGGGTCGGCCTTCAGGAACTGGCCGCTCTCCACATTGACATTGAAGGCGCCGCCCAGCGTTGGGTAATCCAGCGCCAGCGGCGAACCGGCCCAGGCGATCTGCCCTTCCAGCCGGCCCTTGCCGCGGCGGATCACGTCCCTCATGCCGAAGCGGCCCAGCAATTCACCGGCATCGGCGATGTCGAACTTGAAATTCATCACGGTGCGCCGCCGCTCGGGTTGCACACGGCCCGCGGCCGGCCGGCCGGCCGCGGGCTCGTTGAGCAAAGCCCAATTGCCGGTGGCCGTGAAGACCGCCTCCGGCATGATGATGTTGAAGCGGTTGAGCCGCCACTCGCGCGAACCGCCATCGCGCGGCACGGCGCCGACGCCGCGGTTAACGGCTTCAATTTCCACCCGGCCGAGCTTTTTGCCACGCAACTCCATGTCGTCGACCACGATGTCCAGCGCCGGGATGCTGACCGGCTGCTCATCGAGCAAGGTCTCCACATCCTTGGCCGACGACGGTGCCAGCACCAGACGCGCCAAGCGGGCATACAGCCGTCCGGCGCTGCTGCCGGAAGATTGGCGGTATTCGAGATAGCCACTGAGCTCCTGCGCATCCAGATTGGCACGCCAGGTCGGGCCGTCGCGCGAACCGCCGACCACCACCTGGTTGAGCTTGCGCCCGATGGCCGTCAGTTCCTTGGCCCGGATTGCCAGGCTGGTAGGCATGTAGCCGGCTGCCAGGCCGGCACCGGTGGTACGGGTGGCCGTTCCTGAAGCGGCGGCGGGCGTGGACACGATCGCGTTCCAGGCATCGACATCCACGTTCTGCATGACGATGTTGGCCACCACCCCGTCGATCGGCATGGGCACCTGCTCGCCCGGCGCCAGTCCGACGCCCACGGCGCCGCGCAGCACACGCGCCTCGGCACCCGACATATCCCGTACGTACACCGCCGAAGCAAGGCGCCCGAGCTCGAACGTCAGCTGATCCTGCAAGGGTGCCGTTGCACCAGCACCGGCTGACAGCGATTCACGCGTGAGCGCAGTTTCCAGCCGCAGGGGCAGGAGCGCCTCGGCGCTTTTGCTCAGCGGTGCCGGCAGATTCAGCGCCAATCCCTGCAAATTGCTGGAAAGTTGAAGTTCAGGTACCCCCCGGCGAAAACCGAGCGTGAAGGCATAGTTCGTGCCACCCGTGGCGTGCTGCGCCAGCCGGGTCACGATGCCCAGCTCGCGCGCCTGACGCAGCCCCTCGGCCGTCGCGTTGCCCTGCACGCGCAACAAGGCCGGTCCGCTCGCACGGGCACTGGCGCCCGGCACCTGGATGGTGCCGCCTTCGGCGCGCAACTCGCCGCCGAGCGCGCGCGCCTGGCCACCGCTGATGGCAAAGCCGGCTTCGCTGAAATGCACGATGCCGCGGGCACGGCTCAGGCGGGGCAAGTCGGGGGCAATCTGCAGGTCGTTGCCAGCCAGCGTGATCTTGCCCTGCACACCGGTTTTGTGCACTTCCATCAGCGGCAGCCTGAGCTTGAGTTGCAGATCGGCATTGCCGCTGGCGCTGGCCTGCTTGAGCGCATGGCCGGTCATCTCACCCAGCGGCGAACCGTTCACCATCACGCTCAACACTTCGCCCAACGGGCCCTTGGCCTCGGCATTGACATCGACGGTCGCACCTTGGAACAGATTCGGGATTTGAGCGTTGGCGCGGCTGATGCGCACGCCCGGGGCGCCGGCCAGTCGTGCATTGACATCCTTGAGTTGCAGGCTGGCATGCTCCATCAGGAATTCGCCATTCACCTGGGTCAGCGCCGGCCAGGGCAGGGCCCCCGTAGGCTGCAGACTGCGCGGCACGTACACGTACGCCGCATCGCGCACGCTGGCCGAGATGCGGAATTCCCCGAGCTTCGGATCGGCAAACGGGAAATCGTGCAAATCGCCCTTGACGCGAAACCGCACGCCGCTGACCCGCCCCTGCGTCAGGGCATCGCGCAGGTAATCACGCACACCGCGCTCGACCTCCAGCGGCAGATAGCGATGCACCCGGGCGACATCGGCCCGGCTCAGGCTGCCCTGCAGGTCCAGCACGCCGGGAAAGCGCGCGCGGCCGGTCGCCCCCGCGGTCTGCCACTTGACCTGGGCTTCGCCCTGCGCATCGGCATTGCTGAACTTGAGGTTGGGCAGTTGCACGCTGATGCGTTCGCCGTCAATCTGCCACTGCAGGTCGGTGGCCAGTTGGGCAAAATCCAGCGCCGGCACCTCGAACAGACCGGGCAGCTCCAGTTGCCCGTCCTGCAAGGCCAACGCAGCGCGTCCGCCGGACTGGTTCAAATCGAAATCGATGGTCGCGCCGCGTACGCCGGGCGTGCCCTGCGCCGACGACCCGGGCGCGACCTCCAGCCGCACCACCCGGCCCTTGGCATCAAAACGGGTCGGCGCCTCCAGCGGTCCCTGCCAGTTGGCCTGAATGCGTTCGACCAGTCCTTTGGGCGCGTAGGTCGCCACGGCCGCACGCATGGGCTCGTTCAGCGGCAAACGGTCGGCAATCCGCGCCAGGGCCGCCAGGTCGAGCCGGTCGGCCTGCAATTCGCCACGCGCCGGCGCACGGCCTTCGGCGGCCACATGCACGATGCGCACATTGCCGCCGGGCCAGCGCAAGCCATCGTCCATTTCGAACTGCAACTCCTGGGTCGAGAATTCAAAACCGCCTTGCAACAGGCGACCACCCAGCCGGCCGGTCAGCACAGGCAGGGACAAGGCGCCCAGCTGCGGTGTCAGAGTGGCCTGTACGTCCGACAACGCCATATCGGCCGTCGCCCCGATCACCTGGCCGCGGCTGACATCCACCCAGGCCCGCAGTGCGCCGCGGCCCCGCGCCACGTCCAGCCCCAGATTGGCGTAGCGCCGCAATTGCGAAATATCGACATGCCCGAACTGGGCAAAGACCTGTCCGTCCCATTTGCGCCACTGCCCGGCGTTCCCCGACAGCAAGGGTTGGCGGAAATTGCCCATCAGCGTGAACCGCTGCCCCCATTCGGCCGGCGGCGTGGCATCAATCCGCAAGGCATGGCTGCGCACGGTATTGCGCACCACCAGATCGACCTGCTCCAAGGCTAAGGTCGGAACATGGCGCTGCTCATCGCTCCAGCGCAGGGTCCCGCCACGAATGACAAATTCGGTCTGCGAAAAAAACCAGTCAAGCGCCGGGCTGTCGGGGCCTTGGTCTTTCGACAGATCCAGCCCGGCCACCAATATGCGGCCATCGGCCGCGCGCCGGATGTCAAGCTGGGGCTGTTCGATGTAGATCTGTTCGAACCCGAAGTTCCAGAGCGAGCGCGGCGACAGGGCCGCCAGCACCCGGGGCAACTGCAGCGCTTCCCGGCCGTCGGCGTCAACCAGGCGCACATTACTCAACTCGAACGAGGGAATCAGCCCGTCCGGACGGGCCTGGATGGCACCGATGCGCACCGTCACGCCCAGGATCTGGCTGGCCTGGGTTTCCAGCTGTGGGCGCAGTTCGCCGATTCGCGGCACAATGAAAAGGTGCAGCGCGCCCCAGGCGCTGATCATGACCAGCCAGGCCCCCAGCAGCAACCAGAGCGATACGCGTGCAGCGATCGCCAGAATTTTCAGCAGTGATGAAGGGCGGCGCGGCAGGTCATCCATTTTGAACATCGGAAACGTGACAGGAATTATGACCCGCAACGGCGCGAGCGGCTTGACGCAAGTGGACGCAACAGTGCCATCCGGCACCTCTGCACTGTCGGATCACTCCCGCTTCGCCCAGCGGGTGCGCCGGCGTTACGAATCCCAGCTGCAGCTGTTGCCGCCGGGCCCGCCCGATCAGAACACCCTGCGGCAGGTGTTCGAAGCCCTGCAGCAGGGTGGCGCCGATATCGCCACCGCCTTGCGCACCTTGCGCCACCTGGTGGTGGAGCGCCTGGTCACCCTGGACTGCGACCGACAGGCCGAATTGCGCGACATCACCCGCGTCATGACCGACCTGGCTGAATTTGCCCTGGATGTTGCCACCACCCAAACACTGCAAGTGTTGGACGAAACCCATGGCATACCAACCACACCGCAAGGCGCGCGGGCGCTGATGTGGGTCATCGGCATGGGCAAGCTCGGTGCGCGCGAACTCAATGTCTCCAGCGACATCGACCTGATCTACGTCTACGACCAGGACGGCGAAACCGCCGGCAGCGCCGAGGGACGCGGGCGCATCTCCAATCACGAGTATTTCGCCAAGGCGGTGCGTGCGATCTACAGCCTGATCGGCGACACCACCGAGCATGGCTTTGTCTTCCGCGTCGATCTGGCCCTGCGCCCCAACGGCAATTCCGGCCCGCCTGCCGTTTCGCTTGGCGCGCTGGAAGAGTATTTCCATGTCCAGGGCCGCGAATGGGAACGTTTTGCCTGGCTCAAGAGCCGGGTGGTGGCGCCGCAACGTCACATGCAAGACGGTTCGATCATGGTCTTGCGTGGCATGGTGATCCCTTTCGTGTTCCGGCGCTACCTCGACTACAACGTCTTCGATTCCTTGCGTGTGCTGCACCGCCAGATCCGCGAGCACTCGGCGCGCCGCAGCGCCGGCCGCCCGGAGCGCAGCAACGACGTCAAACTCTCGCGCGGCGGCATCCGTGAGATCGAATTCACTGTCCAACTGCTGCAGGTGGTGCGCGGCGGCCAGTTCCCCGAGCTGCGCACACGGCCGACGCTCGACGCGCTGCAGCGCCTGGTACGCGCCGGGCTCATGCCGCAGGCCACGGCCGACGCTTTGGCCCAGGCCTATGTCTTCCTGCGCCAGGTCGAGCACCGCATCCAGTACCTCGACGACCAGCAGACCCATGTGCTGCCGACACGCGACGACGACCTGCACTGGATCGCCCGCACCATGGGCTACGCCGACACCGGCCCGTTCCTGACCCAACTCGATGCCCATCGGGAAATCGTGGCGCAGGAGTTCGATACCCTGCTCGGCGGCCAGGGCAGCAAGGAATGCAAGGGCTGCAGCAATGGCAAGAATGGCCAGCCTGGCCGCGCTGCTGCGCCCGATTTTGATGAATTGCTGGAGCAATTGCCGCCGCTGCTGCGCGAGCGGGTCGCCGCCTGGCGCAACCATCCGCGCGTGCTGGCGCTGCGCGAAGAGTCACGGGCGCGGTTGGTTCGGCTGGTGGCGCGCACTGCCGAGTGGCTGCGCGAGGGCCGTGCCAGCGAAGAGGCCGCCGTTCGGCTGGTGGACTGGATGGAGCCGCTGCTGCGGCGCGAGAGCTATCTCGCCATGCTGCTGGAGCGACCGGCGGTACACGAGCGGCTGGTGCGCCTGCTGGGCGCCGCCCGCTGGCCGGCGCGCTACCTGCTGTTGCACCCCGGCGTGATCGACGAACTGGCCAGCCGCACCATTCTGAGCGACCGCTTCGACCCGGCGGCCTTCGAGGCTGAACTGGAAATGCGTCGGCAGGCCCTGCAGGCCGCCGGCGATGACGATGAGGAATCGCTGCTCAACCTGCTGCGCCGCGCCCACCATGCCGAGGTGTTCCGCACCCTGGCGCGCGACGTCGAGGATGCGCTGACGGTCGAGCAGGTGGCCGACGACCTCAGTGCCCTGGCCGATGCCATCTTGCGCATCACCACGCGCTGGTGCTGGGAGCGGCTGAAGAAAAAACACCGCGAACAGCACCAGTTCGCCATCATCGCCTACGGCAAGCTGGGCGGCAAGGAACTGGGTTATGGCAGCGACCTGGACATCGTGTTCGTCTACGAGGATGAGGATGAGCAGGCCCCCGAGGTCTATGCCAGCCTGGTACGCAAGCTGATCAACTGGCTGACGGTCAAGACTGGCGAGGGCGATCTGTATGAGATTGACACCGCGCTACGCCCCAACGGCAATTCCGGGCTGCTGATCACCACCTTCGAGGCCTATGCCAACTACCAGCAGCAGCGCGGCAGCAACACCGCCTGGACCTGGGAGCACCAGGCCATGACCCGGGCGCGCTTCGTGCTCGGCAGCGATGACCTGCGTCAACGCTTCGATGCCGTGCGCCAGGCGGTCATCTGCGCGCCGCGCGATGCGCAGGCGCTACGCCAGGAGATCGTCGCCATGCGCGAGAAGGTGCGCGCCGCGCATCCAGCCCATGGCGAGCAGTTTGACGTCAAACACAGTCCGGGCGGCATGGTCGATGCGGAGTTTGCCGTGCAATACCTGGTGTTGTCGCAGGCCGCCGGCCACCCGGAACTGGCGGCCAATGCCGGCAACATCGCGCTGCTGCGGGCCGCCCAGGCCGCCGGGCTGCTGCCCGCCGGTATTGGCGACGCGGCCGCCGATGCCTACCGCGAGCTGCGCCATGTCCAGCATCGCGCACGACTCAACGAGGAACCGACCCAGGTCGAGCCGCATGAATTGAAGGTCGAGCGCGAGGCGATATCGGCACTGTGGGCAGCGGTTTTCGGCGCCCATTGAAAACGCCCCTGCCGGTTCAGGACACGCTGCGAATCCTGCGCACCAGCGCCGTGGTCGAATAGCCTTCGACAAAAGGCAGCGCCAGCGCCCGCCCGCCCCAGGATTCCACCAGCGCGGTTTCCGGCAACTTGCGCATGTCGTAGTCGCCGCCCTTGACCAGGATGTCGGGACGGATTTCCGAGATCAGCTGTTCCGGCGTGTCCTCGTCGAACCAAGTCACCAGATCGACCGCCCCCAGCGCCGCCACCAGGATGGCCCGGTCCTGCTCGTTGTTGAGCGGGCGGTCCGGCCCCTTGCCCAGCCGCCGCGCCGAGGCATCGGTATTGAGGGCGACGACCAGACTGGCGCCCAGCGCCCGGGCCTGGGCCAGGTAGATGGCATGGCCGCGGTGCATGACATCGAACACGCCATTGGTGAACACCAGTGGCCGCGGCAACGCCGCCAGGCGCGTCGCCATCGTCTCGCGCCGGCACAGTTTGTGGAGAAATTCAGGAAGATCAACGGTTGGGCGGCTGGTCATGGCCGGCATCCTAACAGGCCGGCTCAGGGAGATCGCCAGGCAGCGCCCTCCAGCCAATCCGCGGAAACACCGGTGATTTACCGCGTAATCCCGCGCCATTCGCGCCGCCCATCCACGGCATAATTCTGGCTCTATGCGTCTTGTCACGGTCAGTATCGATTCGATCCGCCTCGGCGAACCCCTGCCTTTTGCGCTGCGGGACGCCGATGGCACGCTGCTGGCCAATAAAGGCTACGTGATTCAGACCAAGGCCGAACTGCAGGACATCCTCGGCAAGGGATTTGAGCTCTTCATCGATGTCGTCGATGAGGAAAACTACCGCCGGGCCTATGTGAACCGGCTGCACCACTTGGTGACCGAGAACAAGGCCTTGGGCGTCATCGCCGGTACCCAGATTGCATCTGCCGCCGACGCCGCACGCGCGAATCTGGACGAAGGCCCACCCGACTGGCTGGACCTGCAGGTCCAGGCCAACACGCTGCTGCGCGACACGTCGTCGCCGCACTTTCTCTCCCGGCTCGATCGCCTGCTCAGCCGGTTGCAGCGCTACTCGCAACGCAACCCCAACGGCGCCCTGTTTGCCCTGTTTCACCTGTCAGCCAGCGAAATCCGCCTGTACAGCGCCACCCATGCCATGCTGGTGAGCGTGATGTGCGGTCTGGCCGCCCGCGAGGTACTCAACTGGCCGGAGGCAACCGAACTGGCCCTGTGTCGTGCCGCCCTGACCATGAACATCGGCATGACTGACCTGCAGGACAAACTGGCGATGCAGCTGACGCCGCCGACACCGGAACAGCGCAAGCAGATCGACCAGCACACCCTGCGCTCGGTTCAACTGCTGGAGCAGATCGGCATCCGCGACCAGGACTGGCTGGAAGCGGTGCGCGACCATCACGGCGTACCGCCCGGCCGGCTGGCTGGCATGTCCGAAGGGCGGCGCATGGCCCGCTTGATCCAGCGCGCCGACATGTTCGCTGCCCGCCTGGCGCCGCGCGCCTCACGCGTGCCAACCTCGCCGGCCGCTGCCATGCAGGCCAGCTACTTCGATGAAAACCGCCAGGTCGATGAAGCCGGCGCCGCCCTGATCAAGGCCGTCGGCATTTATTCGCCGGGGTCCTTCGTGCGCCTCACCACCAACGAGGTGGCCATCGTGATCCAGCGCGGCACCAATACCACCACGCCCAAGGTGGCGGTGCTGATCAATCGCGAGGGCATTCCGACATCAGAGCCCATCATCCGCGACACCAGCCTGCGCGAATACCGCATTGTGGCCAGCGTCCCGCACCGCGATGTCAAGGTGCAGATCAACCTGCCACGGCTGCTGCCGCTGACAGTCGCTGGCGGCTCAGACCGCCCTTGGTAAAGTCGTCGGCACCAGCGTGGCCGCAAGCTCCTTGCGGTAGCGGTTGAGCTCCTGCACGGTCTGGAAGCTGCGCCCCATGAGCAGGCTCATGTTGTGCAGGATGCGCTCGACGACCTTGCCCTCCCATACCGCATCGAAGTTGATCTGCGTATCCAGCCAGCGCTCCAGCCACTCGGGATTGGGCAGGCGGCTCTGAATAGTGTCGCGCGGGAAAAGCATCTTGTTGACATGCAGATTGGTGGGGTGCAGCGCCTGCGCCGTACGCCGTGCGCTGGCCATGAGCACGCCCACCTTGGCAAAGGCCGTCTTGGCCTCGGTGCCGAATGTGGCGATGGCACGCCGCATGTACTTGAGGTAGGCGCCGCCGTGGCGCGCCTCGTCCTGGCTCAACGTGGTGTAGATTTGCTTGATCACCGGCTCGGTATGCCACTCGGCGGCACGACGATACCAGTGGTTGAGACGGATTTCGCCGCAGAAATGCAGCATCAGGGTTTCAAGCGCCGGGGCGGGATCGAACTCGAAGCGGATGTCGTGCAGCTCCTGCTCGGTCGGCACAAGGTCGGGGCAGAAGCGCCGCAGGTATTCCATCAACACCAGCGAGTGCTTCTGCTCCTCGAAAAACCAGATCGACATGAAGGCCGAGAAATCGCTGTCGTCACGGTTGTCACGCAAGAACATTTCGGTGGCCGGCAGCGCCGCCCACTCGGTGATGGCATTCATCTTGATGGTCTGCGCCTGCTCGTCGCTGAGTTGACTGGCGTCGAACTGAGCCCAGGGAATGTCCTTGTCCATGTCCCAGCGGACTGCTTCAAGTTGTTTGAACAGTTCAGGGTAGAGCATCGGCATCCTTCAGAGCTCAGAACATTCTGACCAAGCTCTGTGACAAAGGCTTTACAGCGTACCGGCGGCCGATCAACGGCCGCGACGCCCATCTGTCACCGGGGCCGGGTCTCGGCAAAGCTCGGACGCTGTTCCAGCTTCTCCAGCAAACGCACCAGACTCGGATGCTCGTTGCGCCAGCCCACCTGCGGAAAGCGGAAATCCAGATAGCCCAGGGCACAGCCGACCGCGATGTCGGCCAGGCTCAGGTGGATGCCGGTGCAAAACGGCTTGTCACCGAGGCCCTTGCTCATAGCCTCCAGGCTGGCCTTGATCTTGTCGAGCTGGCGGTCGATCCAGGCCTGGCTGCGCTGTGCCTCGGTGCGCTTGTCCCACACGGCTTCCATGCGCGCCAGCAAGGCCGCGTCCATCACGCCATCGGCCAGCGCCTCCCAGGTCTTGACTTCGGCCCGCTCCCGACCCACCGGCGGGATCAGCTTGCCCACCGGCGAGAGGGTATCCAGGTATTCAACAATCACGCGCGAGTCGAACAGCGCCTCGCCACCTTCCATGACGAGGCAGGGGATTTTGCCCAGTGGGTTGGACTCTTTGATGGTGGTCTGGTCCGACCACACATCTTCGAGCACGAAGTCGTAGTCAAGCTTTTTTTCAGCCATCACGATGCGTACTTTACGCACGTAAGGACTGGTGTTGGATCCGATCAGTTTCATGGGTCTTTAACTTTCGCCAGGGCCTGATTCTAGCGATTGGGGTCGACCTGGAGGCCGCAACACCCATTCCGGGACAGGCCAACTACAATTCGGGTATGAGTTTCTCCACCATTTCGGCCCTTTCTCCGTTGGACGGCCGCTACGCCAACAAACTAGCCAGCCTGCGTCCGCTGATGAGCGAGCAGGGCTATATGCACCGCCGCGTCCAGGTTGAGGTCGCCTGGTTCATCACTTTGAGCGATGCCGGCTTCGCTGAATTCAAACCCCTCTCTCCCGGAGCTCGCACTTACTTGCTCGGCTTGGTCAAAAACTTCTCGGAAGCCGATGGCAACGCCATCAAGGAGATCGAGAAGACCACCAACCACGATGTGAAGGCGGTCGAGTACTGGATCAAATCCAAGTTCGAAGCCCGGCCCGAACTGGAAAAAGCCAGCGAGTTCGTGCACTTTGCCTGCACCAGCGAAGACATCAACAACACCAGCCACGCCCTGCAGCTGCGTGCTGCACGCGACGTGGTGCTGCTGCCGGCGCTGGACAAACTGCTGCTCAAGCTGCGCGACATGGCCCGCACCTATGCCGAGGTGCCGATGCTGAGCCGCACCCATGGCCAGACCGCCAGCCCGACCACGGTCGGCAAGGAAATCGCCAACGTGGTGGTACGCCTGCAGACGGCCTGCGACCGCATCGCCGCGGTCAAGATCCTGGGCAAGATGAACGGCGCGGTCGGCAACTACAACGCCCACCTGTCCGCCTGGCCCGACTTTGACTGGGAAGCCTTCAGCAAGAAGGTCATCGAAACCCCCGAGCCGCTGGGCCTGGGCCTAACCTTCCAGCCCTACAGCATCCAGATCGAGCCGCACGACTACATGGCGGAGCTGTTCGATGCCATCGCCCGCGCCAACACCATCCTGGTCGACTGGTCGCGCGACGTCTGGGGCTATGTCTCGCTGGGCTACTTCAAGCAGCGGCTGCGTGAAGGCGAAGTGGGCTCCTCCACCATGCCGCACAAGGTCAACCCGATCGACTTCGAAAACGCCGAGGGCAACCTTGGCTTGGCCAACGCCCTGTTGCGCCACATGAGCGAAAAGCTGCCGATCTCGCGCTGGCAGCGCGACCTGACCGACTCCACCGTGCTGCGCAACATGGGTGTCGCCATCGGCTACGCCGTGCTGGCCTACCAGTCGCTGGCGACCGGCCTGGGCAAGCTGGAAATCAATGAAGCAGCCCTGGCCGCCGACCTGGACGCCTCCTGGGAAGTGCTGGCTGAACCGATCCAGACTGTGATGCGCCGCTACGGTCTGCCCCAGCCCTACGAACAGCTCAAGAAGTTCACGCGCGGTGAAGCCATGACGCGCGAACTGATGCAGGGCTTCATCATGAAGCTCGAGATTCCCGAGGCGGAGAAGCAACGCCTGCTGGCCATGACACCGGCCAATTACACCGGCAAGGCCGCCGAGTTGGCGCGGCGCATCTGATCGCGAACCGGACTTCCAGTCAAATCTGCCTGCAGCCCTTACCAAATGGGCGCGGGCAGCTTCCATTTTCATAGCAAACCGACATGGCCCTCAAATCCACCATCTACAAGGCCAATCTGTCGGTCGCCGACATCGACCACGGCTACTACGCCGACCATGCACTGACGCTGGCGCGCCATCCGAGCGAAACCGACGAACGCATGATGATCCGGCTGGCGGCACTGGCGCTGCAGGCCCATCGGCTGCAGACGGTCTGCCAGGGTGACGGCACGCTGGCCTTCGGTGCCGGCCTGTCCGATCCGGACGAGCCCGACGTCTGGCTGCGTGACTTCACCGGCCAGACCCGACTCTGGATCGAGGTCGGCCAACCCGAAGACAAACCCCTGGCCAAGGCCTGCAACAAGGCCGATACGGTGCTGGTCTATGCTTTTCACCATGCAGCCGAGGTCTGGTGGCGCGGCATCGAGAACAAGCTCACGCGACTGGACCGGCTGGAAGTCTGGCGCATGCCGACGGAAGCGTCGCAGGCCCTGGCCGCCTTGGCCGAGCGCAGCATGCAATTGCAAGCCACGATTCAGGAAGGCGCCCTGATGCTCAGCAATGGCCGCCAGACGGTGACGATCGAACCGGTCCGCTGGAAATAGACAAGAACCGGGATCTTGCTCAGGCCATCAGGCCGGCTCGCCCTGAACCTGAACGAGCGGCGCATCGCTGGCGCAGCCTCCCGCCCGTTCGGCGTAGCGGTTGAAACGCCAGGCTTGACCCGACAGCGTGATGCGGCGCCAGGTCTGGCGCTTCTCGGCCGGTCGCATTTCGGTCCAGAGCTGCACCTCGTCGAAGCTACGGCCGCAGCCCTTGCACTCCTCATCACCCTGGCTGGTGGAGCAGATCGCGATACAGGGCGTGTCCGGCGTGCTCTCGTACCAGGTGAGCCAGGCCGCCAGCGCCGACGGCGGCATGGAAAACTCGTCCGCCTCCTGCTCACGGTAAAACACCATCAACGCATAGACCTCGGCCAGTGCGCGCACTTCCGGCGCCAGCGTGATGCCATCCGGCGACGGCGTTCTGTCACGCCAGAAATTGATGGCCGCTTCGATGTCGGTGATGTGAATTCCAGCCATGAGATGCATTGCAAGAGGGAGACGGATGATAGCGTTTCTCGCGCGTGCTGTTTCCAATCATGATCCACCTCAAAACCACACGCATTGCATGGTTGAAGGTGACTGTGTTTCAATCCGCTTCACGAAGGGGAGTAGCTCCCATTTGTTGCGACACAGGGAGGTGCCAGTCAAACAGGCATCGTTGCAACAGGTATCGGCAAGTCGTCATTACGAAGTATTACTTCCGGCTTGTTGGGCAAAAAATCTGCATGACTCCATGCCGAGCAAGACCTTCGATTGGAACCTGCGCCAGGTTTCGTCGAAGTACGTCCGTGATTTTTCGCAGTCACAGTCTCCATTGACGATGCCTGTCCAGGTTGTTGATCGAAACAACTCGGAGCTTTGTCATGGAATTTTTTTCCGCCCCCTGGTGGTCGGCGTTGCTGGCCATCATCCTGATCGACCTCGTGCTCGCCGGCGACAACGCCATCGTGATCGCGCTGGCCGCTCGCAGTCTTCCCGTTGATCTACAAAAAAAGGCCATCGTCTGGGGCACCGTCGGTGCCATCGTCGTGCGCTCGTTCATGACGGTGGGCGTGGTCTGGCTGCTCAAGATCCCGGGCCTGATGCTGGCCGGCGGCCTGGGCCTGGTCTGGATCGCCTACAAGCTGCTGGCCGACCAGGAGGGCGAGGGCCACGACGGCCCGGTCGCCAGCACCTTCTGGGGCGCCATGAAGACCATCGTCGTGGCCGATGCCCTGATGGGCGTGGACAACGTGCTGGGCGTGGCCGGCGCGGCCCACGGTTCGTTCGACCTCGTGGTCATCGGCCTGCTGGTCAGCGTGCCAATCGTGGTGTTCGGCAGCTCGGTCGTGCTCAAGCTGGTCGAGCGCTTCCCCCTCATCATCCAGCTCGGTGCCGCTGTGCTGGCCTTCACGGCCGCCAAGATGATCGTGGACGAACCCCTGCTCGATGCCGTCTTCGACTCGTCCGAACCACTGAACATCGCGGCTCGCTGGGTGACCTACACGGCGGCTGTGGTCGGGGTACTGGCTGCCGGCTGGCGGGCCGCGCGGCGCCAACAGAAAAGCCAGCGCACCACTCACCCCGGACACGCGGCCTGAACCCACTCACCAAGTTTCTTCCCTCTGTCCTCAACTTAGAAGGATTTCATCATGGACAAGATCATTGTGTACCTGGACGATGCAGCGTTTGCACGGCATCAGCTCGCGCCGATGAAAAACGGTGCCTCTGGCAGCCTGCAGGGGACTCTCTGGATCCTGGTGGCGTGTCCGCCGCGCATGACTCGCCACATCAGCAAGTGGGTCAACCACACGGCACGCCAGAACTGGCGCAACAAATGGGCCGACAAGCTGTTTGCCCAGATCAAGCCTGAACTGCAGGCTCAGGGCAACACGGTCACCACCATGCTGGCCCATGGTCCTTTGCATGAACTGACGCAGGAGCTGCTGGCGCAGAACGGCGTTGCGCGCGTACTCGATGCGCGCCGCCCGAAGTTCGGGCAGGACATGCAGCCGGTCACGGCCGACCAGCCCGCTGGCAACGAAGCACGCTGGTCGGTGCCTGGTGCAATCGTCGGCATGGGGGCGGCACTGGTACTGGCCGCCGAATAAGCCCGGCGTGCGCTGGATGCGCTTCATGACCGGTGCTATGCTTGCCGGCCATGAAGCTCATCATCAAATGGTTGCTCAGCGCGACCGCCCTGCTGGCGCTTGCCTCGCTCTACAGTGGCGTCGAAGTGCAGGGCTTTGGCGCGGCACTGATAGCCGCCCTGGTCATCGGCCTGTTCAACGTCTTCCTGCGACCGGTCCTGATCGTGCTGACGCTCCCGGTGACCATGGTCACCCTTGGCTTGTTCCTGTTCATCATCAACGCCGTGCTGTTCTGGGCCGCCGCCATGGTGCTTGAGGGCTTCCAGGTACAGGGCTTTGCCGCCGCGCTGTTGGGTTCGCTGATCTACTCGGCTTTCGGGCTGGTGATCGATTCAGCGCTCGAGCGCCTGTTCCCGTACCAATGATTCGAGTTGCCGCGTCCGGGTGTCGATGATCGACGCCTCGATGTGATCGACTTTGCCGCTCTGGCGCACCAGGTCCTGGGCGGCCTTGAGCCGGTTCAGGGCGGATTCGTAGTCGAAACGGGCCGCGTAGGCCTCAGCTTCAGCCCGCACACCGCTCAACGTCTGCCCCTGCGCCAGGTAGGCCGCCGAGAGCAGCTGCCAGGCCTGCGCATCGCGCGGCCGCTCCGCCACCCATGCACGCAACTGCGGCGCCACCGGCGCAGCCTGGCCCGCTTGCGTCATGGCCCGCGCCCAGAGAAACAGTTCGGGCCGCGCGGCCGGTGCTGCCACCACACCACCCAGCAAGCCGCTCGCACGCCTGGAATCGCCGGCTGCCAGTGACAACTCGGCCCCCAGCAGGCGCACCAGGCGCTCGGCCGACGCCTGTCCCGGGACCAGGGTTTGCAAGCGGTCTTGCAGACGGGCCGCCTGTGCGAAATCCCGCAGTTGAGCGGCGGCCAGTGCCGCGGCATACAGCACGCCGGCCTGCCGGGCCGGGGCAAACGTCGCAAACGAGCCTCCCGCCGGCTCGGCCACCGCCGCACGCAAACTGTCCACATCGGTGTTGCTGAGCACCCGGGCCCGCGCCGCCAGCAGTGCATGCGTCATCGTCAGCGGCGCCGGTGCCGCAGGCGGCAGCAATTGCTGGCGCGATTGCATATCGGCAATGCGTTCGGTGGTCAGCGGGTGGCTTCGCAGGTAAGGAAAGCTCCCTGTGTCGTTGAAGCGGTTGGCCTGCTGCAGTTTCTCGAACATGCCCACGAAACCCTGCGGCGCGAAGCCGGCCTGGGTCATGACGCCGTAACCCACGCGGTCGGCCTCGCGCTCCATGTCGCGCGAGAAATTGAGCTGGCCTTGAATGGCTACAGCCTGGCCACCGGCCATCATGGCACTGGCCGCCTGCGGGTTGGAGCTGGCCGCCAGTGCGCCGAGGATCATGGCAGCGATCACCCACGGCCCCTGCGCGCTCTGGCGACTGACCATGCGGGCAATATGTCGTTGCGTCACGTGGCTGAGTTCGTGCGCCAGCACCGAGGCAAGTTCGTCCTCGCTGCTGACGACCGCAATCAGGCCGAGATGCACGCCGAGGTAGCCGCCCGGCAGGGCAAAGGCATTGACGGTGCGGTCGCGCCCGAGCGCGATGTCCCAGGCGAACGCCGCCTCCAATTCCGGCAGGAGTTCGCCGCGCTGACGGGCTCCCTGCAACAGGCGCTGCCAGATGCCCTGCACGTACTCTCCCAGCAGCGGATCGTCGATGTAATCCGGGTCGCGATACAGCGAGCGCGCGATGCGGTCGCCCAGATGGCGCTCCATGCTGAGGCTCATCTCGGCGCCATCGCCGAGCGCTGGCAGTTGGGCGTACAGATGTGGTGGCGCGAAAATCTGAATCGCTATCAAAAACAGAGCAACCAGAGACCTTTTGGCAAGAGGAAGGGGGCGATTTTGCTTTGATTTCACGTCAGAACGAATCCAGTGGCATGAAGGCCAGCACGTGGGCTGTGACCGGGTCCAGGAACACCGTCCAGAACGACTGGCGGCCAACCATGGGCAGGTAAACCGCCTGCGCTGGCACGCGGCCGCTGCGAGCCAGCACAGCATCGATCTCCGCGGCCCGCGCGGCAAAACGTTGCTGGAGCTGGGTAACCGGCCTGGCCGCCGCCAGAACCTGCTGGCGTGCCAACGGATAAGACTGCCACAAATCCGGACGGGCACTGAGCGGCAGGCCGTCCAGCGCAGCCAAGGTGGCCTGGGCTTGCTCGTTGCTGTCGCGGAACGGACGCAAGGCCAGCAGGGTGGGACCATGCCATGGCAAGGCCTCGACATCGGGAGGGACACGACTCAGCAACTCCGGCGGCACATCCACTGCATGCACCACGCGAAAACGGTCGTACTCGAACACCAGGTGCACCGGACGCGCCACGGCCACCGACCACAGTCCGTAGCCCAGCGCCGCCAGCTGGATCAGTCCCACCAGGGCCAGATCGCGGCGCAGCTCGGCCCTTGGCTTGGCCCGGTTGAACACGGTCAGGGTGATCAACGGGCCGAGAATGACGTCGACCGTCACCACCAGGGAAAACAACGCCCGGCCGCCGGAAATCTCACGGTAGGGGTAGGGATACCAGACGGCAAACACCAGCAGGGCCGCCAGCCCGGCAAGGCACAGACTGATGCCCAGATGAATGCCGCTGGCGCGCAGACGGTCTTTCCAGGAGAAGGCGCTGAACATGATCGTATGATGCTTGAAATCCGTGAATGTTTCGTAAAGTTGCCATCCCATGAGTTCTCTGACCCATTTCGACGCGCAAGGCCAAGCCCATATGGTGGACGTGGCCGCCAAGGCCAGCACCCACCGCGTTGCCGTGGCCCGCGGCCGCATCGAGATGCTGCCGACCACGTTGGCGATTATCGAGTCCGGCACCGCCAAGAAAGGCGACGTGCTGGGCATCGCCCGCATTGCCGGCATCATGGCAGCCAAGAAGACCAGCGACTTGATCCCCTTGTGCCACCCGCTGGCGCTGACGCGGGTCGCGCTGGAATTCTCCACCCACCCTGCCACAGCCGCCGACCCCAGCCACGTCATCTGCACCGCCACGGTGGAAACCGTCGGGCCCACCGGCGTGGAAATGGAAGCCTTGACGGCCGTGCAGGTCGCCCTGCTGACCATCTACGACATGTGTAAAGCTGTCGACCGCGGCATGACCATGACCGGCGTCAAGCTGCTGGAAAAGCACGGTGGCAAATCGGGCAGCTTCGTCGCGGACAAGTAGTCGCCTCATCCGAGGCCAACGCAGGCTTGTGCCTCAAACAATCTTGCAAGGTATCTGCGCGTCTTCATCGAATGAATAGACGGAACACAGCCGGTGGTAACCGTCGGCAACGATGACCTTTCCATTGAGCGTGCTGCGTACCAGCAAGAGCGGTGACAGCCGCGCACCCTCGGTGATCCTCTTGCGGTCTTTTTCAACATGGGAATTGCTGACACCCAGCAGCGAAAGTCCCGACGCGCGAAAGATATCTTTCGCCTTGAACGACGTCATAGGCGCCGTCCTGAAACGTTGTTCCAAGCGGCTGACCTCGGCCGGCGGGTAGATCAAGGCCAGATAGGACGCTGCCGCCGGGTAGTCGTGCGCCTCGGGTTCATCGAGCCAATGAATTGGGGATTTGTTCATGGTGGCAATTCTGCCGTCGGATTCCATCAACGCGCCATTGACCCGTCAGGCACCGGCCTGGCATTCGGGGCCGACTCCTTGGCAGCTCGGCCGGGTATCGGTTGCAAATCAACCTGATCCAGCCGCACAAAGACAAACCCTTGCTTGAGCAACCACGAAAGCCCCGCGGCCAGGCCCTCCGCCGTATCTGAAGCGGGCTTGTTCATGTGGGCAATGATGACATCGCCAGCCTTGACGTGTTTGAGGCGTTCCTCGATGACCGGCTTTTTCAGCGTCGCACCGGCATCGGCATTCACCGAAAAGCCCGCGATCTTGTATCCCATCCGCTCAATCTCTCCGATGGCCTGGGAATCGTACTCGGCAGTTGCACCGCGATACCAATGCGGCGCAACGCCAACAGCCTCTTGAATGGCACGAGCCCCTTCGGTGACTTCCCGGCGCAGATGAAGCAAGTCTGGCTCACCCGCAATGCCGTATACCTTGCGCCCCTTGCCGACGATGGCGGGTATGTGATTCTCGCCATGGTCTTCGATATCGAACAGATCAAGGTGGGATTTGATGACAGCAACACCGAGGGGATTGCTGTCCATCCACTTCTTGGTGACAAACAGCGTGGCAGGAATGCGGTGTTGAATCAGAAACTCGATCAGGTCGTCGTCAAAACGTCCCGTGCAGGCATCCAGCGTCAGCGCCAACTGCTTTGCTGACGACGGCGCGAGCACGATCGCGTCATGAATTTCAACCGGTTTTTCCTGGGCACCAAGTGGCACGGCAAAAACAACGGCAAGAAAGAAGGCACTTGTCTTCATTGTCAAAAGCCCCTTCCCGAATTGAATTGAAGAAGATTTCTATGCAGATCGTGCCGGCGAAAGAAGGCCGTTGCGCCATCGACGTTGCAGCATCATGCCTGGGTCTTCGCCCAACGGGCGTATTCCTGCGGATAGGCCGCGCGGTAGCGCGCCATGAAGAACCTGGCCTCCGCCTCATGCCCCTGCAACAAGGCGCTTTCGATCAGCTTTTCCACCACACGCGCTTCCGACGAGAAATGCAGCAACTCGTGCGCCATGGCGTTGAGCTGGCCAGCGTTGTCACGTGTCAACGGCGTCAGGGTGAATTCGGCAAACCGTACCTGCTCCCGGAACAGCCAGGAACCACGTATTTTCTCCAGCGTGTTGTCGCGGTAGGCAGGCGACCGCTGCTCCGGCGGCAAGTAGATCTGGCTGATGCGGTGGTAGTCCCAGGCGGCGTACGCGGTGCTGCCGAGCAAGGCAGCTGCCAGCATGTACCGCCCTTTGCCCAGCCCGACAGTACCAGAAACATCGGGAGCCGATGGCTGCCGCGCCCGCCAAAGCAGCCCCAGACTCAAGCCGAAAGCCATCTGGAACGGGCCGTACCAAAGCGGGTACTCCAGCATGCTGTGCAACAAAATCACTGCCAGCACCATCCAGGCCATCTGGCGCGTTGGCTCCATTTCGCGCCAAGGCCGGGCGCGCCAGATCAGCCAAGCTGCAGCACCGCAAATCAGCAGCGCCAGTGGCAGCCCCAGTTCGACCGCCAGATGCAGCGGCAGGTTGTGCGCGTTATCGAGCATCTCGCAATGGCGAGGGCCGTCATAGGCCGTGATGAAGTGGGCGTAATCCAGTTCGCCCCAGCCCCAGCCCAACCAGGGGTGCTGGCTGATCAGGTGCAGCACGTTGCGCCATAAAGTGATGCGGCTGCCACACGCAGAGTCGCCTGTGCGCAGGCGACCCCACATGCCATGGTCGAAAGGATTGAGGCCCAGTAGTGCAGGCAGAGCCACCGTTGCGATGACATAGGCCGCGATTGCCATGAGCACTAGACGCCGTGTCGCCGGCCAACGCATCCCATCCCAGAGCCAGACCAGGCCACCCAACAGCAGCAGTTGCACCAGACCGGTCCGTGAGGAAGAGGCCGCGTTGCCCGTTGCCAGTAAAACCGCGGCGGCCAGCAGCCCGGCGCGGCCCAACACATGCAGTTGACGCCCCCGTGACTGCGCTGCCCACCACAGCAAAGCCGCCAGCCCGATATTGGTCAAGGTCGCAAACTGATTGCGTTGTCGCAGATTGGCGAAGGCTTCGCCCACGGCGGGAGACGGACTCATCCAGGACGCAAAGTGCTGCGCCAAGCCAAAGTACTGACACAGGCCAATCATGCTGCTAACCAGACTGGCGACCAGCCACGCCAGCGCCAAGCCATACGCCGTAGGTCCCTCCGTTGCGGCCCTTCCTCTGGCGGCCAGCGCGGCGCAAGTCGCCATCAGCAAGATGGCGGAGGCCGCCCCCAGCGGCTCGCGACTCTGGCTGTTGCTGCAAATCAGTACTGCCAGCCCGCCGGCCAAGAGCCAGAGCGACAACAAGCCGCGACTGCAGGACCGCGGCAGGACACCTGCCAACACCCCTGTGCAGCCCATTGCCAACAACCAGGGCAGCACGGAGGGACTGGGACCACCCTGCGGCGGCAGCAACCAGGGTGCGACCAGCGCTAGTACAGCGATGAACGCCGAAGCCGACGCATGAATGAACCCGGCTTGGGTCACGGCAGACTCAGTTCGCGCAGCTGCGGGTATTTCCCTTGCGCCAAGCTGTTCCAATTCAACTTGATCTCCGCATAGGTTTTTTCGCCATGCAAAGCACGCATCACCCGCAGTTGGCGTAGCGCCTCATCTGCCTGCCCATTTAATGCCAACGACAAGGCATAACGGTTCTGCAGAGCTGGGGCGGGATACCGCATGGCCACTTTCCGCGCCAAGGCTAGCATCTCTGCAGACATACCGGGGCAGGGCTGAATGCGCGCGCCATCCAGCAAGGCGCTAAGTTGTGTCAGCAAGATCACACGCGGTCGCTTATGCTCAGGCGGTGTTTGCCCAATACGTAGCGCCTCGAAACGTGCCACTCGGAAATCCTCCTCGATTTCGCTATATTCGACAACGGACCATAGGGCCACAATGCCTATCAACAATACAATGGCAATTGCAGTTTTTATACCGATGTGCCAAGCCGCTTTAGTACCCACGAGCGCTTCCAGTGCACCCAGTAGGAAAAGAGCCGGCGCCAGAAAATAGGCATAAGCAAAGGGGAATTCCAGCATCGAATGCACAGCGACGGGCAACACCGCAGCAACACAGTACCAAGAACGCAACGCGCGGGCCGCATGCAAGCGGCGCCAACCCCAGACCGATACGAGAATAAGTAAGAGAACTGTAACGGGCAGGCCAGCGCCCACCGCCAACTCAAGCACAATATTGTGGGCATATGTGAAAGGCTCACTTACAGTGTGGGCGTATACCACCGCGTTGTGCGCCTCGGACACCTCGCGCAACCCCCAACCAGCCCAAGGCCGCAAGGCCACAGCTTCCAACAATTGCGGCCAGACCACCAACCGCAAGCCAGCGTGAGTGTTGACTTGTGCCCCTTGAGCATAATAGTCGCCAGAACTCATCAACAGCGGCCATACTAAATACAGGCCCAAGAACAGCAGGCCACCTGAAGCTAGGGCCAAATGGCTAATGCGCAGACTCGAGCGCCAACGACCTGACAAGCACCAAAGCATCAGCAACACGTAGCTCAGAACCCCGGTACGTGATTCAGTTGCAGCCAGCGCACCACATAACAGCAAGAAAAGAAGCCATGCAGTCGCCACGGCCAAACGCCCACACTGTTGCAAGAACAGCAGGCTGGCCAATCCCATAAGCAACAACGTAGCCAGTTGGTTGGGCTGGCCGAGATTACTTCCCGGACGGCGCAACTCCGGCATGCGGCTGATCCAACTGACACCTTCCCAGACATCAAGGACTTGGACAAAGGCGACCACCGCAGAGGCGCATGCACCGACCAGCAGCGTCCAAGCCAGCACCTCCAAAGCGTCTTCCCGCATCTGCTCGCCATATGTAATCCCATCCGCGCTTACATAGCCGAGCTCCCAAGCCACGGCGGACAAGACCAAATACAGTACAAGAACCAGCGCATCGCCAGCGAAGCTGATCAGTCCACCCGCCAGCTGCAGCCCGACCAGAAGAACCAGTGCAGGCCAGACCAGCATTGAGGCCGTTCCTGCGATTTTCCCAGCAGGTTCACGCCACGCAAATTGAGCCAAGAGCCAAGCGGCCAGCATGAATACCGCCAAGAATGCAGGTACTTCGCTATGCCAGCTAATCCAGGGCAAGAAATGCAAAGGCACCAACCAGCTTATGCACATTAGCGACAACGCAAACAATTTCATGTGCTCAGCTTCGAAAAAAAACGCCCCCGAAGAGGCGTTTTAGTTGAGTTAGATTATCCGGTCGACAAACTATCCTGTCGCACGTAGGAGAGATTCACCTCAAGGCGCAAAACCCGTCTCAGCCGACACCGTTGTATCGCGGCAAGAACCAGGCAAATACTTGGGCGGCATGGTGCCATTCGGGCCACACAGCCAAGAGCCAATCGTACTACCCGCTACAACCGCAGCACCCGGAGCCAGAATTACGCCAGCGGTCGCTGGGAAAGTAGTGGTAGGAAAGCCTTGCGCAAGCACCTGAATAGCGCCGTTGTTATTGGTCTGAATTTTCGCCACATATTTCGATGTGGCTGTTGAAGCCTCACACCCCCAATTGCCAGCCGTTGGCACCGATGTGCCAGAAGCCGATTGCACAGACTCGGTAATACTTGTCCGGCACTGGGACGCTGCTAGCACAACTTCCGACAATTTTGCTCGCACCGTGTAGTCCTGATAAGCCGGCAGAGCCACGGCCGCCAGAATACCGATGATCGCAACCACGATCATCAACTCGATCAGGGTGAAACCCTTTTGCATGGAACGCTTCATGAAAATCTCCTTGCTTAGAAGCATGACAACAAAATCATTGAGAAATGTTTAAGGCAGATTCCATGCCAACCGTTTTGAGCGGTAATTTTCTGATTTTCCTCGTCGCTTTTATCAATTTCACGAATTTTTCCGAGCAACAATGTCATTCAACATAAAAAATCGACATTTTTGTCAGCCCATCCTGTCACTTGATGCAGACTGAACGAACCTGCTTGAGGTCAGTCAACCCCAACAAAATCTTCTCCATGCCATCCATCTTCAGGGTGCGCATGCCACTATCCACTGCAGCAGCGAAGATTTCTGCCACGCGGGCGCGCTCCTGCACCAGCTTTTTGATGCGGTCGTCGGCAATCAGCAGTTCATGCAGGCCCAAGCGCCCCTTGTAGCCGGTCTTGTTGCATTTGTCGCAGCCAACCGCTTTGTAAAAGCGCAGCTTGCCATCCTCGCCATACTGCTCCACCCACGCCTCGAACAGTTTCTGCGCCTCGCCGCTGAAGTCGGCCTTCCAGGCTGGTGTATTGCGTAGCTCTTCGGCGTACTCAGCGATAAAACTGTTGATCTCTGAAGTCTTCGGGTAGTAAGGCTCCTTGCAGTCGCAGAGCTTCTTGGCCAGACGCTGCGCCAGGATACCCAGAAGCGCATCGGCGAAGTTGAACGGATCCATGCCCATGTCGAGCAGACGGGTGATGGACTCGGGCGCCGAGTTGGTGTGCAGGGTGGAGAACACCAGGTGACCGGTCAGGGACGCCTCCACGCCCATGGCAACCGTCTCCTTGTCGCGCGACTCGCCGACCATGATGATGTCCGGGTCGGCACGCAAAAAGGCGCGCATGATGAGCGCAAAATCGATACCGGCCTTCCGGTTGATCTGCACCTGGCGCAAGCCTTTCTGCGTGATTTCCACCGGGTCCTCGGCGGTCCAGATCTTGGTCTCGGGTGTGTTGAGGAACTTGAGGATGGAATGCAGCGTCGTGGTCTTGCCCGAACCCGTCGGTCCGCAGACATAAAACAGGCCATACGGCTTGCTGACCGTGGCTTCCACCCGTTCGCGATTGTGCGGGGTCAACCCCAGTTTTTCCAGCGGAATAGGTTCGCCAGCAGCCAGGATACGCATGACCACATCCTCGACACCGCCAGCCGACGGAATGGTCGCCACCCGCAACTCGATGTCCAACGGGCCATACTTCTTGAACTTGATCTTGCCGTCCTGTGGCTTACGGCGCTCTGAAATATCCAGGTCGCACATGATCTTCAGGCGCGTGACCATGGCTTGGCGGAAATGCGCCGGCACCTCGATGTAGGGCATCAAGGTGCCGTCAATGCGGAAGCGGATGCCGGTCTTGAGCTTGCCCGGCATCGGTTCGATGTGAATGTCCGAAGCCTTCTGGTGGTAGGCATCGATGATGACCTTGTTGACGAACTTGACGAGTTCATTGTCGGCTGCCGCCGACTCGAGCGAATCGTCATTGCTGCCATCGTCATCGAGCGGCGCAGAAGACAGATCGGCCAGCATCTGATCAATCGACGTGGTATCGACGCTGCCGAACACCTGGTTCAGCGTTTCCACGAACTCGGCTTGCGTCGTCACGCGATAAGCAAACTTGCTGATGCGCGAAAAGATCTGGGGCACAACCCGGGCGCCGCGCGTGGCCTCGGGATCGACGCACATGATGACCAAGCCTTCAGGCGCCTCTTCCAGCGGAATCCACCCCTGGCCTTCGGCAAACTCGCGTTTGAGCGGACCATGCAGCATTTCAGAACGGATGCGGCCCGGGTTGAAGGGTTCGTAGGGCACGCCGAAGAATCTCGCCAGCGACGGCCCGATCTGGGCCGGCTGGATCTGGTAATTGACCGTCAGCAGATGCTCGACCGACACGCCCTGTTCGCGCGCTTCCTGGATGCATCGCCGCAATTCTTCGTCAGTCAGGACCCCGTCGGCCACCAGGCCGTCGTATTTGGTCGCCTTGCGGCGCTGCCCTTCATCGGCCCTTTGCATCCGCTGGCGGATCGCCGTACCCAGGGTCTTGCACAACTGGGCCACGCCTTCTACTTCCAGCTCGCCGAACGGCTGATCGCTCTTGTTGTTGATCACCTGCAGCACACCATACAGGGTCTCGCCCTCCATGATCGGCACCACCAACATCTGCTTGGTGCGGTAGCCGGAACGCTTGTCGACCTCCTTGAGGAAAGTCAGCGCCGGATGGATCTGCTTGAGCGCCTCATCGTCGTAGACATCGGCCAGATTGAGCATCCGCCGGCTGTAGGCCACGTAGCCGGCCAGGCTTTGCGGGCTGATCGGCAACTTGAGTTCGCGACTGGTGTTGAGTCCCGTCTTGAGCTTGGAAACAATCGCACTCTGGTCTTCGTTGACCGCATAGAGCGTCAGCCGGTCAGCATTGAGCAGCTTGCAGATGTCCTGACTGGCATCGAGCATGATCTGCTCGATATTTTCGGTTTCATGAATACGGGCCGTGACCTGCTGCAGCTGGCGATAGAAAAGCACTTCAAAAGTCACCCCCCGCTTGTCCGGCGGCAGTTTCTGCGACTCGAAGAAGGCCTGCTCGGACGCTTTGTCCGATGCGGAAGGTCTCATAACTGCACTCATAAATCAAACTCCCGCCCGGCCCGCAAAACGGGAACACGGGTTGTCAGGTCTGGATAAACTGCATTTGCGTGCCGGCCAGTTCAATCAGGTCGCCACTCTTGAGCGCCACCGGCTCGTCGCCAATCGGCGCACCGTTGAGCAGTGGGTTGCCGACACCCTCCACATGCGCCACCACAAAGCCATGCTGCCGACGGGTGATGGACGCGACCGCCACGCCGGGCTTGCCCACTGTCGTCACAACCTTGACCAGCGGCACCTCGCGACCCGAAGCCGCACCCGACAAAACCCTGATGCAGCCCTGCAACTCGCCAGGCACGGTGCGTTCGGCCGATGTCGCAGCGGCGGTAGGCGGGATCACCATGCCGGGCCTGAATACCATGGTCTTGTCGAAACGCTCGCCTTCCAGTTCGCTGATGAACTGGATCTTGTACTTGCCGACTTCGATGGTGTCGCCATGGTGAAGCTGCTGCCGCTTGATGACCTTGCCATTGACATAGGTGCCATTGGTACTGTTGAGGTCCTCCAGGAAGACTTCGTCGCCCATCATTTGCACGGCAGCATGCTCACCACTGACCGCCAGGTTGTCGATCACCACATCGTTGTAGGGGCGGCGGCCGAGGGTCGTACGCTCCTTGGTCAACTGGACTTCCTTGATGACAACACCGTCGATCGAAACGATCATTTTCGGCATGCCCGACTCCTCTTCCTTCTGCTTATCATCGATATACCCACCGCGCTATTTTCCCAGCAATCTGGCGATCAGCTTCCGCTTCTCCGACACAGCCTCCGCCTGAACCAGCAACACCGTGATGTTGTCTCGTCCGCCACGTTCATTGGCTGCATGAACCAGACTTTGGGCCCGCTGCGTCAGTGAAAGCTGCTGCCTCAGTATCTCTGCAATGTCCGCATCGCTCACCATGTCCGACAAGCCATCGGAGCACATGAGGTACAGGTCGCCATCTTCTACCTGGCAATCGTTGAGCTCCAACATCACTGCACTGTCGACTCCCAAGGCGCGCGTGACCAAATTCTTGTTCATGGACGTCGCCGCCTGCTGCGGCGTCAGCAAACCCGCATCGACCTGCTCCTGCAGCAGCGAATGATCGCGGGTGACCTGCACCAACACCCCCCGACGCAGCCGGTAGCAGCGGGAGTCCCCGATATGCCCCAACTGCAGACGATTGCCTTGAAACACGCCGATCACCAATGTGGTTCCCATTCCGGCGTACTGGGCATTGGTATTGGCCGCGTCGAAAATGGACTTGTTGGCATTATCAACACATATTTCCATGGCACGGCGAATATCCCGTGGTCCGGCCTGTCCGCCGGTTTCAGCCAGCCAGCGCCCCATTTCCGACTTGATCAGGGCCGTCGCCATGCCGCTGGCCACCTCGCCCGCGTTGTAGCCCCCCATGCCATCGGCCAGAACGACGAGTCCGGCGGACTCGTCAAACGCCACCGAATCTTCATTGTTTGCCCGGGCCAGGCCCGTGTCTGTCGCAGCGCAAAACTTGTAAATCATTGTTCCGGACCTATGAGCCGCACCGTCTGCCCGAGCCGACAACCGAAAACCTGGCAGCACTGTGGATATGACCGTGTCACCCATGTTGATGTTGCTTGTACCGGCCCGTGCCACGCAATGGCTCGCCCTGCAACCATACACCGCCACACGCACAAAGCAAAATCACGCCAATGAAAAAGGGCAGACACTTGTCAAAGCATCTGCCCTCAAGCTTACAGGACGCCGGCCCTTTCACTGCCGACACGTCCCACGAAGACTATTCCGTTGCGTGTTGTACTTCATGGCGCTTTTGCAGCGTCCGGCCTGCCAGCACCACAAAGACGGCACCGGCGGCGGCGGCGGCGTAATGCAGCCAGGGGTAGGTGGCCGCCACATCCTTGAGCGCCACATCGCTGACAATGGTTTCGCCGCCAACCCAGCCGATCAGACCGGCACCGAGCGTGACGATGATAGGGAAGCGCTCCATCAGGCGGATCATCAGCGTGCTGCCAAAAATCACCAGCGGAATGCTGATGGCCAAGCCCAGTAACAGCAGCAAATCATTACCCTTGGCGGCAGCGGCCACGGCAATCACGTTGTCCAGACTCATCACCAGGTCAGCAATCAGAATGGTCCGTACCGCGGCCAGGAGTCCGCCGCCGCTCTTGGCTTCGCCCTCTTCCTCTTCTTCCTCGCTGAGCAACTGGATGCCGATCCACAGCAGCAGCATGCCGCCGACGACCTGCAGGAAAGAGAGTTGCAGCAGCTTGGCGGCCACGACGGTCAGAATGATCCGCAGTACCACGGCGGCACCGGAACCGAACACAATGGCCTTTTTCTGCTGATGTGCAGGCAACGAACGGGCCGCCAGGGCGATCACCACAGCGTTGTCACCGGAAAGAATGATGTTGATCCAGATGATCTTCATCAGACCAATCCAGAAATTGACATCCTGAAGCATTTCCATCCGAGTTCTCCTGTGTTGTATCTGTAATAGGAAAGGAGCGCTCCAGACAATTTGTCGGGAGCGCTCCCAGAGTTCTGACCGGCAAGTTTAGCGGCTAGTGGCCGCCCCTACCGATTCGTAGTTTTGCTTACAGTTGTGCCTTGAGCAGCTTGCCCAGTTCGGACGGATTGCGCGTCACGATAAAGCCGCACTCTTCCATGATGGCCAGCTTGGCATCGGCCGTGTCGGCACCGCCGGCAATCAGCGCGCCGGCATGGCCCATGCGCTTGCCAGCAGGCGCCGTCACACCGGCGATGAAGCCGACCACCGGCTTCTTCATGTTGGCCTTGCACCAGCGCGCAGCTTCAGCCTCGTCGGGTCCGCCGATTTCACCGATCATGATGACGGCATCGGTATCCGGATCGTCGTTGAAGGCCTTCATGACGTCGATGTGCTTGAGACCATTGATCGGGTCGCCGCCGATACCGACGGCGGTCGACTGGCCCAGACCCACTTCGGTCAGCATGGCCACGGCTTCATAGGTCAGCGTACCGGAACGCGAGACGACGCCGATGCGGCCCTTGCGGTGGATGTGACCGGGCATGATGCCGATCTTGATTTCATCGGGCGTGATCAGGCCCGGGCAGTTGGGGCCCAGCAGCAGGGTTTTCTTGCCACCGGCGGCTTCCTTGGCCTTCATCTTGTTGCGCACCATGAGCATGTCGCGCACCGGAATGCCTTCGGTAATGCAGATCGCCAAGTCCAGGTCGGCTTCAACCGCTTCCCAGATCGCGTCAGCGGCGCCGGCCGGCGGCACGTAGATCACGCTCACGGTCGCGCCGGTTTGCTTGGCGGCTTCCTTGACCGAGGCGTAGATCGGGATGTTGAAAATGGACTCGCCCGCCTTCTTGGGGTTCACGCCGGCAACGAAACAGTTCTTGCCGTTGGCGTATTCTTGGCACTTTTCGGTGTGGAACTGGCCGGTCTTGCCCGTGATGC
>Ga0255338_1001238_pt1 | contig 51256 bp, 47 predicted proteins | sample MeOH1_35cm_T4_19_FD_203715 | JGI IMG/M metagenome (GOLD analysis project Ga0255338, IMG submission 203715) | Sandy soil microbial communities from University of British Columbia, Vancouver, Canada - MeOH1_35cm_T4_195 | ecosystem: Engineered > Artificial ecosystem > Sand microcosm > Unclassified ...
ACATGGCCGAAAAGAAAAAACTCAATCCCACGCTCAAGCTGGTGCTCGATATCGGGCCGCTGGTGCTGTTCTTCGCGGCCAATGCGAAGTTCGGCATCTATGCGGCGACCGGCGCGTTCATGGTCGCGGTCCTGGTCGCACTCGCGGTATCGTACACGCTGACCAAGCACGTCGCGGTCATGCCGGTGGTCACGGCCGTCGTGGTGCTGGTCTTCGGCGGGCTCACGCTCGTCCTACACGACGATCTGTTCATCAAGCTCAAGCCCACCATCATCTACGTGCTGTTCGGCGGCGCGCTGATCGGCGGTATGCTGTTCGGTAAGAACCTGCTCGGGATCGTGTTCGATTCAGTGTTTCATCTGACGGAAGAAGGTTGGCGCAGGCTGACCTGGCGCTGGGCGTTCTTCTTTTTCGCGCTGGCGATCCTAAATGAGATCGTGTGGCGCACGCAGAGCACGGACTTCTGGGTGAGCTTCAAGCTGTTCGGCGTGGTGCCGCTCACCTTCGTCTTCGCGGCGCTGCAGTATCCGCTGCTGATGAAGTACAGCGCGGAGAAGAAGGACTAGTGCGCCGAACCCGAAGTTCGCTCCAGAATGCGCTGCAAGGTATGGCGAACTTCGGAATCGGGACACTAGCCGGCAGGCCAAAGGAGCGGTTCGCGATGTCGATGTTCGAGCGTGCCGGGTCCAATCTTTCGGAATGGCTTGCGAACGCACCCGACGTTGCCGAGCTGGTCAAAGGCTCGACCGTCAATCTCGCGGTCACCGGCTTGAGTCGTGCCGGCAAGACCGTGTTCATCACCAGCCTCGTGCACAATCTGCTCAGCGCGCTGCATCAGCCTCACCGCATGCCGCTCCTGAAGGTGGTCGGCGACGGCCGGCTCGTCGCAGCCAAGCTCGCCGACGATAAGGCCCGTCGGCTGCCGCGCTTTCCTTACGAGCGCAACATCGAGCGTATGGCGGCCAGCCCCGCCGACTGGCCGGCGCGCACCACCGACATCAGCGACATCGAAATCGATATCCGCTTCGTTCCCGCCGGCGCGCTCGGCTTCGTGCTCGGCCGCATCGGCAACGGCGTTGCGACGCTGAAGCTCAGGATTATCGATTATCCGGGCGAATGGCTGCTCGATCTGCCGCTGTTGACGCAAAGCTACGCCGATTGGTCGCGCGCGACTTTGCAGCTCTGCCGCAGCGGCATGCGCGCCGAGACGGCGCGCGATTTCCTTGCCTTCGTTTCCGATCGCCGTCATGACGCGCCGGCGAATGATGACGATGCGAAGCGCGCGCACGATCTCTACCGCGAGCACCTGAAGGCAGCGCGCGACCGGCATGGTTTCAGCTTCCTGCAGCCCGGCCGCTTCCTCGATCCGGGCGCGCTCGCCGGCAATCCTGTGCTGTGGTTCGCGCCGATCGACATTCCCGAGGGTGTCCGGCGTCTCGCCGACGGCACGCTGGCGGCGCTGATGGAGCGCCGCTTCGAGGCCTATAAGAGCGACATCGTTACCCCGTTCTATCGCCAGCACTTCCGCAACTTCTCGCGGCAGGTGGTGCTGGTGGACGTGCTGGGTGCGCTGCTGGCCGGCCGCGAGGTGTTCGAAGACACGCAGCGCGCGCTCGATGCGATCCTTGAAAGCTTCCGCTACGGCCAGACGGGCATCATCCGGCGATTGCTCGGCAACGCGCGTATCGAAAAGGCGCTGTTCGCCGCCACCAAGGCCGATCACGTTCCCGACGTGCAGCGCGATCATCTCGCCTCGCTCCTGCGCAGCATGACGGCGCTGCCGGCGCTGGATGTCAGAAGCAGCAATGCCGGGATCGATGTGACGGCGCTCGCCTCCGTCATATCGACCGAGGAAGACGCGCAGGAGATCGACGGGCACCGCGTGCAGGTCGTGGTCGGTAAACCGGTCGGCAGCGAGACGCGGGCGAAGTTCTTCATCGGCAACGTGCCGGCGCGGCCGCCGCGGCCGGAGGCCTGGGGCAAGCCGTTCCTCAACATTCCGGTGTTCGAGCCGCCGGCCATCGACGTCTCGCCCATCGACGGCATTCCGCACATCAATCTCGATCTGGCGCTCGATTATCTCATCGGAGATCAGTTGCGATGAGCCCTCAGGACAAGAACGAAGGGCTGCGCCCGCAGGTGTTTGTCAGCGACAAGCCGCGCGCTGCGGAAATCGACGAGCGGCTCACGCCACGCGTGATCGAGACGGCGCAGACAGGACGCATCGTTCCGGCGCCGGTGGTCAAGCGGGCGGTTGTGGCGGCATCGGCGAAACGCCGCGGAAGTTTGCTCCGCAAGATCGCGTGGACCGGTCTGTTCGGCGCCGTCGCCGTCTGGCTTGGCATCGATCTTTATCTCTGGATCGAGCAGGCCTTCGGCTACAGCACAGGACTAGGTTGGGCCGCGACGGCGACGGTTGCGACCGGTCTTGGTGCGGCCGGCGCGCTAATCGTGCGTGAGCTGCGCAGCTATCTCGACCTCAAGCACGTCGAGGACCATCAGAGGCGCTTGGCGCCGACAGAGGCCGTGCGCGCATCCGACGTCCAGGCTGCGATCCGCGAGATCATCGCGGAAGTGCCGAAAGACCGCGAGAGCCTTGCGGCTGTCGAAGCGTTCCAGCGCCAAGTGCAGCGTCATCATACATCGGCGCAGCAGATCGAGTTGTTGTCGCAGACCGTCATGGCGCCGCTCGACCGGCGTGCAGAGGCAGTTATCCGCCGCGCCAGCACGCGCGCCTTCGGCATCACGGCCATCAGCCCGACCGCGGTCACCGACGCCGTGTTCTTCATCTACACAGCGGTGCGCATGTTACGCGAAATTGCGGCCTGCTACGGCCATCGGCCGACAGCGTTTGCCACCGGCCATCTGTTGCGGCGGCTCATCGGCGAAGCCGGGAAGCTCGGCGCCATCGATCTCGCCGGCGCCGCGCTGTCGCAGCACATCGGCGGCGCCGTGCTCGAGAAGATCGCGACCAGCGCGGCGGAATCCACTTACGCCGCGCAACGCATGGCGCGCCTCGGCCTCGTCACCATGGGGCTGTGCCGGCCGGTGCCGTTCAAGCCGGGCGAGATTCCGGGCATCACGTCGTCGTTGATCGGTAATCTGCTCGCCGGGCGCACCGACAAGCCGCAAGACAATTGAGCCGGGCTACGGCTTCAGCGCCTTCTCGATTTCGGGCATCAGCGTGCGCGACAGATTGTCGGCGGTGATCGGCCCCACGAGCTTGTAGGCGATGCGGCCATCGCGCCCGACGAGGAAGGTCTCGGGCACACCGTAGACGCCCCAGTCGATCGAGGCGCGGCCATTGTCGTCGCGGCCGACGGCGACGAAGGGATTGCCGTAGCGGTTGAGGAAACGCCGCGCGTTCTCGGCCTGGTCCTTGTAGTTGATGCCGACGATCTGGAACCGCTTGTCCTTGGCGAGCTGGTCGATGAACGGCACCTCGTCATGGCACGGCACGCACCACGAGGCCCACACGTTCACCAGCGTAACATTGCCGGTGAAGACATCGTTGGTCAGCCCCGGCACCGCCTTGCCGTCGCGGTCGATGCCGGTGAGTGGCGGCAAATCGGTCTTCGGCACCGGCCGGCCGATCAGCGCGGAGGGAAGGCGCGACGGATCGCCGGTCCCCAGCCTGAAGAAAAACAACGCGGCCAGCGCCAGGAAGGCGGCGAGCGGCAGCAGCAAGAGGATGCCGCGGCGGCTTGTCCCGGACTTTTCGGCGTCGGCGCTCACGATTGCGTCTCGCGCTGCGAGCGGCGCGTCACACCGCGCTCTTCGAGCTCGCCGAGCACGCGCTTCTGCGCGCCGTAGTCGACGATCACCCACGCGATCATCGCCGCGACCACAAATGCGGTCAGCGCATATGAGGCGATGATGAAATCGGCGTGTGGACCCAAGCTCATGCGCCGGCCTCGGCAAACTTCTGCGCCTGCATCAACTGCATCGTACGCACGCGTCGTCGAAGGATTTCATTTCGCATCGCCGCGAGATGCAGCGTGAAGAACAGCAGCGTGAAGGCAGCCGCCATGATCAACAACGGCACCAGGATTGAGGGATCGATGGTCGCGCCGCTCATGCGCACGATCGAGGCCGGCTGGTGCAGCGTGTTCCACCAATCGACCGAGAACTTGATGATCGGCAGGTTCACCGCGCCGACCAATGACAGAATGGCGGCAGCGCGTGCGCCGCGGCCGGGGTCTTCCGCGGTCCAGTACAGCGCCAGCACGCCGAGATAGAGCAGCAGCAGCACCAGCATTGAGGTGAGCCGCGCGTCCCAGACCCAATAAGTGCCCCAGGTCGGCCGTCCCCACAGCGAGCCGGTCACGAGGCAGATGAAGGTGAAGGCGGCGCCGATGGGCGCTGCCGCTTTGCCGGCGACGTCGGCAAGCGGATGCCGCCACACCAGCGTGCCCAAAGCGGCGACGCTCATCAGGCCCCAGCCCATCATGCCGAGCCAGGCGGCGGGCACATGCAGGAACATGATCTTGACCGTGGCGCCCTGCTGATAGTCGTCGGGCGCGCCCAGCGCGCGGTAGAGCCCGACCGCGAACAGGATCGCCGTCGCGGCTGCGAGCCACGGCAACAATCGGTTCACGAGCGTCAAGAAACGCGTCGGATTGGCGAGGTCGATCAGAGCCATGGCCGCTATCTAGTCTCGCGCGGGATTATGGGCAATGCGGCCATGTTTCACTCCAGGCCGTGGCGCAAGGCTGCGGCTGCGGCAATTGGCCCGAGCACCAGGCTTCCCAGCGAAAGCGCGCACAGAATGGTGAAAGGCGGACCGAACGGCGCTGGTCCGACAATCGCCGCGTTCGCCGCCGCTACACCAAAGATCAGCACCGGGATGGTCAGTGGTAAGACGAGAACGGCGAGCAGCAGCCCGCCGCGGCGAAGTGCCACCGATAGCGCGGCGCCGATCAGCCCGATGAAAGTGAGTGCCGGTGTTCCGGCGAGCAGCGTCAGCGCCACTACGCCCATGGCGTTGAGGTCGACATTAAGCATCAGCCCGAGCACCGGTGCGATAATCACCAGCGGCAGAGCGGTGGTCAGCCAATGCGCGATGGCTTTGGCGAGGATGGCGAGTTCGAGCGGCATGCTGCCCATCATTAAAAGATCGAGCGAGCCGTCCTCATGATCCACCGCAAACAGCCGGTCGAGCGCCAGCAGGCTCGCCAGCAGTGCGCCGAGCCACAGCACCGCCGGCCCGATGCGTGCGAGCAGGTTGAGATCCGGCCCGATGGCGAAGGGCATCATCACCACCACGATGAGGAAGAACAACGCGCCCATCAGCGCACCGCCGCCGACACGGACGGAAAGGCGCATATCGCGGGTAAGAATGGCTGTGAACGCGCTCATATCGCCGGCCCCAGCCGCATTTCGCGTGGGGCAGTGAGCCCAATCGGGCCATGCGCCGCGGCCAGAATTATGCCGCCGCCGGCAAGATGATCATGCATCAACTCGGCCAGCCGGCCTTGCGAGGGTGTGTCGAGGGCCGAGGTGGGCTCGTCCAAGAGCCAGATCGGCCGCTTCACCGCTGCCAGGCGGGCGATCGACAGCCGCCGCCGCTGCCCGGCCGAGAGATAGGCGGCGGGCAGGCCGGCCAGGGGGGCCAGCCCTACGGCCTCTAGAGCCGGTTCCACAGCGTCTGTCCCACCGCCAAGGAAGGCGGCCCAAAAGGACAGGTTCTCGCGCACGGACAGCGCGGGTTTCAAAGCGTCATGGTGCCCCAAGTAATGCGCCTGCTCGGCGACGCTCGCCTCGTCCTCGCCGCCGGTAAGGGCGAGCCGTCCGTCCGCGACGCGGACCAGCCCCGCGATCATGCGCAGCAAAGACGACTTGCCGGCGCCGTTGCGGCCAGTGACCACCAAGGCTTCCCCGCCGGTCACGGCGAAGCTCAGGCCGGTGAACACCATGCGGCCGCCGCGGGCGCAGGCCAAATTGTCGGCGGAGAGCTGCATCAGGCCGGCTGCGCCTGACGCAGGGCAGGACTGTGCGGAAACGACAAAATTCTGCGCATGTTTGAGAACTGTTCCAGTAAATATGGCGCCCGGCGCGAAAAGACCTTATAAGCCCGCACCATCGCCGTCACGAAATCGGAGTTCGGCCGCAAGTCTTGATCGGTGGGAATATTACCTGCTTTTTCAAGGTCTTGGACCGAGCCAGCGCCGCCGATCCCCGCCCGGGAATGGAACAGCCCCAATGACCTCTCTCGATAGCTTCAAGTGCTGCAAGACTCTCAAGGTCGGCAGCAAGACTTACGTCTATTACAGCCTCCCCATCGCCGAGAAGAATGGCCTCAAAGGCATCTCGCGCCTGCCCTTCTCGATGAAGGTGCTCCTGGAGAACCTGCTGCGCAACGAAGACGGGCGCACGGTGACCAAGGACGACATCAAGGCGGTGGCCGAGTGGCTCAAGACCAAGTCGTCCGAGCGCGAGATCGCGTTCCGCCCCGCGCGCGTTTTGATGCAGGACTTCACCGGCGTCCCGGCTGTGGTCGATCTCGCGGCGATGCGCGACGCCATGAAGCAACTCGGCGGCGATCCCAAGAAGATCAACCCGCTGATCCCGGTCGACCTCGTCATCGACCACTCGGTCGCCGTCACGTTCTTCGGCAACAATCAGGCGTTCAAGAAGAACGTCGACGAAGAATACCGGCAGAACCAGGAGCGCTATCAGTTCCTGAAATGGGCGCAGCGCTCGTTCGACAATTTCAGCGTGGTGCCGCCCGGCACCGGCATCTGCCACCAGGTCAACCTCGAATACATCTCCCGCGTCGTGTGGACGAAGAAGGAGAAGATGAAGGTCGACGGCAAGTCGGGTGCGATGGAAATCGCCTATCCCGATACGCTGGTCGGCACCGACTCGCACACGACGATGGTCAACGGCCTCTCCGTGCTCGGCTGGGGCGTCGGCGGCATCGAGGCGGAAGCCGCCATGCTCGGCCAGCCGCTGTCGATGGTGCTGCCCGAGGTCATCGGCTTCAAGCTTTCCGGCAAGCTGAAGGAAGGCCTCACCGCCACCGACCTCGTGCTCACCGTCACGCAGATGCTGCGCGCGCGCGGCGTGGTCGGCAAGTTCGTCGAATTCTTCGGCCCTGGCCTCCAGCATCTGTCGATCGCCGACCGTGCCACGCTCGGTAACATGGCGCCGGAATACGGCGCGACCTGCGGCTTCTCGCCGATCGATGACGATACGATTGCTTATCTCAAGAGCACCAACCGCCCGGCCGAGGTCATCAAGCTCGTCGAAGCCTATGCCAAGGCCCAGGGCATGTTCCGCGTGAAGACCACGCCGGATCCGATGTTCACCGACGTGCTCAAGCTCGACCTCGCCACCGTCGAGCCGTCGCTCTCCGGCCCCAAGCGTCCGCAGGACCGCGTGGCGCTGAAGGACGTGAAGACCGGTTTTACCACCGCGATGGAGAAGGAGTTCAACAAGGGCTCCGAGCTCAAGAAGCGCGTGCCGGTCGACGCCAAGAACTACGATCTCGGCAACGGCGACGTCGTCATTGCCGCCATCACCTCCTGCACCAACACCTCCAACCCGAGCGTGATGATCGGCGCCGGCCTCTTGGCCCGCAAGGCGGTGGCCAAGGGCCTGACGACCAAGCCGTGGGTGAAGACTTCGGTCGCGCCGGGCTCGCAGGTCGTCGGCGAGTATCTCGAGAAATCCGGTCTGCAGAAGGACCTCGACAAGCTCGGCTTCAACCTTGTCGGCTACGGCTGCACCACCTGCATCGGCAATTCAGGCCCGCTGCCGCCGGAGAACTCGAAGGCCATCAACGAAGGCGATCTCGTCGCCGCCGCGGTGCTCTCGGGCAACCGCAACTTCGAGGGCCGCGTGAACGCCGACGTGCGCGCGAACTATCTCGCCTCGCCGCCGCTGGTCGTCTCCTACGCGATCGCCGGTTCCATGTATGTCGACATGACGAAGGAGCCGCTCGGCGTCGACAGCAAGGGCAAGAACGTCTTCCTGAAAGACATCTGGCCGTCGAACAAGGAGATCGATGCTTTCATCGCCAAGAACGTGACCAAGCAGATCTTCGCCAAGAAGTACGCCGACGTGTTCAAGGGCGACTCGAACTGGCGCAAGATCACCGTCAAAGGCGGCATGACCTACGCGTGGGACAAGAAGTCGACCTACGTGCAGAACCCGCCTTACTTCGTCGGCATGAAGAAGCAGCCGAAGCCGCTCGAGGACATCGTCGATGCCCGCGTGCTGGCGCTGCTGCTCGACTCCATCACCACCGACCACATCTCCCCGGCCGGCTCGATCAAGATCGACTCGCCCGCCGGCAAATATCTCACCGGCAACAAGGTGAAGCCGGCCGACTTCAACCAGTACGGCACGCGCCGTGGCAACCACGAAGTCATGATGCGCGGCACCTTCGCCAACATCCGCATCAAGAACCAGATGGTGCCGGGCGTCGAAGGCGGCGTCACCGTGCATTACCCGTCCAAAGAGCGCATGCCGATCTATGACGCGGCGATGAAGTACAAGGCGGAGAAAGTTCCGCTGGTGATCTTCGCCGGCAAGGAATACGGCTCCGGCTCCTCGCGCGACTGGGCGGCCAAGGGCTCGGTGCTGCTTGGCGTCCGCGCCGTGGTGGCGGAATCCTTCGAGCGCATCCATCGCTCGAACTTGGTCGGCATGGGCGTGATGCCGCTGGTATTCGAGGAAGGCACGTCCTGGAAGTCGCTCGGGCTGAAGGGCGACGAGCAGGTCACGATCCGCGGCCTGCACGGCGAACTCAAGCCGCGCCAGCGGCTGATCGCCGAAATCGTGATGGGCGACGGCACGCTCAAGCGTGTTCCGCTCATCTGTCGCATCGATACCCTGGACGAGCTCGATTACTTCAAGAACGGCGGCATTCTGCAATACGTGTTGCGTCAACTGGCGGGTTAACGGACGAAACGTTCCGCCGCCTATACATCGATGCGCCACTCACTTCGAAGTGAGTGGCGTGTGTACGGCGAGGCGCCCTATAAAGCGCTTCGTCGGGCACGGGGGATCGTGGGATCGGCATGGATAATCGCCACATCGCCTTTGCGTTAACGTTTGTTTGCGCTCTCAGCCTTCCGGCTTATGCCGGCGAAAAGCGCGCCGTTATCGAACTCTTCACCAGCCAAGGCTGCTCGTCCTGCCCACCCGCCGACAAACTGGTCGGTGAGCTTGCCCACGATTCCTCAGTCGTCGCGCTGACGCTGCCGGTCGACTACTGGGACTATCTCGGTTGGAAAGACACGTTCGCGTTGCATGGTCATACCAAGCGCCAGCGCGCCTATGCCGAGGCGCGTGGCGATCGCGAGGTCTACACGCCCCAGGTCGTGGTCAACGGCATGATGCAGGTGCTGGGCAGCGACAAGGCCGCGATCGAGAAAGCCATCTCGAACACGCGCACGACGGATGCGCCGCTTACGGTGCCGGTGACGATGTCGGTGGCCGACGGTAAACTGACAGTCAAAGTGCCGGCGGCGGACGGCCAGCGCAGCGGCGAGGTGTGGCTGTGTCCCTATGCCAGCAAGGCGCAGGTGACGATCGAGCGCGGCGAGAATAGCGGCCGCACTTTCACCTACTACAATGTGGTGCGTCGCTGGGTGAAGCTCGGCGATTGGAAGGGCACCGCGGAAACCTTCACGGTCCCGGTCGCGGATGTGACCAAGGGCGACGCGGAGGTCGACAATGCCGCCGTGGTCGTGCAGAGCGGCGCAGCCGCCAAGCCGGGCGCGATGCTCGGCGTTGCGACGGCGAGCTTGAAGTAAATCTCACTTCGTCATTCCGGGGCGCCAGCCAAAGCGCGTTTACGCGCGTCTTTGACGCGCTAACGCGCGCGCCGGATTGATGCACAAAAAATAAGGCCGGCTGAAAGCCGGCCGAAGTCTTAGGGGATTGAACCGTACGCGGAACTCAACTGGCCCGGTCGGCCGAACCCCGGGGGGCTGGGGGGCTGAGGAATCCGGCGCTCGTACCGGACCGGGCCATGAGGCAACGGTGTAGTTATCCCAATGCAGCGTGACCGACGGTTGACCGGAATAAGGCGTTATTGTGGGGGGCTTTAACGACTTCGTGATCGTTTGTAACAGGCATTTCCGCTCGTTTTGGCCCACATCCTTGTGTGACGAAGCTCTTGCCGTCGACGGTCGGCGGGGCGATCATTGGTTTTGACAAGGAGGCGCCGCATGACGATTGGAACCGGCGACATCGAACCAAGCCAGTTTTCCGGGGGTGGTGCTCCGGCGCGTCCTGCCCCCTTGAACCAGGTCACCTTCAATCGCCGCGAACTCAACCGCATTCTCGATCTTTATGGCCGCAAGGTCGCGGCCGGCGAATGGCGTGACTACGCCATCGACTTCCTGAAAGACCGCGCGGTGTTCTCCGTGTTCCGCCGCGCGTCGGAAGTGCCGCTTTACCGCATCGAGAAGGATCCCAAGCTCGCGCAGCGTCAGGGCGCCTACAGCGTGATCTCTGCTAGCGGGCACATCCTGCGCCGTGGCCACGAGCTTGAACGCGTGCTGCGCGCGATCGACAAGTCGTCGTTGTCGCTGGTGGCGGGGTAGGTTTAGGTTAGTCTGGCTTTGTCGTCGCGCCTGGCCCGAGCGCGCGCTGCATCAACGGCGTGTCGAGCCACTTGCCGAATTTCCAGCCGATGTTCTTGAGGTTGCCAGCCGGCTCGAAGCCGCAGGCCTTGTGCACGCCGATCGATCCGGCCTGATCGCTGTCTCCGATCACTGCGATCATCTGCCGGAAGCCCATGGTGGTACAGGTTTCGATCAGCCTCTCGAGCAGGATCTTGCCGATGCCGCGCCGGTGCATCTCGGGCGCGACGTAGACCGAATCCTCGACCGTGAAACGGTAGGCCGGCCGCGTCCGGTAGAGTGAGGCATAGGCGTAGCCGGCAATCTTGCCGTCGATCTCTGCGACAAAATAGGGAAACTTGCCCTCGAGCAGCGCCTGCATGCGCTTTTCCATTTCCGCCTCTGTCGGCGGCTCAAGTTCGAAGGATGCCGTCCCGTGCCGCACGGCGTGGGCGTAGATACGGGTGATGGCGGGGATATCGGCGAGGGTGGCAGGACGGATGGTGGGGCTCATGACCACACCACAGTAGCAAAAACAAAACGCCCGGGCACGAGGCCCGGGCGTTGAACCGTTCGTCCTGTGAGGCTTCCTTAGCGACGATCGCCCAAGAAGCGCAGCATGAACAGGAACAGGTTGATGAAGTCGAGGTAGAGCGTCAGCGCGCCCATCACCGCCTTGCGGCCGGCAATCGAGCCGTCGTCGTTGACGTCGTACATCTCCTTGATTTTCTGGGTATCCCACGCGGTCAGGCCGGCGAAGATCAGCACGCCAATGGCCGAGATCGCGAAGTCGAGACCCGAGCTCTTCAGAAAGATGTTGACCAGCATCGCCAGGATCAGGCCGAACAGGCCCATGATCAGGAACGAGCCGATCGGCGACAGGTCACGCTGCGTCGTGTAGCCGTACAGGCTCAGCGCGCCGAACGAAGCGGCGGAGATGAAGAACGTCCGGGTAATCGATGCGCCCGTGTAGGCCAGGAACACCGACGACAGCATCAGGCCGAGCAGCGCGGCGTAACCCATGAACAGCATGAGTGCCGTCGAGGGCTGCAACTTGTCGATGCGGAAGCTCATGAAGAACACGATGCCGAGCGTCGCCAGAAACAGCACAATCGTCAGCGGACCGCTGAAGATCGTCTGCCCGAACGACGTCAGGCCGGTGATCTTGCCGGTCGCGTCGGTGACGACGGCGGCGTTATAGGTCAACCAGGCGACAACGCCGGTGAGCGCGACGCCGGCGGCCATGTAGTTGTAGACGCGAAGCATGTAGGCACGCAGGCCCACATCGATCGCGGCGCGCGTGGCGCCGAAGCCACGGGCAGCTACGTTACGGTCGAAGTCCGACATCGAAGTCTTCCTCTCTCCAATCCGGCTCTTTCAGCCGGTTACACGTCAGGCGTCCCGGCGTGAGCCGTCGCGCTCGTGTTCCTAGAATCTAGTTGGCCCCTAGCCTTCGCGCCAGATGTGGCCCGTTTGTGGCCCACATCCTTGCCAAAGCTTAATGAGCCGGTCGGGCTCAATATAACGCAAAGACCCTCCCAATGCAGGGGAGGGGGCCACGCGGCTGAATGTCGCAAAAAGCTAAAGATTCCGCAGGACAGGAGCCGGTTTCTGCCCCAAAGCGCTGAAAGTGCCGAGAAGTCCGAGCACAACTGTCACAACGACTGCTCCCCCGGCAGCCACCAGCGCTGGCAGCGGTAACCACGTGAAACGAAGGTGCATCAGCTCCGTGACGATGAGCCAGCTCGCCAGCGAGCCGCTCAGCACGCCGAACAAGGCGGTGGCGGCACCCAGGAGCAGATACTCGATGGTGAAGGCGGCGAGCAGGCGCGCGCGGGTGGCGCCCAGCGTCTTGAGGATCACCGCGTCGTAAACGCGGTGCCGGTGGCCGGCGGCGAGCGCGCCGCCGAGGACCAGCGCGGCGGCGAGCAGCGTAATGGCGCTGGCGCCGCGAATGCCGAGCACGAGATTGCCGACGAGCGCGCCGATGGCCTCGAGCGCATCCTTCACCCGCACGGTGGTGACCATCGGGAAACTGTCGGCGACGGTGCGCAGCACGGCGCCTTCCTGCGCCACCGTGCTGCCGCCGGGGTAGGTAAGCGTGGCGAGATGGGTGTGCGGCGCGCCGCGGAACGCATTCGGCGAGAACACCATCACGAAGTTGATGCTCAGGCTCTGCCAGTCGACCGTTCGCATGTTGGCGATGGTCGCGGTGATGTTGCGGCCGAGCACGTTGACGGTGACGCTATCGCCGAGCTTGAGGCCGAGGCCGTCGGCGATCTTCTTTTCGAACGAGACGAGCGGCGGACCGTCATAGCCCGGCTTCCACCATTCGCCTTCGACGAGGCGCGAGCCGGCCGGCACCTCGTTGCTGTAGGTGATGCCGCGGTCGCTTTGCAGCACCCAGGCGGCGTCTTCCTTAGGCTTGATCTGCTCAGCCGGCGTGCCGCCCGCCGACACGATGCGCCCGCGCAACATCGGCACATCGTCGATCGTGGCCTGCGGGGCCTGCCCGCGCACGAAGCTCTGGAAGCGCTCGGCATCGCCGGAGGGAATGTCGAGGAAATAGAACGCCGGCGCCTTGGCCGGCAATTCGTTGGAGAACTGCTGGCGCAAGTTTGCGTCGATCTCGATCACCGTGACCAGGAGCGCGATGCCTAAGCCCAGCGACAGCACGATGGTCGGCGTCAGCGCGCTCGGCCGGTGAATGTTGGCAACCGCCATGCGCAGCACGGTCGAGCGTGCGCGCGGCGCCCGTGCGGCCAGCGCCATCAGCAGCGTGGCGACGAGCCGTAAGAGCAGGAACACCGCCGCGGCGACGCCGACATAGATCATCGCCACGCGACGGTCATAGGCGAGCAGCACCGCCAGGGCAGCAAGCGCCACGACCGCGGTTGCCGTCGCAGCGATATAAATGGGGCGCGGCTTGGCAGGGCGCGGCGTCACACCTTCGCGGAACAACGCGCCGACCGGCACGTCATGCGCGCGGCCGAGCGGCCACAGCGCGAAGGCGAGCGCGGTGATAAGCCCATAAACCAGCGCTAGCAGCAGCTCGCCTGCGTGCAGCGCCGGCATGATCGGCAGCGGAATGATCGCGCCGAAGATCCAGGCGATGGCGAACGGCAGGATGGCGCCCAGCACTGTACCGATGATGCCGCCGGCCAACGCCAGCATCAGCACCTGGGTCAGATAGATCGCGAACACTCGGCGGCCGCTGGCGCCGAGCGCTTTCAGTGTGGCGATGGTGTCGCGGCGGCGGTCGAGGTGGCTCTTCACCGCGTTGCCGACGCCAACGCCGCCGACGAGCAAAGCGGTGAGGCCGACGATGGTGAGGAATTGGGTGAAGCGCTCGACGTTGCGCTCAAGCTGCGGCGAAGCATTGCTGCGCGAACGGATCTCCCAGCCGGCTTCCGGTAATTGCGCGCGCGCCTGCGCGGTGACGGCCTTGGCATTTGCATCGGCCGCGTCGCGTTCGGGCAGACGCAGACGGTAGATCCAGCGTACTAGGCTGCCCGGCTGCAACAGGCCGGTCGCGCGCAATGCGGCTTGGCTCGTCAGGAGGCGAGGACCGAAGCCGATGCCGCCTGCGAGCTTGTCGGGCTCGTTCACGAGCTTGGCGCGCACGATCAGCTTCGCGTCGCCGATGGTCAGATGCGCGCCGGTCTTCAAGCCGAAGCGTTCCATCAGCACGGGATCAGCGACTACGCCGAAAGCCCCGTCGCGCTCGGCCAGCGCCTCGGCGAGCGGGGACGGTGGATCGAGCACCGTTTCGCCATACAGCGGATAGACGCTGTCGACCGCTTTTATCTCCACCAGCGTGGCGCCGCCGTCCTCGGTGCGCGCCATCGCGCGCATGGTCGCCGCTGTCGAGACGCGGCCGCGGCTTTGCAGGAAGGTGAGCTCTTCCGGTTTTGCTTCACGTTGAATCAGCGAGAATGATAGATCGCCGCCGAGGATCACCTGACCTTGCCGCGCAAGACCGTCGCCCAGGCTCGCAGCCAGCGAGCCGACACCGGCGATCGCCATGCTGCCGAGCGCGATGCAGGCGATGAACACGTAAAAGCCGCGCAGGCCACCGCGCATCTCGCGCAGCGCGAAGCGGAGCGGCAGCCAGCGTCCGTTATTCGCCATCGATGTGTCCCGAGCGCAGCCGCACCGTGCGCCCGCAGCGGTGTGCGAGAGAGGCATCGTGCGTCACCAGCACCAAGGTGGTGTTGCGACGGGCGTGACCCGCAAACAGCAGGTCGACGATGCCGCGGCCGGTATCCTCGTCGAGATTGCCGGTCGGTTCGTCCGCCACCAGGATCGCCGGATTGGGCGCGAGCGCCCGCGCCACCGCGACGCGCTGCTGCTCGCCGCCAGAGAGTTGCGCCGGGTAGTGGTTTAGACGTTCACCGAGGCCGACCGCGATGAGCTCCTCGCGCGCGCGTTCCTGTGCGTCGGGTGCGCCGGTCAACTCCATCGGCACCGCGACGTTCTCCAAGGCGGTCATGGTCGGGATCAGGTGGAAGGACTGGAAGACGATGCCGATGTTGCGCCCACGAAAGCGGGCGAGGTCGTCCTCACCAAGCCGGGTGAGGTTCTCGCCGGCGACCGTTACGCTGCCCGAATCGGCCCGCTCCAGGCCGGCCATGACCATCAGGAGCGTCGATTTGCCGGACCCCGACGGCCCAATGAGACCGATCGCCTCACCGGCGCCTATATGGAGATCGATATCCTTGAGGATATGAACGCGGGCGGCCCCCTGCCCAAGTGAAAGATTGACGCCGGCCAGCACGACGGCCGGCCCCGTCTGGGAGTTATTGTTCATGCGACCTCGTCGTTCACGCCCTCGCTCATATGGGAACAAATGGGCCCGGGTCCAGCGCCTGGCGGCCGCTCTCGCGGTGTTGGCCTGCGTTCTGGTGCCGCAAGCGGGACGAGCGGCGGCGGACGAGCCGGTCAAGCTGGTCGTGCTGGGGGACTCGCTCACGGCCGGATACGGCCTTCCCGGCCAGGCCGCCTTTCCGACCCGGCTCGCGGAAGCGCTAAAGGCGAAGGGTATCGCCGTCAGCATTACCAACGCGGGGGCGTCGGGCGACACCGCCTCGGGCGGGCGCGACCGGTTGGACTGGTCGGTGCCGGATGGCACCGAGGCCGTTATCGTCGAGCTTGGCGCCAACGATGCCCTGCGCGGCATCGATCCGGCTGTCACCAAGGCGGCGCTGGAAGATATCCTGAAGAAGCTCAAGGAGCGCCGCATCGCCGTGCTGCTGGCCGGCATGAAGGCGCCGCGCAACATGGGGCCGGACTACGCCGCCAAATTCGACGCCATTTATCCGGCGCTTGCCGCGGCCTATCCGGTCGTCTTCTATCCGTTCTTTCTGGACGGCGTGGCAACCGACGCCAAGCTCAATCAGGGTGACGGCATGCATCCCAACGCCGCCGGCGTCGATGCCATCGTCGAACGTATTCTGCCGCAGGTGGAAGAATTGATTGCGCGGGCGCGCGCGGCACGCGCGTCGTAACCGGAATTCTGCGGAGCTAAGTAGGTTCTTTATGCCGCGCCTTTTTACCGGGGTCGAAATCCCGCCCGATGTGGCGCTGTCGCTGTCAATGCTGCGCGGCGGCTTGCCCGGCGCGCGCTGGATCGACGCCGAGAACTATCACGTCACCCTGCGTTTCATCGGCGACGTTGACGATGCAGTGGCGCATGACGTCGCGTCGACGCTGGATCAGGTGAAGCGCCGCGCCTTCGATCTGCATTTCGAGGGCATCACCTCGTTCGGCGGGCGCAGACCGCGCGCCGTGGTCGCGAGCATCGGTTCGTCATCGCCGTTGATCGAACTGCAGGCGGAGCAGGAGCGATTGATGCAGCGCATCGGCCTGGAGCCGGAAGGGCGCAAATACACGCCGCATGTGACGTTGGCGCGGTTACGCGACGCTTCCAGCCGCGACGTCGCGAATTACCTTGCGGCGCGTGGGCTGTTCCGCACGCCGACGTTCAGGGTCTCGCGTTTTGTGCTGTTTTCCTCGCGCGCCTCGATGGGTGGCGGGCCTTATGTGATCGAGGAGAGCTATCCGTTGGCGTGACGTCACCTTCGAGGCTCGCTTCGCTCGCCCCAGAATGACGGGCCGAGAGTTACGCGCCCTTGAACAGCCGCGACTGCGCGTCGAACCACGTGCTGGCGACGCCATGGGCGTCTTCGAAGGCTTCGCGCATGACCGACAGCGGCGTGAAGCGGGGCGCGTCCAATTCGCCCACCACGCTGCCGAAATCGAACTTGAGAGCGGCCCGGAACTTCTTGGCGAGCTGCTGCATGCGCCGGTTGTCGGCGAGGCAGTTCATCTCCAGTCTTTTGACACCGCGGTTGCGGGCCGAAAGCAGTGTACGCTCCAGAAGGGCGGTGCCGACACCGTGGCTCTGCCAGGGCTGCTCGATGCTGAAGGCGGCCTCTGCCTGGCGGGAGAACATATCGCCGATATGGCGCAGCTCGGCCGCGCCCCGCAGCGTGCCGTCCACGAAGAAGCCGTGAATGACGACGCCGAGGTCCTCGGCGGTGGCGGCGTGCTTGACGATCACATCGTCTGCAACGGCGCCCGAAAAGCGCCGGTGGCGGCTGTCGGGGTCGAGGCGGAGCAGGTGGTCGCGGTAGGCATTCGCCTCACCGAGCCAGAGTTTGCGGACGATACCGCCGTCAGGCAGGGGCTCTTGCATAGATTGGGTCTCCAAAAGATCGCTCATCGCCCTGCTCGTCACGTTTCCCCTGGCCGGCCGCCCTTACGGGCGAATCGTCGGTTTGTTCCCGCCTCCTTATATGGTGCATTGCAGCAGAAAAGCGATGGGAGCTTCATACCTCCGCGGGACCCTCTTGCGCGGAAAATGCATGACTGACAGGATCTTAATTAACTTTTGGAAGTCTCGAAGCGATATCTACCGTCATACCTGCATCGCAGCATTTGCTGCATGACCATGCGCAGCATAACGCGCAGCAATTGTGCGTTTGCGGTGCAGCAATGTTGCAGCAAGAGGTGCAGCAAAAGGGCCCCGGCAACGGAAATCCCCGGCAAACAGCCCGTTTGGGCCGATTTACAGACGGCCCAGTTCCTCCTACGTGTGCCTTGCCGTCCCGCTGACCCGGACGGCGCCCGCCGCCCACCTTATTCGCGCCGAATGTCCGAGAATTTCAGCAACCGCTACGCGGCGCTGGTCGCCGCCGGAGAGATCGAGGCCGATCCGGCCCAGGCCGAACTGGTCCGGGCCATGGCGGCGCTCGAGCGGCGGCTCGCCGAGCACCGGTTGGCACAGAAGTCGTCCTCGCTCGGCTGGCTGTTCGGCAAGCGCGAGAAGGAGCGCCCGCCGCTCAAGGGCCTCTACGTCCATGGCGAGGTCGGCCGCGGCAAGACCATGCTGATGGACCTGTTCTTCAACAGCGTCTCGGTGCGCCGGAAGCGGCGCGCGCACTTTCATGAGTTCATGGCGGACGTGCACGAGCGGGTGCACACGTATCGGCAAGAAACGAAAAACGGCGACAACGGCCCGGACCCGATCCAGCGCGCCGCGGCGGCAATCGCCGAGGAATCCTGGCTGCTCTGCTTCGACGAGTTCCACGTCACCGACATCGCCGACGCGATGATCCTGGGCCGCCTGTTCACGCGGCTGTTCGAGCTCGGCGTGGTGATGGTGGCGACCTCAAATCAGGCGCCCAACGACCTCTACAAAGACGGTCTCAACCGCGCGCTGTTCCTGCCCTTCATCGCGCTCTTGCAGAAGCACTGCGAGGTGGCGCGGCTGGATGCCCGTGTCGACTTCCGCCTGGAGAAGCTCACCGGCATGCCGACGTGGTACGTGCCGCCGGACGCCGATGCCGAAGCCGCGCTCGATGAGGCCTGGCGGCGGCTTGCCGGCGAGCACGCCGGTGCCGAGCATGAGCTGGTGGTGAAAGGCCATATCGTGCGCGTGCCGAAGGCGGCGATGGGTGTGGCGCGCTTCTCTTTCGAGGAACTATGCTCGCAGCCTTTGGCGGCGGCCGACTTCCTCAAGATCGCGCATGAATTCCACACCATCATCCTCGACCGTATTCCGGTGATGGATTTCGCGCGCCGCAACGAGGCCAAGCGTTTCATCATCCTGGTCGACACGCTGTACGATCACGCTGTGAAGCTCTTGGCGTCGGCGGAAGCGCAGCCGGACGATCTGTACGTCGGTACCGAAGGCTACGAGGCCAACGAATTCAAGCGCACGGCATCGCGCTTGATCGAGATGCGTTCGCAAGCCTATCTCGGTCTGCCGCACGGTCCCCGCCAGGGCGTCGCCTGGTCGGATAAGATCGTCGAGACCTGATTCGGCGCATTTTTGCCGTCACCGCTCGCCGGAGCGTGCCGATGACCGACGTCACCAATACACCGTCACCGCATAAGCGGCCGCGTCCGCATTGTGCGATCTGCGGCAAGGACGCGCGCGAGCCGGTCAGCTTTGGCGCCGTCCGTCCGGCGATCGCCACGCTGATGAGCGTGGACCACCCCCGGCTCACAGCCGACGATACGGTCTGCGGCCACCACGTCGGCGAGTACCGCACGCGCTATGTCGCGGAACTGCTCGAACGCGAGCGCGGCGAATTATCGGAGCTCGACCGTCAGGTGGTCGCGAGCCTGGCGCGCGAGGAAACGATCGCCCGCGACGTCGAGGCCGCCTGGGAAGACCGCCGCAGCCTCGGCGAAAAGGCCGCGGACATCGTTGCTGCCTTCGGCGGCAGCTGGGCCTTTATCGGATTGTTTTTTGCCGTGCTGGTTCTCTGGATGGCCTTCAATGTCTGGGCCGCGAGCCGCGCGGTGTTCGATCCCTATCCTTTCATCCTGCTCAATCTGGTGCTGTCGTGCCTGGCCGCCATCCAGGCGCCGATCATCATGATGAGTCAGAAGCGGCAGGAAGCGAAGGACCGGCTCCGCTCGGAGAACGACTATCGGGTCAACCTCAAGGCCGAATTGGAAATCCGGCACCTGCACGAAAAACTCGACCATCTGCTCAATCGGCAATGGGAGCGGTTGGCCGAGATCCAGCAGATCCAACTTGAGATCATGCAGGACAGCACGCGGCACCGGCGCTGACCCTCTAAATTTTTTTCCCGGCAGACCTTCGCTTCGATATGAACAGGCCGGCACGCTGACCCTCGCTTTCTCACAGTGCGAGGTAATGGCACTTCCATCGCAGCGCACAAAATAACCGCACCGCACAATGCTTTTTTGCTTTTTGGGAGCGCAAAGCGCTGGACAAGCCGCGCCCGCTCTGTTGGTATTATGTATACTTGATACCAGGTTGCGATACTTCTGGTCGGCGTGCCGCGCCTTGTCGCGAAATGGCTAACGGGATAACCACCACTCGGCCGCGCTCCGCGGCAGCACCAAGCTCGAGAGTTTTCCCACCATGGCGCGTAATAAGATTGCGTTGATCGGCGCCGGCCAGATCGGCGGCACCCTCGCCCACCTCATCGGTTTGAAGCAGCTCGGCGACGTCGTGATGTTCGACGTTGCGGAAGGCGTGCCCCAGGGCAAGGCGTTGGACATCGCCGAGTCTTCGCCGGTCAACGATTTCGATGCGAAGTTCACCGGTACCAACAGCTATGACGCGATCGAGGGCGCGGACGTCTGCATCGTCACCGCCGGCGTGCCGCGCAAGCCGGGCATGAGCCGCGACGACCTCTTGGACATCAATCTCAAAGTGATGGACCAGGTCGGCTCGGGCATCAAAAAATATGCGCCCAACGCTTTCGTCGTGTGCATCACCAACCCGCTCGACGCGATGGTGTGGGCGCTGCAGAAGAGCTGCGGTCTGCCTCATCAGAAGGTTGTCGGCATGGCGGGCGTGCTCGATAGCGCGCGCTTCCGTTATTTCCTGGCCGATGAGTTCAACGTGTCGGTCGAAGACGTCACCGCCTTCGTGCTCGGCGGCCACGGCGACACCATGGTGCCGCTCACCCGCTACTCGGCGGTCGCCGGCATTCCGGTGCCGGACCTCGTGAAGATGGGATGGACCACCCAGGCCCGCATCGACGAGATCGTGAAGCGCACCGCCAACGGCGGCGCCGAAATCGTCAACCTCCTGAAGACCGGCTCGGCTTTCTATGCGCCGGCGGCGTCGGCGATTGCGATGGCGGAGAGCTATCTGCTCGACAAGAAGCGCGTGCTGCCTTGCGCCGCCTATCTCAACGGCGAATACGGCATGAAGGACCTCTATGTCGGCGTGCCGGTGGTGATCGGCGCCAAGGGCGTCGAGCGCATCGTCGAAGTCGATATGACCAGCGGCGAGCGCGCCGCTTTCGAGAAGTCCGCGGCCTCCGTGCAGGGCCTGATCGAAGCCTGCAAGAAGATCGCGCCAAGTCTGGCGTAAGTGTTTTCGTGTTCTACCGGGCCGGCGGATCGCCGCCGGCCCGGTCTCTCAAAGTCCAGGGAAGCCGCATGAACATTCACGAGTATCAAGCCAAGGCGGTGCTGCGCGAATTCGGTGTGCCGGTGCCGCGCGGCGTACCCGCCTTCACGGTCGATGAAGCGATCAAAGGCGCCGAAGAACTCGGCGGTCCGGTCTGGGTGGTGAAGGCCCAGATCCACGCCGGCGGACGCGGCAAGGCTGGCGGCGTCAAAGTGGTCAAGTCCATCGACGACGTGAAGAAGGAAGCGACCCGCATCCTCGGCTCGACGCTCGTCACGCATCAGACCGGCCCGGCCGGCAAGAAGGTCAACCGCCTCTACGTCGAGGAAGGTTCGGCCATCGACCGTGAGTTCTACCTCTCGGCCCTCATTGATCGCGAAACCTCGCGCGTCGCCTTCGTCGTCTCGACCGAAGGCGGCATGGACATCGAGGAAGTCGCACACAAGACGCCCGAGAAGATCCTCACTTTCTCGGTCGATCCGGCGACCGGCCTGATGCCGCATCACTCACGCCGCGTGGCGCAGGAGCTCAAGCTTTCCGGCGATCTCGCCAAGCAGATCGGCGACATCCTGCCCAAACTCTATGCGGCCTTTACCAGCAAGGACATGAGCCTGCTGGAGATCAACCCGCTGGTGGTCACCAAAGATAACAAGATCATCTGCCTCGATGCCAAGGTCGGCTTCGACGGCAATGCGCTCTACCGTCATGCCGACATCGTCGCGCTGCGCGACCTCACCGAAGAAGACGAGAAGGAAGTCGAGGCCTCCAAGTTCGACCTCAACTACATCGCGCTCGACGGCTCGATCGGCTGCATGGTCAATGGCGCCGGCCTTGCGATGGCGTCGATGGACATCATCAAGCTTTACGGCATGGAGCCGGCGAACTTCCTCGACGTTGGCGGTAGCGCCACGAAGGAGAAAGTGACCGCCGCGTTCAAGATCATCACCTCCGATCCGAACGTGAAGGGCATTCTGGTCAACATCTTCGGCGGCATCATGAAGTGCGATGTCATTGCCGAGGGCGTGGTCGCCGCGGTGAAGGAAGTGGGCTTGAAGGTGCCGCTGGTGGTCCGTCTCGAAGGCACCAACGTCGAGCTCGGCAAGAAGATCATCGCCGAATCCAAGCTCAACGTGACCTCCGCCGACGACCTCGACGACGCCGCGCAGAAGATCGTCAAAGCCGTGAAGGAAGCCGCCTGATGTCCGTCCTCATCGACAAGAACACGAAGGTCATCTGCCAGGGCTTCACCGGCAAGAACGGCACCTTCCATTCCGAGCAGGCGATCAAGTACGGTACCAAGATGGTCGGCGGCACCTCGCCCGGTAAAGGTGGCGGCACGCACCTCGATCTGCCGATCTTCGATACGGTGGCGGAAGCGCGCGAGAAGACCGGCGCCGATGCGAGCGTGATCTACGTGCCCCCGCCGGGCGCCGGCGACGCGATCTGCGAAGCCATCCAGGCGGAGATTCCGCTCATCGTCTGCATCACCGAAGGCATCCCGGTGATGGACATGGTCAAGGTGAAGCGCGCGCTGTCCGGTTCGAAGTCGCGTCTCATCGGGCCGAACTGCCCGGGCGTGATGACGGCGGGCGAATGCAAGATCGGCATCATGCCGGGCAATATCTTCAAGGCCGGCTCGGTCGGCATCGTGTCGCGCTCCGGCACGCTGACTTACGAAGCGGTGTTCCAGACCAGCCGCGAGGGCCTCGGCCAGACCACGGCGGTCGGCATCGGCGGCGATCCGGTGAAGGGCACCGAATTCATCGACGTGCTGGAGATGTTTCTCGCCGACGAGAAGACCAAGTCGATCGTGATGATCGGCGAAATCGGCGGCTCGGCCGAGGAAGACGCGGCGCAGTTCCTGAAGGACGAAGCCAAGCGCGGCCGCAAGAAGCCGATGGTCGGCTTCATCGCCGGCCGCACCGCGCCTCCGGGCCGCCGTATGGGCCACGCCGGTGCGATCATCTCCGGCGGCAAGGGCGACGCGGAGTCCAAAATCGCCGCCATGGAGTCGGCCGGCATCAAGGTGTCGCCGTCGCCGGCGCGCATCGGCAAGACGCTGGTCGAGGTCCTCAAGGGCTGAGCCGGACTCTCTCCGCTCGCAAAAATTTGTGCATTGCCACACCGGCGGGGCCCTGGCTCCGCCGGTTTGCTTTTGAGACCCTGCGCCGAAAATTGGGGCAACGGAATCAGCCGGAATCGGGTTACATCCAGATGCCTGAGGAGCCGGAATCGGGCTCTAAAGCGGTGAAATCCCGATTCACTCCTTAGGCTTTTGTAGACTTACAGGCGCCATAAATAGCGTTAAAAGATGCCCCGCCGCCGCTGCCCGACCCTCCCCGGGGCCGGGCCGGTGAGAAGCGCGTTTTTCCGAAATTCCGCGCAAGGAAACGACCATGTCCCGCCAGGACGCCAACGCTGCCTTTGCCCACACTTCCTTCCTCTACGGCGGTAACGCCGCCTACATCGAAGACCTCTACGCCAAGTACGAAGCCGACCCCTCCGCGGTCGATGCCGAATGGCGGGATTTCTTCCAGAGCCTGAAAGACGAGCGCTCCGCCGTCGTCAAAAGCGCGCAGGGCGCTTCGTGGCAGAAGCCGAACTGGCCGATCCGCCCGAGCGGCGATCTCGTTGCCGCGCTCGACACCAATTGGGCCGAGACCGAGAAGAAGCTCGGCGAAAAGATTTCCACCACGGCGAAGGCCAAGGGCGTCGAACTGACGTCGGCCGATGTGATGCAGGCGACGCGCGATTCGATCCACGCGCTGATGCTGATCCGCGCCTACCGCATCCGCGGTCACTTCCACGCCAAGCTCGATCCGCTCGGCATCCAGGCAGAGCCGAACGAGGAGGAGCTCGAGCCCGCGTCCTACGGCTTCACCGAAGCCGACATGGACCGCAGAATCTTCCTCGACAAGGTGCTCGGTCTCGAATTCGCGTCGATGCGCGAGATCGTCGCCATCCTGCGTCGTACTTACTGCCAGACGCTCGGCGTTGAGTTCATGCACATCTCGAGCCCGGCGCAGAAGGCCTGGATCCAGGAGCGCATCGAAGGCCGCGACAAGGAGATCACCTTCACGCGCGAAGGCAAGCGCGCGATCCTCAACAAGCTGGTGGAAGCCGAAGGCTTCGAGAAATTCCTCGACGTCAAGTTTACCGGTACCAAGCGCTTCGGCCTCGACGGTGGCGAGGCGCTGATCCCGGCGCTCGAGCAGATCATCAAGCGCGGCGGCAATCTCGGCGTGAAGGAGATCGTGCTCGGCATGCCGCATCGCGGCCGCCTCAATGTCTTGACGCAAGTGATGGGCAAGCCGCACCGCGTGCTGTTTCACGAATTCAAGGGCGGCTCGGCGACGCCGGATGAGGTCGAAGGCTCCGGCGACGTGAAGTATCACCTCGGTGCTTCGTCGGACCGCGAGTTCGACAACAATAAGGTGCACCTGTCGCTGACGCCGAACCCGTCGCATCTGGAGATCGTCGATCCTGTCACGCTCGGCAAAGTGCGCGCCAAGCAGGACCAGCATCACTGCCCGGCCGATGACCGCACGGCGGTGCTGCCGCTCTTGATGCACGGTGACGCCGCTTTCGCCGGTCAGGGCGTGGTGGCGGAATGCTTCGGCCTGTCGGGCCTGAAGGGCTACCGCACCGGCGGCTCGATCCATTTCATCGTCAACAACCAGATCGGCTTCACGACCTATCCGCGCTATTCGCGTTCGTCGCCTTATCCGTCCGACGTCGCCAAGATGATCGAGGCGCTGATCCTGCACGTGAACGGCGACGATCCGGAAGCGGTGGTGTTCGCGGCCAAGGTGGCGATCGAATACCGGATGCAGTTCCAGCAGCCGGTCGTCATCGACATGTGGTGCTACCGGCGGTTCGGCCACAACGAAGGCGACGAGCCGGCGTTTACCCAGCCGCTGATGTACAAGAAGATCCGCGCGCATTCCTCGACGCTGGAGATCTATTCCAAGAAGCTGGTCGCCGAGGGCGTCGTCACCGACGGCGAGGTCGAGAAGATGAAGGCGGACTGGCGCACGCGCCTGGACGCCGAATACGAGGCCGGCCAGGGCTACAAGCCCAACAAGGCCGACTGGCTCGACGGCCGCTGGGCCGGCATGAAGGCGGCGGTGGACGCCGACGATCCGCGCCGCGGCAATACTGGCGTCGACGAGAAGGTGCTCAAGGACATCGGCGCCAAGATCACCAAGGTGCCCGATGGCTTCCACGTGCACCGCACCGTGCAGCGCTTCCTCGATAACCGGGCCAAGGCGATCGAGACCGGCAAGGACATCGACTGGGCGACCGCAGAGGCGCTCGCCTTCTGTACGCTTCTGAAGGAAGGCAACCCCGTTCGTCTGTCCGGCCAGGACTCGGAACGCGGCACCTTCTCGCAGCGCCACTCGGTGCTGTTCGACCAGGAGACCGAGGAGCGCCACACCTCGTTCAATCATCTGGGCGAGCCCCAGGCGCGCTTCGAGGTTCTCAACTCGAGCCTGTCGGAAGAGGCCGTGCTCGGCTTCGAATACGGCTACTCCACCGCCGAGCCGAATACGTTGACCTTATGGGAAGCGCAGTTCGGCGACTTCGCCAACGGCGCGCAGGTCGTGTTCGACCAGTTCATCTCCTCGGCCGAACGCAAGTGGCTGCGCCTGTCCGGACTCGTCTGCCTCCTGCCGCACGGCTACGAGGGGCAGGGGCCGGAGCACTCCTCCGCGCGCCTCGAACGCTATTTGCAGATGTGCGCCGAAGACAACATGCAGGTTGCCAACTGCACCACGCCGGCGAACTACTTCCACATCCTGCGCCGGCAGCTCAAGCGCGAGATCCGCAAGCCGCTGATCCTGATGACGCCGAAGTCGCTTCTGCGCCACAAGCGCGCGGTATCGACGCTCGACGAGTTCACCAACGGCACCTCGTTCCACCGCCTGTTGTGGGACGACGCGCAGCAGCATCCGGACGAGAAGATCAAGCTCGTTGCCGACGACAAGATCCGTCGCGTCGTGCTGTGCTCGGGCAAGGTCTATTACGATCTCTACGAGGAGCGCGAGAAGCGCGGCGTCGACGACATCTACCTGCTGCGTCTCGAGCAGCTCTATCCGTTCCCGACCAAGGCGCTGGTGGCGGAGCTGTCGCGCTTCAAGCAGGCGGAGATCGTCTGGTGTCAGGAAGAGCCGCGCAACATGGGCGCCTGGTTCTTCGTCGACGTGTTCCTGACCTGGGTGCTCAACCAGATCGGCGCCAAGCATCGCAACGCGCGCTATGCCGGACGTCCGGCCTCGGCTTCCACCGCCGTCGGCCAGATGTCGAAGCACCTGGCGCAGCTCAAGCAATTCCTCGACGAGGCGTTGGGATAACTACGAATTGTCGTCCCCGCGAAGGCGGGGACCCAGTAACCACTGCCGGACGCGATGCGGCGACATCAGTGGCTACTGGATCATCCACTTTCGCGGATGATGACGGGAAACCAATTTGAATCGTAATGGACAAAGACGATCATGGCTGACATCCGCGTACCCACCCTTGGCGAATCGGTCACCGAAGCGACCGTCGGCAAATGGTTCAAGCAGCCCGGCGATGCGGTCGCCGTGGACGAGCCCTTGGTGGAGCTCGAAACCGACAAGGTGACTTTGGAAGTGCCGGCGCCCGCCGCCGGCGTTCTTTCCGACATCGCGGTGCAAGGCGGCGCTACCGTCGCCGTCGGCGCGATCCTCGGTCAGATCAAGGAGGGCGCGGGTGCGGCGCCCGCCAAGCCCGCCGCTGCGGCGGCGCCTGCTGCTGCGAAACCGGCCGAAGCGCCGAAGCCGGCGCCGGCCCCTGCTGCCACCACCATGCCACCGCCGCCGTCGGTGAAGAAGCTGGCCGCCGAAACCGGCATCGACCCGTCGAAGGTCGAAGGCACCGGCGTGCGCGGTCAGGTTCTCAAGGGCGACATGCTCAACGCCATCGAGCGCGCGGCCTCCGCGCCGACGCCGGTCACCGCGCCGGTGCAGATGCGCGCGCCGTCGCCCGCCGACGACGCCGCGCGCGAAGAGCGCGTGCACATGACGCGGCTGCGTCAGACCATCGCGCGCCGCCTGAAGGACGCGCAGAACACCGCCGCCATGCTCACGACCTTCAACGAGGTCGACATGAGCGCGGTCATGGGCCTGCGCAATCAGTACAAGGAGCTGTTCGAGAAGAAGAACGGCGTGAAGCTCGGCTTCATGGGCTTCTTCGTAAAGGCCTGCATCCAGGCGCTGCACGACATCCCGGCAGTCAACGCCGAGATCGACGGCACCGATCTCGTCTACAAGAATTATTATCACATCGGCATCGCGGTCGGCACCGAGAAGGGCCTGGTCGTGCCGGTGGTGCGCGACGCCGATCAGCTCTCGCTTGCCGGCGTCGAGAAGAAGATCAACGATTTCGGCAGGCGCGCCCGCGACGGCGCGCTCAAGATCGAGGAAATGCAGGGCGGCACCTTCACCATCACCAATGGCGGCATCTACGGCTCGCTGATGTCGACGCCGATCCTCAACGCGCCGCAGTCCGGCATCCTCGGCATGCATAAGATCCAGGAGCGGCCGGTGGTCGTCGGCGGCAAGATCGAGATCCGCCCGATGATGTATCTCGCGCTGTCCTACGATCACCGCATCGTCGACGGCCGCGAGGCGGTCACTTTCCTGGTGCGCGTCAAGGAATGCCTCGAGGATCCGGCGCGGCTGGTGATGGATCTGTGAGCTCGGCATGCCGAACGGTAAGCCCGGCGATCATCCGCTGACCGACATCATCGTGCATCGATCGCCGACATTCGGCGATGATATCGACGAGAAGGTGCGCAAGCTCGATGCCATCGCGTCGGACGAGTTGCGCGACGTGCTGGCAACGCTGGTTTACTTCTGGCCGTGGGGCGAGCGGGCGCCGACCGACCCTCACGCCCTCTCGGCCATTCTCGATTCGCTACAACGCTACGCGGAAAAGCGGGCCGGGGCCCGAGGGTAAGTTGAAGTCGTTGTCGCATACGGGCGACACGTGAGCAGGACGTTTGTTATGAGCTACGATCTCATCATCATCGGTACCGGCCCCGGCGGCTATGTCTGCGCCATCCGCGCCGCGCAGCTCGGCCTGAAGACCGCGGTGGTGGAGAAGAACCCCACCTTCGGCGGCACCTGCCTGAACATCGGCTGCATCCCGTCGAAGGCGCTGCTGCACGCCTCCGAACTGTTCGAGGAGGCCGGACATTCCTTCGCCAAGATGGGCATCGGCGTTCCCGCGCCGAAGCTCGATCTCAAGGCCATGCTCGGCTTCAAGGACCAGGCGGTCGACGGCAACGTCAAGGGCGTCGACTTTCTGCTCAAGAAGAACAAGGTCGATGCGGTGATCGGCACTGGCCGCATCGTCGCGCCCGGCAAGGTCGAGGTGAAGGGCGTCGACGGCAAGACCCAGACGCTCGAAACCAAGAACATCGTCATCGCCACCGGCTCCGACGTCGCCAGGCTCAAGGGCATCGACATCGACGAGAAACGCATCGTGTCGTCGACCGGTGCGCTGTCGCTCGACAAGGTGCCGGAGAGCCTGCTCGTCATCGGCGCCGGCGTCATCGGCCTCGAGCTCGGTTCGGTGTGGCGCCGCCTCGGCGCCAAGGTGACGGTGGTCGAGTTCATGGACGGTATCCTGCCCGGCATGGACGGCGAGGTGCGCAAGCAGTCGCAGCGCCTGTTCGAGAAGCAGGGCATGACCTTCAAGCTGTCGTCGAAGGTCACCGGCGTTGATACGTCCGGCAAGAAGCTCAAGGCCAGCGTCGAGCCAGCGAAGGGCGAGGGCAAAGCCGAAACCATCGAAGCCGATGTCGTGCTCGTGTCGACCGGCCGCGTGCCGTACACGACGGGCCTCGGGCTCGCGGAAGCCGGCGTGAAGATGGACGAGCGCGGCCGCGTCGCCGTCGATCATCACTACGCGACCAACGTGCCCGGCATCTATGCCATCGGCGACGTCATTGCCGGGCCGATGCTGGCGCACAAGGCTGAAGACGAAGGCGTGGCGGTGGCCGAGATCCTCGCCGGCCAGGCGGGCCATGTGAACTACGATGTCATTCCGGGCGTCGTCTACACGATGCCGGAGATCGCCGTGGTCGGCAAAGGCGAAGAAGAATTGAAGGCCGCCGGCGTCGCCTACAACGTCGGCAAGTTCCCCTTCACGGCGAACGGCCGCGCCAAGGCCAATCAGCAGACCGACGGTTTCGTGAAGATCCTCGCCGACGCCAAGACCGATCGTGTGCTCGGCGTGCATATCATCGGCTCGGATGCCGGCAATATGATCGCCGAGGCCTGCATCGCGATGGAATTCGGTGCTTCGGCTGAGGACATCGCGCGCACCTGCCACGCGCATCCGACGCTACCGGAGGCGGTGAAGGAAGCTGCTTTCGCGGTGGCGAAACGCGCGATTCATATGTAGCGCGCTACGGCGCGCAATTTAAATGCTGTCATGGCCGGCCTTGTGCCGGCCATTTCGTTTAGGGGCGCCTGGGTTTCTCGCGCTTGCGCGCGGCCTGACGATGACAAATGATGTGCGCAACACATAAACAATAAATTTCGCGGGGAGAAACATCATGGCCAAAGGCCACAAGGACAAGGTCGCCGTCATTACTGGCGGCGCCAACGGTATCGGGCAGGCCTTCGCCAAACGTCTCGCGGAAGACGGCGTCGACATCGCGGTGATCGACATCGCCGACGGCAGCGAGACCGTGAAACTGGTGAAGGCCGCCGGCCGTGACGCGATCTATGTGAAGTGCGATGTATCGTCGGAGACCGACGTCGCCGCCATGGCCAGGCAGGTGAACGCCAAGTTCGCCCATGTCGACATCGTCGTGAACTGCGCCGGCATCTTCCCGCAGAAGGAATTCGCCGACATGACGTTCGCCGACTGGCGCAGGGTGATCGCCACCAATCTCGACAGCACCTTCCTGGTCAGCGCCGCCTTCGCGTCCGGTATGCGCGCGCGCAAATGGGGGCGAATCGTCAACATGGCGTCATCGACCTTCGGTTCGGTAGTGACCGGTTACGCGCACTATGTCGCCAGCAAAGGCGGCATCATCGGCTTCACCCGCGCGCTGGCGACGGACCTCGCCGCCGACGGCATCACCGTGAACGCCATCGCGCCGGGGCTCACGCGCTCGCCCGGCACGCTGGCGCGCAAACCGCGTGCTGGCTTTGCCACCATGGACGAGGAATTTGCCAGCGTCGCCACCATGCAGGCGATCAAGCGCGTCGAGGTGCCGGAGGATCTGGTCGGCGCGGTGTCGTTCCTGACCAGCGACGATTCGGCCTTCATCACCGGCCAGACCCTGAACGTCGACGGCGGACGGGTGCGGAGCTAGCGCTGGCGGCAGCGAAATAGTCCGCCTAGGACTATTGACTCATTTTAAGACATTGACTATAGTCCTCTCGCCCGATTCATCCGGGACGCTTCATGAGGCGCCTGACGGATGAGCCGGACCGGCGCGCCGACAATGCGCGCTGCGGTGGAGCGTCGGGAGGCGCAGGGCCCTTCGCCAAAGGGCTCGCGCGTCTCGCCAGACGCGCGGATGGGGTTCGCCAACCCCGTCCAAAGGGCGCCTCGCCAGCGCCCTGGCGCCTCCCGGCGCTCCATTCCCCTTTTTGGGAAAGGAAATAAGGGACATCGGCCTACCCGGGGCCGTCAAAGAACACGGGCCATTTTGCGTGCCCGTGTCGCTTCACACGTGAGTGTTGGCGGCGCGCGGCCTTATTTCCCGCTTTGGCCGCCTCTATATTGCTGTCCATGCGCCGCCACTGGCTTCGTCCGCTCTGGGTCCTGCTCGCCCTGCTCTTCCTGTTGGAAGCGTGGCTGTGGGACCATCTCAAGCCGCTGATCGCGTGGTTTGTCGATCTCATTCCGTTCGAACGGCTGAAGCAGCGGTTGCGTGACGCGATCGAGCTCCTGCCGCCTTACGCGGCGCTCGCCGTCTTCATCGTTCCGCTCATCGTGCTGCTGCCGCTGAAATTCCTGGAAGTCTATTTCCTGGCCAAACAGCAGTGGCTCGGCGCGATCCTGGTCATCGTGCTGGCGAAGCTGTTAGGCCTCGGCGTCACCGCCTTCGTGTTCGACGCTACGCGCGACAAGTTGATGCAGATGGTCTGGTTCGCACGCATGTACGCCTGGTTCATGTGGGCACGCGATTGGGCGCATGCGCAGACCGAGCCGATCCGCGAGCGTATCCGGAAGCTCGCGTGGCTATTGCGGCCGCAGCGCGCGAGCCGCTTCCTTCGTCGCTTCGTGCGTCTGCGCCGCCGCGCCTATCGCGACAGCGCGGCCTAATGGCCGCCGAGCAGGAAGTTCAAAGCATGCGGCGCCCATAGGCCGAGGCTCATGAAGCCGAGGCCCAGCACGCCGAGCACACCCGAGAGCCAGCCGAGCAGCACGATGCCGGTGATCACTTCCGCCGAGGCCAGCACGATGCCGATCTGGAACGCGGCCGAGGCGAATTCATATTGATGGTAGCGCGCGAGCGAGGTGTCGCGGTCGTGCTCGTATTTCTCGGCCAGCGCGCGCAGCTCCTTGCGGCCGTCCTTCTCCTTCGGATCGGACTCGTAACGCGCGGCAGTGGCGCGCCAAGCCTCGATCTGCTTGTTCATCGCCGCCTTGGCTTCGTCGCTGGTCACCGTGGGGACTTGTGTCGTCAGCCCCTCGGCCGCCGTGCGCAGTGCCGTCTGGCGGATGGTCTTGGCCTGAAAGAAATTCCAGGTGTCGGAGGCCTTGATGTTGTCAGCGATGGCGGCCGTCTGGGAGCTCTTGCCCAAGGTCTCGGAGAAGGCGAGGAACAGCGCCAGTACCGAGATCAAAAGCGCGATCTTCTTGTTGCCGCCGTGCGATGCGTGTTCGGCATGCTCGGCGTGTTCGAGATTTTCGTGCGGTCCGGCCATCGTTGCCCCCTTCTGAATAGCGGGCACGATGATAGCAAAGCGCCGCCCGGCGCAAGAGCGCCTATAGGCGCTGTGCGACGTTATTGTTACGCGCGGGGATGGGCGCTCGCGTAAACGTCGAGCAGGCGTTCCGCGTCCACGGCCGTATAGATCTGCGTGGTGGAGAGCGAAGCGTGGCCGAGCAATTCCTGGATCGCGCGCAGGTCGCCGCCACGCACCAGGAGATGAGTTGCAAAGGAATGCCGCAGCGCATGCGGCGTGGCGCTGTCGGGCAGACCGAGCGCGCCGCGCAGGCGCGCCATCGCCAGTTGCACGATACGCGGGGAGAGCGGTCCACCGCGCGTGCCGACGAACAGCGGCCCGTCCGGTGGCAGGTCGTAAGGGCAGAGCGCGATGTAGTCGGCGATCGCTTTCGCCACCTGCGGCAGCACCGGCACCATGCGCGTCTTGCTGCCCTTGCCGAGCACGGTGAGCGCATCGCGCCCGTTGGCATCCTTGCGCTTGAGGCCGAGCGCTTCGGAGATGCGCAAGCCCGAGCCGTAGAGCAATGCGAGCACGGCGGCATCGCGCGCCAGCACCCAGGTCTCGCGTTCCTCGCCGGCGCGGATATCGATGTCGGTCATCTGCTTGGCGGCCGAGGCGGCGAGCGGCTTCGGCAAGGTTTTCGGCAGCTTGGGCGAGCGCACGGCGGCAAGCGCGCCGACCTTGCCCTTGCCGTTGCGCTCGAGGAAACGCGCGAAGGAGCGTGTACCGGCGAGCGTGCGCATCAGCGAGCGGCTGCCGGCGCCGTGTGCCCGGCGCGCCGCCATGAAAGCGCGGATATCGGCGGGCGTGAGTTTCGCCAGTTGCTTGAGCGTCGGTCGGCCGCCCAGGTGTTCGGCCATGAAGGAGAGGAACTGGCCGACGTCGCGCCGGTAGGCCTCCAGCGTCTTCGGCGACATCCGCCGCTCGGCGCCGAGGTAGTCCAGCCAGCGGCTGATTTCGCTGGCGACATCGGCGGCGATGCTTATTTGGAGGTCCATTTCTCGAAGGTAGGACGCCTTCCTTACCCTTCCTTAAACACCCTGAATCGGCCTACCAATCCTCAATGAGCATGCGCGTCGTCGATGTCCTGGTGCCGGTCGCGCTCGACCAAGCCTATTCCTACCGGGTGCCGGCGGGAATGGACGTGGCACCGGGCGACGTGGTGAGCGTGCCGCTTGGCGCGCGCGACTGCGTGGGCGTGGTCTGGGCGGAAAACCCCAATCCGAACCCGCGCCTGCATAATCGCCTGAAGGATATCGACGCCAAGCTCGACATCGAACCGCTCAAGCCTGAACTGCGCACCTTCATCGATTGGGTCTCGAGCTACACCTTGTCTTCGCGCGGCATGGTGTTGCGCATGGCCTTGCGCATGGGTGACGGCAGTCCGGGGCGGGAGCGTGTCGGCGTGCGACTTGCCGGGCCGAAGCCGAAACGCATGACGCCGGCGCGCGCGCGGGTACTGGAGCTGTTTGCCGACGGTCTTACGCGCTCGAAGGGCGAAGCCGCGGTCGAGGCTGGCGTCAGCGCCGGCGTCATCGACGGGCTTGTCGACGAAGGCACGCTCGAAACGTTGGTGCTGCCGCCCGAGCCTTTGATGCGCGTTCCCGACCCGGATTTCCGTAAGCCGGATTTCTTCCTCGGCCAGCTTGCGGCTGCGGATGCACTGCGCACCACGGTCGACCAGGGCGGCTACACCGTGACGTTGCTCGACGGCGTTACCGGCTCCGGCAAGACCGAAGTTTATTTTGAGGCGGTGGCCGAGAACATCCGCCGCAAGCATCAGACGCTGATCCTGATGCCGGAGATCGCGCTCACCGCCGGTTTCCTCGATCGCTTTGCCGAGCGCTTCGGCGTACGGCCGGCGGAATGGCACTCGCAGCTCAGCCTACGCAAGCGCGCGCGCACTTGGGCGGCGGTGGCGGCGAACGAAGTGCCGGTCATCGTCGGTGCGCGCTCGGCACTGTTCCTGCCTTATGCCGATCTCGGGCTCATCGTTGTCGACGAAGAGCATGATCCTGCCTACAAGCAGGAGGACGGCGCGCATTATCACGCGCGCGACATGGCGGTGGTGCGCGGGAGCATATCCAAATTTCCGGTGCTTCTGGCGTCCGCCACGCCGTCGGTCGAATCGGAAGTCAACGCGCGCAAAGGACGCTATCGCCGTCTGCATCTGCCAGAGCGCTTCGGCGGCGCGCACCTGCCGCAGATCGAAGCCATCGACATGCGACGCGAAGGCCCGCCGCGCGGACGCTTCATCTCGCCGCGTCTGGCCGAGGCCGTGCAGATCACGCTGGAGCGCAAAGAGCAGGCGCTGCTGTTCCTCAACCGCCGCGGCTTCGCGCCGCTGACGCTGTGCCGCGCGTGCGGCTTCCGCCTGCAATGCCCGAACTGCGACGCCTGGCTGGTCGACCACCGTTTCAGGCGGCGGCTCGTGTGTCATCACTGCGGCTACAACATGCCGCCGCCGTCGGAATGCCCGAACTGCCATGCTACCGAAAGCTTCGCCGCCGTCGGCCCCGGCGTCGAGCGGCTGCATCAGGAGGCGGCCGAGCTTTTCCCGGAAAGGCGCATTCTGGTGCTGTCGAGCGATCTCGTTGAATCGATCGAGCGCCTGCGCAGCGAGCTCGATGACGTGGCGCAAGGCCGCTTCGATCTCGTCATCGGCACGCAGCTCGTCGCCAAGGGCCATCATTTCCCCAAGCTCAATCTGGTCGGCATCGTCGATGCGGACCTAGGACTTGGCAATGGTGATCCGCGCGCGGCCGAACGCACGTTCCAGATGCTGCATCAGGTGGTCGGCCGTGCCGGCCGCGAGGAGGGGCGCGGCGTCGGCCTCCTGCAGACGCATCAGCCGGAGCATCCGGTGATGAAAGCGCTGATCCTGGGCGACCGCGAAGCGTTCTATTCCAGCGAAATCGAATTGCGCGAGCGCACGGGCTATCCGCCGTTCGGGCGGCTGGCGTCACTCGTCATTAGCGCAGCGGAGAAACATACCGCCGAAAGCTACGGCCGCTCGCTGGTCGCGCTGGCGCCGAAGGACGAGCAGGTGCGCGTGCTCGGCCCCGCCGAAGCGCCCATCGCCGTGGTGCGCGGCCGCCATCGCTTCCGTATCCTGGTGAAGGCGCCGCGCGAGTTCGGTCTCTCGAACTATCTGCGCAATTGGCTTAGCCAGGCGCCGAAGACCAAAGGCAGCCTGCAGCTCGAAGTCGACGTCGATCCGCAGAGCTTTTTCTAAACGAAGGCTATTCGTTACTCCGGCATCTCGCTTCGTGCATTCGGCTGCAGCAACACGCACGCGGCGGCCGCGAAGATCAGCACAAAGCCGATGATGTCGGGCACGGTGGGCCGCTCGTGAAGAAAGATCGTCGACGCGATAACGCCGATCACCGGCACCAAGAGCGCGCCGATCGAGGCGGTCACCGTCGGCAGCTTGCCGACGATCGCCCACCACAGGAAGTGCGCGAGCCCCATGCCGAAGATGCCGATATACAAAACCGCCACCAGCGACTCGGTGTGCAACGACCATAGCCGCGGATAACCGTCGAAGATAAACGTGCCGACCGCGATGAAGGAAAAGCCAAAGACCAGTTGCCACGCGGCGTTTGCCAATGGCGGGACGGTCGCCTTCACCCACTTGAGATAAACCGTGGCTAAAGCCCAGCTCAGCGCGCAGCCGAGCGCGAAAAACACCGAGCGCGGCATCCCATTGATGAGCAATGGCCAGACCAGGATACCGATCCCGAGAACGCAGAGTGCGAAAGCCAAACCGCGGATTGCATTCAACCGCTCGCCGAGCATCAGGTAGCTGAGCAGGGTCGCCCACATCGGCATCGAATAGCTGATGATGATGGCGCGCGAGGTCGCGCCGCTCATCTGCGCGAAGGCTGCCAGAACTTGAAAAGCGGCCACATTCATGAGGCCGGCGATCATCACATGCACGCGTTCGCCGCGCGGCACGTGCAGGCTGTGGCCGGTGAGCAGCGCGACGGCGATCAAGGTGGCGGCGCCGATGCCGGTGCCGGCGAAACGCAGGCTCCAGGGCGGAACTTCGCGCAAAGCTACGGCCGAGCCGATCCAGGTGAAACCCCAGGCAAACGCCAGGACCACGACCAGAAGTTTGGCCGTGCCTGTGGCCGCGGCCTTGGACGTGTGCGGCATTGTGTCGTGGACCCGGCGGCGAGCGAAGCGGTGCCACCGTATAGCGGACGTTTTTCCGGCGCGAGGCAACCCAGCGATGCAAAAGCGCACACGCGGGCAGGGAGGTATCGGCCGCCGTTGTTGCACCGCTCCTGCCGCTGTGTTAGCAACCCGCTCGATTTTGCGAGGGTTTTCCGCGGGCTCCCGCGACGTCCGAGCAAGTCGGAATTCCTCCTTGAATTCCAATAGGTTGCGCCGCCAATCTGCGACGGCCTCCAGCCTGTGAATGAAGTAACGAAAACGAGCGTCAAAGTGGCAGGCGAAGACCCCCTCATCTCCGGTATGGCTGGCCGTTACGCCAGCGCCCTGTTCGAGCTCGCGCTCGAGGACAAGGCCACCGATGCCGTCAAAGCCGACCTCGACAAGTTCGACGCCATGATCGGCGGCAACCCGGACCTCAACCGTCTGGTGCGCTCGCCGGTGTTCGGCGTCGACGAGCAGCTCAAGGCGCTGACGGCGATCCTCGACATGGTTGGCATCAAGGGCCTGGCCGCCAATTTCCTGCGTGTGATCACGACCAATCGCCGCCTGTTCGCGGTGCGCGAAATGATCCGCGCCTACCGCGCGCTGGTCGCCCGCCACAAAGGCGAGGTTTCGGCGCAGGTCACCGTCGCCGAGAAGCTCAGCGACCAGAATCTCGATGCGCTCAAGGGCGCGCTCAAAAACGTCACCGGCGGTAAGGAAATCGATCTCGACGTCAAGATCGACCCCGCCATCATCGGCGGCCTGGTCGTGAAGGTCGGCAGCCGTATGATCGACAGTTCGCTCCGCACCAAGCTCAATGCGATCAAGTTCGCGATGAAAGAGGCACGCTGATGGATATCCGCGCCGCAGAAATTTCCAACATCCTCAAAGAGCAGATCAAGAATTTCGGCCAGGAAGCCGAAGTTTCCGAAGTGGGCTCGGTGCTGTCCGTCGGTGACGGTATCGCCCGCGTCTACGGCCTCGACAACGTTCAGGCCGGTGAAATGGTCGAGTTCGAGAACGGTACGCGCGGCATGGCGCTGAACCTCGAAAGCGACAACGTCGGTATCGTTATTTTCGGTAGCGACCGCGAGATCAAGGAAGGCCAGACCGTCAAGCGCACCCGCGCCATCGTGGACGTGCCGGTGGGTAAGGGCCTGCTCGGCCGCGTGGTCGACGCGCTCGGCAATCCGATTGACGGCAAGGGTCCGATCCAGGCCGATAAGCGTATGCGCGTGGACGTGAAGGCGCCGGGCATCATCCCGCGCAAGTCGGTGCACGAGCCGATGGCGACGGGCCTGAAGGCCATCGACGCGCTGATCCCGATCGGCCGTGGCCAGCGCGAGCTGATCATCGGCGACCGTCAGACCGGTAAGACCGCGATCGCACTCGACACCATCCTCAATCAGAAGCCGCTGAACGTCGCGGGCTCGCCCGAGAGCCAGAAGCTCTACTGCGTTTACGTCGCCGTGGGTCAGAAGCGTTCGACCGTGGCGCAGTTCGTGAAGGTGCTGGAAGAGCAGGGCGCGCTCGAATATTCGATCGTTGTCGCCGCCACCGCGTCCGATCCGGCGCCGATGCAGTTCCTGGCGCCTTTCGCCGGTTGCACCATGGGCGAATACTTCCGCGACAACGGCATGCACGCCGTGATCATCTATGACGATCTGTCCAAGCAGGCCGTCGCCTACCGTCAGATGTCGCTGTTGCTGCGCCGCCCGCCGGGCCGCGAAGCTTATCCGGGCGACGTGTTCTATCTCCACTCGCGCCTGCTCGAGCGCGCCGCGAAGATGAACGACTCCAAGGGCGCCGGTTCGCTGACCGCGCTGCCGGTCATCGAGACGCAGGCCAACGACGTGTCGGCCTACATTCCGACCAACGTGATCTCGATCACCGACGGCCAGATCTTCTTGGAAACCGATCTGTTCTATCAGGGCATCCGTCCGGCGGTGAACGTCGGTCTGTCGGTGTCGCGCGTCGGCTCGTCGGCGCAGACCAAGGCGATGAAAAAGGTCGCCGGCAAGATCAAGGGCGAGCTCGCGCAGTACCGCGAAATGGCGGCCTTCGCGCAGTTCGGCTCCGACCTCGACGCGACCACCCAGCGCCTGCTGGCGCGCGGCTCGCGCCTGACCGAGCTCCTGAAGCAGGCGCAGTTCTCGCCGCTGAAGATGGAAGAGCAGGTCGTTGTGATCTACGCCGGCACCAGCGGCTATCTCGACGCGTTTCCAGTCAACAAAGTGCGCGATTTCGAGAACGGCTTGCTGTCGCTCGTGCGCACCAAGCACAACGACATCCTTGAGGGCATCCGCACGTCGCTCGATCTGTCCTCGGACAACGAGAAGAAGCTCAAGGAAGTCGTCGACGGCTACGCCAAGACGTTTGCCTAACACCTGTCATGGCCGCGCCTTTCGCGGCCATCGACATTCTAATGAGATCAAGAGACTGCGGTTTGGGTAAGGGCGACTGAGAAGACATGGCCTCTCTCAAAGATATGCGCGTTCGCATCGCCGCGACCAAGGCGACGCAGAAGATCACCAAGGCGATGCAGATGGTGGCTGCGTCGAAGCTGCGGCGTGCGCAGATGGCCGCCGAGGCCGCGCGCCCGTTCGCCGAGCGCATGGACCGCGTGCTCGGCAACATCGCCGCCGGCATGGCCGGTAACGACGGCGCGCCGAAGCTTTTGGCCGGCACCGGGCAGAATCAGGTTCATCTTCTGATCGTCGCCACCGGCGAGCGCGGTCTTGCGGGCGCTTTCAACTCGTCGATCGTGCGTTTGGCGCGCGAGCACATCAATCGGCTGCTGGCCGAGGGCAAAGAGGTGAAAATCCTCACCGTCGGCCGCAAGGGCCACGAGCAGCTCCGCCGTCTTTACGAGAAGAACATCATCGACCGGGTCGAACTGCGCGGCGTGCGCACCATCGGCTTTAGCAATGCCGAGGACATCGCGCAGAAGGTGCTGGCGCTGTTCGGGCAGGGCCAGTTCGACGTCGCGACGTTGTTCTACGCGCGCTTCCGCTCGGTGGTGCAGCAGATCCCGACCGCGCAGCAGATTATTCCGGCTAAGCCCCCGGAAGGAGCTGCTGCTTCGACTGCTTCTTACGAGTACGAACCGGATGAGGAGGAAATCCTCGCCGATCTTCTGCCGCGCTATGTCGCGGTGCAGATTTTCCGCGCGCTCCTGGAAAATGCGGCCTCGTTCTACGGCTCGCAGATGAGCGCGATGGACAATGCGACCCGCAATGCGGGCGAAATGATCCGCAAGCAGACGCTGACCTACAACCGCACGCGCCAGGCCATGATCACGAAGGAACTCATCGAGATCATCTCCGGCGCCGAAGCGCTTTAATTCTGTAACGAGGACGATATGGCCACGCAGAACGCAACCGGCAAAATCACCCAAGTCATCGGCGCCGTCGTCGACGTGCAGTTCGAAGGCGACCTGCCGGCGATCTTGAACGCGCTCGAGACCACCAACGGCGGCAACCGCCTGGTGCTCGAAGTTGCGCAGCATCTCGGTGAGAACACCGTGCGCACCATCGCCATGGACGTCACCGAAGGTCTGGTGCGCGGTCAGCAGGTCACCGACACCGGCCTTCCGATCGCCGTGCCGGTCGGCCCGGGTCTCCTCGGCCGCATCATCAACGTCGTCGGCGAGCCGATCGACGAAGCCGGCCCGGTGAAGTCGGACGACAAGCGCCCGATTCACGCCGAAGCGCCGAAGTACACCGACCAGTCGACCGAAGCGCAGATTCTCGTCACCGGCATCAAGGTCGTCGATCTGCTCGCGCCGTATGCCAAGGGCGGCAAGATCGGCCTGTTCGGCGGCGCCGGCGTCGGCAAGACCGTGCTCATTCAGGAGCTCATCAACAACGTCGCCAAGGCGCACGGCGGTTATTCCGTGTTCGCCGGCGTCGGTGAGCGTACGCGCGAGGGCAACGACCTCTATCACGAGTTCATCGAATCGGGCGTCAACAAGAAGGGCGGCGGCGAAGGCTCCAAGTGCGCCCTCGTGTTCGGCCAGATGAACGAGCCGCCGGGGGCGCGCGCTCGCGTCGGCCTCACCGGCCTGACGCTGTCGGAATATTTCCGCGACCAGGGCCAGGACGTGCTGTTCTTCGTCGACAACATCTTCCGCTTCACGCAAGCCGGCTCGGAAGTGTCGGCGCTGCTCGGCCGTATTCCTTCGGCGGTGGGTTATCAGCCGACGCTCGCCACCGACATGGGCGCGCTGCAGGAGCGCATCACCACCACGACCAAGGGCTCGATCACCTCGGTGCAGGCCATTTACGTCCCGGCCGACGACTTGACCGACCCGGCGCCGGCGACCTCGTTCGCGCACTTGGACGCCACCACCGTGCTGTCGCGCGACATCGCTGCCAAGGGCATCTATCCGGCGGTGGATCCGCTCGACTCGACCTCGCGCATGCTGTCACCGCTGGTCGTCGGCGAGGAGCACTACGCGGTTGCCCGTAACGTTCAGCAGGTGCTGCAGCGCTATAAGGCGCTGCAGGACATCATCGCCATTCTCGGCATGGACGAACTGTCGGAAGAGGACAAGCTGACGGTCGCACGCGCCCGCAAGATCGAGCGCTTCCTGTCGCAGCCGTTCCACGTCGCCGAAGTGTTCACCGGCTCGCCCGGCAAGCTCGTCGACCTCGCCGACACCATCAAGGGCTTCAAGGGCCTGGTGGAAGGCAAGTACGACCACCTGCCGGAAGCCGCCTTCTACATGGTCGGCACCATCGAAGAAGCCGTCGAGAAGGGCAAGAAGCTCGCGGCGGAAGCGGCGTAATCAAGAACGGTTCGTAAGGTCATGGCCACGTTTCATTTCGATCTCGTCTCGCCGGAAAAGCTTCTGTTCTCCGGCGAGGTTGAGCAGGTGGACGTCCCGGGCGCGGAAGGCGACTTCGGCGTGCTGGCGAGCCATGCGCCGTTCGTCGCCACGCTGCGGCCGGGCATCCTGACGGTGCGCGGTGCGAGCGGCGAGCAGAAGATCGTCGTGCTCGGCGGCTTCGCCGAAGTGTCGACCGAAGGCCTGACGGTGCTGGCGGAAGTGGCCGAGAACGTCGCCGACATCGATCGCGCCATGATCACGACGCGCATCGGCGAGCTTGAGCAGCGTATAGCCAAGACCGAGCCCGGCAATGAGCTCGACAAGCTGATCACGCGGCTCGATCACTATAAGACGGTCGATCGCCACCTGACCGGCACGGCGATGCACTGAGCTGCGCGCACCCAGCACTGAATAAAAAAATCGCCGGGAAATCCCGGCGATTTTTGTTTGTGCCCGTGCCTAGCGCGCCCCGACCGGCAGCGGCGCGGGTTCTATGGCGCCCTCGACGGTCGCATGCAGATGCGCCACCAGCTTTTCGTCCAGTTTGAGCCGCGCCGCGAGCAGCGAGAGATAGGCGCGTTCGGACGAATTATCGACGTCGATTGCCAACAGCGACACCGTATAGAGCTCGGCCGCCTCCTCCGGCGTGCGGGCGGCGCTGGCCACGGCGTCGACGTCGAGCGGCCTGCGCAGCTCGTCCATGACGAAGGCCTTGTCCTCGGCGCTCACATTGAGCCGGTCCATCTGCGCGAAGATGTTGCTCTGTTCGGTTGCGTCGATGTGGCCGTCGGCCTTGGCGGCGGAGATCATCGCGCGCAGCAGGTTGCGTCCGAGCGACTGCTGTTCGGCTTCGCTCACCGGATTGAAGGGTGTGTCCGCCGGCGGCGGCAACAGCGGCGTGCCAGCATTCGCGGGTGTCGCGGCCTTGCCGGCCTGCCAATTCTGATAGGCGCGATAGGCAAGCGCGCCGGCGACCGCCATGCCGCCATAGGTCAGCGCGGATCCGGCGAGCTTGCGGCCGCTCTTCGATCCGAGCAGCAGCCCGGCCAGGCCGCCGGTGAGCGCGCCGCCGCCAAAGCCGCTCAGCGCCTGCGTCGCCTGCTGTAGGAGATTGTCGGACCTCTGGTTGCCGAAGCCTTGGCGATCGGGTTGCCCTTGCGCCGGACCGCCGATGAACTGGTCGAGCAGACTTTTCGCGTCAAACATGATGCCTCCTGGTCGCGTATCCCGCGTCACCTAGGAAGCGCTCGGGGCCGCACCAAGGCGGCAGGCTGCGGCGCAATGTCCCGTGCCGCGCGACAAAATGACCGAATTATCGGATCGGTACGTACGGTCCGTCTCAGACGAGATGCTGAAATTCGGCGATGACCCGCTCGTAGGTCTGCCGCTTGAACGGCACCACGAGCTCGGGCAGGTCGCTTATCGTCACCCAGCGATAGTCGATGAATTCCGGTTTATGACCGCCGGCCGGATTGGTGATGTTGATCTCGCGCTCCTCGCCGACGAAGCGCAGCGCGTACCACTTCTGCTTCTGGCCGCGATATTTGCCGCCCCAGGCTTGGCCGACGATATCGCGCGGGATGTCGTAAGCGAGCCACTCGGCGATCTCGCCGAGCTTCTCGACCGACTTGATGTTGGTCTCTTCGTAGAGTTCGCGCAGCGCTGCCTGGTACGGATCCTCGCCCTCGTCGATGCCACCCTGCGGCATCTGCCAGACGTGTGTGCGGTCGACGTGCTCGGGCCCGCCGGCGCGCCGGCCGACGAACACCAAGCCTGCGCGATTGAACACCGCGATGCCGGCGCAAGGGCGATAGGGGAGGGATTCGTAGGAGGGCATGTCTTTCACCTGTCGTCCCGGTTTCGCGGTGAACGACAGCGAAAACGAATGCGCGAGTCAACTCGACTTCGCCTTCACCGCGATCATGGTGATCGGCACCAGCACGAAGCCGCGGCTCTCGACCTTCTGCGCCCATTCGGCGATGCGCGCGACGGTGGCCGGTTGCGCCGTGGCGAGCCCGACGGCCGAGCCGTTGTCGCGTGCGGTCGCCTCGAGACGCGCCAGCGCGCGATCGATCTCGACCGGCGTCGGCACCGCGTCGAGCACAATATCGCTCTTGGCGAAAGGCAAGCTCTGGCTGCCGGCGATCTGGCCGGCGACACTGCGCGAAGACGCGCCGTCGTCGACGAAGATCAATCCGCGCTTGGCGGCTTCGCGTAGCACAGGGCCGAGTGCCTGCTCTGAGGCGGTGAAGCGCGCGCCCATGTAGTTCATCAGTCCGACATAGCCCTGGAAGCGGCTCATCAGCCAATGCAGGCGATCGACGTTCTGGTCGCCGGTTAACGCCGTCAGCAGCGTCTGCGGACCGGGATCGTTGTTGGGGAAGTCGAACGGCTCCATGGGTACTTGCAGCAGCACTTCGTGATTTTCGCTGCGGGCGCGCGCTGCGAGCTTGTCGAGATCGGTGCCGTAAGGCGCGAGCGCGAACGACACCGCCGCTGGCAGTTTGGACAAGGCGTCGGCGGTGCCGGAGGCACTGATGCCGACGGAGCCGACGATGACGGCGATGCGCGGAACGCTTTTCTCGGCGGCCGAGAGCGGACGCGGCTGGGCATAGAGCGCCGATGGGCGCGTGCCGTCCGGGCCCACTTTGGGAATGGCGCCGTGGCGCGAGGTTTCCAGGAGCTTCGGATCGACTGGCGCTTTCGGCGCTGCAGCAGGGCCGGTCCCGGGCTGGCCCGGAATGAGCACCTCGCGGTGCTGGCCGCTGGAGCCGTCGATAATGGTGATCGTCTGCGTGCCCGCCGGCGGTGCGGTAGCGGGCGTCTCCTTGGGAGTTGCTTTGCTGGCGGTCGCTCCGGCGGCCGGCGCACCGGCCTCGGGCTTGGCGGAGATCACCGCCATCGGCTCGCCGCCGAGCGGATCGGTGACGAAGGCAGCCCAGGCCAGCACCACCGCGCCGGATAGCCCGAGCAGGCCTGCCAGCAATTGCGGCATGCCGATCGGAAGCTTCTCCAGCTTCGACGGTTTCTTCTGTTGGCCCAGCGGCGCGTTCAGCTCATCCGGGGCCACGGCCGCGATCCTTGCGAATCATCGGCGAACTCTACCACGCGAAGGCTCGTCCCTTCTTCCGCGCGGCAAGACAGAAACGAAGGCTTACAAAGCAACAGGGCGGCCCTTTTGAGGCCGCCCTGTTCGATGTCGGAATGAAACCGTCGGCGCGTTAGTTCGGGACCGCAGTCTTGGCGCTCGGCGGGAAGGCCGAGTTCACCTGGACGCCGCGCAGCAGGTCGACCGCCATGGTGAGGGCCTTGTCGTTCTTCGGGTCCGGCGGAATGTAGGACTGCGAGCCGGTCTGCTCTTTGCCCTCATCGCCCTTCAGGTGACCGCGCAGCGAAGCTTCGCCCTTGGTGTCGGTCTTGCTCTTGAGGTCGTCAGGCACGTCCTGCAGCACTTCGATGTCCGGCGTGATGCCCTTGGCCTGGATCGAGCGGCCCGACGGCGTGAAATAGCGCGCCGTCGTCAGCCGCAGCGCGCCGTTGCCGGAGCCGAGCGGGATGATGGTTTGCACCGAGCCTTTGCCGAACGAGCGCGTTCCGAGCACGGTCGCCCGCTTGTGGTCCTGCAGCGCGCCGGCGACGATTTCCGACGCCGAGGCCGAGCCGCCGTTGACCAGCACGATGATTGGCTTGCCCTTGGTGAGGTCACCCGGGCGGGCGTTGAAGCGCTGAGTCTCCTCGGCGTTGCGGCCGCGGGTGGACACGATCTCGCCCTTCTGCAGGAACGCGTCCGACACCGAGATCGCCTGGTCGAGCAGGCCGCCCGGATTGTTGCGCATGTCGAGCACGTAGCCCTTGAGCTTGTCGTCGCTGATCTTGGCCGAGATGTCGGCGATCGCCTTCTTCAGGCCGTCGGTGGTCTGCTCGTTGAACTGCGTCAGTCGGATGTAGCCGACGTCGTCGCCTTCCGTGTTCGAGCGCACCGAGCGCACGCGGATGACGTCGCGCGTGATCGACACTTCGACCGGCTTGTCCTGACCCTTGCGCATGATGGTGAGCTTGATCTTGGTATTCACCGGGCCGCGCATCTTCTCGACCGCCTGGTTGAGCGTGAGGCCCTGCACCTGGTCGTCGTCGAGCTTGGTGATGATATCGTTGGCCAGCACGCCGGCCTTGGCAGCGGGTGTCTCGTCGATCGGGGCGACGACCTTGATCAGGCCGTCTTCCATGGTGACCTCGATGCCAAGACCGCCGAACTCACCGCGCGTCTGCACTTGCATGTCGCGGAAGCTCTTCGCGTCCATGTAGCTCGAGTGTGGATCGAGCCCGGCGAGCATGCCGTTGATCGCAGTTTCGATCAGCTTGCCGTCGTCTGGCTTCTCGACGTAATCGGCGCGGACGCGCTCGAAGACGTCGCCGAAGAGATTGAGTTGGCGGTAGGTGTCCGCGACGGCCGCTTTCGCGCTGGCGCCGACGATAACCATCCGCGGCTGCACCGCGAGCAGCGTCATTGCCGCACCAGCCGCCGCGCCTAGGAGAATGAGGGAGGTCTTGCGCATCATCCGCGAACCTTTTCACCTTCGCCAGCTACCCACCATGGGCCTGGATCGACGGGAGACCCGTCTTTACGAAACTCGACGTACAGCACCGGTTGGCTGGAACCAGTCGCGAGGACAGCGGCTATGTGGGAGCCATTTCCCATCACCGCAACGGGTTCCCCGGTCAGCACAAACTGCCCGAGATCAACTGATATCCGATCCATCCCAGCGAGCAAGACATGATACCCGCCGCCGACATTGAGGATCAAGAGTTGGCCGTAGGAGCGGAACGGCCCTGCATAAACGACCCAGCCGTCGGCGGGCGCCGTTACCTGCGCTCCGGCGCGGGTGGCAATCGAGAGGCCCTTTTCCACTCCCCCGATACCATCTGGCGCACCAAATTCCTTTAATTTGACGCCATTAACCGGAATTGGAACTCGGCCGCGCAATGACGCGAAGGCGACCGCGGGCGAGAGGCGGCCTGGATCGTGCAAGGCCGACAAGGCAGGCCGCGATTCACCGCGTCCGGCTTCACGGGAGGCCCGTGTCGCGGCGTCGAGCCCTTGCTCGAGCTTGCCGATCAAATCTTTGAGATTGTCCACCTGCCGCGCCAGATCGGCGGCGCGTGTGCGCTCGGCGGCGAGTGCCTTTTCGCGTTCCGCCTCCTGCTTCTGCCGTTCGTCGATGAGCGCTGTCATGCGCAGGCGCTCCTGGCCGAGCGAGGCGATTTCAGCGTCCAGGCGTTCGCGTTCCGTGGCGATCTGCTTGCGAACGGCGACGAGGCCGGCGAGATCGTGCGCGAGTGCATCGACCTGCTGGCGCATCTCCGGCAGCACCGCACCAAGCACCATGGCTGTGCGCACCGACTGCAACGCATCTTCCGGGCTGGCGATCAGCGCCGGCGGCGGGCGATGGCCGATGCGCTGCAATGCGGCCAGAACTTCGCCGATCACGGCGCGACGGCCCTCGAGCGATTTGCGGATGACTTGTTCGTTGGCGTCGAGGGGCTTCAAGCGTGCTTCGGTGGCCGCGATCTTGGATTCGACGCCGCGTAATTTGCTGGCCGTCTCGATCAGCGCCTCGTTGAGCTTGCGGCGGTCGGCGCCGATCTGCTCGATCTCGCGCTTGAGCGTCGCCTCGGCTTCCGCCGATTGGCGTTGCGCCTCGCGTGCTGCCTGCAATTCGCCGTCGCGCCGCTTGATGAGGTCGAGTTTCTCGGACTTGTCGGCTTGCGCGACGATAAGACGACCGTCGGCTTTGGCGGCGGCCGCCGGCAGCGCGAGTGCGAGGCCAGCAACAAGCGCGGCGCAAGGGCCAAATCGGCGCGATTCAGCGGAGCAAATCATCGTGCCAAGGTACGCCCGCGGTGTTCGACGGCAAGGTCATTGAGGCTGTTCTTGCGCTGCGATTACGTCCAAATCGGGGAGCGGAGGGCTAATTCGGCCGTCATGCCCTATGGTAGGGGTGGCCGGTCAGGATGGTGGCCGCGCGGTAAATCTGCTCCAGCAGCATTGCGCGGACGAGTTGGTGCGGCCAGGTCGCGGTCCCGAAGGCGATCCGCATCGTGGCTTTGTCCTTGAGGCTGGGCGAGAGCCCATCCGCGCCGCCGATGACGAAGACCGCGGCCGGCCGGTCGTTGGCGCGCCACTGCGCGAGCTGGTTGGCGAAGGCGGTGCTGTCGAGATTGTCGCCGCGGTTATCAAGCAGCACGACAGTCGCGCCTTGCGGGATCACGTTAGCGAGCGCGATCGACTCTTCCAGCATACGCTTGGAAGGGTCATCGGCTCGGCTTTCGCGTATTTCGACGATTTCGACATCACGCCATCCGAGCTGACGGCCGGTCTGTACCGCGCGCTTTCGATAGCGTTCGGAAAGCTCGGTTTCCGCGCCTTTAAGGCGTCCTATGGCGGCCACGATAATGCGCATCGCGGCCGAACTGTATCAGCTCGGGCGGTGCGCGTCGGGCGAGCCCGACCACATCTTTTCAAGATTGTAGAAGCCGCGCACTTCTGGCCGGAAGACGTGCACGATTACATCGCCTGCGTCGATCAGCACCCAGTCGCCTTGCTTCAAGCCTTCGACGCGGATGCGCTTGACGCCGGCTTTTTCCAGATCCTTGACCACGCGCTCGGCCACCGACGCGACATGGCGGTCCGAACGTCCGCTTGTCACGACCATGTAGTCGGCGATGGAGGTCTTGCCGGCGAGATCGATGCTGATGGTGTCCTCGGCCTTCATGTCTTCGGCGGCAGCGAGGGCGATACGGAGAGTCTCTTCCGCGCTCAGGGCTTTGGAGACGGTTTCGGGCGCCTTCTTGGCGGCCCGAGAGAGTGCATGTGTAGCCAGGGGTATTTGTCCTTTCAGTCTGACGCACTCGACCCGGCTCACGCTCCGGGGTCGCCACAAAGATAGCGATTCTGCTGCGTTTTGCCAGGGCAGGGTATTACGCGGCAGAAGTTCCTTTATGGTCGCGAAGCGCGCGCAAGGCGGTCGACGACAACGGCGATTTCAGGCCGTGCAGGAAAGTCCAAGCCGGCGCGTGCCGGTCCGGGAGGGTCGATACCGCTTCTTCCGGGATACGGGCGGCGCGCAACGCCTGCCCAGCTGGGCTGGCGCCGGCATAGAGGCTGGGGCCCAGCCGGTCGACCACGACGATCGGAACCAGCTTGGCGATCCCGCGCCATTTCTGCCAGCGGTGGAAATGACGCAGATTGTCCGCGCCCATAATCCAGACGAAGCGGACGCCAGGGCAGCGAGCGATCAGCCAGGAGATGGTGTCGTAGGTATATCGCGTCTTGATCACAGCCTCGAGGCCGGTGACGTCGATGCGCGGATGGTGGGTGAGGACGCGAGCGGCGGCGATGCGCTCCGCCAGCGGGGCCAGGCCCTTGGTGTTCTTGAGCGGATTGCCCGGGGTGACCAGCCACCAGACGCGGTCGAGCTTCAGACGCTTCAACGCCAAAAGCGATGCGGCGAGGTGCGCCTGATGCGGCGGGTCGAACGTGCCGCCGAATAGCCCGATCCTCATGCCGGGCGCGTGCGGGGGCAGGACGCGCTCGGAGCGGTCGAGTTCTTGTGGGTTCACGGCCGTATCTGACCGTTTCCGCGGATGCGGTATTTGAACGTGGTGAGCTGTTCCGTGCCGACGGGTCCACGTGCATGCAGACGGCCGGTAGCGATGCCAATCTCGGCACCGAAGCCGAATTCGCCGCCGTCGGCGAACTGCGTCGAGGCGTTGTGCAGCACGATGGCCGAGTCGACTTGGGTGAGGAACTTGTCCGCGGTGGTCTGATCGTCGGTGACGATGGCGTCGGTGTGATGCGAGCCGTAACGTTCGATATGAGCAATCGCTTCATCGACACCGTCGACCACTTTAGCGGCGATGATCGCGTCCAGGTATTCGGTGGACCAATCCTCTTCCGTCGCGGCCTTGACGCGCTTGTCGACGGCCTGCACCGCCTTGTCGCCGCGGATCTCGCAGCCGGCGTCGATCAGCATCTCAATGAGCGGCTTCAGGTGCGTCGCGGCGCAGCTGCGATCGACCAGCAAGGTCTCGGCCGCGCCGCAGACGCCAGTGCGGCGCATCTTGGCGTTGAGAACGATGGTTTTGGCCATGTCGAGCGAGGCCGCCTTGTCGATGTAGAGATGCACGACGCCCTCGAGATGCGCGAAAACCGGCACCCGCGCCTCGGCCTGCACGCGTGCGACCAGGCTTTTGCCGCCGCGCGGGACGATCACGTCGATATTCCCGTCGAGCCCGCCGAGCATCTGGCCTACGGCAGCGCGGTCGCGAGTCGGCACCAGCGAGATCGCCGCCTCCGGCAGGCCGGCTTCGCGCAGACCCTGCGTCAAAGCGGTATGGATGGCGCGCGACGACCGGCTTGAGTCCGAGCCGCCGCGCAGAATTGCAGCATTGCCTGCCTTCAGGCACAGCGCGCCGGCGTCCGCGGTCACGTTCGGGCGGCTCTCGTAGATGATGCCGATGACGCCGAGCGGCACGCGGACGCGCTCGATGCGCATGCCGTTCGGCCGCGTCCAGGCCTCGGTCACGGCCCCGACGGGGTCCTTGAGCGCCTGCACGGCCTCAATGCCGGCGACGATGCCCTCGACCCGCGCGTCGTTCAGGGCCAGCCGGTCCAGGAAGGCCTTATCGGCGCCGGCAGTCTTGGCCTCGGCCAGATCCTCGGCGTTAGCCGTCAGGATCGCCGTTTTCTGAGCCCGCACGGCCGCCGCCATGGCGGCCAAAGCGCGGTTTTTCTGCTCGGGCGGGGTCAGCGCCAGAACACGAGCGGCGGCGCGCGCCTGGCGACCGATCTCGGCCATCACAGCCGAAATATCGCCTGTTCCTTCAATGCTTTTCAGCGGCGCCGTCATACGCAAGTCATCCGGTCCCAATACTTGGGCCGCTTACCTAACACGTCGCTGTTCCGGCCGCGAGATGCGGTCCGATTCGGCATAGCAGAGACCCCGGTTGGGGATAGCGGGGACAACGAGGATAACCGAAAAGCAGGCGAAACCGATCAATTGACCTACACATTGGGCTGGCAGGGTAACGGCAACCTGAATTTGCGCTGCGGTTTCAGGCGCAAGCGAGGAGGGTGTCATGGCGTATCGTCTGAGCCGGCTTCCCAGCCGCTTTCCGGTCGGCACCAAGTTCGTGGTCGAAGGCCGCGACGGCGATGTGAAGCGCTACCTGGAATTCCCCGACGGCACCAAGGTGCGGTTACCGCCGCTGCCGGCGCGCCCGCCGGTGCGCCGCCGCGGCAAGCGCCGGGCCGCCTAAGCTCGTCGCGCCTAAAAAAGAAGGGGCCCGCGGGCCCCTGGGGGTAGTAAGTCGGTTGATCGACGGCCGCGGAACGGTGGTTGGGGTGCTGGAAGATGCGTAACGTCCTCCGTCCCGCAGCTTGATGCGGGAGAGTGAACCCCCGACGCGCTTGCCCGGCAATTGGCCAAAACGTCACGTGGAGCAGAATGTCGCGGCCTTAGGCCCACTCACTCGCCGGCGAGTGCCAGATCGTCCCGGTGCACCATCTCAGTGCGGCCCTCGTAGCCCAACAGTTCGCGCACGTCGGCCGACGACCGGCCTTTGATCTTTTCGGCATCGAGCGCGTCATAGGCGATGAGGCCACGGCCGACTTCGGCGCCATCCGGCCCGCGCACGACGACCGCGTCGCCACGCTCGAACGCGCCTTCAACCTTGATCACGCCGGCCGGCAACAGGCTCGCGCCGGAGCGCAACGCGCGCACCGCGCCGGCATCGATCGTCAGCGCGCCGCGCGGCTCGAGCGAACCGGCGATCCACTTCTTGCGCGACGTCACCGGATTGGCCGGCGTCAGGAACCAGGTGCAGGGCGCGCCGTCGGCGATGCGTTGCAGCGGCCGCTGCACGTGGCCCGAGGCGATTACCATGTGCGTGCCGGCGGTGGTCGCGATCTTGCCGGCTTCGATCTTGGTCACCATGCCGCCGCGCGAGAGCTCCGAGCCCGATGCGCCGGCCATCGCTTCGATCTCCGGCGAGATGCGCGGCACCACCGGCACCAATTTGGCGTCGGCGTTTTGCGCGGGCGGCTTGTCGTAAAGCCCGTCGATGTCGGAGAGCAGCACAAGCAAGTCCGCGCTCACCATGGTGGCGACGCGCGCGGCGAGCCGGTCGTTGTCGCCGTAGCGGATCTCGGTGGTGGCGACGGTGTCGTTCTCGTTGATCACCGGCACACTACGCCATTCGAGAAGCTTGGCGATGGTCGAGCGTGCGTTGAGATAGCGGCGGCGCTCCTCGGTGTCGGCGAGCGTCAGCAGGATCTGGC
>Ga0255338_1001239_pt1 | contig 51166 bp, 52 predicted proteins | sample MeOH1_35cm_T4_19_FD_203715 | JGI IMG/M metagenome (GOLD analysis project Ga0255338, IMG submission 203715) | Sandy soil microbial communities from University of British Columbia, Vancouver, Canada - MeOH1_35cm_T4_195 | ecosystem: Engineered > Artificial ecosystem > Sand microcosm > Unclassified ...
AATCGATCTTTAGTCATATGAAACCAGTCAAAAAACCGACTATCCACATATGCTCCCCGAATGATCCATTGATGGTGCGAAAGGATGGCACTGAGGCTTGGTCAGTTCTCGTAAACACTCCTCCTCACTCAACAACTGGCCAAGGTTGGGATTGGAATGATCGCGAATTTTCACAGTCTTATGCGAATAAGATCATCGATCAGATCGAATCGCGTGGCATCGAAATCCGAAATCGTCTCGAACTCATTGAGATTCGCACTCCGGCTGATCTGGAGCGAGAGACATTCTCGCCAGGTGGTTCAATTTATGGAACTTCAAGCAATGGCGCTCGGGCGGCGTTTTTGCGCACGAAGAACCGCTCGCCACTTCATGGGTTGTTCTGCGTCGGAGGGTCAGCACACCCTGGAGGCGGTTTGCCGCTTGTCGGAATAAGTGCAGAAATCGTGGCAAACGCTATTGGTCATGCTTAGTTCAGACTCTTCCGTGCAAACCTAAAAACCAGTCCAAAACTAAATGCTTGTAACAATGCCATTGCAATAGCGATCTCGTTGAGCCAATTCACTGTGGAATCAAATTGTGCAGCCAGTACCGCAACGAAGAGGACAGTTGCGCGAATTGGACGCTCTGCAGGGGTCACAACTCCGATCTGCCGAATTCCCTCTGATCCAAGCCGAGCGCGCGCATATTCTTGCAAAGCGGCGATGAGCCAAAATACAACAACCCACGTCAATGGTGCGCCAAGACGATAGAACGCAATCGCCCACAATGCCTCGGAGATGCGATCTGCAACAGAATCGAGGGTTGCACCTAGTTTGGTGACTCTGCTCTGGACTATTGCGATGCTTCCATCGATTCCGTCACATAAGAGAGAAAATAAAAGCAGAATCGCTACCCACCAGCGCGGGGAATAAACGGCAGTTCCCGCAGCCAACGCCACTCCAAAATAAGTAACAGAGTTGGGACTCACTCGTGCCGAACTGAGTACTCGTGCAATTCGATGAGAGACTCTTAGCCAGCCACCGACCACCCCGGCGGTCGATGCACCGCCATGTTCGAGACTCCACTTCGAGACGAAATCATTGAAGTTCGTAGTCACTATGAAATACCTAGATTCGTGTATATCTCCCTGGTAGCAGTCGAAGTGTTCATGGTGTAAAAATGTAATCCAGGCGCGCCTGCTTCGAGAAGGTCACGACACAATTCTGTCGCAATTTCGATTCCACGTGCCCTAACAGCATCTGAGTCTGCACCAATTTTGGCAAAACTTTCTCTGACTTCCTGGGGAATCGGAGTGCCGCCCAGCTCGGCCATTCTCTCCAGTTGCTTAACATTTGTAATTGGCAAAATGCCAGGGATCACAGGCATGCTTGATCCGCGAGCGCTGAGTTTCTCGACAAGAGCGCTCCACTTGGAAGCATCAAAAAAGAATTGCGTCGTGGCAAAACTTGCTCCAAGGGATTCTTTGCGAATAAGTACATCAATGTCCTGATCCATATTTCCAGCAGACGCCGGATGCCCATCAGGAAAAGCTGCAACCCCAATGGTGAAATCACCACTTTCGGCAGCCAATTGCACGAGTTGGTCAGCATGGTCAAAACCACCAGGTGTCGAAATCCAGGATGCGCCAGGTCCTCCTGTGGGGTCACCTCTCAATGCCATAATGCTCTTGATTCCCGCCCTGCGGTAATGACCAAGGACTTCCTTCAATTCCACTTCTGTTGAGCCAACACACGTGAGGTGGGCAACAGTGGGAATATGAGTCCGTTTTGTTATCTCGGACGTAATTCGAATCGTCCGTTCGCGCGTAGAACCGCCCGCTCCGTAGGTCACCGAGATGAAAGTTGGCGACAAGGATTCCAATGACTCCATGGCCGACCATAGGCGCTCTTCGCCCAGAGAATCCTTTGGCGGAAAAAACTCAAAGGAAAAGGATCTCTTCACCATAACCTACCTTTCGCGCAACGTGATGAGTGAGGGTACCGTTGCCACGTGACCCTAGAACCTCAGTTCGCTCTTGCGGATATACGGATGCGCGTTCAACGCGATCTCACAAATTTTCTCGCAGAACAGATTCAGTATCTAGGCGAGATCGGCACTGAACTCATACCCGTGGCCGAGGCAATGAACGCATTTCTCCTTGACGGTGGAAAGCGTCTACGCCCTCTCTTCGCCTACTGCGGATACCTGGCTGCAGGAGGCGAAGACGACAATGCGATTATAGGCGCAGTTTCAAGTCTCGAGCTCTTACAAGCGTGTGCCCTCATCCATGACGATCTCATGGACGGATCCGATACCCGCCGCGGAAAGCCTTCGATCCATCGCTGGTTTGAAACAATTCATGGTAACCAAGAACTCTCAGGATCTGCCACTAGTTACGGGACATCTGCTGCAGTACTCCTTGGGGATCTGGCACTTGTGTGGTCGGACCAGATGCTGCATCAAAGTGGAATCACGAGTGATGCGCTCATCCGCTCACTCGTGATTCATGATGAGATGAGAGTCGAGCTCATGGCGGGTCAATTCCTGGATGTTCACGAACAAGCCCTCGCATCTCAAAGTGTGGCACGCTCGCTCAAAATTGCTCGGTTCAAGTCAGGCAAGTACACAGTTGAGCGCCCTCTGCATTTTGGAGTTTTCCTCGCGCAACCAGATCAACAGAAGAGATCGACATACACAACTATCTTCTCTGAATTTGGCCTCCCGCTCGGAGAAGCTTTTCAACTGCGCGATGACTTACTCGGAGTCTTCGGAGATCCATCGGTTACAGGCAAACCCGCCGGAGATGATCTGCGTGAAGGCAAGCGAACTGTCCTCATGGCGATGACACATGACCGAGCAAGTGAGCAACAAGAGCGGATCATCTCCAAGCTCTTTAGCGATCCCAACCTCACGAGTGCCGGCATTGAAGAACTGCAAATGATCATCACCAATACGGGTGCCCGAGAGCACGTTGAAGAGCTCATCGAAAAACTCACCCTCACTGCCCTGGATGCGCTCAATCGCGATGAAATCGACTCAAACACCCACGCCCTTCTGGGCGAATTGGCATCCAATGCGGTCCAGCGGAGTGTGTAAGTGTCGGCACGGGTTAAAGGGCCCACAAACAATATTGTCGTAGTCGGCGCGGGCTTGGCTGGATTGAGCGCAGCACTTCGATTGGCGGGCGCCGGACGAAATGTCACGGTTATCGAGCGTGAATCGGTTCCGGGTGGACGAAATGGTCTGCTCAAAATCGGTGGCTACTCATTTGACACAGGACCAACGGTCCTCACGATGCCGGACCTTATTGATGACGCCTTCAATTGCGTTGGAGAAGAAAGAAAGGACTGGCTTGAGCTTAAACCACTCTCCCCTCTTTACCGTGCCTTCTATCACGATGGCTCGACCATCGACGTTCATGCTGATGTCAAGAAAATGGAAAATGAAATTGAAAAAACAATTGGATCTTCAGAAGCTTTGGCCTACAAACGATACGTCAAATTCGTAACCAAGCTGTACAAATATGAAATGAACGATTTTATAAATCGAAATATTGATTCTCCTCTCAATCTGATTACACCTAACCTCGCAAAACTTGTTGCAATCGGCGCATTCCGAAAATTAGCGCCAAAGATTAGCCAGTACTTCAAAGACCCCCGGCTACAGAAGATCTACTCTTTCCAGGCGATGTATGCCGGAGTGAGCCCACAGCAGGCACTCGCGATATATGCCGTCATTGCCTATATGGACTCAGTAAATGGTGTCTTCTTTCCGAAAGGTGGAATGCATGCTCTTCCACTTGCCTTGGCTAGTGCCGCCGAAAAACACGGAGTCAATTTCACGTACAACACCACGGTTACTTCAATTGACTACTCAAATGGACGCGCAAGAGCGGTCATTACTGATACTGGGGAGAGTATCCCTTGCGACGTGGTGGTTCTCAATCCCGATCTTCCCGTCGCCTGGCGGGACTTGCTCCACCGAACTCCACGATCTGTTGCTCGATTGAAATACTCGCCCTCGTGCGCCACATTATTGATTGGATCAAGCAAAGAGTACTCACGTCTCGCTCACCACAACATTCACTTTGGTCAAGCGTGGGATGGGATATTTGACGAACTCATTAAGAAGAAGACCCTGATGTCAGATCCAAGTTTCTTGGTGACAGTTCCAACTATTGACGATACTTCACTTGCCCCACACGGCAAGCACTCGTACTACGTACTCTTCCCCACCCCTAACTTAGATTCTTCAATCGACTGGGATCACATGACAATGCCCTACCGAAATCAAATGATCGACACTCTTGAAAAACGCGGTTACACCGATTTCGCCGACTCAATAGAAATCGAGGAAGTTACGACACCGCTGGATTGGCAGAGGCGAGGCATGGAGCGAGGGGCGCCATTCGCAAGTGCTCACACCTTCTTTCAAACTGGTCCCTTTAGACCACGCAATCTCGCACGTGGTTTTGAAAATGTTGTCTTTACGGGATCGGGAACACAACCTGGAGTGGGTGTGCCTATGGTCCTTATCTCAGGTCGCCTTGCAGCCGAACGCATAGTCGGTCCCGTGAAATAAATGGATGAACTGACTTCTGCCAGAATCCTTGACCCACTCCTCCGGTCGTCATACGAGGAGTGCAAACGCCTCAACGCCCTGCATGGGAAAACTTATTACCTTGCGACCCTCCTCTTGCCTAAGTCGAAGCGGCCATTTGTGCATGCCCTCTATGGGTTCGCCCGTTATGCAGATGAAATTGTTGATGACATTTCCTCGCGAGTTGATCCCGTCGAGAGGGCCGAGCAATTCAAGAGTTGGAGTCAATCCATTCTGACAAATTTGAGAAGTGGCGAAAGCCAAGACCCAGTTGGGCGAGCCCTCATCGATACCACCACTCAATTTTCAATACCGATTGAGTATTTCGAGTCATTTTTACATTCGATGGCTATGGACCTGTCCATCGTGCAATACGAGACATTTGAGCAACTTATGGAATATATGTACGGCTCTGCTGCGGTAATTGGGCTTGAGATGGCACAAGTACTTGGGGCAAGTTCGCTCGGCGCACTTGAATCGGCAAAAAAACTGGGGATTGCCTTTCAGCTAACAAACTTCATTAGAGATGTCAGCGAGGACCTTGATCGGGGACGGGTCTATCTGCCATTGCAAGAATTAGGAATCAGCGGAGTCGATCGAGTGATGTTAGAAAAAAGAGTTCTCACTCCAGAAATTGTGGAGGCGCTTAGATACCAAATTGCGAGAGTGCGAGTCCTTCAAAAAGAAGCCAATACAGGGATCCGACTTTTGCCTAAAGAGAGTCGTCCTTGCATACGCGCGGCAAGTGAGATGTATTGCGGGATTATTGATGCCGTGGAAGCAAATAATTATGACATATTTAATTCACGCGCACGAGTGCCGGTAAGTCGAAAAGCGAAGGTCATGTTTCAATCTTATGCAGGGAAAGTCTTCTTGCGCTGACGTTTTCCATAGTGAACCCAAAGTGAGAGCACACCCAATATAAGCGCAAACCCATAGATCAAATCTTCTATCGGCGCCGAAGCGATGCGCACACCCAAAATATCCTTCGAGTTGTACATGACTATCTCTCTTGACGTGAGCCACCAATTTGTTAAGAGTTGAAATGGAAGAATGATTGCGTACGAAGTCCAGAATGTCTTTCTGCCAAGCAGTCCAGTCTTAATTATGAGCAAGTCCAGTGCCATTGCTAGACCTAGTGCCAAAAATACGATCTCCGTGTAGGTCATTCCTCATCACCCACTCTCCATTGAATTTTCACTCGACGCACGGCCTCTAATGTCATAATTACAGCTAAAGGGACAACTATGAAAAAGAGGTACTCCTCAACTGGAAGATGAAATGGTCCGTAAATTCCCACAACTTGGTCTGCATCAAAACTCCACTGATTCCGATGAACCGCGATGGCATCCCAAGTCAAAAAGAAAATAGCTGGCGGAAGAATACTTTGCGCTATGCGCTTAATCCTACGAAGAACTTGAACTTTGAGTACAAATTCCAACCAAAAGGAGGCAAGGACGGTGAACACGAGCATCCCGACGTAACCATATTTCTCCACATACATATTCTTGCCAGTTATTTGCTACAGTGACAAATGCGAAAGGCTCTCTAAATTCATGGACCTTGTGAAGGTTGTCGAAGACATTATGCTCGTGTCGCCACGTTGTGGAAGCACGCATGTGCTAGCAATTGATGGACGTGCCGGGGCAGGAAAAACGACTCTCGCCAATGACCTTTGTCTGGCTCTACGTTCCAAGTACTCTGTAACACTCATACATATGGATGAGCTGTACGAGGGTTGGGATTGCGCACTTAGCGGGTCGCTCACTGAAAGACTCTCGAATTTGCTTGAGGACGTGTCACGCGGCGTGCCACACCAACTACCTACTTATGATTGGAGCGCTACAGCGTTCAATTCCTACCGCGAAATAGCACCAACCCGCATACTGATCCTCGAAGGGGTTGGAAGTGCACAGCGCATTGTTCGGGAGTTTGCTACGGCAATCATTTGGCTAGATATCGACTCCAAAACAGGCTTGACCCGTGTATTGGAACGTGACGGAAAAGTCAGTGAGCCATTCATGAGTCGATGGCAGGTCAACGAAGACGAGCACCACCGTCGTGAGAAGACTCGCGAAAACGCAGATTTCGTCCTGTCTACAATCGAGCTGTTCTGAACTTTCTAGCTTGCAGCGCGCCGAAACGCAGTTGATCTGCAGAGTTGCCTAAGATTTTCTTGTGTCCGATCTGACTGGTGAACTCATCGATGGACGCTATGAACTCCTGGAACAAATTGCCACTGGTGGAATGGCGACGATCTATATTGCTTTAGACACTCGTCTCGATCGCAAGGTAGCAGTAAAAATTATGCATTCGCATCTGGCCGATGATGAGAAATTTGTCAATCGATTCATCAAAGAAGCGAAAGCAGCAGCAGCACTTTCGCACCCAAATATTGTGAGTGTTCAAGATCAAGGTTGGAATCAAGGTGGTACCCGAGCAGTATTTCTTGTGATGGAATACGTTGAGGGATTCACACTTCGGGAATTCCTATTCGAACAAGGAAAACTTTCTCCTGATGAAACTATACGGCATCTCATTCCAATTCTGAGCGCACTTTCTGCCGCCCATAAAATTGGAATCGTCCACCGCGACATAAAACCGGAAAATATCCTCATCTCAACCAATGGCCGCATTAAAGTTGCGGATTTCGGTTTGGCGCACGGAGATCTCCTTGGAAATACTGTGACCGCGGAAACCAGTGTCATTCTGGGCAGTGTTTCTTACTTGTCCCCCGAACAAGTGCTCCGAGGAATCGCCGATACAAGGAGTGATGTCTACTCCGTAGGAATCGTCGCCTTCGAACTCCTCACCGGCGAGAAGCCGTTCGCCGGGGATTCACCAATAAATATTGCCTACAAGCATGTCCATGAACGCGTCCCTGCCCCCTCAACTCTTGTTGCCGGAATTCCAGAATCCCTTGACGCCCTCGTACTACGAGCCACCAGTGTCAACCCAGATGATCGTCCACTTGATGCTGAGAAATTCCTGGACGAACTGAGGAAAATTCAGATCGAAATGGATCCCAAGCGGACACAAATGAGTTTGGAACTCGATCTTCCGCCCATTGTGGTGAGAGAGAAAACTCGCTCTTCTAAGAGGGTTTCTGCAGGCCCTACCCCTTCCCCTTCTGGCACAGTGTCGTCCATGAAATCGGAGAAAGTTGAAAGCACTGCCCAAACTAAAAAACGTAAGGCAAGTTCACGCGTTCGCAGGAATCGATGGATTGCTTTTATTCTCGTAATCGTGCTTGCTGGAGGGTTTTGGTATGCGTTTGGAGCGCGCGGAAGCCGCGTTGCCATTCAAACCATGGCTGGTATGAGCGCAAAGGAAGCTGACACTTACCTAACTTCGCTTGGCCTTCAATCACGCGTCGAGAAAGTGTTTAGCGAAGAAGTCAGCGCCGGCAAGGTTATTTCAACGAGTCCAGGCGGCGGTAGCCGCGTCAACAAAGGTGGCGCAGTCTCACTCGTCGTGTCTAAAGGTCCTGAGCGATATCTCATCCCCAACGTGAGAAATCTTTCAGCGCAAGGTGCTGAGGCACTTTTGAAGAAAAATTTTCTCCTGCTTGGAACAGTTACAGAAATATTCGATACAGTCGTGACAAAGGGATTGGTTATATCCGCCTCACCGACCATTGGGGCTTCCGTGAGGAGAAATACCACCGTTGATCTCCTAGTGAGCAAGGGTATTGAACAGATTCCTCTGACGTCCTACCAGGGCAAAAGCAGTGATCAGGCGCTCAACGAACTTACTGCCTCCGGGTTCGATGTCACGCCAACATATGCCTTCAGCGATACGGTGCCAATCGGAATAGTCATCAGCCAGACACCAGATGGTGGCACGAATTTGCCGAAAGGAACGAAAGTCGCACTTGTCATTTCCAAGGGTCCAGAATGGGTCTTTGTTCCAAATGTCTATTCCCTGACTCAGGAAAAGGCCACAACAGCGCTGGAAGATCTCAATCTCTTGGTAACCATTAAGAAAATTGGCACGCGTCCAAACAAAGTAGTCATAGATATCTCGCCCACCGTCGGATCTAAAGTGAAACGTGGCAGTACGGTGGTCGTGACAGTAGGGTAGGCCAATGCCTAATCCACGAATCGGTGCGCACGTCCCCACAACAGGTGGGATGGCAAAGCGGTCAATTGCCTACGCGGAGACCGTCGGAGCTGAAGTAATCCAAGTCTTTGCCTCCAATCCGCGCGGGTGGGCGATGCCAGAGCCCAATCGCACGGCTGATGAAGCGTTCCGCAAAGTTGCGAGCGAACGCGATATCGCAACCTATGTCCATGCGCCGTACCTTATTAATCTTGGATCCCCAACGCATGAGACATACCAGAATTCACTGAATTCAACCCGTTATTCGCTTTCACGCGGTGCAGATATCGGTGCGCTCGGGGTTGTTATCCATACCGGTTCTGCCGTCGAAGTGAATCATGTCCCTCAAGCATGGAAACAGATACACGATGGGATGATGCCGATTTTAGAGGCGCTCTCTGACGACGCTCCTCCCCTCCTTCTAGAACCCACAGCCGGTCAAGGCCAATCCCTTGTTAAGCGTTTAGAGGACTTGGTGCACTACTTCAATGCTTTGGAGAATCATCCGAAAGTTGGTATTTGCTTAGATACGTGCCATGTTTTTGCCGCCGGGCATGACATCAGCAAAAAAGGTGGAATGACCGAGGCCATTGATCTCTTGGTCTCAGTGGTGGGAGCAGGTCGCCTCCAACTCATCCATGCTAATGACTCGATGGATGTTTGCGGAGCGCTCAAGGACCGACACCAGAATCTTGGTGCAGGATACGTAGGCCTCGAACCTTTTAAAGAGCTCATTAGTCATCCTGCTGTTGCACATGTTCCGCTCGTCCTGGAAACCCCAGGTCAAGAGCCTGAGCATGGCAGAGAGATTGCACTTCTCAAGAAGTACCGAAAGTAAATATGCGATTGCGCTTAGCGCCACTGGCACTTCTGGTTGTAGCGGCACTCTGGGGATCGACCTTTTTTATGATGAAAGAGGCAATCCAACGCCAAGATGTCAATAGTTTTCTCTTTACACGATTCTCCATTGCGGTTATCGCAATGCTCCTCATACGACCTCAAGTGGTTAAGTTATTCACCCGCGACATGGTTGCAAAGGGCCTTATATCTGGAACTTTCCTCGCTGCTGGGTACATTTTTCAAACATTCGGCCTTGCGCTTACTTCCGCCGCGGTGACAGGTTTCATCACTGGACTCTATGTCATCGCCACCCCACTTATGGCCGCTCTCTTTCTTGGACAGAAAATCTCCGGAAAAATCTGGTTCTACGTCGCACTCGCGACTTGTGGACTCGGACTTCTATCACTTCATGGATGGTCAATGGGAAGAGGCGAACTACTTGTCCTAGCCTGCGCTCTGGCCTACGCAGCACAAATTATCGCTCTTAGTAAATGGAGCAAAGGCAGGGATGCCTATGCGCTTACGATTCTCCAATTGATCGCGTGTGTGGTCCTATCAGGGCTAGCCACACTCATCAACGGCTATCAAATGCCACCTGATGCCGGCGTTTGGGGAGTAGCGGCTTTTACGGCAATATTCGCAACTGCCTTAGCTTTCATGATTCAAACCTGGTCACAGGCCCATATTTCGGCTACAAAAGTCGCCGTCATCTTGACGATGGAAACGGTCTTCGCGGCCGTCTTCGCAGTGATATTTGGTGGAGAACACCTAACTCTGAAGATAGTCGCAGGTGGAACGATGGTCGTGACAGCGATGTACATGATCGTTCTTGAAGAAGCGTGAGAGAATACCCACATGCGCGTTGATCTCCGTTCTGACACAGTCACCGTTCCCTCCCAAGGCATGCGTGAAGCCATTGCAGAAGCGCCCGTTGGGGATGACGTTTACGGCGAAGACGCCACCGTGAATTCGCTTGAAGAACGGGTCGCTTTAATGTTTGGCAAAGAGGCTGCTCTCTTCACTCCCTCTGGTTCTCTGGCAAATCAATTGGCAATTCGGATGCTCGTTGCACCTGGCGAAGAACTTCTTTCCGAAACGTTCTCCCATATTGTGCGCGCCGAACTTGGAGCTGCGGCGGTTTTCAGCGGTATAACAACTCGTACATGGCAAGCACCTCGCGGATTACTCAAAGCAAGCGATGCTATGGAAATCGCACGACCAGATTCCGGTCCCTATCAAGTTTCCACCACCGCAATTGCCGTCGAGAACACTCACAATTTCGGTGGAGGAACCATCCAACCTTTAGAGGAAATTGCTGAACTTTATAAGTTGACCGAAGGCACTGGAATCAAACTCCATCTTGATGGAGCACGCATTTGGAATGCACACATTGCCAGTGGAGTTGCTCTTCCTGAGTACGCAAAATACTTCGAAACCGTAAGCGTTTGCCTCTCAAAAGGCCTAGGTGCGCCTGTTGGCTCACTTATGCTCTCGACAAAGGAGACGATTGGTCGAGCTCGTGTGTGGAGAAAGCGATACGGGGCCGGAATGCGCCAAGTCGGAATCCTTGCCGCCGCCGGCCACTTCGCTCTCGACACAAACCTGCCATTGTTGAAACATGATCACCGTCGAGCACACTTTCTTGCAGAAAAACTACATGCAATCGTGCCATCAATTGTTGATCCAAAAAATGTTGAGACAAATATTGTCTCTCTCGATTTGTCTGATATTTCCTTAAGTGCTGCAGAATTCGCTTTGTTACTAAGAAATGAAGGAGTGCTGATTAGCGCGCTCGGTCCAAACTTCGCGCGTGTTGTTACTCACCTGGATATTGATGATAAAGGCACTGAGTTTGCAGTAGAAGCAATGGGGAGAATCTTAGAGGGCACCCTCGTGGCGTAAGAGCCATTCTTTAACATCTAGCCCATATCCATAATTTCCCAAAGCTCCGCCCGTTTTTACAACACGATGGCATGGAACGACAACAACGATCGCATTTTTGGCGCATGCAGTTCCGGCCGCACGGACGGCTGCCGGAGAACCCGCACGATGGGCAAGATCGGCATATGAAAGAACTTTGCCTGGGCGAATCTTTCGCATCGCTTTCCATGCGGCTTGAGAAAATTGTGCCCCGACTTGTCTAACAGCAATTGAATTAATCGCTTCGACATCGCCAGCAAAATAATCGTCGATGAGGTCAGAAATGATTGGAATTCGCTTTACTCGGTCAATTCCGCGCAGGGCATCAACTTCATCAAGACCATCTAACATCGAATCAAAACTGCCAAAACTAGCACTCAAGAGGACGTGTTCATGAGCAATCATCTGGAGTAGACCGACGGGGGTCTTGGTTGATGCTAGAAGCAATGCCACACCGAAAGATTAGCGATCGCGAAGCATCTCCGCTACGAGGAATGCGAGTTCCAGCGACTGGGCATGGTTAAGGCGTGGGTCACATGCGCTTTCGTAGCGTGTTGCCAAATCCTCGTGCGAAATCTGTTCACCGCCACCGACGCACTCTGTTACATCATCACCAGTTAATTCGATGTGAATCCCGCCTGGGTGGGTCCCAAGTGACTTGTGCACCTCAAAGAACCCTTTGACTTCATCCAGCACGTCTTCAAACTTGCGAGTCTTATACCCGCTCGGAGCCTCGTAAGTGTTGCCGTGCATCGGATCGCTGACCCAGAGCACTTGAGCACCCGATTTAGTGACACCCTCAACCAGTGGTGGCAATGCTTCACGGATATTCTTAGCCCCCATACGAGTGATGAAGGTGAGGCGCCCCGGTTCGCGATGTGGATCCAACGTGTCAATCAAGGCCAATGCATCTTCAACGGTCGATTTAGGTCCAAGCTTTACTCCAATGGGATTTCTCACCTTGGAAGCGAAATCGACGTGAGCACCATCGAGTTGACGTGTCCGCTCACCGATCCAGATGAAATGCGCTGAAACGTCATACGGTAATTGCGTACGGGAGTCGATCCGGGTCAGCGCCTTTTCGTATTCAAGAATGAGCGCCTCGTGGCTGGAGAAAAGATCAACGCTCTTGAAGGCAGAAGGGTCGACTCCTGCCGAGCGCATGAATTCAAGGGCGCGGCCGATCTCATTTGCCATCTCCTCATAACGCATACCGACAGAAGAATCACGAATGAAGCCCTTGTTCCACTCATGAACTTGGCGAAGATCCGCGAAGCCGCCTTGAGTGAAGGCTCGGACGAGATTGAGAGTGGCAGCAGAAGTGTTGTAGACCTTGACCAAACGTTGAGGATCTGGAGTTCGGGACTCCTGTGTGAATTCCAATCCGTTTACTGCATCTCCGCGGTACGCGGGGAGGGTGACGTCGCCACGAGTTTCAAAATCATTCGAACGTGGCTTGGCAAACTGCCCAGCCATGCGACCAACTTTCACCACCGGCAGGCTCGAGTAGTACTGCAAGACAGCAGCCATCTGGAGAATCGTCTTAATTCGATTGCGGATTGAGTCAGCAGTCGCGGCCACAAAAGTTTCAGCGCAATCTCCGCCCTGGAGCCAGAAAGCTTTGCCCGCTGCGGCATCGGCAATCCGCGCTTTCAGGTCGTCACACTCGCCTGCAAAAACCAATGGCGGAAAAGTCTTCAATTCTTTTACGGCAGCTTTAATCGCGGGTCCGTCTGCGCCACCAGGCCAGGCTGGTTGTTGAGCCGCGACAAGACCTGGCGTGAAGAGGGAATCCAAGGAGGTCATAGTTTCCTAGCGTAGAGAGTGGGGAGGGGGTTGCGCCGTGCAATTATCCGAAAAAGACCTCTGCTTCTTTGTAAAGGGCAGAGTCAACAAGTTTCAACTTCTCAGTTGCCGAGGCAAGAGGCACTCGAGCGATATTTGTCCCGTGAAGAGCGACCATTTTGCCCCAGTCGCCCTCGTGTGCGGCGGTAATCGCGTGGAGGCCAAATCGCGTGGCAAGAACGCGGTCAAAGGCGGTGGGCGTACCACCTCGTTGGATATGTCCAAGAACGGTATTACGCGCCTCTTTTCCGGTACGCACTTCGATCTCGCCTGCGAGCCATTCTCCGATACCAGAGAGTTTGACGTGGCCAAAAGCATCCAGAGACTGATCTTTCACGACCATATCGCCATCTTGGGGTATCGCCCCCTCCGCGATCACAATGATCGGTGAGTAATTGACCTTGAACCGAGACTCAACCCACTCACATACCTTGGCCACAGAAAACTTCTGTTCAGGAATGAGAATGCAAGCAGCGCCACCTGCCAATCCAGAGTGGAGGGCGATCCATCCTGCGTGGCGACCCATCACCTCAACAACTAGAGCACGGTGATGTGACTCAGCCGTCGTGTGAAGACGATCAATCGCTTCCATTGCAATGTTCACCGCTGTGTCAAAACCAAAGGTGTAGTCGGTATTGCTCAAATCATTATCAATTGTCTTGGGAACACCAATTACGTGAACACCCAGAGCATGAAGTTTTGTTGCGACTCCGAGAGTGTCTTCACCCCCAATTGCAATAAGCGCATCAACTCCGGCTTCTTCCAAATTCTTCTTTATCTTCTCGATTCCGCCTTCAATCTTGAAAGGATTGGTTCGAGACGAACCAAGGATCGTCCCACCGCGAGGCAGAATCCCCCGTGTTGCTTGAATGTCCAACGGCATGGTCAGGCCGTCAAGTGGGCCTCTCCAGCCATCGCGATAACCAACAAATTCGTGGCCATACTCTTTGACACCTTTACGAACTACTGCTCGGATAACCGCATTGAGGCCAGGGCAATCTCCCCCACCAGTCAGGACACCTATACGCATCGCAATTCACTCCAACGCTTCATTGATTGTGGGCAATGTAGCCCGTCAAGTACGGTCAACGCTGACGTGTCTCAGTCTAGTGCCATTTTATGAGGGGTTTTGCCCCGCGAAAACGCAGTATCCGCCACAAGTTACGCGGTTACCCGCACTCCCTTGCCGACGACCACTATTCCACCAGGCGAGATTGTGAAGCGCTGACTATCCCGCTCAAGGTCCACGCCAACTTGAGCACCCGGTTCGACAATGACGTTCTTGTCCAAAATTGCTTGCCGTACAACTGCCCGCTCTCCGATTTTGACCGACGGCATAAGCACCGATCCATCGACAAATGCACCCGCTGCGACTAGGACATCATGTGAGGCGACCGTTCGATTGAGGTGTCCGCCAGCAATAATCGTCCCAGCACCCACGATTGAATCGTGCGCTATTCCACCTTCGCTAAATTTTGCTGGAGGCAAAGAAGGCGGATTAGTGAGCAACGGCCATTCGCGGTTGTAGAGATTGAAAATCGGATGAACGGAAACCAAATCCATATGTGCATCAAAATAAGCATCAATTGAGCCCACATCACGCCAATACCCTTTATCGCGATCCGTCGCACCCGGTACAAGATTATTTGCAAAGTCGTATACCTTGGCAGAACCATCCCTAGTGAGCATCGGAATTATGTTTCCGCCAAGATCATGGCGACTCTCCAGGTCTTCTGAATCAAGAATGAGAGCTTCTTCCATGATGTCTCTTCGAAAAATGTAATTACCCATCGAGACCAAGCACATATCTGGGTGACCCGGCATCGGCGGAGGATTTTCTGGCTTCTCATGAAATGCCTTTATGGTAATGCCGTCTTCTGCAAGTTCGATGACACCAAACTCACTCGCTTCAGCACGTGGCACTCTAATCGCGGCGACCGTAACCCCCGCATGTGTTTCTAAATGTTGCGCAAACATCTGACTTGGGTCCATGCGGTACACGTGATCTGCGCCAAAGACAAGAATATGTCTTGGGTCTTCATCGTGAATAAGATTGAAGTTTTGCAAAATTGCGTCGGCACTTCCAGTGTACCAACGCGGCCCCAGTCTTTGCTGTGCAGGAACTGGAGTGATGAAGTTACCTAAGAGCGTGGACATTCGCCATGTCGTAGTAATGTGTTTATCGAGTGAATGCGACTTGTACTGAGTTAATACTGCAATTTTCAGCATTCGAGCATTCACTAGGTTGGAAAGTACGAAATCAACCAGGCGATACGACCCACCAAACGGCACCGCCGGCTTTGCCCGATCTGCCGTCAGCGGCATTAGACGCTTGCCCTCTCCCCCCGCCAGAACAATTCCTAGCAAGAGGTCATGTCGAGGCATGTCATAACGATAGCCTTCTCCATGCAAGCCGCCTAGACCACTAGATAGCAAGAGTTATTTGTGGCGAAAGGAAGAGAGAATGATTCCGATTGATGTCGGACTGGTTACGAAAGAATGGCCACCACATGTCTATGGGGGTGCCGGAGTGCATGTTGTTCAACTCGCAGAAGCTCTGCGCGAACGCTCCGAGATCACCCTTTCGGTGCACTGTTTCGGTGGACCAAGAACCGGCGCTTTGGGTCAAGAAGTACCTCATGAATTCTCGCGATCTAATCCGGCGTTACAGGCTATTGCGACGAACGCGGCTATAGCCGATTCACTTGGAAGCGTTGATGTCGTGCACACTCATACCTGGTACGCAAATATGGCTGGCCATCTTGCTTCGTTGATGTATGGCATTCCGCACATTGTCACGGCACACTCGCTCGAGCCATTGCGCCCGTGGAAAGCCGATCAATTAGCCGGGGGCTATCAACTCTCATCGTGGATTGAGAAGACATCACTCGAGGCAGCTGCCGCAATAATCGCTGTAAGCGATGGAATGCGGACCGACATTCTTTCGACATACCCCAACGTAGATCCGCTGAAAGTCCACACAATTCGCAATGGAGTAGATACATCTAAATTCGCTCCGCATTTAGATCCTCAAATTCTTCTTAAGTACAATATCGTGGGAAGATACGCATTCTTTGTCGGACGCATCACTCGCCAGAAAGGTTTGGCACACCTGCTTCGCGCCTGGAAACACGTACCCCCAGAATATGGATTGGTAATTGCAGCCGGAAGTCCCGACGATTCAGTAATTGGTCAGGAGGTTGCAGAGTTGATTGCAGAGTTGCAATTCACTCGCAAAAATATTTGGTGGATCCAGGAGATGCTTCCGCATGATGAATTGACGGCAATCCTCACGTCAGCAGATCTATTTCTCTGTCCTTCAATCTACGAGCCACTTGGAATTGTCAATTTAGAAGCAATGGGATGCGCAACTGCGGTGCTCGCTTCCAATGTAGGAGGAATCCCAGAGGTAGTAGCAGATGGAGTCACGGGCGAATTGGTTCATTTCTCGGGTGAATCTTCCCTATTCGAATCTAAACTCACAGAATCCATTACGCGCCTTATGGGGCAACCCGAACTTTTGCGCAAGTATGGACTCGCAGGACGTGAGCGAGCCCAAAAATTATTCGGCTGGGACGCGGTCGCCACGGCTACCATTGATCTGTATAAGAAAATTTCTCTCAAATAACAGTTTCTACTTACGAAACGGAGTTCAATGTCTCGCAGGAGTTGGTCGCTCTTTGGACTCGTTGGCTTCCTTTGGGGAATTCCTTATCTCTTCATACGTGTGGCAATTCGTGATTTTGAACCCGCATTCATAGTTTTTGTACGACTAGTAATTGGAGCTGCCATATTGCTCCCAATCGCCGCGCACCGTAAGAGTCTTCTCCCAGCTCTTCGCGCGTTTAAGTACGTCCTTTTTTATGCTTGCCTTGAAATGGTTGGTCCCTGGTATTTCATCACAACTGCAGAAACAAAGATCTCCTCTGGACTTACAGGGCTTCTCGTTGCGACCACACCCATCTGGTCAACTCTATTCACTTCGCTACACGGTGATAAAACCGTCTGGCACAGAAAGAGGTTGTTTGGATTGGTACTTGGCTTTATCGGAGTCTTCGCTCTCGTTGGGATTGAAGCACTAAACGGTTCAAGCGCCCTGTGGGCTATTGGCTATGTGCTCCTTGCATCTGTTGGATATGCCTATGCGGTGATCATGGTTACTAGAAAAATTCCAAACGTCTCGGCAATCGCGATCAATGCTGTAGCGATGGCAACTTCGGCAGTAGTTTATGCACCATTCGCGATGGCACAACGACCCCATGGAACAGTTTCAGTAAATGCTCTCTTATCTCTATTAGGATTGGGCGTGCTCTGCACCGCTGCTGCATTTGTTGTTTTCTTCATGGTCATGCGAGATATCGGCCCTGCTCGAGCCTCGCTAGTGACTTATTTAAATACGGCCTTCGCAGTTCTTCTCGGATCCCTCATTCTTTCCGAACCTTTCACGCTTGGAATGGCCGTCGGGCTTCCTCTGGTCTTGGTCGGTTCGTACTTTGCAGGGCGAAAACCGTCATACATCTAAATTCAAGTGTCCAAAAAAGGAAATTGCCACCGGCTGCGTTTGGGGACGTTAGCCGGTGGCATTGGTCGCAATAATTTCCTCGACCCGATAAAAACTACACTTTAAGGTCTGCGAACTCCTCTTGCTCTGCTTGAGACATTGCCGCTACGGCAATTGCCTGCTCATAAGCGTGAATGGCGCGGTCCTGGAGTCCCACTTCAACGAATACTCGAGCAATTTCGCCCCAGTACAAGGCGAGTTCCTTGGATGGAGCCATTTTTTCCATATGGTCCACAGCGCGCTCTAATTGTTGCTTAGACTCTTCAACTTTTCCTAATCTGAAGAGAGCCTTCGCCTCCTGGGAATACAGACTTACTTTAGGGCCAGGAATTTCCGATGGTAATTCGTTCAAGCCTTTTCTTACGTACATCAAAGCCTTATCAACATTTCCAAGTCTCAGTTCAACTTCAGAGAGTGTTATACATGCATAAGCTGCGTATCTCGGATTGTTCTGCGATGACATGTCCAGGTATGCAGACTCAGCAAGACTGTGGATGCGTACAAAATCTGGATTAGGAAGATCAAGCATGATCTTCGCAGCATTGTCGTTCAGAATTGGCAAAACCTGACTCAACTCAGCCAATTTTGTCCAATGCATTGCAGTTGTTATGTGATTAAGAGCAAGCGGTAAGTCGCCTCGGCTCTCAGCCAACATCGACGACTGCCAATAAGACTGAACCATTGCCTTGGGTGATTTGCACTTCTCAGCCAATTCAAGTGCTCTTGAAACTATCTCGCTAGCTCTGGGCGTGTCTCCGCGATGAAAATGGCAACTTCCTAGCAAGCAAAGTAGTTCGACGACTTCGGTCTCTGCCCACTCTGAAGCTTCTTCTCGGAGCATTTCTTCGCCCAATTGAACACCCATGCCCAAATTTCCAAACTGGAAACACACCCGCACAATTTCATTTCCAATGCGGGCCCGTAAGTCAGGAGATGCATAAGGATTCCCCTTGAAGAGTTTCTCTAGGTCATCAAGTAAACCATCCGAGAAACCTTCTCGTGCACGAACTTGAAGCAACACGACAGACGCTTCCAACTGTAAACTTGCTGATACGCCCGGATACTGCAAAACAAGATTTGCGTAGTCTCTCGCGCCCCCTAAGTCGCCCGAACCAAATGCCACTTTGGCCATATTTAAATTAAGTGCCACTTCCTGGCTACTCTGATCGACAAGCAATTCATTAGGAGAAACTCCAAGACGTGAGGAAAATTTCTCAATCATCTCTGGCTTTGGCTTCCGCTTGCCTGTCTCAAGCAATGAGATATAACTGGATGCAGCAATACCTTCGGCTAACTCAGATTGGGTAAGACCAACTCGCTCACGTATCTCCCGGAGCCTCGTGCCAAAGTCCATTGATCTTCCCTTCTCGGCGATCTTGGTATATGTTACAACCAACCTTTACAAATAGTAAAGCTCTTTGGAGGATATTGTGAAGAAGTTTGTCGCCCTAACTTTGACCGTACTCGCAGTTGTCTCGATGACAAGTACGCCTGCCAATGCAAAAGGTACTCTTAAAGGAGCTACCTTCTCTACAACCACAATTCCTGGTGGAATTTGGTGTTGCTAATACACGTTCTCCCATTGAAGGCAGCGCCGCCTTCTTCCCCTAAGCGCCCAGAGTAGACAGAAGTTCTCCACCTAAGAGAGAACAAGAAGAGAACAGGCCAAAGAATGTTAAGAAGCGGAAGACTGGACGGGCAAGAAGTTTTGCACCCCCAACGAAGGACTTCCCCACTTCACTTCTCTCTTAACATCGGAGTATTCGGAAGAATATCGAAAAGCGCCCTAACCCGAGTGGCAATGGTGGTAGCGCTCATTGTCTTCACCGAGACCTTTGGCGTGGCAATGGGTGATGCGAGCACTGGCCACTTCTCGCAGCAACAAATCAGTTCTTTCATGAAAACTGTCACTAACGAGATAGAAGTGAGCAAGAACTGGAGCGCACATTTCGGTACAAGCACCGGTGGCAAGTTGTACTGCCACTCAGTAGTGCTTGGCGAGGGTGTAAGAGCCGGCAACCACGGTCTCTACACCTGGTTCACGTGTAGCGCAATGCACAAATTGGACATATCTGATACAACTAAATCAGACATCTCATGCACCGGATTCTCTTCGCCGGTATGGATTGAGCCAAAAGCCGGCAAAGTAAAATATCAGCCTGTCATAAATAATGCCGACTACTCGGCTTTTAGAGCATCTGCGCCCGCCAAAGTTCAGACTGTAATGGATGCAAACTACACTCAACTTAATTCCAGCACGTCAAGAGTCGTGATTGCGCGCGCAGTTCAGGGTTCGCAGGTAAACAGCGCCATTCCTTCAACTACATGCCAATAATCACTGATCACTGAAACCAAGTCGTTCTAAGAGTTTCGGATTGCGTTGCCAATCCTTGGAAACTTTGATGTGCAAACCAAGATACACACGCGCAGCCAGAATCCTCTCGATATCAGTTCGGGCTCGGGTACCGATATCTTTTAGCCGCTCTCCTTGATGTCCCAGCAAAATTGCTCGTTGCGAGTCACGTTCTACGTGAATGGTGGCATGAATGTCAAAAAATGGTCTCTCTTCACTTCCTTCACGTTGCCTCAATTCATCGATGGTGACTGTTATGGAGTGCGGAAGTTCTTCTCGCGCATCTCGCAATGCAGCCTCTCTAATAAGTTCGCAAATCCACTGATCTTGACTCTGATCACTCAACATTCCCTCAGGATAAAACTTTGGTCCTGGTGGCAATGAATGACCGATGAGATTGGCGAGCAAATCCACTTGATCGTGTATTACGGCTGAAACCGGAACAATTTCGTGCCAGGCGAACGCCTTTGCCATAGCGACTATTCCCGTGAGTTTTGCTACCAATGCAGTCTTGGAAACCAAATCCGTCTTGGTGATGACAGCGATCTTTTTTGCTTTTGGATATTTTGTGATCTCTTGAATAATGAAATCATCCCCCGTGCCAGACGTTTCATCCGCAGGTAGACACATCATGATTACATCTACAGAATCCATACTCTGCTCTACTACAGCGTTTAGTCGATGCCCAAGCAAAGTCTTCGGTTTATGAATGCCTGGTGTGTCCACCAAAATTGCTTGAAACTCCGGGCGATTCAAAATTCCCCTTATCGCGTGCCGTGTTGTGTTGGGATGAGGAGAAGTGATGACAATCTTGCTTCCAATGAGTGCATTTACTAGCGTCGATTTACCCGTATTCGGGCGCCCAACTATTGCTACGAAACCCGAACGAAACTCACTCATTGAGCAATTGTCTCATCTACTTGAAGATACAAACTCCATTGCATCAGCCACAGAGGTGACGACTTCTGCAGCTCGCTCACCTATAAGTCGATGGCAGCCTTCACTAGTTGGCGAGGTAATGGGACCAGGAATAGCCATAACGGGACGGAGTAATTCGGCAGCGTCACGGGCAGTGCGTAATGAACCGCTTCGAAAGGCTGCCTCAACTACCAATGTCGCCCGAGAGAGCGCAGCAATAACTCTGTTTCTTGTCAGAAAACGGGATGGGACTGCACAGACACCTGGCATTACTTCGCTCACGATGAGACCGTTCTCGGTGATTTCTTCAAACAATTTCATATGACCGGCCGGATAATTGACATCGATGCCAGAGGCCAACACCGCGACGGTTATCCCTTCTGCGATGAGAGCCCCTCGATGTGCCGCGGCATCAATGCCATAGGCTCCCCCACTAATAATCGTCCATTCCCGATCCACGAAACCCGCAGCAAAATCTCCTGCAACACGAACCCCGTAATTGGTCGGATTTCGAGTTCCCACGATTGCCAGAGAACGAAGTGTAAGAACCTCACGTGAACCTCTAACCACTAATCCGATGGGAGGAGCCACTAAGTCATCGAGTTGTTCTGGCCAGAATGGCTCTTCTCGCGTCATAAATATCCCACCACTCACCGCGATCTTTTCTAGAATCTGGGATGGGTTGGAGATAGTGAGTTTGTGAAGAGTCTTTTCAAATTTGGCAATGTCGTAATCGCCACCCCGCGCTTTCTCAACCACACCAATCGGGCCAAGCAATTCAATCTCTCTCGACCAAAATGGCGAGCCCCCCTCAATGGAGGCGAAAAGAATGGCCCTGGCTTCTAGAATGTTCACGATGCCAAGCCCTCACGCAGCAGATAAGCCCGTTCGGCATCGGCCAGAGTTGGACGGGCATGACCCGAGAGGTCGGCCAGGCTCCAGGCGGTGCGCATAATTTTGTGAAGCCCCCGCGCAGTTATCTGTTCGCGATCTAGTTCGGCATGGAGAAAATTCATGGCGGCTCGCTCGGGCTGAAAAGTTGTTCGCAGGGCACGACTGGGTATTTGCGAGTTAAGGGACCAGGTTTCATTCTTGAAACGGTCCGTCGCAATAGCTCGGGCTGCAAGCACTCTCATTCTGATCATCTGGCTGGTTTCACCCAGATCGGGGGCCGTCAGCTCTACTCGGCTGAGTGGATCAACCTGGACTCGAAGGTCAATGCGATCCATGAGAGGGCCAGAGAGTTTTCCTAAATATCTTCTCACCTGGTGCGAACTGCAGATGCAATTTCTGCCGCGCCCAGAAAATTTTCCGCATGGACATGGGTTAGCAGCCAATACGAGGAGGAAGCGCGCAGGGTAAGTAACGTTGCCGATTGCACGCGCAATGGTGATCGAGCCCGATTCCAACGGTTGGCGCAGGGAATCCAGGACGCCGATTGCACACTCGGGGGCTTCATCAATAAATAAGACTCCTCCATGAGCAAGTGAACATGCTCCTGGCCTGATCACATGCGAACCACCGCCAACCATGGCGGCTCGAGTCGCGGTGTGATGCGGTGCGACGAAAGGCGCTGTACTTGCCATCGGAGATCTACTGCTCAAACCACCTGCAATCGAATGGATAGCGCTCACTTCAAGAGCCTCTTCTCGCGAAAGTGCCGGAAGGATTCCCGGCAATCTCTGCGCAATCATTGTCTTGCCTGCACCGGGTGGACCGATGAGAAGTAAATGGTGCCCACCGACGGCGGCCACTTCCGCAGCAATTCGAGCTTTCTCCTGTCCCGCTACATCGGCAAAATCGAAAACTTTCTCGTTGGGTTCGTCAAAAAGCGGCAGCTCTGCCCTTTCCGCTCTCTCGTCCCAACGTAACCAACGCAACAAATCACGTAGGTGGTTCATGGGAATAATTCTCATATCCGTATTAAGTTCTGTCATAAGTTGAGCTTCAAGAGCATTTGCCTCCGGAACCACGGCGGTAGTGATTCCCTGCTTGTGTGCGGAGACCAACGAAGGCAGGACTCCTCGGACTCCACGGATGTGGCCATCAAGTGCAAGTTCGCCAATATAAAGAGTCTGCTCTGATCGTTCCTCGGGAATCACGGATTGGGCAGCTAATAAGGCAATTGCAATAGGAAGATCGAAACTTGAACCACTCTTAGGCAACCAAGCTGGAGATAGTGAAACAGTCACCTTTCTGTTGGGCCAGTTCTCAGAAGAATTGACAAGTGCAGAACGGACTCGATCGCGCGATTCAGTGAGCGCAGCATCGGGCAACCCGAGAAGCACGTAGCCCGGAAGCCCATCGGCAATATCTACTTCCACTCGCACCAGATGTCCATCGAGTCCAAGCAAGGCAACTCCAAGGCTATGTCCAAGAGTCATGCGACCACTATTTTCATAAAACTTTCTCTCTATACTCAATCGAATAAGAGCCATCATGGGAAATAAGCACAGCGGCACAATCGACTTGATAATCACTTCCAAGGCACTGATGTGTGGCGAGCCAGGCCAATGCAAGACGCTGCAGTCGGTGCGCTTTCTCGCGCGTAATCGCCTCAAGAGGATGGCCGTACGCCTGTGATGTGCGAGTCTTTACTTCAACAAATACAAAGGTTTTATCTGGTGACGTAGCGATAATATCTACCTCACCTTCTTTGATTCGCCAGTTTCTTTCGACAATGAGGAAACCTCTACCGGTCAGAAAATCAGCGACTGCCTTCTCGCCGAAAGTACCAATGCTCCGATTATGTATCTTCGGACGATTTGTGAGTGCCATAGTTTGGGCACACTAATTCCAAAGCGGAGAGAGCCCTTTGTTCCCAGAAATGAATGTGAGTTAGTCGCAAGTGTGGATATGAGCCGCAACATTGGCAAACGACTGGCGGTGGATTGCGCAAGGACCAAATTGCGCTAGCGCCGCCGCATGGGCAGCTGTCACATACCCCTTATGCCGTGCGAATCCATACTGCGGGAAATCTTGGTCAAATTTCCGCATCATACGATCCCTCGTGACTTTGGCAATGATGGAAGCTGCACTTATGGTGTGGACGACTTGATCACCCTTCCACACTCCAAGAGCAGGAATTCCCAATCCCGGAATAGCATAGCCATCGGTCAGGACGTACATCGGATGCAATGACAACCCGTGCACTGCTCGTCTCATTCCATCAAGATTTGCAGCGTGAACTCCACGTTCATCAATGAGTTCTGCCGGAATTTCAATAACCGACACAGCGAGTGAACTTGCAATAATGAGATCAAATAGTTCTTCTCGAACATTTTCAGAGAGCTCTTTCGAATCGCGAATCGGTGCTAACTCTGGAGCGAACGGGTCTTTCAGGATTACTGCCGCAATCAATAGTGGGCCTGCGCACGCGCCGCGTCCAGCTTCATCAACACCAGCAATCGGTGATATCCCGTTGTCAAGCAAAAGTCGCTCGATGGCTTTCACGGTATTCCTGTCAGGAAAAATTACTTTAATGCATCTAAGCGATGAACTATCTTTGCGTGATTCGCTGGCCAGATTACGGCTACTACTCGTCCAACAACCAAACTGACTGGAACCATGCCTTTGTTGATGTCATCTTGGTGATAACGTGAATCGGCACTTGCTCCACGATGATCACCCATCACCCAGAGTTTTCCAACCGGAACAGTGATGTCAAAATTCATATCACTTGAATTGTCGCCCTTAAAAATGTATGACTCATTCAGCGCCTTGCCATTAACGGTAATCATTTTGTTGTTATCGCAGCAAACAACATGGTCACCGGCTATGCCGATGACTCTCTTTACAAGGTGCTGTTTAGCAGGGTTGGGAAGTACGCCAACAGCGATAAGTCCCTCACGTAACGTGGCAATAATTTTTGAGTCACCCGACGGAAGAGGATCAGACAACCAATGATCTGGATCCTTGAAAACCACAACATCGCCGCGCTTTATTGTCTTGGAAATGAACGGCACCTTGTTGACAGCGACACGATCCTTAATCCGCAAAGTGTCTTCCATCGAGCCTGATGGAATATAAAAAAACTGTACGAAAAAACTCTTGATAATAAGCGAAACAAGAAGCGCTACAACTACGAGTATTGGGAACTCGCGAAGGACTGAACCCTTGCGCGACATGCCGTTCGGTTACGCCTGCTCGACAGAGACTTCACTCTGATCTACTGCCCCTGTTGCGTCAATTGCCTCAGGAACTTCAGTGACTACAGAGGCTGTTGATGCCTTCTTTGACGCTTCCATCTCACCGCGCTTCTCGCGGATTTTGGCCGCCTTGCCACGAAGATCGCGCAAGTAGTAGAGCTTGGCGCGGCGGACATCTCCGCGGCGAACAACGTCAATCTTCTCAATAACAGGGGTGTGGACTGGGAATGTACGCTCTACGCCAACGCCATAGGAGACCTTGCGGATAGTGAAGGTTTCGCGAGCGCCATTGCCCTGACGGCGGATAACAATTCCCTGGAAGACCTGGATACGGCTCTTATTGCCTTCAATGACTCGGACGTGGACCTTGAGCTCATCGCCTGCACGAAATGTCGGAATATCCGAGCGAAGGGAAGCAGCGTCTACCGCATCAAGCACGTTCATGGTGAGTCCTCATCTTTTCGACCGCAGCGGATTGTGACCGCATAGGTCTCTTCTCTTGTGACGCCGAGTGGTTTACCTGACGTAAGGGGCTCATCCTGCCACAATCGCGCCCATTCCACTAAATCAAGGCCCAACCAGGCTTAGAGCACGACCTCGACTGCCGCGGCCAGTGCGGGGTGGAGAGAGGGGCCAGCGCAGACGGTCACTCCTAGTGAATCGGTTGTGATGACGGCTCCAGCTTCGGTGGCTATCAGTCCAGCGGCAGCGTAATCCCATTCAAAAAGGCCGTACTCAAAATATCCATCAAAGGCCCCCAGGGCGACATAACAGATGTCAACTGCTGCTGCTCCAACTCGTCGTACGTCACGGATGGCAGGAAGAAGCTGAGCAACTATCCGCCCCTGCTCGACCCGACGGCGAACATCGTAGGCAAAACCAGTGCCGATAAGTGCACGATCTAATGAAACCGGGTCGTTGCAGCGGATTTTTCGAGAATTGAAGAATGCCCCCTCCCCACGGATTGCGGTAAAAGTTGAATTAATTGTCGGTGCGTGGACCACTCCGGCAATAACACCTCTATCGTCCTTCACGGCGATGCTCACATTCCATCCTGGGATTCCATACAAGTAATTGACGGTTCCATCCACTGGGTCGATTACCCATGTAATCCCAGAGGCAGACTCACGGGTAGAGCCCTCTTCGCCAATGATTCCATCATCTGGCCTGCTCGCTAGGAGTGACTCGACAATAAATTTCTCACTCGCCTTATCCATCTGCGTGGCGATGTCAATCGCCGTTGATTTGGATGAAATTTCAAAGGCGACTGGGCGATCCATAAGCAGAGTGCCTGCTTCGCGGGCAATTCGAAGGGCTAAAGCCAGAAGATCATCTGGTCGCGCATTATCAATTGAATTCGTCACGCGCATACTCTAACTCCCAATAGGCTTTCGTGATGTTCACCCCTTATCGACGCCTCCTTCGAATTCCGGGTGCATTTCGATTCTCGCTCTCTGGATTTGTCGCCCGAATGCCAATGTCAATGGACGCACTCGCACTTATTTTCATTGTCTACCACGCCAGTAATTCATACACCTTGGCCGGAATTCTGGCAGCGGTGGGCGAAATGGTCGTAATGATTGCCCTTCCGTTCTGGGCTCGTACTGCAGACCGAATCGGCCAGAGTAGAACACTTGCCATGGTTATCCCTGCACGCGCAATCTTCCTCATCATCTTCGTTCTTCTGCTTACCTACCAAGCGCCAACGTGGACTTGGTTTGTTTCGATCATCACAGTGGAAGCCTCCGTGATCAATGCTGGCGGTCTTGTTCGCAGGCGTTGGGGATGGGTGCTCAAGAATGATCGCGACCTACTCAACACGGCATATTCGTACGAAGGCCTCATGGATGAATTCATATTCATTTTTGGCCCAGTAATCGCAACTTTATGTGCGACGTTAATAGCCCCCGCGTCGGCACTTCTCATTGGACTTGTTTTCATGATCGTGGGTTCGACGGTCTTCGCTTTCCAAAAGGTCTCAGAGCCTCCTCCACATCCCCGCAACGAGGAAAAGCCACACCCTGCAGTTCTGGGAAATCGCGCAATTCAAGCCGTGATGCTTCCCGTCGTTTTCCTCGGTGCCTTCTTTAGCGCAGTTGGGCTCGTAGTTGTTGCCTTTGCCCAGGAACATGATGCTGCAGGACAGACAGGGTTGCTCCTTGCTGCATGGGCATTTGGTAGCGCGATTGCCGCGTTCGTGAACGGTTCGGTTAAGTGGAAGAAGAATAATGCTCAGAGATTCTGGATCTTTCTCTTCGCTTTAACCGCGCTCTCAATCCCATTCCTCTTCGTCACCAATTTCACCTTCCTCATTGTTGCACTCTTCTTTAACGGCTTATCGATCGCTCCGCTCATGGTGGCTGCATACGGAGTCGCAGAATCTGTGGTTCCGCAGGAACAGGTAACAGAGACACTGGCATGGGTCTTCATTGCCTTACCTATAGGTGGGGCGATGGCAAGTGCAATTACCGGATGGGTCATCGATAACTACGGCTCCCGCAGCGCTCTGGCACTTCCTGCCGCCGCCATGATTTGCGCCATGCTGACGTTGCTTCCCTACTTTCGCACCTGGCATCGGTTACGCTCGGCATCGTGACTGAACTTCGTTTAAACGGAAAGACGCCGGACGGGGCATATATCAGCCTGACCGATAACGACGGCGCCGAGTACACGTTGCGCATCAGCGACACTTTGCGTGCCACCGTCAACCAGCCACGACTTGCGGCGGTCAGTAACGTAGAAGGCGCTCCCTTGACTGTTAAAGAAATCCAAGCACGTTTGCGCTCTGGAGAACCGATTGAAGCACTTGCACGCGAAGCGCAGTGGACCGTTGAAAAAGTAGAACGCTTTGCCGGGCCCATATTGCAAGAGCGCACCTACATCATCGGCTTGGCTCATGATGTCGTCATGCGAAAAGAGATCGGTCGCGAGAATTTGAATTTTGTGGAAGTTGTCGCCTCCCGACTCGCTCCACGCCAAGTTGATATGAATGCAGCCGAGTGGAATGCCTGGCGTTTGGAAGATGGAAGTTGGGTTATCCGTTTGAATTACCCGAACCGAGATGGATTCGCCATTGCAGACTGGAACTTTGACCTCATTCGTCGCACCCTTGCCCCTTTAGATGATGATGCTCGTTGGATCATCGGTGATGAGAGTGCAAGCCGTGAGAGAACCCCTGTTGATCACGGTCTTATCTATGGGAATCATCCCTCTGCAACAAGAGGTAGTCAGAACCGCCCACTTGAAACTCGAGATGGACCTCGATTGGTTTCCATACGCGAGACTCCCGACGAGGAGAGTGCGCGCGATGGGGTAATCGGCCGCGCGACAGTGCCTTCATGGGATGAAATTATGTTCGGCTCACGCAAAAACGACGAGGACTCCGAAGAGTAGCTCCCCTAAGAAATAAGTGCGGTGCCCAGCGGCACAAACTTCTCTTCATCTGTCATCGCTCCATGATGTCCAACCATCGCAGATTCAAGATTGACGCGCAGGGGATCAACAAAAATCACCCCCCTTTGCGCTATAGCAACGAGGTCACCCATTCGGTCGGATGCATCATGCGATACAAAACTTCCAAAGAGATTGGCGTCAATCGCTTCTTGGCGTGTGTAAATCTCGACAGCATCTCCTAATGCTCCTCGCCAATTTTCTGCTACTTCAGAAGGACCCTCCCCCTCGAGATATCGGTCCTCCAGATAAAGATGTCGAGCACGGGGCTCCCCTGCAACAAGTGCTACACCTTCGAGGAGAGAATTCTCTCGGCCCAGGATAATCTTCTCTTCAACATTAACCATTCCATGATCCGCCGTTATCCAGAATCGCGTCCCTTTGGGAAGTTGATCCAAAAATGTCCGAACGGCGTGGTCGACGAAAGCAAGTGCGAGCAACCATTTCTCCGAACCCACTCCGTCGCTATGCCCTGCAACATCCAAATCGTTAAGATATAGATAGGCAAAAGACGGTGAAGTCTTGAGTGAGATTTTTGCCGCTTCAACCATCTCAGGAAGAGTATTCGAACCTCGATAGGTCGCGCCCCTAAATGCTGCTGATGTAAAACCAGTGTTCTCATATCGCTTTGAAGCAACATGCGAGACAGAGATTCCTACACGCTTCCCGCGCTCCAATAGAGTCGGGATGGGTTGCCATATTTGCGGGTCAACTCTCTCATCCCACTTCAGCGAATTGAGAATCCGCCCGCCACTTCGTGGAACACGTACCGTGTAACCCATCATTCCATGAGTGCCTGGAAGCGCACCCGTCATGAGCGTCGTCAGACTTGTTGCAGTTGTAGAAGGGAAAGATGTAAGCACAGGAGCAAAAAACGTTAGCCCACTGAGCGTTGGTGCAAATTCGGCAAATTTCTCAATGACATCGGCCCCAAGTCCGTCGACAAGAAGGAAACACTCGCGTCCGTGCGGACTCTCTCCGAAGCCGCAATTATCGTACGTATCAGATAGCCCAAGTCCGGCAAAAATAGATGGAATAATATCGGCCAGATGCACAGTGCAATCCTCTCATTAAATCCACTATCGTGAGCAAGTGATCGAAAGAGACTTAGTACTGCACTTTTCAAAAGAAGTCCATGAAGCATTGGCATCAAAAAAGCCAATTGTTGCACTTGAATCCACAATCATCAGCCATGGACTACCCCGTCCGCAAAATCTTGAAGTCGCGCGCGAGGTCGAAGCGATTGTTCGTCAAAGGGGTGCTACACCAGCCACCATTGCCGTCATTGACGGAGCGGTGCATATCGGGCTCAATGATTCAGAACTCCGAGAGATTGCGAATCGTGAAGATATTACAAAAGCGTCAAGCCGTGATTTGGCAATCGCGGTCGCTTCTGGGACAAGTGCGGCGACAACAGTCGCGGCGACTGCGCATCTTGCGGTGTTAGCAGGAATATCAGTATTTGCTACAGGTGGGCTAGGTGGTGTTCATCGTGGTGCCAATGAATCCTTTGATGAATCCGCAGATCTCACCGCCCTGTCATCCTTGGACATTACAGTCGTCTGTGCGGGAGTGAAGTCAATTCTGGATGTCGGTGCCACACTCGAACGACTTGAAACTCTCGCAATCGGACTTGTTGGATTTAAGACAAATAGATTTCCGGGCTTTTATTTGACCGACTCTGGGTTCACCATTGAGCATCGGATTGAAAGTGCAAATGATGTAGCCCGTATCTGCCAAGCGAGGGAAATTCTAAAGACCAACCACGCCGCACTTATCATTGCAAACCCGGTAGAAAAAGAAATGACCCATTCGCTTCATGATGAGATTCTGGCGAGCGGTTTAGTGAGGGCAAAGGCGGCTGGAATTACCGGCAAGGCGGTCACTCCATTCCTCCTGGAACATTTTCATACGAATAGCCACGGTGAATCCTTGCGCGTCAATATCGACATCATTAAATCCAATGCAGCGCTGGCAGCTGACATCGCCGTCGCAAAAAGCCTCTAGTTACTTGGGGAAACGTATGGAACAAGTACTTTGCATCGGAGATGTCATGCTTGACGTGATTGCTGTAATAAAAACAAAAATCAATTACGGAAGTGACACTCCGTCGAAAATATCCACTCATGGCGGTGGCGCGGCCGGAAATGTGGCATCCTGGGCATCATCTTCAGGAGCATCGACGCGCATTGTTGCCCGAGTCGGTAATGACAGTGCCGGCACAGCCGTGCTCTCCGAATTTGATGCTCTGGGAATCGCCTATGGCAATGCAATCATTCCGGGTGCGCAGACTGGGGTCGTTGTAGTGCTTGTTGATACGAGCGGCGAGCGCACAATGTTTCCCGAGACTGGGGCAAACTCTGGACTCTCATTGACGGACCTACCGAGCCTTGAAGGTGTTGAGGTTGTGTATCTCTCAGGTTATGCATTGCTGGATTCTGGTTCGCGCCCAGGCGTTCTCGAGATGATTTCAAAAATCACGGATGCAGGGATTCCTGTCTTTTTTGATCCAGCAACAGTTGGCGGCATGAGTGAGGTCAATATTTCCGAAGTTCGAAGTTGGTTACCCCTCATGAGTGCATTGTTTATGAATGAGGAAGAGGCCACATTCCTCACAGGGGAGACCAAACTTGAGTCCGCGTTGGATTCACTCTTGCAAGCTGCGCCCTTGGCAGTTATCAAGCGAGGATCGCACGGCGCAATTGGAAAACTAAGAGGCGGTGAATCGATTGCCATACCCGCAGTGCCAACACATGTTCTAGATACCACAGGTGCTGGCGACTCATTCGCCGGTGGCTACATCGCTTCATGGATCAAAAATCACGATCTTCTCAGTTGCATGGAAGCTGGTGCAGTAGCAGCGGGTCAATGTGTCGCAATAGTTGGGGCTCGACCGCACGTCACTCCCGCACTTTAAAGGCCCGCCTTGGCATAATCACCGCCATGGCTACTGCAAAAACCCCTGCCGCAAAAGGCACTCGAGGGAAAAAACCGGTCGGACCGAAACCTGGCGAGTACCCAGGCAAGATCATCGACATTGATGTCGCCTCGGAGATGTCAGGTTCATTCCTCGAATACGCGTACTCGGTTATCTACTCACGCGCTCTGCCCGATGCACGCGATGGACTCAAACCTGTACACCGACGCATCCTTCATCAGATGGCAGAGATGGGGCTTCGCCCGGAACGAGGGCACGTGAAGAGTGCCCGAGTTGTCGGTGAAGTAATGGGTAAATTGCACCCACACGGTGACGCTGCTATTTATGATGCGCTCGTCCGAATGGCTCAATCCTTCTCGATGCGCCTGCCACTCATTGATGGCCACGGAAATTTTGGATCCCTTGACGCAGGTCCTGCAGCAATGCGTTACACCGAAGCACGTCTAGCCCTTCCTGCGATGGCCATGGTCGCGGAAGCCGACGAAAACACCGTCGATTTTGGCTCCAACTACGACGGACAACTCCTCGAACCTCTTGTTCTCCCTGCTGCTTACCCAAACCTGCTGGTGAATGGCGGATCAGGCATCGCAGTGGGCATGGCCACAAATATGGCTCCCCACAATCTGGGGGAAGTCATTGCAGCAACAAAATACTTGATCGACAATCCAGCAGCCACGCTTAAACAATTGATGAAATTTGTTCCTGGCCCAGATTTTCCTACTGGCGGCGAACTCGTTGGAGTGGAAGGCGTCCGAGAGGCTTACGCCACCGGCAAGGGAAGTTTCAAAATCCGCGCAACAGTTGAAATCGGCAAAGTATCGGCACGCAAAATGGGAATCACAATCCGCGAGCTCCCTTTTACGATTGGCCCCGAGAAAGTCGTAGAACGAATTGCCGACCTTGCGAAAGCCAAGAAAATTCAAGGCATCTCCGACATCATTGACCTCACTGATGGCAAAACGGGTACCAATGTTGTTATCGAATTGAAGAACGGTTTCGAACCGGAAAAAGTCCTCGCGCAGCTCTACAAGCTCACTCCCATGGAGGATGCCTTCGCAATCAATGCCGTGGCACTCGTCAATGGCAAACCTCAGACGCTTGGATTAAAAGAGCTCCTGCAGGTATTCATTAGTCACCGCATCGAGGTAATTCGCCGTCGCTCTGAATTCCGCAAGGCAAAGGCAACATCGCGTTTGACACTCGTCGATGGACTCCTCAAAGCGATCATCGACATTGATAAGGTCATCAAGATTATCCGCAGCAGTGACGATGCGACCGAAGCGAAAGCCGCACTTATCAAGGGCTTCAAACTCAACGACGAGCAGGCCATCTACATCCTGGATATGCCGCTTCGACGCCTCACCAAGATGTCGAAATTGGAACTAGAGTCCGAACAGACAGAACTCAAGACCACTATCAATGCATTGAATGTGCTTCTCAAGAGTGAAGAGAACATTCGCAAGCAGGTCAGCGATGAACTCACGGCTGTCGGCAAATCCTTTGCTACTCCCCGCAAGACAAAGATCAGCGCCGCCGTCTAACATCTATTCCGAGATTGACGCCATGTGTGATACTATCTTGACGTATCAAGATAGAAATGGATGAATCATGACAATTGCCCGTGAGAAGTTCTCCTCACAAGCTGACCCGAAAGTCCTAGCCAAAGCACGCGGCCTCGCCGAAAAGCAAGGGCGCCAATTCCAAAATATTTTAGAAGACGCACTGGTGGAATACTTAGAGCGCCACCAGGCCGAGCGTCCCCGGGTTCACGTGCTCGAAGCCTTTGGTATGAGTATGCAAGAGTTCGATGAGCTCTACAAGAATCTTGCGAAGTGAGAAATCACGAATATCTGACCGTCGCGGATGCTCTCGCCCTACATGCAATCTTAATCAAACAGTATGGAGGATCAAATGGTGTTCGAGATATGGGAGCACTCGAATCCGCGCTCTTCCGGCCGCAAACCGGTTACTACCAAGATTTGATTGAAGAAGCCGCCGCACTTCTTGAAAGCCTTGCGATCAACCATCCCTTCATTGACGGCAACAAGAGGGTTGCCTTCGCGGTCACGGATACCTTTCTGCGTATCAACGGTCGAAGAATCACCGCCGATAGCACTGTGATCTACGCGAAACTCATTGCACTCTTCGATGCGGGTGATTTCAACTTTGACTCTCTAGAAAAATGGTTACGCGAATTAGTCGAAGAGGTCAATTAGGCATCGATCCGATCGCGATCGATATCTGCCGATGATATAAATTCTTTACGCGGGGCTACATCATTGCCCATCAGCAACTCGAACATGGAATCGGCGGCAGATGCATCGTTGACGGTGACGCGACGTAATGTCCGGTGATCTGGGTCCATCGTAGTTTCGCGTAATTGGTTAGCGTCCATCTCTCCAAGACCCTTGTATCGCTGGATAGGCTCTTTCCATTTCTTGCCAGCCTTTGTCAGATCGGCCAATACCTTGCGCATTTCATCATCGGAATAGGTGTAGTAGAAGTCGCCTTTCTTGCCTCCAGAGCCCATCACTTCAATTCGATGCAGTGGCGGGATTGCGGCAAACACACGACCGTCATCAATAAGCGGGCGCATATAGCGATAAAGAAGAGTCAGAAGCAGGCAGCGGATATGCGCTCCGTCGACGTCTGCATCCGACATGAGGATAATTCGTCCGTAGCGCGCGGCATCCAATTCAAAAGAGCGGCCAGAGCCAGCGCCGATGACCTGGATGATGGAAGCGCACTCACTGTTGTCGAGCATCTGAGAAAGGGAGGCCTTCTGCACATTCAAGATCTTGCCGCGAATGGGCAAAATCGCCTGGAATTCAGAGTTTCGGGCTGCCTTTGTGGTGCCCAGAGCGGACTCACCCTCGACAATAAAGAGCTCAGTTCGCGAGACATCCTCTGATCGGCAATCAGATAATTTTGTAGGAAGCGACGAACTTTCAAGGGCGTTTTTGCGGCGCTGCAGGTCTTTGTGGGCTCGCGCAGAAATTCGTGTCCGTGATGCAGCAGCAACTTTTTCCAGGATCAAACGGCCGTTTGCTTTATCAATCCTCTTTGTCGTCGAGAAGAATGCTTTCATCTCGTCAGCCACAACCGATGCAACGATTCTCGTGGCAGCTGCAGTTCCAAGAACTTCCTTCGTCTGACCTTCGAACTGTGGTTCGGACATGCGCACGGTGATGACGGCGGTGAGACCTTCCATAATGTCGTCTTTGATGACATCTGGTTCATTGTTCTTCAAAGTTTTTGTCGAGCGAAGAACTTCATTAAACGCCTTGGTGATTGCGCGTTCGAATCCTTGTATATGTGTTCCGCCTTTGGGAGTTGCGATGATGTTCACAAAGGAACGCATTGTGGTTTCGAAACCATTTCCCCACTTCATTGCGATGTCGACACCCATATCGCGCTCAACTTCGGTGGAGACCATATGTCCTTGCTCATCTAAAACAGGAACCGTCTCTGAGTAATGTCCACCACCGGTGAGTCGGATGACATCTCCGACAGCTTCATCGGGCGCTAGGAAGGTGCAGTATTCAGAGATGCCACCTTTGTGCTGGAAAATTTCACTTGTCTTTATCTTCGTCCGGTTGTCGTTGACGATAAGTGTCAGGCCCGGAACGAGATAAGAAGTCTGTCGCGCGCGAGCGTAAATCTCCTCAAGTTCGTAGTCTGCCTCTTTAAGGAATATCTGTTTATCGCTCCACCATTTAATGCGCGTGCCAGTGACTTTTGAAGGCACTTTGCCAACGATCCTGAGCCCGGAAGCAGGAGTGAAAGCGGCTTTTGGCCCCTCGCCTTCAAATATTCCTGCGACGCCACGCTGAAAGGACATCCAATAAATCTTGCCGTCGCGATCTACTTCAGCATCAAGACGTGATGCCAATGCATTCACAACGGAAGCACCAACACCATGAAGTCCACCGGATGCGGCATATGAGCCACCACCGAATTTTCCACCAGCATGCAATTTCGTCAGGACTACTTCGACTCCCGTAAGACCAGTCTTTGGCTCTTTGTCGACTGGGATGCCTCGACCGTCGTCATGAACTTCGACGGAGCCATCTGATTCAAGATTGATTTCAATCTTCTTGCAGTACCCAGCGAGTGCTTCGTCCACTGCATTATCGATAATTTCCCAGAGGCAATGATTAAGACCCCGTGAATCTGTCGACCCGATGTACATGCCGGGTCGTTTTCTGACTGCATCAAGTCCTTCGAGGACCGCGAGATCTTTGGCGGTATAACTCGGTTCTAAGTTTTTCTCTTTGCGGGCCACGGGCGCAAAGGCTAGCGAGGGCTGGGAAAATATGACAGCAAGCGCGCCGAATGAGTAGTCAATAGTTAAGATATGCTGTGAATGTACGTATTCATCTCATCTGGTGAGCGTAAAAGTTAATACTTCGGTAAATAACTTCATTATTACCAGCGGGGAATAAGAAGAGATGGTTTGATGTTCCCTAGATGAGAGTCCGCATGGGATTCAGACGTAAGGAGTGCACCATGACTGAACAGATGATTCTGGAAGCCACGCCGCTCAACGCCGTTGACCGTTGTGATCGTTGCGGTGCCCAGGCCTACGTCCGTGCTGTGTTGCTCTCCGGTGGCGAACTTCTTTTCTGTGGCCACCACGCTAAGGAGTATGCAGTTAGTTTGAAGCCGCTCGTCGCACATATCCAAGACGAGACTCAGAAGTTAGTGTCGCAAGCCCAAAATTAATCTGACTCAGAACAAGTTTGGACTCGAAACTGATTTAACGAAGTGCTGGTGCTTCCCAATTGTGCTCTCTATGAGAACTGTCGCAGAACGGCTGATTTTTTGAATGCCCGCATCGACATAGTTTGAAATTGGTTTCAGTGCGGATCACATTTCCTTCTGCGTCTACGAAATCGACGGTTCCAGTGACATGGATCGAACCGTTGGGTTTGAAATACATCTTCGTATTTTCGCTCATCTTCGCCTTTTCTAAAGAGTTTTAATCGAGGTAATCGCGCAACACCTGCGAGCGCGATGGATGACGCAACTTCGACATCGTCTTAGATTCAATCTGGCGGATGCGCTCGCGAGTGACCCCGTAAACCTTGCCAATTTCATCCAAAGTTTTTGGCTGTCCATCAGTAAGTCCGAATCGCATGGCCACTACACCGGCTTCACGCTCAGAGAGGGTGTCGAGTACTGCGTGTAGTTGTTCTTGAAGAAGAGTAAAGGAGACTGCATCCGCTGGAACGACCGCCTCAGAATCTTCAATGAGGTCTCCGAATTCAGAGTCTCCTTCTTCTCCAAGGGGGGTGTGAAGCGAGATTGGTTCGCGGCCGTATTTCTGAACCTCGACAACCTTTTCTGGGGTCATATCGAGTTCCTTGGCAAGTTCCTCTGGCGTCGGTTCGCGACCGAGGTCCTGCAACATCTGGCGTTGAACTCGAGCCAACTTATTAATTACTTCAACCATATGTACTGGAATACGGATGGTTCGTGCCTGGTCAGCCATCGCCCGAGTAATCGCTTGACGAATCCACCATGTTGCATAGGTGGAGAATTTGTAACCCTTGGTGTAATCAAATTTTTCGACCGCGCGGATAAGCCCGAGGTTTCCCTCTTGAATAAGGTCAAGGAAGAGCATTCCGCGACCTGTATAACGCTTGGCAAGTGAAACAACCAGGCGCAAGTTCGCCTCTAGCAAGTGGTTCTTTGCGCGCTTTCCGTCTTCCGCAATCCACTCAAGTTCGCGTTTGAGTTTTTTATCCAATTTCTTATCAGTTGCAAGCTTCTCTTCCGCAAAAAGTCCCGCTTCAATTCTGGTTGCAAGCTCTACTTCCAACTCTGCGTTGAGGAGGGCGACTCGACCAATCTGCTTCAGATAATCCTTAACAGGATCCGCAGTCGCTCCGGCAGTCATAACAGTCTGCGCCGGAGCATCGTCTTCCTCGGATGCTTTGAGCGTAAATGCGTTCTCTTCGTTGCCACTGCTCTCTTCTGCAAGGTTTACAACGCGAGGCGCATTCGCCTTGTCTTCCACTGGCTCATCCACGACAACTTCGGCAACCAGTGCATCCAGATCTTCAAGTTCGACTTCCTCAAGTTCTACATCTTCGCCGTCGATCTTTACAACTGCAGGTGCGTCACTTTTTGCAGTTGGCGCATCATCCTTTGGCGCCACGACCGGAATAATCTTTGGTGCAACGAGCGCGTACTCTGCTTTTTTCAAAATGCGATTTGGAGTACCAAGTCCATGCTTGCGTAGTTTCTCGGTAAGAGCTGGTATAGCCACAAGAAGTTCGCGGGCTTCATCAACTAAAGGCTTATCAATTTTCTTTGGAATGCGATTAAGGCTTGTTACACCACGCTCCGCAAGCTCTTCATTTACTTCCTTCTGACGCGCGATCGCTTCCTTTGCGCTGATGATCAATCGAATATCGGCTACGGTCAGATCTTTCTTCAATGGAATTTTTACTGGTGCTGTTTTCTTTACCGCTACCTTCTTTGCAGGAGCTTTCTTGGCAGTTGCTTTTTTAGGCGCTGCCTTTTTTGTCGTCTTCGCCTTGTTTTTGAGCGCACTAAGAGCAGCCACATCAGTCCTTTGTTTTATCTTCGCTGAGCCAATCTCTTATCGATCGACCGCGAAGAAGCGATGGCTATATTATAAATTATCCACAGGGGTAAATGCACATTGAGAGCCCCTATTTGGGCACCAAACTCTCTACCCAAGCGTGAGAGAGCGCCGTATCACCTCTCCCACCGCCTCTACTTCCACCAAAAAGCCGTCATGACCGAAGGGTGAGGAGATGGAGGCGATGGGCTCCGCCTTGGGGGCGAGGTCGGCAATTTCGGCTTGAAGACGGGGCGGGAAGAGGCGATCCGTGTCAATAGAGACGACAACAACAGGGATCTGGATGCTCTTGAGCGCAGCAGCGACTCCCCCTCGATCTCGACCAATGTCATGCGAATTCATCGCTTCGGTCAGAGCGATGTAGGTATTTGCATCAAACCTCCTGGCTAGTTTCTGCGCCTGGTGATCCAGGTAGGACTCGACAGCGTACCGGCCAGTCTCGTCACCTTGAAGTTCGCGTCCAAAACGCACATCCATCTCTGCCTCTGTGCGATAAGTCAAGTGGGCAATGCGGCGGGCGATTCCCATTCCTTCATCAGGCCCGCTCATCTTGTCGTAATAATCCCCGTTGTAATAGTGGGGATCAGACTTGATAGCGCGGATCTGAATCGAAGCCGTTCCGATCTGGTCTCCCGTGGCTACAGCGGACGAACCAATCGTGCAGATGGCGGCAACGCGATCAGGAAATTGCACTGCCCATTCAAGTGCGCGCATTCCTCCCAGCGATGGACCAACAGCTAAACGGTAACGTGAAATTCCAACTACGTCGCTAAAGGCGATTTCCGCCGCAACCATGTCGCGGATCGTGATAGAGGGAAATCGAGATCCATACCGCTTTCCATTGGGGGCCAAACTGGATGGGCCAGTACTTCCCTGGCATCCGCCGATTACGTTGGGGCAGATGATGAAATATTTATCTGTATCCAACGGCATTCCCGGGCCAACCATAAGCGGCCACCACCCCGGAACGTCTGACCAACCAGTGAGAGCGTGATTCACAAGAATCGCGTTGTCCCGGGCAGTATTTAATGTTCCCCAACTCTGATAAGCCATCGTGACATCTGGGAGTACTGCACCGTTTTCGAGAGTCAGGGAGCCAATCGAAACAAATTGGCGATCACCAGGATCTTGACATTCAAGCCAAGCACCCGTGGGCGCTCCAGAGTGAGTCGATAGTGTCATAAAACCTCCGCGCTTGTCGGTAGGAAAACTACCAACCTGGTCTTCACCCGGAGCACCCCGCCGCGATGGAGGGTTGCCGTCCAGTTAGCCGGGGCTTACACCTGGAACTCGTGACCTTGGGGGTGATTCTAGACCAAAGCAAGAGGGTTCGGAACTTGGCTCTTAGCCAGCGAAAATCCCTGCGCAGACTTTTGGATGCAGCTCCTTTCGCATTGCAGCGAAGGACTCAGGAGGCCAGCCAGCACTAAATACTCTGCGCAAGAGCGTAGCCAATGAATAGGACGGATCATCAGCCAGGGCACGGTCAAGGGCTCGTTGCGCCAGGGCTCCTTCACCACGCTCGTAGGAGAGGGCGGCAAAAAGAGAAGCTACGGGTGCCACGAATCCTGCGGGAGCAATTCGGGTGAGATAACGCCACATCGACCAATAAGAGTCCATGCTCGTCTCATCGTGAGACCCCAAGGCAAAGTCTCGCACTTGTATATCGCCTACTCCGGCAATCACGCGCGCGATGAGTTCTTGGTCCGATTCACAATCCGTCCCAATCGAACCATCGACAAAACGCGCCACTAGGTCGATCACAGAAGTTGCACTGCTGCGTTGCGCGCTTTGAAAATCTAATACCTCAGGACCGATGCCGAAACTATGAACGGTGGCGAGGAAGTCTACATTCATGGAAAGAGAAAGTGGGGCGATCGAATCACTTAAACCCTCAACATCGGCAAACGGCATCGGCCTGCCCTGGGCAACTTGTTCTACCGCGACTCTCGACGTAGAAATTTCGGGAAGGGTCCTTCCTTCTCCTGGGCAGCAATTAGTATCTGTGCAGATAACCGAGCGCCATTTTCCGTTGGCGATCAACAAAGATTCGCGAAGCGGAATGTTGGCTCGGGCCATCGCCGATGCGATATTTTCTAATACCTCCTCTCCGTCACTTCGATCATCTGGAACGTAGGCAACAACGAGAGCGCCTTCCGCTGCTTCGCGCACCAGATGAAAAGTAAGTGAATCGTATAGACCATCGTTCTCTGGTTTGATAGATGGGTAGTCCACGCGCATCGCCATTCCAATTGCATCATCCTTCAAGGAGACGATGACCAGGGAACGAGAGGGGTGATACCCAATGAGGAAAGGAACCGCTGCAAGAAGATCGTGTGGTGAAGTAAGTGTTGTCATAAGAATGAAGGGTTCCCGAACAGACCCACATTCTTGCCGTTATTCGCCCGCACTTGTGGAAAAAAGTTATAAGTGAATGAGTCATTGAGTAAAGCGAGTAGGACCATTTCCAACTGAGACCATAGCCACCGACAGCTTGCGAATCTGACCAGTAATTGCTCGTGCAACACCGTTATGGCTCCAGGTTCCACCCCACGTAGCCAACATCGTCACGAGATACGTTCCAGAATGTGAGTATGCATGAGTGATCCTTTGATCCGGGTATGGCCCACCCGATTGGGTTGTGGCAAAGAATGTTCCGTCACCGAAACTCCAAAGAAACGCCGGTCGCATAGTCACATCCACAACCTCCCCCACAACGGAAACTTTGGTTGTGAAAACTGTCGGCAAATCGCACCAGTAAATAACGGGCACATTCACGAGTGCATTCTCGGAAGGCTGCTTTGCAATCGTGGCAGTAGGTAAGAGTTTCACCAACTTGTCATTCAAAGAAATTTCAGGTGTGATCTTGCGGAGAATCTTTCGCACCAACTTCTTTCTAGGAATCACTAGTCTCGGGGCAATTTTCTGAGGTGCAGCAACCATGGGGGATCGACGCGTGGTCGTCCTGCGTTGAGACGGAATTCTTTTATTTCGCACTACTTTTGATTTTGGCTGAACCGCTACAGCTTTTCTCTTTACTGTCGTGGTCGACTTCTTATCCGTGCCTTTATATCCCTCAATAATAATCTGATCATTTTCGATATAGACATCGACACATGTCTTGCCGGCGCACTCAGCTGCATTCAATTGACCAGGTGCGGCTTGGATCATCAGCAAGAGCGCGAGAAATAATAAGGAACGAGTTCTGGGCGAAGCGATCATGTCGACAAGGGTAAAAGTGTGAGTACCGCCTCGCTCTCTTCGTGAGTTTCTCTGTGGAAAGGGATTCCACCTAGCCGTAAAGTGCTCTCATGGCACATAGAGACGGCGACGGGTGGGTCCAGTGTCGCTGCGGAGGAAAGCACTGGGGATTGCACGGCGCCGCAGGTTTGCTCTTGGTGCGGAAGAAAACCCTCCTCCTCCAGCACCGCTCCGAATGGGTTCACAATGGCGACACCTGGGGAATTCCTGGAGGAGCACGCGATTCACATGAGAGCATCCTCGAAGCGGCCATACGCGAAGCCGTCGAGGAAACCGGAATAGATCCGACTCTGCTCCGCGTCCACGCCACTCACACTGACGATCACATTGATTGGCGCTATGACACGGTAGTTGCGCTCGCAGATCCCAAACTCTTTCCGCATGAAATGAATGAAGAATCACAAGAATTGCGGTGGATCTCATGGGACGAGATTGGCGGGATGCCGCTTCATCCAAATTTTGAGAAATCGTGGCCCGATGTGCATGCAATATTGGAGCGAGATTTCTAATTCTTCCCAACAAAAATATTCTTAATTCGATGCTTGAGAATTGTGGTACTGAAATGAAGTGTCGACTTATTGAGCCATGGATTCATGAAGTCGACGAAGTGAGTCTTTTACGGTTTTCCCGTCCGAAGTTCGCCAGAGCGGAGGCATAGAGTTGAGCAAGACTGATCCGTATCTTTTGGTGATAATCCGCGAATCAAGAATTGCAACAACTCCGCGATCTTCCATGGAGCGAATGAGTCGCCCTGTTCCTTGTGCGAGTAAAAGCGCTGCGCGTGGAAGTGACACCTTCATAAATCCACTACCGCCGGCTGCATCGACTTCTGCTGCACGTGCAGACATCACTGGATCATCAGGCCGTGGAAACGGAATCCGATCAATTGCAACAAGGGTGCAGGATGGACCAGGTACGTCCACGCCCTGCCAAAGACTCATAGTGCCGAGAAGAATTGAGGTCTCGTCCTTCTCGAATCGCTCCACCAACGGGCCAACTGCATCACCTTTTTTCTGAGTGATAATCTTGACGGGCAATTCCCCTAGGACTTTGCGCAAATGAGCATCGGCGGCTTCGACCCCCCGCCATGATGAGAAGAGCGCAAGTGTTCGACCCCCCGCCGCATCAATGAGCTCACCAAGCTCGGTTAATACTTCAAAACTTGGACCATCACGACCGGGTTCGGGCAGGTGCCTGGGCAGATAGAGCATCCCCTGGTTGGCAAAATCAAAAGGCGATCCAACATCGAGCATCTGAACATTTGCAGGATCTACCTCTCCTTCTTCGATTTCCATTTCTTCCTCAGCAGCATCTCCGATGACGAAGCCAATATTGCGCGCCATCGCATCAAATCCTTTGCCGACAGTCAATGTCGCTGACGTGGCGATCACTGGCGTTTTCGTCAGCAAATTTTCACGAAGAACGGATGAAACTGCCAAGGGCGCAAGATAGAGCGTTGAAAAAGTGGGTTCGTACCAGAGCACCTGTCCTGTTCCGAGTTTCAGCAATTTTGCGGCGGTAGTCGAGACTTCGTTGACCGCGCCCTTTACACGTGCCCTCTCCGCGATCGAATCAGAGTCGACGATTTCTTCATCGGCGCTGATGAGTTGAAGGACTGCCTGTGCTGCCTCACGCACTTTACGGATGGGCGCTTCTAATTCAGAAGGTAACTCTGCAAGTCTGCCCTGCAAAGCGGACTCAAATTTTACGCGTTGCCCATACTCATCCATCGCATCATCAAAATCATCTGCGGCTTTGGTCAGTGTGTCAGAAGCCTTGCCAGGCATATGTTTTCTTGCCATCGCCGCCGCTCGAGATACTCGCTGTCCGGTCAATTCCTCCGTGACCGCTTGCGTCGTGCGATCCATGAATTCATGAGCCTCATCCAGAATCACCGCATCGCGTTCGGGCAAAATCGGGTGCGATTCGACTATTTCAATCGCAAGGAGTGTGTGATTGGTGACGACGACATCTGCCGTCATCGCTTTCGCTTTTGCGAGCGCAGCGAAGCATTGATGACCGTAGGCACAGACCTCTGCACCTACGCATTCGCGACCTGAGAGCGAATTGGCCATCCACACTCGTCGGTCGACATCGGGTGCATCGTCGCGATCTCCCGTCACTCCGGGAATCTTGGCCCATGCATGAAGGCGCTTTGCGTCCAACCCCAAACTACTAATTTCAAGCAAAACATCTCCATCAGGATCTGACGTGTCACTATTCATCTTCTGCAAACAGATGTAATTGCCCACGCCTTTATAAATCCCATACGTAATCTCGCGCTCTAGTACCTTCTCCAACGCTGGCACAATTCTGGGCAGATCACGTTCGACCAGCTGGCGCTGCAAGGCCAAGGTCGCGGTAGCCACGAGAACCCGTTTTCCGTGCACGAGGGCAGGGACAAGGTATGCCAACGACTTTCCAGTGCCGGTGCCGGCTTGCACCATGAGGTGATGCCGATCGGTGAGGGCATTGGCCACCGCTTCGGCCATTTCTATCTGACCCTCGCGCATGGATCCACCGATTGCCTCGACTGCAGCTTCCAGAGCGGCACGGACCCGTACTAACTGCTCGCTCATGGAGTGCACCTTAGCCACAATCGCCCACACCATTGATCTGTCCGGGATATCTCACGTGTCAGGGCCCTTGCCTATTTTCGTATAGGATTTCGCCAATCGGCGAAAATGGAGACGACATGAGAATTACAAGGGTTGGGGCATCTGGGGCAGAGAAGCCAGCGGTGATCGTCGGTGATGAGGCAATACTTGTGGATTCCCTCATAGCTGACTGGAACCGAACCACTCTTGAGCAAGGTGCGTTGGCAAAGGTAGCGGCCGCTACCCTTTCCGACCTTCCGCGCGTTGCACTCTCTAGCACCCGCATAGGTGCTCCGATTGATCGACCTACCAAGGTGATCTGTGTGGGAATGAATTACCTCAAGCACATTGCCGAAACAAACGGGGCCACTCCCGCAGAACCAGTTGTCTTTATGAAGGCGCCTGATTCAGTTATTGGCCCCAACGACGACATCGTAATTCCACCCAATAGCACCGCTACGGATTACGAAGTCGAACTCTCGATTGTGATCGGCAAGCGCGCGCTTTACCTCACATCCCCCAGCGATGCCCCCAATTTCGTACTGGGTTATTCAATATCACAAGATGTGAGCGAGCGTCACTGGCAGACAGAGCGGTCAGGCCAGTGGGTAAAAGGAAAGTCCTTCCCGACATTTAACCCAATCGGACCTTGCATCGTCACACCGGATGAAATTGACCCCAACGACGTACGCCTCTGGTGCAAAGTCAATGGCGAGATGCGCCAAGACTCTCGCACCAGCGACCTTCTCTTCGGGCTCAATCACATCGTCTGGTACATCAGTCAATTTATGGAATTATTCCCTGGCGACATCATCAACACCGGCACACCCTCTGGCGTTGGACTCGGATTCAAACCACCTAAGTTCCTCCGCGGCGGTCAGGTTGTCAGCTCTGGTATTGAAGGAATCGGTGAAATTTCTTCACGAGTTATTTCCTACACTGCCTAAAACCCTTCCGAGATTGATGTGACCAAAAGTCGTCCAATAAAAAAAGCTCCGCGGCAGTCAGTACTTTCGGATGAAATCTACGCCGTAATAAAAGGAAAGATTTTTGATCTTGAGATTGCTCCTGGGCAGCATGTCAATATTGATGCCCTCGCCCTCCAACTCGAAGTCTCGCACACTCCGATCAGGGAATCTTTAGCACGACTTGAATCAGAAGGTCTCATTCTCAAAGAACCCCTCAAGGGGTATTCAGCAACAAATTTGCTGACAATGAAGGAATTCAACCATCTCTTTGAATTTCGACTTCTTGTCGAACCCTGGTCGGCCGAACGAGCAGCATTATCCATTGATGATGCTGGTGCCAAAGACTTAAAGGCAGAAATTAAGACTGCACATGACTCCTTAAAATTGAAGGGTTATGGGCAGATTCAAGCGCTCACCGAGCACGATGCCCGTTTTCACCTTCTCATCTCGCGCATGTCAGGAAATGAAACCGTGCGCCGCGCCTTCGAAGGCACACACTGTCATCTCCACCTGTTCCGTCTTTTCCTTGCAGCAAAAAACAACAAACTAGCTCCAGAAACACGGACTAAGTTCATCCAAGATTTCTTCGACCACTACTACCAATCAGAATCCGGACAACTCGCCCTTCAACAGCACGAAGAGGTAGCCCATGCAATCATCGAGAAAAACGCACCTCTGGCACGCTCAAATATGCATGCTCACATTGAGGCATCCATTCGAGCGTACTCTCCAGCCGTGAGCACACATCCATGAAGGTTGGCATTTTCGCCACCTGCATTAACTCCCTGTACTACACACGAACAGTGGAGGCGACTCGCACCGTCCTGAATCGTCTCGGTATTGTCATTGTCAAGACCGAGCAGGTCTGCTGTGGTCAAATGCATATCAACTCTGGCTATCCAGAATTAGCCAAACCACTTGTCGATCTCGTGGAGAAGAATTTTGCCGATTGCGATTACATCGTCGCGCCTTCAGCTTCCTGTATCGGCTCGTTGCGCGAACATGAAGATCGGCCAGAGCTAATCGCCAAATGTTTTGATCTCTCCGAATTTCTTATCGATATCCTCAAAATCACCGACGTCAGTGCGACCTTCAATCATCGAGTCACTCTCCACACCACATGCCATTCACTCCGAGTAGCCAGACTCGGAGACAAGCCAGAACAACTACTCCGTGCCGTCCAAGGCCTTGACCTTGTCGAGCTTCCAGCGTGGGACTCGTGTTGCGGATTCGGCGGTACTTTTAGCGTGAAGAATCCCGATGTCAGCGGAGCAATGCTCCACGACAAACTCACCAACATCCTCAGCACGGGAGCCGAGTATGTAGTAAGTGCGGATAACTCATGCCTCATGCATATCGGTGGCGGGCTTCAAAGGAATAAAACACCCGTAGAAGTAATTCATCTTGCAGAAATACTGGCCAGCCGTGGGTAAAGGATATTCAGGGGTTCCGATCCCTTTTCCAATTCTGGCGAAAGAAGCACTTGAAGACACGCAACTTCGCGCGAATCTCAATCGCGCCACAGCCACTATCCGCAATAAGAGAGCAAAGGTTGTTGCTGAAGTTCAGGATTGGGAAGCATTGCGACAAGCAGGTCACGACATCAAGATGGCCACGATGGCCGACCTCTCCACACATCTACAACGATTTGAAAAAGAATTTGTCGCTGCCGGTGGCACAGTCCACTGGGCACGCGACTCCAAAGAAGCCTGTGAGATCATCACAAAAATTGCTCTAAAAAATGAAATTACTGAAGTAGTGAAAGTTAAATCGCTGACCACAGATGAGATCAACCTCAATGAGCATTTAGCGAATTATGGAATCACTGCCAAAGAGACTGATCTAGCCGAACTAATCATCCAACTAGCAGATGAGCACCCTTCTCACATTCTTGTTCCAGCAATTCACAAAAACCGCGACCAGATTCGCGACCTTTTTGTAAAGGAAATTCCTGAAGCTTCAAGTACGCTCACCAGCTCCCCCAAAGAACTTGCGATGACCGCGCGCACTCACCTGCGTAAGAAATTCCTCAGTGCGCGCATGGCGGTAAGCGGCGCGAATTTCGCGATTGCTGAATCCGGCACCCTCTGTGTTGTCGAATCTGAAGGCAACGGCAGAATGTGTCTGACACTTCCTGAGATTCTCGTCTCGGTAATTGGAATCGAAAAGATCCTTCCCACATGGAACGACCTGGAAGTATTCCTCCAATTACTCCCTCGCTCAGCTACCGGCGAACGGATGAATCCGTACACAAGTTTCTGGACGGGCCAAGGTGGAGATGGCCCCTCACGGCGTCATGTCATTTTGCTCGACAACGGCCGCGTTCAAACACTTGCCGACAAAGTAGGGCGAGAAGCACTTGCCTGTATCCGATGCTCTGCATGCATGAACGTCTGTCCCGTCTACGAACGGACCGGTGGACATAGTTATAACAGTGTTTACCCCGGTCCCATCGGCGCAATTATTACTCCTCAACTTCTTGGTCTCGGGCAAGCAAAAACACTCCCCTTTGCATCCACCCTCTGCGGCGCTTGTTATGACGTTTGCCCTGTCAAAATCAACATTCCAAAGATTCTGATCCACCTTCGTGCAAAAGAAAATAGCGATAACGCAAGTGCGACTGAGAAATTCACCATGCGTTTGGCGGCCAAAGCCTTAGGACCTCAAGGCCTTAAATACCTGTCGAAAGTCGCCAATATTTTCCTACCAATCATGACGAGTGCACCCATACAGGTGTTCGCTCGTCATCTTCCCATTGTGAGAAAGTGGAGTGCGTTTAGAAACATTCCGACTCCTCGACTTTCAGGTAAGCGTGCTCGATGAGTACTTCACGTGAGGACATCTTGCATCGGATCAACACGGCTCGAGTCGGTATGACTGCGCCGTTGGTTAAACGCATGTATGACACATCGCTCACGCTTTCTCGCGAAGAATTGCTCAACCTTTTTGAAGATCGAATCCTTGATTACGGGGCCACTTTTACTCGCAGTGGCGATGTGGCTTCAACCATCTCAAATATTCTTGCCGAGTACGGTTTAAGAAATATCGTCATTCCTGATGGGTTTTCTGCGCAATGGGCGATAGGTACCATTGATATTAATCTCTCGTCAGCACAACTCGATCAGTTCGATTGCGTTGTTACCGCGAGTGAACTAGGCATCGCTGCCACCGGGACCATCGTCCTGAACCACTCCAATTCGAGTCAGGGTCGACGCGCAATTTCCCTCGTCCCTGACACACATATCTGTATCGTCAAGGAAGAAGATGTCGTAGGTACTGTTGTTGAGGCCGTGCGAAGACTCAATCCGAGGGATCACCAGACCTGGATCTCAGGTCCCTCTGCGACCAGTGATATCGAGCTTGAGCGGGTCGAGGGCGTTCACGGTCCCCGCAACCTTCACGTCATCCTTGCCCTGAGTTGAACATAGACCTCTCGCCTGAGAGTAGTTGAACTTTCAACTACATTGTGTATACTCTCCTCATGAAGATGCCCGCTCTCTACATCGGACATGGAGCACCCATGCTCCTGGACGATCCACTCTGGACGAGCCAATTGACCCAGATTGCAAAAGATCTTCCGCGACCTAAGGCGATCTTGATTGTCTCTGCGCACTGGGAATCAGCACCTGTCACCTTGAGCAACGCTGCTGCCAACTCACCTCTCGTGTATGACTTCAGCGGGTTTGATCGTAAGTTTTATGAGATGACTTACAACTCCCCCGATGCCACTGCACTTGCTACAAAGGTCGCAACCTTGATGCCGGACAATGAAAGTGTGCATCAGAGCAATCGCGGTCTCGATCACGGCGCCTGGGTTCCACTTCGTGTCATGTATCCCGATGCAGATATTCCTGTGCTGCAAATGTCGATGCCGACATCTGATCCATACCGACTCATCGAATTAGGCAAGCGATTGCAACCACTTCGCGATGAAGGAGTCCTCGTGATTGGTTCTGGTTTCATGACCCATGGTCTTCCTTATCTTCGAGATTGGCGCGCCGATGCCACTGCGCCAACATGGTCGAGTGATTTTGATACATGGGCTGCAGAAGCTCTTGCCAACGGTGATATAGAGACACTTGCAAATTTCCGGACCAAGGCACCAGGTATGCCCTATGCCCACCCAACCGTGGAGCACTTCACCCCTCTTTTCATCACCTTAGGTGTCTCAGCAACTATTGAGGAAGCTCCAAAAACCTTGATAGATGGCTACTTCTTAGGTCTTTCTAAGCGTTCGATCCTTGTCGCATAGCAGTGGTGCGTAAATCCCAACATCGCCAGGTAGACTCGCCGACGGACAAAGAGAACGATTGGATGAACCTGTGAGCGAGATTGAAACGGCACTCAGAACGGTACGACACCGTGGAACCTTTATCACGATGCTTATTTCTTCAATCGCCAGCATTACCGCTTCACTTGTTCTCTCCATTGATGCAATAGAGCTTGCCAAAAATCCGAACTCAAAGCTCGCATGCAATATCAATGCCATTATCTCCTGCGGAAAAGTTGCGGTCTCGTGGCAATCCAATTTGCTCGGCTTCCCTAATGCATTCCTTGGCCTCATTTGCGAGCCTGTGGTTATCACCTTGGCGGTAGCCGGACTTGTGGGTGTGCACTTTCCCAGGACATTCATGCGCATCGCGACAAGCGTCTATTTCATTGGTCTGGTCTTCGCTTTCTGGCTCTTCACACAGTCCTACTTCGTGATTGGCGCATTCTGCCCATGGTGCTTGCTCGTCACATTTACAACCACGACAGTCTTTTCAAGCATGTTCAAAGTCAACGCCCTTGAAGGCAATCTCCCTTTTCCCGAGCGGGTCAACGCCAAAATCGTGAAGGCAGTCACCGCAGGTTGGGACAACGTCGTTGTCGGAGCAGTATTAACAGCCCTTGCCCTTGCAATCATCTTGAAGTACGGAAACCAAATCTTCTAGCCAATCGCTACTCAGGTCGATGATCGGCTATGTCCTTCGCGATCTTTCTCCGTGTATCGGCACTTACTCCTGCCGCAGTCGCGAATCCTTCCCACCCAGCCACAACACTCATCACTTCGGCAACAATAGATTTGTACGCTGGAATTGCCTGCATGTCGCCTACGTGATAAATATCCGCGAGCGTGATGAATTCAAATTTTGAATTGACACCCATCTGGTGTCGCTGCGTCCATTCGCCCTCTGGATTGAACGCATGTGTCAAGTCATAAGCAGGGGCGAGAGACCACTGCGCTCCTTGCCCCAGAAGGAATCCCACATTCTTTGTGTGATCGTCCCGATTCATTCCAACTACATTGAAAACCATGCGGCGGAAAGCCTGAGTAAGTTCCTCTGTGCCCATCCCCAATCTTCTTATGACGTTGAAATATTGCGCATAATCATGAGTGTCTCTGTACCGAAAATCCAGTTGGTCCATCGCGCACAAGGACTGAAGATGAATCCGCCCGCCTTCACCACCGCGGTCAAAACGGCGAGTGAGGAAATGCGCTCTCGGCCCTTCTTCATAAAGACGACATTCACTCATGTTGATTCCCGCAGCCTTGGCCATTAAGTAATAGGCATACTCAATTCGAGTGAACTGCTCTGGTCTGTCTAGAGAATTTACGGACCCGTCAGCGGATTTACTGACTCCATCAAGTTTTATTAACCAAGGTTCGAATCCTGGCTCGGTGCTCACATACCCTGATCGGAATTGATGAGTGTGTGGCTGATATGCAACGACTGCTTTCGCCCTCGCCCCACCTGCTGATGAACCGACCTGAATCAATTGCATGAGAGCGTCATGGTCTGAGCCCGCCTCGGCCGCCTTGCCAGCGAGAACGAGGCGAGCGCCGGCGACGATATCCGCAATCTGGATTGCAGTTGCAGGACCAGCGAGGTTTGGTTGTGCAGGATGAAACGTCAACGCGCCTAGCGCTCTCTCTCCTGCATATGCCAACCGATCCAGCATCTTTATCTCAAACTTAGCAATTCCCTGCGCAGCCAGCCACGCATCAATGACAGCATTTCCAAACGCGTCGGGAAGCGCATCAGCAATCATTGCTGGCAAGCCATAGTAAGTTTCTTTTGCTAATTGCGGAAA
>Ga0255338_1001240_pt1 | contig 51083 bp, 45 predicted proteins | sample MeOH1_35cm_T4_19_FD_203715 | JGI IMG/M metagenome (GOLD analysis project Ga0255338, IMG submission 203715) | Sandy soil microbial communities from University of British Columbia, Vancouver, Canada - MeOH1_35cm_T4_195 | ecosystem: Engineered > Artificial ecosystem > Sand microcosm > Unclassified ...
ATAAATTCTTAATTGTACTGAATCAAATTGATGATTTAGAAACGGCACTCAAGTACGATTTAAAAAAATTATTAGTTGAAGAAACAAAGAATTATAAAGAGGCACAAATTATTGACTCGGAATTGCTTTTAAACGAGAACGCAGTTTAAATTGAGAGTATTCTAACGTAAAGAGAGATGGTTTTTCTGAGTTAACTTATTTTTTTCTGAAGCACTTTATTAAACACTACTCAAGGCAACATAATATTCGTTGAATTTTTAACAAATAAGTTGCTTAAAGCTGCTTTTTCCTGCTTAAAGCTGTTTTTTTGTTGTTATAACCTGTTTTAAGCTTCTTTTTTCTAACCAAATGTTAAATAAATTAACATTTTACTTATTCAAAATCTATATAAAATACGTCAATACTTAAAAAAACGTGAACTTACCTTAGGTAAGTTTATTAAAAATGTGTTACTTTGTTGCATGGTATCACAAAAGAAAGAAACAACAGTTCAATTATCCCAGAGTATTCAGGTTTCAGAAGACTTTAAGGAACTTTTTCATGGATATTTCATGGATAAATCTGCTAAAGAAATCTCAAAGCTTCTTAATCAGCCCTTTAAGACTGCATTTGTAAGTTTTGCAACCCATAGGCAGATAAATAGTTGGGATGAATTAGGGCTTATTAGCTATACAAGGCAGGGTAGTGATTGGCGTATGTATACAATTGTAGAACTCACCTGGCTTAACATTGTACATCAACTAAGAACTTTTGGGTATCCCACCAGTCAGGTAAAAAAGGTGAAAAAAAGTCTGGAAGAAGGCAGTAATAAAGTAAAGGTCAAAATGCCGTTGTTGGAATTTTGTGTTGAAGAAATAATAACCCGTAAAAAACCAATGGTTTTACTGGCGTTTGCTGATGGATCATCAATAGTAATTCCATTCACAGATTATAAAGCCAATTTGGAGGATAGACGAATATCAAATCATTTACATATTGATCTTAATGAAATTGTTCAGTGGATTTTTTCAAAAAGTAATTTGTCTCCTGTGTTTGAAAAAATTGGTCTCTCCAATGAAGAAAAGCATCTGCTGGAATTTATTCGTTCAGGCACCTTTGAGGCTGTTCGAATAAAATATAAAGATGGGAAAATGCAAAAGTTCGATGCAACTGAACGGGTTAATGCCGAAAGAAAGATTGTAGAGATCTTGCATGAGAATGATTATCAAAATATTGAGGTGATACAACGTGATAAAAAAATTGTTTCGATAGTTAGGACAGTTAGCAAAAAGATAATTGAGTAGTATATAATAACGCAAAACGGAAAAGGACTCCGGCGGTAAATTCAGTCAGCCACAGTGACCAAAGGACTTGGAGCTGGGCTACAAACTGCTTACCATGAATAATTTTAAAAATGATTCAAAAAATGAAATAAAAACAAAAGGTAACAACGAAAAAAAGTACAAAGTATTCGAAAATTTAGGGGAAGAGGACATCAGGATTCTGAACTTACAAATTGAGCAGCTAGCCCGCTTAATTTATGACATATATATACATAATAAGTTAACTGAAAATGGAAACGAATAAAACATTACTGAAAAAATTCGCCAGGGGTAAGGATAACATTGGGAGTAGAATAGGAGGAAACTGTGTAATATATACCAGCGTATCCTCAAAGGAACAAGCCGAGACTAATAAAAGCCTTGAGTGGCAAAAAACTACTTGCATAGATTATGCGCGAAAAAATAACCTTAAAGTATTAAACTATTTTGGTGGCACGTATGAAAGTGCAAAAAGCGATGAACGTGAGGAGTTCACAAGAATGTTGAAGTTTGTAAAAAGCAGTAAGCAAAAAATTGATTTAATATTAGTTTACAGTCTCGATCGTTTTAGTCGAACTGGAGATAGCGCCATTTATATAGCCGGACAACTAAAGAAATTAGGAATAAAAATTATAGCAGCGACTCAGCCTATAGATACAGATTCGCATGCGGGAGCCTTACAACAAAATATTCAATTCATCTTCAGTCATTACGATAATGAAATGAGGAGGCTGAAAAGTATTGATGGCATGCGCGAAAAACTAAAAAGAGGTGAATGGATAGGGGCATGTCCTACCGGATATTCTTATGTAAAAGGCGCAGAAATTCAAACTATTGTTGTAAACAAGACCGGAAGATTAATTAAACGTGCTTTTGAATTACGTGCAGGAGGCATGACGTATGAAGAGATAACAACTTATTTGAAGAAAAGCGGATTAAATCTACCTAAACAAACCCTTACCGACATTTTTAGAAATGTCTTTTATTGCGGCTATCTTTCTCATACTTTTTTGAATGGAGAAGTGATTAAAGGAAACCACCCGCCTTTGATCTCAGAAACCTTATTCTTAAATGTTAATCAATTGCAGAAAACAAGCGGCTTCAAGCAATTAAAGAATAATGATAACCTGCCATTAAAAGTTTTTGTTAAAGATTATGATACCACTGCACCATTTACAGGATACCTTGTTAGGAAAAAGAAACTTTATTATTATAAAGTAAATAAGCCAGGAGTAAAAGTAAACCGTAGTCAAAAATTAATGCACAACAAATTCAAAGAATTATTATTAAGATATTCTATTAAGGAAGATTATGTTGAACCGGTTAAAGATAAATTAACGGCTATTTGGGAAGCTGCGGTCTCAGATAGCAAAGGTGAAAAAATTTCTTTGGCTATGAGGTTAAAAGAGTTGGACAGTAAACTCTCTGTTCTTGAAGAAAGATTTGCTTTTGGTGAAATTAACAGAGACGTTTTCGAGAAATTTAGTGCCAAACTCATTGAGGAAAAGCGGGGATTAGAGACAGAGTTAGGAAAAATTAGTTTTGAATTATCGAACCCACAAGAATTAATTGATTATTTTATTTCTATAAGCATGAATCTCCCTTCAATATGGGATTCCAGCGATTATTCAATAAAAACAAAGCTTCAATATTTGATTTTTCCGGAAGGAATATGGTATGATGCGAAAATTGAGCATTATCGAACCATAAAAGTTAACTCTCTGTTTGCGTTAAATTCGCATTTGACAATACTTTCGGAGGAAAACAAAAAACCGGACTTCTCAAATTTTGAAGAGAAGTCCGGCTTAGTACCCGGGACGGGACTTGAACCCGTACGCCTTACGGCACACGCCCCTCAAACGTGCTTGTCTACCAGTTCCAACACCCGGGCAGGTGTGCAAAGTTGCTAATAATATTTAAATAATTAAAATGCATTCTCATTTTTTCAATGTGTACACCTATGTATGAATGAACATGCGCTTTTTTTAATAAAAGCTGGTATAATCTTTTTATTATAGAATTAAAACCTATCATGGCGAAATATTCAAAAAAATCCCAGGAAAAAGTCGAAAAAGCGATGCATGAAATGAAGCATGGCGAGCTAAGAAGCGGTCGTTCAGGTAAAAAAGTAAAAAGTCGCAAACAAGCTATTGCCATAGGATTGTCAGAAGCACGAAAGGCTGGCGCAAAGGTTCCGAAAAAAGCCAGAGCAAAGAAACCCACCGGCTAAAAAAGTCATCTTCAAAAATCTTCGCGAAAATCGGGCTCTAAAAAATAGGTAAGAATAATTACAAAACAATTAAAAAAAAGTAAAAAACAAAGTTATGGAAACCATCACATCAATAAATTCCCTTATCGTTATTAATAACGATCGGTTTGAGGGATACAAGAAAGCAGCAGAAGAAACAAAAGACGAAGATCTTCGGTCTTTATTTACCCGCTATAGTATTCAAAGTAAAGGTTGGGGCGAAGAGTTAAGAAAATTCGTGGATAAGGAGGAAGAACCTGATAGAGACGAAACTACCAATACGGGAAAAATGTATCGTGCCTGGATGGACATTAAATCTGCTATTACAGGGCACAACCGTAAAGCCATTCTGCAATCCTGCGAATATGGCGAGGATGTTGCAAAGAAAACATACGATGAAGTGTTAGAACATTCAGGCGATTTACCTGCAGAAGCATTGGATCTTGTAAGGAAACAACGCAGTGAATTACAGAAGGCTCATGATGAGGTTAAAGCGCTTCGGGATGCATCGAAGTAATGACTAAAAAATAATTCTAATGAAAAATCCAGTAAAAAAATCAACCATAAAAAAAGGTACTAACAGGAGCGGTAGAAATATGAATCCGAAAAAACCCGGAACCGATCCTGATCAAACTCCTACCAGGGAAGTTGAGAAAGTACCGGTTGCAAAACCAGTTACAAAGGGTAAACCTTAGGAGTAATTTGTGATATTAAAGCCAAAAAATGGCGGGTTATTCTGTTAACGGAAACTGCTGTTTTTTGGCTTTTTATATTTGTAACTTGTTTAAAATAAGTGTTTTATATTTTTTTTTAAGGTTTTTAAGGGTTCTAATGATATCTTTAACCTGCTTACGATACGCTTGAACCTAAAAATTTTTGCGCGAAAATTATTAAATCAGTATATTTGTGCCCCTGTTTCAAAGCCGCTGTTTACACGAAGTAAAGAATGCTTTAAACATTAATTTAAAAATTTTACAAAATGAGCCTTTTATTAGACTACGTAAAAAAGCAACTAACTGCTGAAAACAAGCACCCAAAATTCAAAGCAGGCGATACAGTAACTGTATCTTACAAAATTAAAGAGGGTGATAAAGAGCGTATCCAGCAATTTAATGGAGTTGTTATTCAGCGTAAGAACGAAAACGCTACAGCTTCATTCACTGTGCGTAAAATGAGTAACGGTGTTGGTGTAGAGCGTATTTTTCCTGTTGCTTCTCCTTTTATTGATAAAATTGAGGTGAACAAAGTTGGTGTGGTTCGTCGTGCTAAGTTATTTTATCTTCGCAGCCGCACTGGTAAAGCCGCACGTATCCGCGAAAAGATACAAACATCTTCAGAAGCTTAATTCTTATATTCTTTCGAAAGGGCTGGTTACACCGGCCTTTTTTTTTGACCTAATATTACATTCCCAACGTCCGTTAAATAAACTATATTAAATTTGTTTTACGTATATGATGGATATTAAAACACAACTGATTGACATATTAAAAAAGGAGAATTACACCTTTCCTCAACTTGCTGAATATCTAAACATGAGTGAGGAAGATCTTTCAAACGCGCTTAATAACAAAACTCTTGAATTACGCAATCTTGAGCTTATTTCAAAAGCCCTGCGCGTTCCTTTATACAGTTTTTTCCGTTCTGAGGACTCGGGCGTAAACTACAATGAAAAGCCTTATTACATTAATAAACTGTGGACAGGGGACGATACAATGAAAAATGCCGCACAGTTAAACGAAGAAATTCAGCTTCTCAAAGCAATTATTACCTTAAAAGAAGAACAGATACGTAAAATTAAGGTGTGAGCTTTTTACCTCTGCCTATTATTTAGTACATTTGATAAAACAAGATGTTTTTCGATCTTTTCATTACATTTTTCCTGGTAATTTTAAATGGCTTTTTTGTTGCCGCAGAATTTGCTTTGGTAAAAGTGCGTGCGTCTCAGCTCGATGTCAAAATTCAAAAAGGAAGCAAAAGGGCAAAACTTGCAAAACAACTAATTAATAAACTCGACGCGTATCTTTCCGCTACTCAATTGGGTATTACGTTGGCGTCTCTTGCCCTCGGTGCGATAGGTGAAGAGGTAATATCACATATCGTTATAAATTTCTTTCAAAAAACCGGAATAATTAGCAACGACATCACGGTTCATAGCATATCCCTTCCAATAGCCCTTGCTTTACTAACATTTTTTCATGTAACTGCCGGCGAACAAATTCCAAAAATGATCGGTATAAAATACTCAATGGAGGCTGTGCTGGTTATTGCATGGCCAATGCGCATATTTTATTTTATTTTCAGTCCATTCATCTGGTTCCTGAACAAAACTTCAAATTTAGCGCTGCGTCTTTTTGGTATCAAAGCAGTTGGTGATGATGAAGTGCATACCGAGGAAGAGTTGCGGTTAATTCTGACAGAAAGTGAAGAAGGTGGAGCAATTAAGCCAAGCGAAAATGAACTCATTCAGAATGTTTTTGATTTTGACGACAGGATTGTGAAACAAATTATGGTACCTACAAACAGGATGGTTGCCCTGGATGTTGAACTTGGAAAGAATGAAATTACAAAACGGGTAATTGAGGAAGGGTTTTCAAGGATGCCGGTTTATATGGGAGACGTTGATCACGTTATTGGAATCATTCACAGTAAAGATCTTTTAAAAGCGCTTATTGATAATAAATTCCGCTCACTTAAAGAAATAATGAGGCCGGTTCATTTTATTCCTGAAAGCATGAAAATAAACGAACTGCTTCGTGATTTTCAGAAACATCATATTCAAATGGCAATTGTTACCAATGAATTTGGCTCAACAGCAGGATTGGTAACTATGGAAGACATCATAGAAGAACTGGTTGGAGAAATTCAGGATGAACATGATGAGGAAAAGCCAAATGTGGAGAAGAAAAGTGATAGTGAATTTATTGTAAATGCCCAGGCTACAATTGTGGATGTGAACGAATCGCTTCCCGTAGCGCTTCCTGAAAACCCGCATTATGAAACTGTTTCCGGATACATCAATTATATTTTCGGAAGAATACCAGCCGTTAACGATAAGCGTAAAAAAGATGGTTACGAGATAACCATATTAAAACGAAACAGGCAAAGTGTTGATAGCGTTAAGCTAAAGGTGATGGAGCAATGAACGTTTTAGATAAAAATTATTGGAATAATCGCTATCTTAAAAATGAATCTGGTTGGGATGTTGGTGAAATTTCAACTCCGCTTAAAGCATATTTCGATCAATTAACCAATAAAAATCTTTCAATTCTTATCCCGGGGGCGGGTAATGCATACGAAGCAGAATATCTTGTTAATGCTGGCTTTCAGAATGTTTATGTTTGCGATTTTGCAGAGGAGCCATTAAAAAATTTATCAAAACGTTGTCCGGAAATAAAAAAAGAAAATTTATTGCAGGGTGATTTTTTTGAGTTGCCGCAAAAGGGTTTTTTTGATCTTATCATCGAACAAACTTTTTTTTGTGCAATTGATCCTGCTTTGCGGCAGGCATATTTTAAAAAGGTTCACCAGCTTCTTAAGCCTAATGGTAAACTGGTTGGTGTTTTATTTAACGATACCCTCAATAAAGATCATCCCCCCTTTGGTGGAAGTAAAACAGAATACACAGATTATTTTATAAATCTGTTTAAAATTAATGTTTACGACACCTGCTATAACTCAATCAAACCCAGAGCAGAAAGAGAATTATTTATTAATTTAGAAAAATAAATAACTGTTTTCTTAACCATTAACTACAAACCCGGAATGAACCAACGTGAGCTGTTTTTACGTCATGTCGCGCAAACATCTGAAACACCTTTGCTGGGTATTGATATGAATATTGTAAAAGCTGAAGGTTGTGTTCTTACAGATGTAAACGGAAAGCAATACATTGATCTTATCAGCGGAATTTCAGTTAGTACTATAGGGCACTGTCATCCAAAAGTGGTTGAAGCTATAAACGAACAATCAAAAAAATTCATGCACCTGATGGTTTACGGAGAGTTTAACCAGTCGCCACAGGTGGAATATGCGAAACTATTAAGTTCTTTATTGCCAGAAAATTTAAACACTATTTATTTTACAACCGGTGGAAGTGAAGCAGTAGAAGGAGCTCTGAAACTTGCAAAGAGGGTAAGCGGACGATTCGAAATTATCAGCTTTAAAAAAGCATATCACGGAAGTACACATGGCGCACTTAGCGTAATGGGGGATGAATTTTTTAAAAACAGTTTTCGTCCCCTCGTTCCCGGAATTAAAATTCTAGAGTATAACAATCTTAAAGAGCTTGAAAATATTTCATCTTCAACAGCGGCTGTTATAATTGAACCGGTTCAGGGCGAAGCAGGGATTAGGGCGGCTGACCCTGTGTTTTTAAACCAGCTTCGTAAGAAATGCGATGAGCACAATGTGCTTTTGATTTTTGATGAAATTCAAACAGGCTTTGGGCGTACCGGGAGTTTATTTGCATTCGAAAAATATAAGGTTATACCTGATATTCTTTTAATGGCCAAAGCAATGGGCGGCGGCCTTCCTATAGGGGCGTTTGTATCGTCACAAAAGCTAATGGGTTCGTTTACAACAAATCCGGTACTTGGGCATATCAATACCTTTGGTGGCAATGCGGTATGTGTAAAAGCAGCTCATGCCAATTTAAAAGTTATTTTAAATGATAAACTTGTAAAGAGGGCAAGCATTATTGAAAAGATAATTAAAGAAAATCTTGTTCATCCTTTAATTAAGGAGGTAAGAATAAATGGTGCTTTGGGCGCAATCGATTTTAAGGATGAAGAGCTCGCAATGACGGCTATGAAGTCCTGTATCGAAAACGGAATCATAACAGACTGGTTCCTGTTTTGCCCAACTGCTTTAAGGATAGCGCCACCTCTTATTATCAGTGAGGATCAATTGTTAAAGGCTATAAATAAAATTAAAGCCGTTTTAGATTCTCTATAAATTATTACATTTACTTTACTAAAAATAAAATACCATGGGATTATTTGATAAGATTAGAAATGAATTCATAGATATTATTGAATGGGTAGATAATACCAATAATACAATAATCTGGAAATTCCCGCGTTACCAGAATGAAATTAAAATGGGTGCCAAGCTTACTGTGAGAGAAAGCCAGATGGCAGTGTTTATGAACGAAGGGAAAATAGCAGATGTGTTCGCGCCTGGAATGTACACGCTCGAAACACAAAACATGCCAATCATGTCTACCTTACGAGGATGGAAATACGGATTTAACAGCCCCTTTAAAGCAGATATATTTTTCGTTAGCACAAAACAATTCATCGATCAGAAATGGGGAACAAAAAACCCTATTACTTTAAGCGATCCCCGTTTTGGCTTCATTGAACTACGCAGCTTTGGTACATTCGCGTTTCGCGTAACCGACGGTGGAAAGTTTATTAAAGAAATTGCCGGAACCGATACAAACTTCAGTACTGAAGAAGTTGCGGAACAATTGCGCAGCATGATCGTTACCAAGTTTACCGATGCTGTTGGCGAAGGAAATATTCCTGTTGAGAAATTCGCGGCTAATCTGGATGAGCTTTCTCAACTTGGTAAAGATAAATTAAACGCTGATTTTGCAGAATATGGATTAACCGTTACAAAATTCCTGGTTGAAAATGTATCAATGCCTGAAGAATTGAAAAAGGAAATTTTCAATTACTCTCGTTTGAATGCAATAGACGTAAACAAACTTGCTCAATTTAATACTGCTAACGCTATTAAAGATGCAGCAAAGAACGAAGGCATTGGCGGAGCAGGAGTAGGAATGGGTGTTGGATTTGGAATGGGTAATATGATGACAAACATGATGAACCAAACCAATATGACGGGGCAAAATCAAATGAATAATAGTGTTCCGCCTCCAATTGTTCAGTTTCACGTGGTTATAAATGGCGCTCAGGCAGGGCCATTCAGCTTGCAGCAACTTCAGGCAATGGTATCATCCGGACAGTTAGTTCGTACCTCGCAGGTTTGGAAAGCAGGAATGGCGAACTGGGCTTCGGCAGAATCACAGCCTGAGCTGGCTTCATTATTTATGAATGTTCCTCCGCCGATAGTATAAACAAAAGAAATTCCGCTCTCAAATTGTCAAAAAGCTTTAAATAAGAGATGCACCACAAAGAAGAACTTACCAGAGTAATTGAAACTGGAAATTATATTGTAGGATTAAGGGCGGATGGTATTGTTCATGTTTATTATAAAGATAATACTGAAATTAATGTTGCATTACAGATGGAATTGCTTGAAGTTTTTAATGAATTAACAGGTAAGAAAAAAAGCCTATTCATTTTTGAAGCAGGACATTATTGTTCCGTTACCAAGGAAGCCAGAGAAAATGCAATTATTATGGAGCCACTCACTCCAACTTTGGCTTCAGTTGTGTTTGTTCAAAACATAGGCTATAGGTTAATTGCCGAGTTTTATTATAAAGTAAATAAGCCAATTCAACCCTATAAAGTAGTATCAAAGTTTGAAGATGGAATTAAATGGCTAAAATCTTTTGTAGAAGCAGAGGCTTCCTGAAGATTGTTGTAGTTAATAAATCAGAAGCATTATCCCGTTCTAATCGCGGTTTAAGCTGAAGCTTCGAACCCGTTCCTCCTCTTGTCGGAACTCAAGCAGCGAAGCTTCCCGCGCTGGCTTTCAGAAAAACCTGAATAACAACAAATACTTTTGAGTCAGGTAGTTTTTTCTGAACTCCTTTTAAAGAACAAAGTAGTTTTTAACGACAAATTCTATGAGGTCATCACCATACATTATATGCTGTTTTTTTTATTACATGATTTAAGTATTACACCCTCAAGCATATTCGTACTGTTAGTAGTTTCTATCATTGCTTTTTTAAATTTAATACGTTCCTTTATTAAGGAGGGAATGATATACGACTTGATTTTACCAATCAATGAGTATATATCTGATAGAAACATAGGAGCAGATAAATGCTTTTGTTTAGCAGGTTTGATTTCGGATACACTAATTTCAAAAATACATTGAAAGCCTATGTCGCTAAATAATTTTTTCCAATCCTTTAGGTAAGGGAAATCATGATTAGATTGAACAATGCCATATAATCTTTTATTATCACTGTTGATCTGTTTTATAGTTTCTAATTCTGTTGATTCCAGCCAAATTGTCTCATTAATTATAAAAAGACCATTTGGTTTTAGAACTCTTTTAATTTCAATAAGAATATTCCTGAAATCATCACCCTCCTGAATTGCAATTATAGATTCTGCATATACTTTGTCAAAAGTATTGTCTGGATAAGGGAATTTATTTTTTTCTTTGAGTAATGTTAGTTTTATTCTATCCGACAATCCGCAAATCCATATTCTTTCCAAAGCTTTTTTATACATTACCATGGAAATATCCAAACCAAAGCAATTTATATTTTTGTTTTCAGATGCTATTTGAACCAGAGTTACTCCTGTTCCAAATCCAACGTCTAAAATAGTTTCATTTGGTTTTAGCTCCAGCAATTCGATACTTTTATGCGTAGAAATTTTACCGCGCGCATGCAAATATCCTGTATGTACAGATCCAAAGTAGTTTAATATGTTCTTATTCATTTTTTTAATTGCCTATAACGGCTTGCGTGTGGCTGTACGGCGGGAGTATTGAAACACTCAATGGTACAAGGCCGTTTTTACGAAGATAAAAGGTTTTTAGTGAGGTGGGGCAAATTTCTGGTGGAAATTTGAGCCAGTTTGTGCGAGGGTAGCAACCAGGTGCCAGAAAACTTATCCCCGCACCGAATGATGACCGACAATAGCCGCCTGGCCGGCAAAATTGTGTTGGCGGTCGTACGATTGTCTACCCACGCATTTTGGGCCATTTTCCGTTCTTGTCCTTACAGGTAGGAGAAGTCAAAGTTAAATTACCTTTTTTGTCGTAGATAAATACTGTCCAACCGTGTGGCTGCCCTTCACACTTTTTTGTGTAGTCAAAATGTTGGCTTAGTTCTCCTGTAGGAAAATACTCTTTACAGGAAATATACTCACCGTTTTTAAAAATGTGAATAGAACTTAATTTTCCTTTTGTGTCATACCACTTATATTCACCGTCAAGAACTTTATTTTTTGAGTTGCTCTCTAACTTATAATTTTTTCCACCACAAGGTCCCATTGGATAAACGTTTGTTCCGTGATCAAAATAAGTGTATCGACAAAAAAGTGCTTTAGTGCTGTCGTCAACTGATTTCCAGTCCTTATCAAGATAAATAGTCCATTTGCCATCTTTTTTTCCGTTAGCATCAAATTGATTTGTCTGACTGAAAATGAATGTTGTCAATGTAAGCAAGAGGATTAATAGAATTGGTTTTGTTTTCATGTCTACAAATTTTATTTCGGTTTGTCCAAGTATGCCGCCTAACGTTTGGCGTGTGGCTGTCCGGCGGGGGTATTGAAACACCCAAGCGTCTGCACATACAAAACGTTTTTACGAAGATAAAAGGTTTTTAGTGAGGTTCAAAGAATTCTGGCGTCAGCCAGGCAAATTGTCCACGCACCGAACGATGGTCGGCAAAATCCCGCTGGTCAGCCAAACGCTGTTAGCGGCAGGGATGTGAAGGGTTTAGCCACCATAGTTTGTCAACTTTGTTGCATACGAGGAGGCCGCAGCGAAGCGAAGCCCGGAACAGCCCGTTAAGCCGCCCAAAAAAGCATTTTCTTAGCAGCCTCAAAGTTCGGGAAAGCCTTTTCAATCTCTTGCTATAAATTATAGATATCCTATGTCTTTTATACACATATCCCATACATATCCCATACATATCTTATATGACAAGTTGGCATTTGATTAATCGGACGTTCGATTTTGCAGTATGGTTTAGTCCTTTTTGGATTGACCTCAAAGGATTTGGCGTTAAAAAACAATACTTTATCATAAGCACATGGCTTGTGTACAAGACGCCAGTTGCCTGGCCCGTCGCTGAGCGTGCGGAGGAGTGAATTGATTTTTCGTATGAAAGTCAGCAAAGGCGCTTGCGTTTAAAATTTTTGACGAGCTTGATATTATCAATGGTCAAAAATTTTTTACTTTGCTTGCCTTTCAAGAAAAATCAAGAGCGCTAAGCAAGATCGACGGGCCTTGATTTTTGTTTACTTTTCATCCAAGGAAAAGTAAAATAGAAAATAAACTACACATTACTTTTTTGAGAATGATGAAGTGATTCCGTTCATTACAATGAATACTTTATCAAAAGTAATGGGTTGTGTGCAAGACGCAATTGCCTGGCCCGTCGCTGAGCGTGCGCAGGAATGAATTGATTTTTTGTTTGAAAGTCAGCAAAGGCGCTTGCGTTTAAAATTTTTGACAGACTTGATATCATCATTTGTCGGGAATCCGGCAAGATATAGCGCGGTGGCCTGGCGTTTCGCCGAGGATGCGTAGCGAGAATTAATTTTTTCGTGAAAATTCAGCGAGGGCGCTTGCGTTTTTTATTTTGCGCTTAAGAAGTATTTGCAATGAGGCGCAAAATAAGTCACGTCGCTTGAATTTTCCGGAAAAATTAAGTGCGGGCCGAAGGATCGAAACGCCTTGTCTTTTGGCCACTTTTTGACTAAGAAAAAGTGGCAAGTAAAATAAACTATAAAATTACTTCATAGAGTTTAACTTAAAAAATCAAGAGCGCAAAGCAAAGTCGACAGGCCTTGATCCGCCGCGGCGGATTGTTTACTTTTCATCTAAGGAAAAGTAAAATAGAAAATAAACTACACATTACTTTTTGAGAATGATGAAGTGATTCCGTTCATTACAAGGCTTTCAAAAAATGTGACACATAAAAGCGGAAGTAATCTTTAACCGAATTTGTAAAGATCGCTTCGTCGGTTTCTTGCAACATAAGCTCCTCGCCAAAAAAAACGCCGGAAAAAATTCCGACGTTCTTAATATTGATTAATGTAATTAGTATAAGTGATCGCTTCGTTGTTGCTTCTAGCGATGAACGTTTTACTTCGCGTATCCTGTTGCCCGTGTTTCTCTTATAACGGTTACTTTAACTTGTCCCGGATAAGTCATTTCTGTTTGAATACGCTGCGAAATTTCAAACGCCAATTGTTCTGCTCTTCCATCGTTTACTTTGTCGCTTGCAACAATTACACGTAATTCTCTACCTGCCTGAATAGCGTATGTTTTTTCAACGCCATCGTAGCTTAGTGCCAGTGCTTCAAGATCTTTTAAACGCTTCATGTATTGCTCCGCAATCTCTCGTCGTGCGCCCGGTCTTGCACCGCTTATGGCGTCGCATACCTGAATGATTGGAGCATATAACGTATTCATTTCAATTTCGTCGTGGTGAGCTCCAATAGCATTGCATACTTCTGGTTTCTCTTTGAATTTTTCGGCAAGCTTCATACCTAATAAAGCATGTGGTAATTCAGGCTCATCATCAGGTACTTTTCCAATATCGTGTAACAAGCCGGCGCGTTTTGCAACTTTAGGATTTAAGCCCATTTCGCTGGCCATAATACCGCAAAGGTTTGCTACTTCGCGACTGTGCTGTAATAAGTTTTGTCCGTAAGAAGAACGGTATTTCATACGTCCAACCATTCTTATTAATTCGGGGTGTAAACCATGAATTCCGAGATCAATACAGGTACGTTTACCAGTTTCAATTATCTCTTCTTCAATCATCTTTTTGGTCTTTTCAACAACTTCTTCAATACGCGCAGGGTGTATACGACCATCTGTTACTAACTGGTGTAATGCAAGACGGCAAATTTCGCGGCGGATAGAATCGAAACAGCTTAATGTAATTGCATCAGGGGTATCATCAACAATAATCTCAACGCCTGTTGCAGCTTCAAGCGCACGGATGTTACGACCCTCGCGTCCAATGATGCGGCCTTTTGTTTCATCTCCTTCAATATGGAAAACAGAAATAGAATTTTCAATCGCGGTTTCAGTAGCAACGCGCTGTATGGTTTGAATTACAATTTTCTTAGCCTCTTTATTGGCCGAGATCTTTGCTTCATCCATAATATCTTTAATATAAGCCATTGCCTGAGTTTTGGCTTCTGATTTAACCGACTCAACTAATTGCGCTTTTGCATCTTCAGCTTTTAAACCGCTGATCTTTTCCAGCATTTCAACTTGTTTGCGATGACTCTTTTCAACTTCTTCATGTCGCTGTTTGTAAAGTTCGATCTGCTGGTTGGCTTGCTGTTTTAAATGTTCAAGTTCTTTATCCTTACGGTTAACTTCTTCTATTTTTTTATTAAGATCGCCTTCTTTTTGTTTTAATCTGTTTTCAGATTGCGCTACCTGGTTGTTTCTTTCCTGAACGCTTTTATCGTGTTCGGCTTTCAACTGCAGGAACTTTTCCTTGGCCTGAAGTATCTTTTCCTGTTTAGTGGTTTCGGCTTTTGTTTCGGCTTCTTTAACTAATTTGTCACGTTCCTGTTTGGCGCTTTTGTTTAATTTGCTGGCGCCCAGCAAAAAGCCGCCAATTATACCCAAAACCAGGGTAACTGCTGCAGCTATAATGGTGATTATTATCGGATCCATTTACTATTTTTCAATTTTGTCCGCCTAAGCGAACGGTTAATAAAAAACGCACAAACTTTATAAACCCTTTTCGGAGGTCATAAAATCTGTGCGTGAGATTGGCAAAATAAATTTGCTATTCGCTGATATTGTTAATGTTTTGGGAATGTTGTTGTAACATTTCCTCAACACTGGCAAATAATTGTTTTAGATGACTTAATTCTTTTTCAGCTGTGTTAGCCTGTTTATAAAGCTGTGACACTAGTTGCAGCATCACCATGGTTAACACATCCTTTTTATCTTTAACCGCGTAAGTTCTTTCAAACTCAAGCAGTTTTGTATTTATTAAGTTAACGGCCTCTTTAATGTTTTGCTCGTCGGTAGCATCCACTTTAAGGGGGAAAATGCTTCCGGCTATTTCAACTTTTATGTTTACTTCGCTCATTAAAGTGGGCGTTAAAAATTAAGCACTTAACAACGCAATGCACTTATCAATTTCACGCACCAGATCATTTATTTGTTTCTTCATTTGGGTTTTTTCGTTCTGCCCGCCTGAATTAGATGCTAATATAACATTTTTACGATGATTATTCAAATCAGTAACATCAATACTCTGACTGTCAACCTCTTGCGAAATACTACTAATAACATCGTTCATTTTTAACAATTGGTTAGCCATTTGCTCTTTTTCGTTAAGTAAGGATAACCTTTCGTCGTTTAACACATCAATCTGTTTAAATAAACGGTCAATAAAAGCTTCCTGTTCTTCGGTATTGGATGCGTTTTTTAATTCCGAAATCTCAGATTCGTAAGATGTGATTTTAGAATTTAGTTCAGATACACTGTTATTTAAAGTTCCTATGCTTGATTGAAGGGCGTTTATTTCAGATAATAACGAATGCTTTTCGCGGGTAAGCGCATCAAAATTATGCTGTAGTGCATTTAGTTGTTCCTGAGATTGATCAGAACTTTGCAGTTGCGATTGCATATTGGCTAATTCACTTTTCAAAAGAGAAATTTCCTGTTCAAGACCGGCATTGGTTGCCTGTAGATTAGTGATCTCAAAATTCTTAGCGTTTAAAGTTTCTTTCAGATCTTCAAAACGGCCAGCGCTTTGAGTGTTCATCTCGGTCAATTCTGTTTTTAATAACGCAATCTCAGCTTCCTGCGCTTCAACTTTATCCTGAGCCATATCAATTTCGTTGATAAGGTTCGAATTTTCTGCAAGAAGTTTCTGAAATTCAATATCCTGTGCATTTAACTTCTCCTGCACGCTGCTTTCCAATTCTGAACGAAAACTGTTTAATTCCTGTTCCTTATCGGAGAATGTGGCATGAAGATTATTTAATTCAGCGTGAAGAGCCTGAAGATTCAATTCCGCGCTTTCAAGTTCAAGTGTTTTAACTTCGAGCGCGCTTTCTGTTTCACTTAATGTATTAGTTGTTGATTCAAATAAAGAACCGAGGTTTTGTAATTCAGTACTCAGATTTTCAATCTGTGCGTTAAGTTCATTAACTTGTTCTGAAGATGATAATGAAGATGTTTGTCTGAAACTTTCAAATTCTGAAGTAACAGTATTCAATTTTTCAGTTTCTGCTTTAAGCAGATTTTCAAAATGGTTTACCTGGCTGTATAATGCTTCAATCTGTGAGTTTTGTCCGTCAATATGCACCACCAGTTCGCGTATCTTTTCTTTGAAATGATCGTTCTCAAGTTGCGATTTACTTAACTCATCACTTAGTTTAGAGTTTTGCGAGTTAGAGTGAATTACAGTATTTGATAGTTTTTCTTCGTAAGAAGCAGTTAAAGAAGCAATTTGACTTTCATGCGAAGTGGTTAATGAACTAATAAAACTTTCGTGCGAAAATTTTAATTCATCGATCTTGCTTTCGAAAGAACTATTTAATTCCTGCGAAGATAATGAAGCAGAGTTTTTTAATTCAGCTATCTGGCTTTCATAACCTGAAACAAGCGATTGCTCTTTTAAAGAAAATTCACCGGTAAGAGATTCGATCTGTGTTCGGTATTCCTGTGTTAAAGTATTGCGTTGTTCTTCCAGTTGTAATTTTAAAGAAGATATTTCGTTTTGATAGCCATACTTTAAAGCATCTATTTTCTGATTATAAGATTCTTCAAGATTGCTTAATGCAGATTGGTGAGATTGTGTAAGTGCACTGATCTCGCTTTCACTGCCAGAACTTAATCTTTGGATCTGCGAATTGTAATCATTTTTTAAGAAAGTAATTTCCTGCTCATAAGAGCTTTTTAAATTAACAATCTCTTCGCTGTGCTTCATGCTTATTTCCTGTTCACGGTCGGCCCAGCCAGCACTTAGTTCATTTACGCGGTTCTCATATTCTTCACGAAGTCCCGCTTCTTTATAATGCGAAGTAGAGCGGAGATCATTTATTTGTATAGAATATTCTTCCTTAACGCGTTGTAATTCAGATTGAGCATCTGACTTAATAGATTCGATTTTTTGTTCGTAAACAGAAGCGATGTTGTTCAGTTCAGTTTTTAAAGACTCTATTTCATGAAGGCGCGCATCAATTTCTTCCTGCTTGGCATGTAATTGTTCTTTTATTGTGCCGCGAAGTTCTTTAAATGCCGCAAGCTCAGCTTTGTAATTGGTGTTATCACGTTCCATTACTGTAAGCTTGGTGTTAAGCACGTCAATCGTAACCTGCAGTCGTTTGCAATCTTCATCGCGAAGGATAAGCTGGTTGCGGTAATCGCTTAACGAGCGTTTAAGCTCGGTAAATTCTTTTCGCAATGCGATATCACTGTCTAAAACTTGTTGCAATTCTGTTTTTAAGCTTTCAGTATTCATTATGCATTTTTATGTTTGCATAAAATTACCTACTGATACTAAAGCAAATACACAGGCAAGTGCTTATCCTTAAACATTGGAATGTTAATTAAGTTAACTGTTATTAAGATACGATTGTTAATTACATTGGTTAGGGAGTTGGTAGTTAGAGTTCGGAGTTCCTTCGAATCTCAGGTGAAAAGAAGGAAGCCTAAAATTCCCATATAAATCAAGTATCGGAACGTAAAGGCGTTTTAAGTTTTTTAAGAAAAACCCTGTTCGGGATTTATTTTATTAATACTTATATTTAAGCTTTTCTTAGTATAATGTCTAAGGTAAGATATAAGTTTAACACCAAATCCCTCATTTATGAGAAAGTGCGCGTTACTTTTAAGGAACGCTTCTGGCGCTTTATTTCATATCTTGCTACAGGACTTGTGTTTGCTACTATCACAGTTTTAATTGCACGTCAGATTTTACCTTCACCTTCGGAAAAGAAACAAAACCGCGAACTGGAAGCGTTAAAGCTGCAGTATGACCTTCTGAATAAAAAAATGTCGCAGGCCGAAAAAGTACTAAAAGATCTTGAAGACCGAGATGATAATATTTACCGCACCATTTTTGAAAGTGAACCTATTGCTAAGTCGATACGCTACGGTGGAACCGGGGGCAGCGATAAGTACAGTGTATTTGATGGTTTTGATAACTCAGAACTACTTATTACAACAACGGAAAGGCTCGACAGATTATCCAAACAATTATATATCCAGTCAAAATCTTTTGATGAAGTGGTGCGCATGGCAAAAAACAAAGCGAAACTGATCGCGTCTATTCCAGCCATTATGCCAATAAATCAAAAAGACCTGGCGCATGCTGTTACCAGCGGTTTTGGCTGGAGAACACATCCTATTTATAAAACGCAGGAGTTTCATCCGGGGATGGATTTTGCAGCAGAGCAGGGAACGCCTATTTACGCGACCGGTGATGGGGTAGTGGAGCGGGCCGATAATTTGGCTCAGGGTTATGGAAACCATGTTGTGATCAATCATGGTTTTGGCTATCAAACACTGTATGGCCACATGAGTCGTATTAAGGTAAAGGCAGGGCAGAAAATTTTACGTGGAGAGTTAATAGGTTATGTAGGAAGTACAGGTTTAAGTACTGCGCCGCATGTGCATTACGAGGTGATAAAGAATAACGAGAAGGTTAATCCAATTAATTTTTACTACAATGATCTTTCACCTGAGCAATACGAGATGCTTGTTGAGCTTTCAAAAAAATCTTCCCAATCTTACGATTAATTTATGAGCCGTCACAAAATTGGATTTAACACTGCTACGGCAATTGTTGTTGCCAATATGATAGGCACAGGTGTGTTTACGAGTTTGGGTTTCCAGGTAATGGGAATTGAAAGTGGTTTTGCTATTCTTGCTTTATGGATTGTTGGCGGCGTGCTTGCATTAAGTGGTGCTTTAACTTACGGAGAAATTGGATCGGCATTTCCGGAAAGTGGGGGAGAGTATAATTATTTGTCAAAGTTGTACCATCCTTCAATTGGCTTCATAAGTGGCTGGGTAAGTGTTACCGTGGGCTTTGCGGCACCCATTGCCGCCGCCGCAGTTGCGCTTGGCCAATATGTAAATAAAATATATCCTTCTGTAAATCCTGTTACACTTGGAATTAGTGTAATTGCGGGCATTACAGCTATCCATTCTGTAAATCTTAAAGCTGGAGGATTATTCCAACGGGTATTTACAATTGTAAAAGTGGTATGCATTTTAATGTTTGTTGGCTTTGGTTTGTTTCATGTACCGCAGCATACTGTTGATTTTTCTACAAGTCCGCAAGCGTGGAAAGATATTTTTTCTTCAGGGTTTGCAGTGTCACTTGTGTATGTAACTTATGCTTATAGTGGGTGGAACGCGGCATCATATATTTCTGGCGAAATTGAGGATGCTAAAAAAAATCTTCCAAAAGCTCTTTTCGTTGGAACTGCTTTAGTAATGATCATTTATACCGTATTGAATTTCGTGTTTTTATATTCAGTTCCAATTCCGGAACTGAAAGGAGTACTGGAGGTTGGTTATTTAAGCGCGAATAAAATTTTTGGCGCGCAGGTTGGGCAATTCATGAGCCTGGTTATAGCGCTTCTGCTTATTTCAACAATCAGCGCCATGATACTTGCCGGCCCAAGGGTGATGCAAAGTATGGGACGAGACATTAGGGGGCTAAGATTTTTTGCCACTTCCAATAAAAACAATGTGCCTTATGTTGCAATTATTTTTCAGTCGCTGATTGCGGTTATTCTGGTTCTTACATCTTCGTTTGAGTCATTAATCACTTATGTAGGATTTACTTTAAATCTGTTTACTTTCTTAACTGTTTTGGGTATCTTTATTTTACGCTATAAGCATAAGGGGGTGGAAAGTCCGTATAAAACGTTTCTGTACCCTGTAACCCCTTTGTTATTTTTATGTATAATAGCTTATATATTGTACCACATTATGGTGGACAGGCCAATAGAATCTTTATTCGGATTTGGAACAGTGCTGTTGGGGTTAATAATTTATTTTTTAACGAATAAAAAAAACAATAGCACCAGTGAACAAATTTTTGCAGATACAAAAACAAATTCTATTTCTTAGTTTTTTTATTTGTCACTTTTCTGTCCCTGCGCAACAACCTGCAGTTTTTCTTGACAGCCTGTTAAAAGCAAGCTTGCCTCAGTTTGCAGGCGTGCTGAATAACCCTGCTAAATACAAGCTACAGATTGTTTACACAAAAATTGATCGTGATAAAAACAACAAACCTTCATTTACCGATTATAAATTACACACAACAAAAAAATATTTTTATCCGGCAAGTACTGTAAAGCTTCCGGTAAGTCTTCTTGCCTTAATAAAACTGGAAGAATTGAATATTCAGGGATTGAATAAGAACACGGCCATGGTTGCTGACAGTGCTTTTTATTGTCAGAAGAAATTCAGCGCGGATCCTACTTCAGAAACAGGATATCCTACAATTGAAAATTATATCCGTAAAATGTTTTTAGTTAGTGATAATCTTGCATGCGCAAGAGTTTACGATTTTGTAGGATTTGATTATGCCCACAAAAAGCTAAATGCGTGGGGCTATAAAAATGTAAGGCTTTTAAATAAACTGGATGGGCAATGCCCAGGTGATACCGCGAAGATTTCTCCGCCAATTTATTTTTTAAGCGAAGTAAAAGATACTGTATACAAACAACCACTTACTTTTTTTTCGGAGAATTTAACGCATCCGATACCAGATTCTAAAATAGGTAGAGCCATAAAAGGACATCAGCCAAAAGATTTTTCAAAGCACAATTACATGACAGTATCCGATCTTCACTCGATGATGCGGAAAATTATTTTTAATAATTATTTGAATGAAGATGAACGATTACCAATAAGCGATACAAGCAGAAAGTTTATGATTAAATATCTTGGTTTGTACCCCAAAGAGAGCGTTTATCCTAAATATGATCCAAAAATTTATTACGATTCTTTTAAGAAGTATTTTTTATATGGTAGTGCAGTCGCTACAATAAAACAGGACAGCATTCGTGTAATAAATATTGTTGGCAGGGCTTACGGATTTTTAATTGACTGCGCTTACATTGTGGATTTTAAAAATAATGTGGAGTATCTTCTTACAGGCGCACTTTATGTAAACGGGCGAAACACCTTTGGAACCGGAAGGTATGAATACGATAATATTGGATTACCTTTTTTAAAAGAACTGGGCTGGAGTATTTATACCTATGAAAGAAGTCGGAAAAAGGATTATGAGCCGGATTTGAGGGAGATTGAGGGATTGTTTAAGTAACAAAGCTCCTGCGTTGACGAAACCTTGCGACAGAAACATTCTTCAAAAATAAACCACTGCAATGCTTCCACAAATTGCTTTTACAAGCATTAAGCCATCTACAACAAACAAATAATACAAAAGCGACCTTCGTGTTTGAAGCGAATAAGCAGTTAAGAGCAACAAAACAAATGGCACCACATTAAGAGCAATTTTAATGGGATGAAAACCGCGCGTAATACCATACAGAATAAAAGTTCCAAGGCCAATTAAACACAAGGGTATAATAATAAAGTAGATCGTTTTTTTTAGTCCTTGTTTTACAACAAATGTGTTGAGGTTCTGATTTGAATCAGAAACATAATCTTTGATATCAAACATAATACAAAGAACAGAAACAAACATAAAATTCTTTAGAAAGAGTAGAGCGCCAATTACCGTTAGTTCAAAAGGAATGTTGTTTGCAACTGTGTAATAGATGATAGGATAAACCGTTACTAATCCCGCCCATGCAAAGCCAATCACAAAAGGTTTTAACCAGCCTATCTTTCTTAGAGTGTATTTGGTACCACTCACTCCATAGTAAAAAATTCCGGTTAGTGGAAAAACAGCAATAAGAGCTAATTGTAATAATGACATTTGAAATATTGATTGCCAGTTATCTTTAATAAAAATGACAAGAAGTGAAAAAACAAGCAGTGTTAATATTGCCTGACTAAAAAAAACAAAGCGTTTGTTTCTTGAATACCATGCAGAACGTTGATTCCCTCTGTGAACAGGCACCTCAGTTATATAAGCTCTTGAATAATACACAACAGTAACACAAAAAACTGCAAAAAAATATAAAACATGGTTAAGGGGGAACATTTGTTGCAGGATTGCTTCTATGCTTAATGCAACAGCGCAAAGACCATAAAAGTAATTGCCGTAGAAAAATGATTTTATCAGTGAATTAGGGTTCAATTGCTTCTGCTTACATGTAAAGGTAAGAAGGAAAGCTGTCCTTAGCAATTATCAGAATTTGAACTGAAGGGTAACGTACCCATTCATTGGATCGGCAGGAATAATACCTGGCCCGGGGTAACCTTCTGCACGTCTTGAAAAGTAAATTGAGTTAGTAAGATTGTTTACACCAGTAAAAATCCCAAACTGTTTCCAAGTATAACTTGCAGAAACATCCAGAACATAATACGAAGGAATATTTCCATAAATCCCGGAAGGGGAGGTCGTAGAATTGGTTGCATCCGAAAACTGTTCTGATGTATAAGCATATTGAGCCGTTAAGCTTAATTTATTCCAGGCATAAGTTATTCCGGTTCTTACGATCATTTCAGGAACGTATTCCACCTTTTTATTTTTGTATGCACTTTCCTTACTGTTAATGTAAATGGCATTGATATAAGAAGCATTAACAAATGTAGACAACTTATGCTTTGATTCCTTTTTAAATAATTTGATCCAGTCAATTTCTGCAAACGTTTCAATTCCCATGTTGCGGCTGTCGCTCACGTTGGTGCGGTAGCGTATAATGTTATAGGTCATTGAATCAACAGTTAGAATAGTTCCAATTCTGTTCTTGTATTCAATTATAAAGCCACTCACATCAAAGTAAAGGAGGTTCTTAAGCGTGCCTCTTATCCCGCCATCTGCTGTATATCCTTTTTCATCCTTAAGATTGGGATTAACCTGGAAATTAGGATTAACCACGCGCATATCGTTAAAGTTGATGGAGCGATAATTCTGACTGAAGTTTGCATAAATATCAATGGAACTGTTTATTTTATATTGTGAGCCAACACCTAAAAGAATAAAGTGGCGCGTGTTACTACGATTATCCTGTACGTGCATATCCAATAAAGTATTTCCGGCGCCATCAAAATTTCTTAAACGGTAATAACCTTCGGCGTTTGTGCTGATGTATTCGTAACGCACACCAGGCGTTACATTCCATTTATTTGTTAGCTGAAAAATATTCTCGATAAATAAAGCGTAGTTAGAGGAAGGAAAGGTGTAAGAAGAATTTTCAAGATTGGAAGGATTTAAGAATTCAAAATGAGGTTTGTCTGTTTTGTCCGCATCGCCCTGTTTACGTATTGTACGGCCTTTGTAATATCTGCCGCCAATGAGAAAGTGTGAGTTTTTATTCATCAGGAGATAACGCTTTAGAAAACGGATTTCTGTTCCGTAATTATTATACACATCGCTCAAAAGATTTCTGTTTGCAGTTGTATCGTCTGGCCTGTTAGCTTGACCAATGTGACCAAGTGCGTCACGACCTGCATTTAGACCAAATACTAAAAAGTTCATTCGTTCAGTTTCGGATATTTTATAATCTGAACTAAGCGACAGAAGATTCCAGTTAACTTTAAACCAATTACGTTTTCGTGTAACATAATAAGGGTCGGCATAAAACTGGTAATCCGTTAGTCCTCCCGGTTGTTGGCTTAAGTACGAAAGAAAAGTATATTCTCCTTTAATTGAAAGTTTTTCATTAATGTGGTAGTTGAGAGAGATAAAAGCGTTATGGCTGTTCATTTCAGAATGTGAGCGCCAACCGGTATAATGTTTATACTGGTAAAAAGTATTGTAAGACAATTTTGAAGCAGTACCCGAAAGCTGGTTGAAAGAATTGATAAAGCCATAGGAGCCACCAGTCTGACGAAATTTTCCGCTTAACTTTTTGTTTAAAGGCGCATCCATGAATTTATAATTAATCATTCCTCCGAATTGTGTGCCATATTGCAGGCTTGCTGCACCACGAAGAATTTCAATGCGATCGATGGCTTCGGTTGGAGGTGTGTAATAACTTTCAGGATAACCAAGAGCGTCCGCTGAAATGTCGTACCCGTTCTGCCGCGTATTGAAGTTGGAGATGCGGTTAGGATTAAGTCCCCGCCCGCCGATTCCAATTTGCGAACCTGTTCCATCGTTTTCAAAAATATTGATGCCTGCCACCTTTGCAAAAATCTGGCGACTGTTATTTGCGGCTAGATTAGCATTCAAATCATTAACATAAACTGCTTCTGTTTTTTTTCCGGCGTAAATGGCGGTGCCTTCAATGTTATTAAGACGGCCAATTCCAAAGGAGTTGTCTTTCTTAACGGTAACTTCTACTTCATCAAGTGTTATTTTCTTAGTTTGCTTTTTCTTTATGGAGTCCACACCGACAGAATCCTGCTGGGAAAAAGTGATAGCTACTGTGAATGCAAAGAGATATGTGAAAAAGAACTTCATTAATAGCTTCTTACCCAGGATTTATTTTTAAAGAATGAATTGCTTTCACAGCTAAGATCCACCGTAGGATCAATAAATTCGCGTGAGCCGCATCCGTTGAGTGTAACATAACTTTGCGCCCTTACTTTAGGTTCTTTAAAACCTTTCTTCTCAAATTCCTTTTTCAAAAATTTGGCGTAGTCAATCATCATGTCGGGTTGAGTTGACATCATTTTTTCCTGTAGATAAGTAAGATATTCCTTATTGTCAACTTCAACTTCGCGTCCTGATGCTTTATCTGAAACAAAGAAGAAAGCGGTACCGGCTTTTTCCATGAGCATTACTCTCCATGAGAAGCGGTAGCCCTGTTCGGTCCAGAATAATTTACCAGGATATAAAGCATATCTGAAAGGAAGAATTAACTGGACGATGAAAATAATAGCAAACGAAGTGATCAGTATTTTATTAAGTACCGGAATTCGCCGATTAATGTTATCGTTAACATAACGGAACAGCTTTTTCAACCTTAGCAAAATTTTCATATGTAATTCTTCCCTGAAAAAGATGATTGTAATAGTCATCATAATGTAAGGGAACATGCCGATATTAAAGAACATGGCTGTGGCCATATGAAAAATAATAACAAAGATGTAAGCAATGTTTACTGTGCGTTTATTAAAAAGAAAAAAGCCAATAAGAAGATCATAGATGCACCCGAACCACGCAAATAGGTATGCGATCCATGCGGTTTCCATAAACTGACCAATTAGTGGATAGTGGGAGAATGCCGGTAGCCATATTTTTAAGGGCTGTGCTTCAAACAACCAGTCGTAATTGAGTTTAGCAACTCCTGCGAAAAAATACACAATAAACATCTGGAACTTTAGTAAAAAAACAAAAAAGTTGGGAACTGAATCTGCTTCTGATCTTTTGAATAATTTATTGTCGATTGAGAAGTTCAGATTCGCAGGGATGAAGATCAAAAAGAAGGAAACGAGGCTGATGAAATAATAATGGTTCAGGTAATTTGTTTTATCTATCAGTTCAACGTAAGTAAAAAGCAGAAAAAAGATTATGGTGCTTAACCGATACAATGCTCCAAGCAGGATGCCTAAACTGGAAAGCAGCAATATTCCGAAAACAAGGTACATTCCAACACCAGGCAAAGGTTTTACCCATTCAAACCCATAAAACGGGAAATACATTTTTGGCATAATGTACATGCTGTAAACCCATCCTTTGGCAATAAAACGCGAAATGGATAACAGCATTAAAGCCCCGAATGCTATTCTGAAAATAACAAGCGGGGCAATGCTAACAGGTTGTTTTAAATATCCAAGCAAACGATTAGTCACCGTCACCGTCCTGATAAGTTATAATTACACCTAAGCCTGAAGGCATATCGGTTTTTAATAATACAAGCAGTTTTACAAGCTCCATATAGGCTGCGTCAACCCGCGAGGCGTTAGAAACAACCTGTGTTGAGAGTGGATCAGGAATAACGCTTAATTTTGATTTGGCAACTTCGAACTGATTAATTATAGCCATATTCAACGGGCCGCCGTTGTACTGAAGATTTAAATGGTCAACGTAATCATCAAAACCTTTTCCATTGTTACCGGAATTATCCCTGCCCAGATATACATTTTCAATCAAACGTAAAGTTTCCATAGCATACAGTATTGACTGGTTGCCGTAATACGCTTCACATTTATCCGGTACCGGAATGCCAAGAGTTTTCTTCCCTAAAGGAATTCCGATTTTTGTATTTTTAAGGTAATCGAGATTATAGTTAAGCTGATTTACCAGAAACCCAATCGAACTGCCAACATCAGTGTTTAAGGAATTAATGAAGGTATTACGGTAAGAGTTATTCCAGGCAGTGATTACAGTATTAATTTTAGAAAGCATGTTGTTAAGAACATCACTCACATATTGTTTTTGGTTTGCTGAAGAAACAAAGCTTTGAAGAACGGAAGCTTCAGTTTTGTTTTTCCCATAGAATAAATAGTCAAGTGCAGGGAAACCTTTAGCGTCTAAATTACCCGCTGTTTCAAGGTCATAAGTTCCTGAGGCGATATTTAATTTTATCTGGGCTGAATCTGTTGGAAAAACATTAAAGTTCATTCTGATGATAACACTTTCCGCTGGCCCGAATTCAAAGAGATCGATCCTCTGATATTTAAGGTAAGCATTGTGAAGTTTTTGTTTCACGAACTGAAGATCGTTAAGAGTTTCACTTGTTTTAAAAGTATTATAGGAACTAATTAAACTGTCCAGCGAGATTTTAAACGCGTTGTAATTTGGTAGAATTACGTTATCAGCCATATTAACCAGCATTGCTTGCTTATCAAAAGGCTCAGTAGCAGGTTCGTTATTTTTTTTCTTCTTACAACTTAATAAGATGACAAGAAGGGATAATGCCAGAAGTTTAATTTTCATTTTCTACAGAGAATTTTTTACGTTATCAAGGCCATAAATTGTACTTAATTTATCTTTGATTTGATCGAGATTGTTACTGGTTATATTATAGAAGTTTGTACCTAACAGATTCTCTAAATCTGTAATTTCTGTCATGCTGATCTTTTTAGTTGGGTTACATTTAAGGTTCATCAGAAACCCTTTAATCTCGGAGAGATTGTGATTCCTAATGCCGTCGTCGGTAAGTTTTAATTTAGTAGCGTTTGCATAACTAATAATAGTTGAAGCTAGTACTTTTTCCCATGTATCCCGGATAATTACCACCTGCGCGTCTCTTGTACTGTAATCCTTATTGGAAATTGCCGCGCGCCCTTTCAGAAAAGCGTTCATGATAGCGGCGTTTGTTGATAATACCGCGTTTCTGTCATTACAATATTTACCCCAGAAGCGTATGCCGGTTGTTGATGCCGGAAAATTAACAGGTACTCCAAAGTATCCGAAACCTTCGTCCCAATGGTGTTCCATGTTGGTTCCCTCACCTGCAATAACTGTAGTATTATCCACCGAATTTCCGGTTTGTGAGGCATCCAAATAAAAAGCAGTTGTTTGATAATACATCAGCGAGCCCATTAATCCTTTTTCAATCACTTGTGTCCATTCAATTCCGTTAGCATCGCATAAATATTTTTTACTGGCGTCGGTTGAACTTACTACAACACCTGCGGTTCCGTTACTGCCGTTAACTGTGGATTGTGAGGCAGAAGCAAGGTAATCCATGTAGGTTTCAAATAACGTTTGATCCGATAAAAAAACTTTCGATTTTATGTCTTTACCCGAAACGTTTAATGCTGTATTTGTGAAAGCACTGTTCAGGTTCGCATACATATCTTTCATTTTTTGCGCATTTAAAACAGTACCCAGGGTATTACCAGTGTTCATATATGTTTTAATTTCAGCAACCATGTCGAGACGGGTGGTTTGACCACTATAATTAACATTAGTGAAATTATATTCTGTTGGAACAGTATACGAAGGGGTTGTAGGTTCGGGAGTAGGCTCCGGTTGTTTTGTGTCTTTTTTACAGCTGCTTGAAAATGCTATAATTGCAAGGACTAGAACAGGGAGGTATGATTTTATTTTCATTATATATGGAAATGAATATTATGTTACAAAAGTCTTATTTAGACCAATTCTACACAATACCCAAAATAAGGTATAAGCCCTTAAATAAGCTATGATTTATATCAAATAAACTTACACTTCCGGCTGGCGAAAGCGCACATGCGAAGAAGAATAAGTCCGTGTTTAAAGCGGGAGATATTGGTGGTGCCGTACGTCCGCTCGCGGTAACGGATTGGTACTTCCACAATTTTTAAGTTGAGCTTATGAGCGCCGAATAAAAGGTCGAAGTCTCCGAAAGGATCAAATTCTCCAAAATATTTTCGGTTTTTAGTGAGCTTTATGTAATCTTTTCTGAACATAACTTTGGTTCCGCATAAAGTATCTTTAAAGCGTTGTTCTAAAAGCCATGTAAATGCCCAGCTGAAAAAATGGTTTCCCAGGTAATTTAAAAAGCGCATTGCCTCTTTATCCATAGGATAAACAAGACGTGTACCATTAATAAAGTCGCCTTTACTGCTGGCAATGGCATTATAAAATTTCGGAAGATCTTCAGGCGGTACTGTTAAATCGGCATCAAGGATCATTAAAATATCGCCGGTTGCAATTTTATAACCTTCACGCACGGCATCAGCTTTACCTTTTCCTTTTTGCTGGCCTATTTTAATATCGTGAGTGGCAGCATATTTTTTCTGAATCTCCTGTATCTTTTGCCAGGTATCATCTGTACTGTTTCCTTCAATAAAAATGATCTCGATGTGTTTGCCGAATTTTGGCAATCTTAATATTGCATTTTCAATGTTGCCGCTTTCGTTACGGGCAGGAATAACAACTGTTGTAGAGTATTTAGTTTCGTATTTTGATTCTTCGTTCTCAGGCAGGGGCTTTGCAAAACTATAAAGGTTTATACTAAAGAACCTGAAGAAAGGAAATTTAGCAAGATATTTATTAAGAATAAAAGAGAGAACGGGAAAATAAAATGGAAATATCAGTCGTTTACTATTTCTGTAAACATCAAATCCTGAAATATAAAGAAGATTATTAATGTCGCGGGTACTTAACCAGTTTTGCCACGGCGTTCTTGTTTTCAAACGGATTAATTCAGCAAACTTAATGGCGGGTTCCCAAAACGAATTATAATATTGTACAATTACTTTTGTATTTGAATGGCAGTATTTTTTCACCTGCTCAAATACAGCCTGAATATCATCCACAAAACCAATGAGGTTACTGATAATGATTAGGTCGTAGGTTTGATTGAGCTGAATGTTGTTGGCATCCATAACAAGGAATTCTATTCCTGAGTTACCGTGTTTTTCCTTAGCCCATTTAATATATTCTTCACTGAAATCTATTCCGGTTTTCTTTGATCCGGAAAGGCTCACTAAAAGATCCCCACTTCCGCAACCAACTTCAAGAACAGAACTGTCTTCGTGGGAGAAGTAAGAAATATAATTCGAAATTTCAGTCCAATAGTAATTACTGAAAATTCGTTTTTTACGTTTTTGTGCTAATGAATTAAAGTAATTAAGGGTAGAGGCCAAAGTATTAGGTTTAAGGTTTTAAATTTACTTAAAAAATTATACTTCAAAAGCATTAAAATTTAATGACATTAAATCTTCTCAATTTCTACAGTACAAAATAACCCAAGTTGCCTGGAGAGCGGTGTTAATAGCCATTCCATTCCTTTTACCACAGGATACATAAAAAACGGAAGCATCGCGTTTCGCGAAACGCCGCCACTTATAACGTATAGAAAGGGACTGTGATATTTTACTGAATTAATTCGGAGTTTTGGAAACTGCTGTTTAAACAACTCTGTATCACGCTCAAAATAAATATAGGGTAAAGCTTGATTGCTATTGGATAACGGATTTCCCGGATTAATTTCTCTTCCTCCTTTTTCATCGAACGGTTCGTGATGGAAACGTTTGTAAATGAAACGGCCCAAAGCACTATTAGCAGGCTCAATCATTATTATTTTCCCTCCTTTAACCAGAGTTCTTTCGGCTTCCTTCAAAAAAAGATATGGTTTAGGAATGTGATGAAAAACGTTAAGCATAACAATGCTTGCCAGTTCATTGTCTTTAAATGGAATTTGTTCTGCACTGAAAACTTTGTCAACATTCGGAAGATCAAGAATGTCGCTTGTAATCACATCGGGCCATACTTCTTTTAAAAAACCACCTCCAGATCCTATTTCAAGGTGTTTACCGTTTATACCTTTTGTTTTTTCAATAAATACGTTATACCAGTCGGTATACAGTTTTTTTAAAAAAGGCTTTTTCAGGATAATATCACGGTGAGCCAGCGTTGCCCGTGGATCATCCAGATCAAACGGTATGGTATATTTTTTAAACATCTGTGCGTGTGACTAAAATGTTAAAGTAATGTTCTACCCCTAATGGCTCAAGTTCTGTTACTGTTTTTAAAGATAGTTTTTCCAGTTTATCTTTTTTAAAAATATAGCAGCTAAAACCTTTTTCAGTAAGCAGATTATAATATTCAATAACCGAACTTCCGGCAGTTCTTAAGCCGTATGGCCAGAATTCAGAAATTATTTTTATCTCTTTGTTTTGCTCAAGTGTTTTATGCATTCCTTTCAAAGCCTGCATCTCAAAACCCTGAATATCCATTTTAATAAAATCTGCTTTTTTATTATCTCCTAAATAATCATCTATACTAACCGCATCAATTTCAATTTCCTCTTCGTATTCTTCAGGTTTATAAGTTCTGTGGTCAACATTTAATTCCTTAGAAGTATAAATTTTAAGTTTTTCTGTTTTAGGGCCAACCGCTTTGTTATTCAGCTTTACATTTTGAAGTTGCGAGCAGTTTTTTTTAAGATGCAAAAAATTGGTATTATCAGGTTCAAAACAATGCACTTCCCCTTTTTCACCCACCAGTTGCGAGAGAATGTTTGCGTAAAATCCAATGTTTGCTCCAATATCCAGAACTATATAATTTTCATGAATATATTTTTTCAGCAAATTAATTTCAAACGCGTCCTGCTTGCGTTTAAAAGCATTATACATGGGTTTGTACAATGCAAAGGCATTTCTGTAAAGAAAGTTGCCAAGTTTTATGCTTAATGAAGAAGACATTTTTAATATTTAAGTTCGTAAACGTAAGCTTCCTCAAAATCACCCTGTTTGTGTATTAAAGCTAATTTTTCAGGATATTTATTAGCGATAGGGCCTATAATGTTGTGCATTGTATTAATGAAACCAGCACCGGGATTGGTAGGATCCAGACGGAGCGAGCCAAGCATAACATGGGTAACTTTATTTTTTTTAAAGAATGCCAGCGCACTATCCGGATTTGACTGATTGGTAAGGCTATCTTTTGTAATTACACTGTAAACAGGAAAAAACTTTTTTCCTTTTCCATACACAAAACTCATTGGGGCCTTTCTGCTTGCAACCAGTGATTCTTTTGGAAGACTATCCGCGCACCATTCACTGCATTTCAAAAAATTCTGCCAGTCGGGGGTGTAACCATAATATTTATCTCCCTTCAGGTTTTTTTGAACGATTGGAATATTAGCGAAACCTCTTTTAAATGAAGATATTAATACGGAAGAAACTACGAGTAACGCAAGAACCGTATAAACAGTCTGGCCAATGCCCGGTTGTTTGGTAAAATGGTATAATGTATAAAACATAAGGATAAGTATAACTGGCATACAAACCAGTATAATTCTCGGCTGATCCCAGCGTGCCTGAAGGATAACAAATGAAAGAACTGCCTGAGCACCTGTAAATAATGCGAGCAGCACCATGATTTTGTTTTGCTGCTTAAACAGAAACCAAAACCCCACTAATGCAATTGCTATTGTTATAAATGCAACAAGACCATAAACTTCAACGCTGTATTCATCGCGCCAGCCTAATAACTGGTAAAAACGTTTGCTTAGATACAAATTACAGTTATCAAAAAAACGCTGAACGAATCCCGAAATATCTTCGTTTCCTAATGATGCATTGTAAGGATCTTTCTGTAATAAAATTTTGCCTTGTCCTTTAAATTGGTTTTGCGCTTGCCAGATTATTTTAACCAGCAGTTCATAAGGCACCTTAAATACCAGATACGCGCCAAGAGAAAACAAAACAGCTTTTTTGTTTTTATAAATGAGAAAAAAAAGCAGCACAGCAGGTATAACAACAATGGCGGAACTTTTGGCAGTGCCTATTAAAAACATACTTAGCCCAAACATTAGCCAGAGTTTTAACTGAGGTTTTAGCTGTACCCCATTTTTAAATACTTCATCAATAATTTTAACCGCATAAAAAAAGAACAATCCCTGTAAAAAGAAATAAAAAGCTTCTGTAAATGTCATGCTGGCAAAATAAATGATGAGGTGATTTGAAGCATGAAAGAGAGTTACAGGAACGAAAATAATTGCCGGTATCCTGTTTCTTAAAGCCTTATAAAAAAGTATAAGTCCAAGAATATTAAAGAATACTGAAAATAATTTAAAAATAATAAGTTTGAACCCCATTATTTTGATTAGTAACCCAAGAAACATTGGGTACAAGGGGGCGTTTTGAGTATAAAAATAATTGGGAAATTCATTTACGTAACGCCAGCCGCCTTCAAGGTAAAGGGCATCGTCATGTGCCTCACTGATTCTGGCATTGAAAGAAATGAAAGATAAAAATAAGCTGAGAATTACGAGAAAATAAAAATACTTCTGGTCATTGGCAACAAACCAGTTCTCGAATTTTTCATAAAAAGTTTTCGGTTGTTTAATCGCTACCCTGGCTACTTTTTTATCTTTACTCATAGGGGCCAAAAATAGCAATTATTTGCTGCTATCTCAACAGGGTCACATGCCCTGTATACAGTTTTGGTTTTGAGCCATCGTTAAGGATTACACTTATTTTATAGATGTAAACGCCCTGTTGTAAAATATCGCCGCCTTTTTTGTGACGACCGTCCCAGCCAACGGTCATATCAGAAGTGGTGAAAATCATTTCGCCCCAGCGGTCAAATATATCCATCCTGAACTTTTTAACTCCAACAGCTTTAGGAATAAACACCTCGTTTAGCCCGTCGCCATTTGGTGTAAAGGTATTAGGAACAAAAAACGTTACATCCTCAGAAACCGTTAGTTTTTTATAAGTACTGTCAACACATCCTTTGTCGCTGGTAACTCTTAGAAACACGAAATAATTACCAATTTGAGGAAAGTCGAATGTTGGACTTTGTTTGGTTGAGGTGTGCTGGAAATTGCTGTAAAAATCCCAGTACCAGGCTGCTATCGTAGCATTTTTTGATTCATCATAGAACGTAACAAAGTGATCATTTTCTGTTGGGCTGTCAGGCGTAAAACTAAAGTCTGCCTTAGGAATTGGATATCCCTGCACAGTATTACTAATGGTAGCTTTACAACCTTTGTTATTTGTTAACTGAATGTGTACCGAATGTGTTCCTGCAGTTTCAACATAATAATGTGCACTTGTAGAATCACTGAAACTCGCCCCGTTGCTAAAATTCCATTGCATGTTAGTGATGTTTGGCGCCTGACCTGTAATCTGAAAGATTGTTCCGAAAGGAACGCATGCGCCGTCTTTATCAGGGGTAACCGTAGCAAAAGGTAAACCATTAACCACAGGATAAATAACAACCTGGTTGGTGCAACCGTTTCCGTCAGCCCCAACTAGCGTGTAAGTTGATAAAAGCCCCGGCGATAACGAGGAAACAGAATAAGAGTTGGCCTGACTTAATTCACCCGAAAGCCCAAGCCACTTGTAATTTAAACCTCCGTTTGCTAGGAATGAGAAAACTCCGCCGTGACAAACTTCGGTATTTCCCGTGAAGCCAATATTTGGTCTCTGAAATACAACACATTGGGTTGTAGCAGTAGCAAAACATCCGCCTGCTGCGGTTACCGTTACAGAATATATACCTGCATTATTAAATTGAGCGTTTGGTACAGTAGGATTCTGAAGTGTAGATGAAAAGCCCTGAGGACCGGTCCACTGGTAAGATGTTCCACCCGAGGCAGTAAGAGTTAAGGCTTCATTAATACATTTGCTGGAGCCAAGCACAACAGGAATTGGATTTGGATAAACTATTTGTGCTAAGGTAGTAGAGTTTACGCAACCATTGGCATCAATACCAGTTATGTTATACGTTCCTGTCATAGTAACCTGACTGGAGTTAAAAGGAATTACTGATTGAAAAGAAGTAAAGCCAATAGGGCCAGTCCAGGCGTATGCTGTACCTCCGGTTGCACTTAATGTAAAACTATTGGTTTCACAAACGTTTCCTGAAGTTGATGCTACAATGTTTGGAAGGGCATTTATTACCACAGAGGTAGAAGCAGAAGCCGTACAACCGTTGGTAGCACCCATAACGCTGTAAGTTCCGCTATAAGCCAGGATGTTATTGTTTAAGCCTGGATTTTGCAGGTTGGATGAAAAACCATTAGGCCCGGTCCAGGTATACGAACTGGCTCCGCTGGTTGCAAGATTAAACGCCTGCCCTACACAATAACTGCCCGAATTGGAAGCTGTGACTGTAGGATTAGGCTTTACCTGAAGCGAGGTGCTGGCTGTGGCCGTGCAACCATTTGTTGCCCCAATTACATTATAAACACCACTATTATTGGTTTGAGCATTGCTGAAAGAAGGCCCTGAGAGATTAGAGGCGAAACTGTTTGGACCAGACCATGTATAGGAGCTGGCGCCTGATACACTTAAGCTTGCCTGGCTGTTAGCGCAAATGGGACCATTATTATTCACAACAAGAGTGGGATTAGGAACTACAGTAATTGTTTTTGTAACAGAACAAGTGTTTGTTGCCGGATTTGTTCCTGTGGTTGTAGCAAGTGCAGTATAAACACCTGTAGAAGTAATATTAGGCACGGTTGTGTTTCCGGTTGGAGAGGTGTATCCACCCGGACCTGACCATGTAACGCTTGTAATCTGGGTACCGGTTGTTACGCCCATAGTGGCAGTTCCTCCCGAACAAAGCGAATTGGTTGCCGTAACAGTCATGCTGCAAAGCACGCCACAATTGGTTTGCGCTGCTCCGGGAGCATTAGCGTTGCTTTGATTGAAAGTGATCTGTTGGTTTGAGTTTGAGAAGTTGGTTATGAGCAACAGGTAAAATTGACCGGGAATTGCGTTGGCAATTGTAAGCGTTTCGGTTGGCGAACCTGAATAACTGCAGCCTACTGTATTGGCAGCTGTAAGGTTACCGCAATTACCACTTAACTGATTAAAAGGTCCGTAACATATATAATCTATATCCTGGTTGGCTGACATTGTTATTATCAAAGGTCCGCCGGTGCCAATCTGAAAATAAAACCAGGCAGGGTTTGGTTGCGACCCTAAACACCCGTAGTTAGGGCCAGATTGGGCACTACCTGCATTTACCCCCGCAGGAAATTGCATGGTTTGTCCCGTACAAAATGGAGTAGGGTTTGCACAAACGTTATTTTGCGAGTTCGCGGGGGAAACAAAACAAACGAGTACAAAAAATAAGATGATTCGGTTAAACATATATACAAATTTAGGCAATAAAAAGAGGTTGAAATAAATACAGGCTAAATAATACCAACCCCTAATTGGTTAATAACACTATTTTACTCATTACGGTAAAATTATTTACAAAATGCAGGTATTTAACCGCGTAATTTGTCCAGCAGTAAATTCAAATTTTCAGTTTCTGAATGAGAAAGGCTTTTGAAAATTTCTTTTGTGGCTTCATCAATAAAATCAAGGGAATCAAGCAATGCAAGACCTTTTTTAGTAATGAGAATGTTAATACTCCTGCGATCATTAGGGCACGATTTGCGTTCAACATACCCTTTTAAAACAAGTTTGTCAATAATCCGGGACGCATCACTCATCCGGTCAAGCATTCGCTCCTTAATTAATTTAAGATTGCAGTAATTGGGATGTTGACCCCTGAGAATACGGAGCACATTGTATTGCTGAAGGGTAATGTCTTTTCCTTTAAAAAAGGATGCATAATGGTTGTTTAACCAATGTGAGGTATAAATAAGATTGATCGCCAGTTTTTGCTGTTGCGACTTAAAGGATTTCTGCTGTATTTCATCTTCAAGTTTCAATCTTTATTTTAAAAAAAATTAAAAAGGGCTTCCGTGTTTTAACGGAAGCCCTAAAATAGCTTATTTTATTTTATTCAATTCAATATTGATGTCAATTTTAACTTCTTCTCCAACTACAAATCCACCTCCTTCAAGGGCAGCATTCCAGTTTAAACCAAAATCTTTACGGTTAACAATTCCGGTTACTTTAAAACCATATTTGGTGTTTCCCCATGGATCGTTCATTACCTTAGAAGCGCCAATAGCTGTTAGAGTCACTTTTTTGGTTACGCCATGCATTGTAAGTTCACCTTCCAGGTCGTAAGCTGTTTTTCCCTTTTTTGGATTAAGCTTCATGTTTATGCTTTTAAAAGAGATCTTCGGATTTTTTTCAGCGTCAAAAAAATCTGCACTTTTAAGGTGTGCGTCGCGTTTTTCGTCTTCCGTGTTAATCGAGGCTACATCAGCGGTAAAATCAATAGATGCATTGGTAAAATCCATTTCAGTTTTTGAGGAAACCTTACCTTCATAAACTTTAAATTTTCCTTCTGTTTCTGTTACCATCATATGCGTAACTGAGAAACCTAATTTTGAGTGACTGGCATCAACTTTCCAGTTTACCTGTGAATTTGCAGTAAAGCTTACGATAGCAACCGCGGCAGTTAAAATTAATTTTTTCATAATAATGATTGTTTTAAAATTATACCACAAATGTATGTTATAACATTTAATGTTACAACATACATTTGTTAAACTATAAAAAATTCCTTTTCGCCTGCTTTCAATTTTCCGAGTTCTATCGTGTCTATTCTTATTCTTTTTAATCCTATTACGTTATATCCCAATGTTTTACACATTTTTCGGATCTGCCGGTTTTTACCTTCTTTTAGCTTTACTTTTATTGAGTTACCTTCAAGTAAACTGCATTCGCAAGGCTTGGTTACATGATAACCAATATTTACTCCTTTGGTAAACAAAGTCACAAAATCCTCTTTAGGCTCTCTATCCAATTCAACAATATATTCTTTCTCTTTCTCAAAAACCGGATTGGTAATATTTTCGACCCATTTTCCATTGTTGCTTAATAATAACAAACCTTCAGAAGCTTTGTCAAGCCTACCTGCAATTGATAAATTCTTAATATCCTTAAAAAATTCTGAGAGGTTGTTCTCTACATTTACACTCAGCGTACTTTCATAGCCCGCGGGCTTATTAAATTTGATATATAGGAAATCCTTCTTAGCTCTCACTATTCTTCCATCTACTTTAATTTCAGCATGATCGTTCAGAAACACATTTTCTTTGATAACTTCATTATCTATTTCTACAGCGCCCTTATCTATCAATTGCTGGGCAGCTTCGTTAGTGTGTTTTAGTGTGTGTACCAGGTAGTATTTTATTCGTCGGTAAAAGCTCATAATTACAGGAGTGGTTTTTTGGTAGAAGACAAATATCCTACTTTTACAGTTAATGCAGGAAATTATTTCCATATCACATATTCGCAAAACCTATAAAATTGGCGAAGAAACCATTCACGCGCTTAAAGAAGTATCACTTAAAATTTTTAAAAATGAATACGTGGCGCTTATGGGGCCTTCCGGCAGCGGTAAATCAACCCTTATGAACATGCTGGGCTGTCTTGATAGTCCCAGTTCAGGAGAGTATATCCTAAATAATATTTCTGTGGCAAAAATGAGCGATAACCAACTTGCAGAAGTAAGAAATAAGGAAATAGGTTTCGTTTTTCAAACATTTAATCTTTTACCAAGAGCCACAACTCTTGAAAATGTTGCTTTGCCATTGGTATACGCGGGTTACAGCAAAGCCGAAAGGGAACAACGGGCAAAGGAAGTGCTGGAGCAGGTTGGATTAGGTAATCGTATGAATCATAAGCCAAATGAACTCAGTGGTGGACAAAGACAGCGTGTTGCTATAGCAAGGGCGCTTGTGAACAAACCCGCTATTATTCTGGCAGACGAGCCAACCGGAAATCTGGACAGTAAAACTTCCATTGAAATAATGGGACTGTTTGAAGAGATTCATAAAAAGGGAAACACAATCATTCTTGTTACACACGAAGAGGATATTGCTTTACATGCGCATAGAATTGTTAGGTTAAAGGACGGTCTCGTTGAATCTGACAATCCAAATACAAACATAACAACTTACAGGAACAGAATTTCAGAAATGAAATAATTTACGGGAATCTTCGTTAAAGTACAGGAATCCAACTCATGTCTTAAAATTTTTTACCTTTAAAGCCTTATGCGTATTACGCTGCTATTCATATTTTGTGCATTACTTTCAAAGGCGCAACTCGATTCTGCTGTAACTGTTCCTTTATTGGGAATTCATTTTGGCGGGCAGTTGCCCGGAGGTGATTTGAGTGAGCGTTTTGGCCCTAATTTAAATGCCGGAGGCTCCTTTATGCTTAAAACGCGCAAAAACTGGTTGTTTGGAATTGAATCTAATTACATGTTTGGAAGAAATGTAAAAGAAGATGTTTTAAAGCAAATGAAAACTTCAAACGGAAGTATTATTGACAACGAAGGTTTTCCTGCAGATATTCGTGTAACAGAAAGGGGAGTAGGAGTGCATGTTGTGTTTGGAAGGGTATTTAAATTTCTTTCTTCAAATCCTAATTCAGGATTAATGGCTACAGTAGGAGGAGGGTATCTTCAGCATAAAATTAATTTATACGATGCCCAGCAAAAAATAGCTGCCATTAGCGGCGATCTTAAATACGGATATGACCGGTTAAGTAATGGGTTCTCCGCTTCTCAGTTTATTGGTTATTTATTTTTAAGCAATAACCGAATGCTTAACTTTTATTTTGGACTGGAAAGTTATCAGGCCTTTACAACCAGTGTAAGAAAACTAAATTATGATACCGGTTTGCCCGATACAAAAAAACGACTGGATCTTGTTTATGGTATCCGCTTAGGATGGATTTTACCTTTATACAAAAAACGCCCTAACGATTTTTATTACTACTAAGTTTCTCATGGTTATTTACAATCTGGTAGTGTTATTGTATGGCTTTGTAATAAAGTTAGCCTCAGTAAAAAAAATAAAAGCGCGCCAATGGGTTGAAGGAAGAAAAGACTGGCGTAATTTTTATTCCGCTAAACTGGAGCAGCTACAATCTGGCAATGTCATCTGGTTTCATTGCGCCTCATATGGCGAGTTTGAGCAGGGGCGTCCTCTTATAGAAGCAGTAAAAAACAAATATCCTGATTATAAAATCGTTCTGACCTTTTTTTCGCCAAGTGGCTACGAAGCATTTAAAAACTGGACCGGGGCAGATATTATAGGTTATTTACCTTTGGACACGGCACGAAACGCAGAGGACTTTATCAAAATAGTTAAACCTAAAGTCGCAATTTTTATTAAGTATGAGTTCTGGGTTAATTTTCTTAATGAACTTAGAAACCAAAACGTAAGAACATATCTTGTTTCCGCTGTTTTTAAAAAGCATCATCCATTTTTTAAATGGTATGGTGGTATTTTTAGAAAGTCGTTACAAACTTTTAATAAACTGTTCATCCAGGATAAAGCTTCAGGAAATCTGCTGGAAACTATTGGAATTAAGAATTATGAAGTAAGTGGAGATACCAGGTTTGACAGGGTTTTACAGATAAAACAAAACTTTACCGAAATAAATGAAATCAAAAATTTCAGGGGTAATTCTTCGCTTATTGTTGCCGGCAGTACCTGGCCGAAAGATGAAGAGTTGATTTTAAAAACCTTTACAAAACTAATTAATCAAAATGTAAAACTCGTCATAGCTCCTCACGAGGTAGATGAAATGCACATCAGGCAATTAGAAGAGCGCTTGAAGGAAAATGGTTTTGCGTATTCATTATACACTGGTCAAATTAATCCGGCTTCGCGGGTGCTGGTATTAAATACAATCGGGCTTCTGTCCAGAACCTATTATTATGCAGATGGCGCGTATGTTGGAGGTGGATTTAGCGATGGGTTGCATAATACGCTTGAACCTGCTGTATATGGTATTCCGGTTACTTTTACCGGTTCCGATTATGTAAAGTATAATGAAGCAGTTGAAATGCTCGAACTTAACATTGCAACACTGGTTCATAACGAAGACGAACTTGCAACTGCCTTTTCGCAATTTATTTCAGATAAAACATTCAGGAACGAGGTTAAAGAAAAGCTCTCACAATATTTTGAGACACATTCTAAAACCACAGAAAAAATTCTGGCTTTTATTTAAGCTTGAGATTACTTTACTATTTCTGAGTCTTAAGAATACTCTGCCATAGAAGATCGGCACTACGGTCCCAGGAAAATTTTTCTTTCTGTGTAATTCCTTTTTGCACAAGATCTTTACGCAGGTTTTCATCCCTGAAAATCTTTATCATTGCCGTGGTAATTTCCTCAACGTTAAAAGGATTGATAAACAGGGCCGCATCACCGGCTACTTCAGGCAAACTGGTTACATTACTTGTAATAACAGGAACTTCAGCCTGCATCGCCTCCACCAGCGGAATACCAAAGCCTTCATAATATGGTACAAATGTTAAAGCCATGGCAGCGCCCAATACATCTGCCAGATCTTCGTTAGATAATCTGCCTGTAAAAATAATTTCGTCCCGCAACGCGCATTCATCAATAGTTTTATAAACGTCTGAAAGTCCCCAAAAATGAGGGCCCGCGAGCAACAGCTTCATGTCTGAACCTGTTTGTTTTTTAAAAGATCCAAAGGCTTTAATTAGATTATTAATGTTTTTACGGGGATGAAGAGCGCCAATATTTACAAAATAGTTTTTGGATCCCGAGAATTTTCGGCGTGTACTGATTTTTTTGTCTTCCGTTAATGGCTTAAAAAACTGGTTGATGCCGTTATAAACAACATCAATTTTGGAAGGGTCTATCTTATAATTTTTTACAATATCATTTTTGCTGTATTCTGAAACAGTTGCAATGCGTGTGGCTTCTTTCGCAAATCGTTGGAAGTAAAAGTTATAATACTTTCCGGTGAGCCATTTAACATCTTTGGGATGATGAATAAAATTAAGGTCGTGGATAACCGGGAGCTGTTTGCATTTAGCGCCCAATGATAAAAATCCGTCAGGAGAAAGAAACAGGTCCGGCTTCATTTTGTTAAGTACTCCCTTTACCGAATGTTGAAACCAGATATAGTACAGAAAGGGGTGTCTTGCCTGCGGTGAAAGAATAACTGGTGTTATATTGTCTGAAAAAATAAATTCTTCGTCATAGGGCCTGTCGAACAAAAAAACAAAATGATGATTTGGATTTTTTGTAGTAATTCTTTTAAGAGTCTGGTACGAGAACCATCCAATTCCTTCAAGCCTGTTTTTTAGCAGAAGCCTAGTATTTACAACTATTTGCACGACGCAAATCTATTAATTTACATTAGTTTAAACCATAAAAAAAGGTATATTTGCGCGTTTTTGAGTGCAGAAAAAAAAGTTCATATTCGACCTGGCTATTTTATTGGTTCTTAATTTGTTAATCAAGCCTTTCTGGACCCTGATCGTGGAGCCGAAAGTGCAGGGGCATATTGGAGACATCAGCTACGGTAAGTATTTTGTCATATTCAATTTTTCATTGCTGCTTAATATCCTTCTTGACTTTGGTCTGAGTAATTTTAACAACAAAAATATAGCTCAAAACAGCCATTTACTAAGTAAACATTTTAGTAAAATGCTCGGTTTAAAATTTGCGCTCGGCTTTTTTTACATTTTTATTTCATTTATTATTGGGTTTTTCTTCCTGGGCTATAATTACAAACTCCTGCTAATCCTTTGCATTAACAGTTTTTTATTGAGTTTTATTCTTTTTCTTCGCTCTAACCTGCAGGCACTGCATTTATTTCGAATCGATAGTTTAATATCAGTATTGGATAGGGTTATCATGATCTCAATTGTAGGATTGATGCTTCTGAATATATTTGGAATGGAGATTGATGTGATGGCTTTTGTTTACGCGCAAACCATTGGTTACGCATTAACCGCGGTAATTTCCTTCGTAACAGTACTTAACAAAACACACACTTTCAAACTTAACTGGGACTGGGCTTTTAACATGTTTATTCTTAAGAAAAGCGCTCCTTACGCTATTCTGGTTTTACTAATGACGTTTTATAACAGACTTGACAGTGTGATGATAGAACAACTTTTACCGGGTACTCTTGGAGAAGAACAAAGTGGTATTTATGCAAAAAGCTTCAGGTTGCTTGATGCCGCTAACCAGATAGCCTACTTATTTTCGGTTCTTTTGTTTCCAGTGTTTAGCAGGATGCTTAAACAGAGGGAAAATATTGAAAACGTGGTGAAGCTTGCCTTTACATTATTAATAACTCCCGCATTGATTGTATCTATCAGTACAATTTTTTACGCTGAACATTTTTTTGAGAAAATTTACACGGGCGATACCCAAGGGTATATCATACTTTCCCTGTTAATGACCTGTTTTACTGCCGTATCGTTAACGTATATTTTCGGAACATTGTTAACCGCAAATGGTAATTTGAAACATCTTAATTATATGGCCCTTGGAGGAATTACAATTAACATTGTTTTAAATTTTTTACTTATTCCAAAATACTTCGCTATGGGCAGCGCCATTTCAAGTTTGGTAACCCAGTTTCTTACCAGCTTTATTCAGATTTATATTTCGTACAAAGTGTTTAAATTTAAAGTAAACAAGCGGCTATTGCTTGCGGTGTTTTTATTCATAACCGGCCTTTTTTGCATCAATTATTTTACGCTTCATATCACCGGACAGTGGATGCTGAATTTCGTAATAATGCTTATATTTAGTGGTTTATTGGCCTTTGTAACAGGTATGATCAATGCAAAATCGGTGCTTAGGTTTTTAAAATATAAATAGAACAGTATGACAGATAAAATTTCCACAAAAGACCTTTTTAGGAATATTATAAAATGGAAGAAGGTTTTCATTATAGTTACTATTATAACCGCGCTCGTTACCGGAACTATTGTTTTTTTAATGCCTAAACAATATAAATCAACTGCGGTATTGTTTGCTGCACGCCAGTTTTCGGTGTCCAAGCTGGTAATTGAAGCTAACGCGGGCAATCAGGAGGATTACATGCAGATAGGTGATGAAGACGATTGCGAAAAGTTGATGCAGATTCTGAATTCAGACGCTTTGAAGATCAAGGTAGCTGATGCCTTTGATCTCTGGAAACGATGGAAAATCAGGGATACTACATTTTCCTATCATTACTTAAGGTTGAAATGGGATGATATGGTTTCTATTAAAAGAACCGAATTTAATAGTGTAAAAGTTGAGGTTTACGATTATACTGCCAACGGAGCGGCACAAATTGCAAATGGTATTACACAGTATTGCGACTCAGTTAAGTTTGATATGTCAAGAGAAGTTACTTCCAAAGTTTTAAAGATTGTGAAGGACGAATATGAAAATACTTTAGAGAGAATGAAAGTTCTTGAAGACAGTCTGCAAGCCTTAAGAAATATGGGCGTTTTGCATTATAAAGAGCAGGTAAAGGCCTATTCAAAAAGTTACGCTAAGGCCATAGAAAAGAATGATGTAAGTGCTATGAAACGCCTTGAGGGCAAGCTTGATACCTTAACAAAATATGGAGGAGCTTATCAGATAATGCATGATAACCTTGAACGGTATGGTGCAAAATATCCGGATATAAAAGCTAAGTACGACGAAGCGCTGGTGAATTATAGTACTGTTCTTCCTGTTAAGTTTGTGGTTGAAAAAGCCAAACCAAACGAATATAAGGCCAGGCCAAAACGTCTCATTATTTTATCGCTTGCTGTTATAGCCAATAATGTTCTGGCCCTGCTGTTTTTGTTGTTTAAAGAAAGATTTAAAAGTTTAACCCACTGAATGTCTACAAATATGAATAATTTAAATTCTTTCGGCGTTTTACAGGTTCTGTCAAAAAGGGCAAAATTATTACTTGTTCTATCGGTCGCCGCTGCACTTATTTCATTTGCATTATCGTTTTTATTAAAAGAAAAGTTTAAATCGCAGGCGATAGTATATCCTGTAAACCTTTACCAGAATTCTGAGGAATCCAATAGTGAACAATTATTACAATACCTTTTGAGTGAGGATATTAAAAACCAGTTGGCAAAGGAGTTCAATTTATATGAGAGATATGAAATTGATACTTTAAGCACAAAAGGCGGCAAAGCTCTTTTTAATTTTATGTATCAGGAAAATTTTAATGTTTCTCCAACGTTGTATGAGTCTATCGAAATTTCAGTTAAAGATGAAGATCCCGCTGCCGCTCAGCAATTTAATGCACGTTTAATAGAACTGACAAATAAGCTTATACAAAAAAACAAAGTTGACATTGTAAAGCAATATTTGAACAATGCAAAAAACGTTCTTAAATCATCTGATAAAGAGCTTGATTCTTTAAATCAAAGAATAACTGAGATAAAGATGAAATACAATATTGTTGATGAAAAAAATCAGGGAAAGTACCTGAGCAAAGAACTCGTTAAAGGAGGCAGGCTGGCAGAAGACGTTTCAAAACAATCCGAAGGGTTAAAAGAAAGAGGAGCAGAGCTGAAAATTCTTGATGGAAAGATTCGCTCAACTCTTAAGTCTTATGTGGAAATGAAAAAGCAATACGATAAATATTTACTTGACGCGCAGGGAAATATTGATTTTATTCTTTACGTTTCAAAACCAAGTTTACCGGATAAGAGATGCTATCCGGTGCGGTGGGTGATAGTGCTGGTTTCATCAGTATCTGTTTTATTACTTGGAATTATCTTTTCGTTAATTAAAAACCGTTTAAACACCCAGGCCTAAATTGGTAAGATATCTCAGGTTATATTTATTTGAACTTTTAATCCTGGCTTACATTCTGGGGAATGGATATATAATGGTTTATAAGAAAGATTATTTTTATCCTTATAACCTCATACCGGTTGTGGCCCTTATCCTTTATGTAGCATTTACAAACCTCGAAAAACTCGTTTTTTTTCTCGCGTTTGCCACGCCACTTGCTATTTCCCTGAAGGATCTTGGACTATCAGATGGTTTTGATCTTAGCCTGCCTACCGAACCAATAATGGCAGGTATAATGCTGCTTTATATTTTCAATGAACTAAATAAGAGTATAACTGATAAAAAATTTATTACCCACCCTCTATCAGTTCTCATTATCGTTCAGCTTGTTTGGATGCTGATAACTTCCTTAACCAGCAGTGATATTGGCGTTTCTGTTAAGTATCTCATTGCCCGACTTTGGTTTATTTTCAGTTGCTATATTATCATGCCTCATATTTTTAAAGATCAAAAAAATATGATCCGCTTTGTTCTATTATATGCGTCAGGACTTTTAATAGTTGTGTTTTATACAACCTTGCGACATTCAGCTTTTAATTTTAATGATAAAGCCGCTGACTGGGTAGTGTCTCCTTTTTATAACGATCATACGGCCTATGGCGCAGCGCTGGCAATGTTTATACCTATATGTTTAGGTTTAACCATGATTCGTAGTCTGCCTTTTATTGCCAGGATGTATTCGCTTTTTCTTTTTTTCGTTTTTACGGGAGCAATTATTCTTTCCTTTGCCCGTGCGGGCTGGTTAAGTTTGTTTGTAGCAACGATGGTTCTACTTTCCATATTCCTGAAAATAAAATTCCGAACAATAGTTTTAACTTTATTAATTTCAGGAGGATTATTTTATCTTTTTCAAACCGAAATACTAATTGCTCTTGGCAGGAATAATACTGATGCTGAAGGAGGCTTTGCTAACAATATCGAATCTGTTACTAACATTTCAACCGATGCTTCTAATCTTGAACGGTTGAACCGCTGGAGTTGCGCTATTCGAATGTGGGAAGACAAGCCTTTTTTGGGATGGGGACCAGGAACTTATATGTTTAAATATGCGCCTTATCAGTTAAGTCGCGATCGCACAATTATCAGTACAAATTTTGGAACAAACGGAAATGCTCATAGTGAGTATCTGGGGCCGCTTGCTGAACAAGGTGTGATAGGACTTTTAATTGTGCTTGCCATTTTGTTTTATGTTTCCTCATTAGGATACAGATTGGCTTACACCGTAAAAGACAAAGAACTTAGAATAATTACAATTGGGTTGTTTCTTGGAGTGATGACGTATTTTGTGCATGGATTTTTAAATAATTTCCTTGACACCGACAAGCTTTCGCTTCCTTTCTGGGGCTTCCTTGCGGCGCTTGTTTCTGTTGATCTTTATTTTATAAAGAAGGAAAAACCTGCTTGAAACGCTGGCATATATTTTGAGAATTGTTTAATACTTGATATGGAACAATGCATACCCAACAATGTTTTGCATTTAAGAAAATAATTTTTTTCTTTTTTATTCTGTTCCTGGTCAGCGGTTCGGTTTATTCACGCGGTGAAGATACTTTAGTTAAAGATTCCTTAAAGATTTATAAGAAAATTAAGAAGCTGGCGAATAAGAACGCGTTTACAAGATGGGCTTATAATGCTATTTTCGTCGATCCTGAGCCGCCGTCAGTTTCGGAAACCGTATCGAAAAGGAAACTGAAAAATATTAATCCGTACCTTGATTACGAAAACAAACCAATCCGCAACGTTAATATTATTGTCTTTGATCCTTTCGGTTTTTCTGTTACAGACACTACGCCGCGGAAAGTTAATTCCATTCAGCGTGCTGCGAATTTCGCACATGTAAAATCAAGGCAATGGATGATTAATAACCGCTTGCTCTTTAAGAAAAACGATACTCTAAATCCAATTACATTAAGTGAAACTGAACGTTTATTAAGAGCAACTGTTTTTGTGAATGACGCCCGAGTAACCGTTACGCCTGTAAAAAATTCGGACAGTGTAGATGTTAATGTGTTTGTGCACGATAAATGGACAGTTACAGCGCCGGTGCTTATTACCGAACAATCAGGCAGTGTACGTTTAAGGAATCAAAATCTGCTTGGTCTTGGCCAGCAGTTTGAACAATTAGTTGGCTATACACGTCCTGATATATTTGAATACAGCGGATATTATGCTATTGATAATATCGATAACACTTATATTTCGTCGCGGATTTCATATCAGTCGGTTATTACCCATACTCAAGTTGGCGTATCTTTTGATCGTGGATTTTATTCCCCCCTGGCTCCCTGGGCTGCAGGAATTTCCCTGACCAACACATGGTCATATTACGGTTATTCTCATCCGGTTGATAGTACACCGCAAAGGATGATGATGGATGCTTTTAATGGAGATGTTTGGCTTGGAAGGGCAATTAAATTAAGTCCCGAAAAAACTTTTTTTAGCCAAAGTACAAATCTCATATTGGGTATGCGTTATTACAAGAATCATTATTTAAAACGTCCTTCACTGGCTATTGATACCGGCAGAACAGTTTTTAACACCGCGGCGTTTATTGGTAATGTTGGATTTGCAATACAGCAATACTACAAAGACCGGTTCATTTACCGTTTTGGTGCTAATGAAGATGTACCGGAAGGTTTGATTCTTCAATACATATATGGTGGAATTAAAAAGGAATTTAATAAAATAAGATACTATTCAGGTATTGAAATAGCAAGAGCTAAACATTTTAATTTTGGATATGTTTCTGCAACATACGCTTATGGTGTGTTTTTTAATAAAGAGGTTGCAAACGACATTACTTCACAACTCAAATTGTATTATTTCAGCGATGCAAAAAGAATAAAGCGCTGGTATTTGCGACAGTTTGTTTATTTACATTATGTTTACGGAGCCAATAAATTGTTTGGTGAAACAACCACTTTATCAGGTAGCGAATTGTATGGATTTAGCCCTGGCTCATTAGCAGGTACAACCAAGGCAGTTGTGAATTCAGAAACTGTTGCTTATGCGCCTTATAAAGTGATAGGTTTTAAATTTGCGCCTGTTTTGATGATGGGATTTGGAATGGTAGGAGATAGTAAACATCTCTTGTATAAAAGCAATTTATACCAGGGCTATTCTTTGGGGTTAATGATCAGGAATGAAAATCTGGTAAGCAGTACTTTTCAGTTTTCTTTTGGCTATTATCCTTTTTTACCCGATGGAAGTAATTCGGTGTTAACTTATAATCCTGTAACCAGTTTTACACTCAGGGTAAGGGCCTTTGCTGTATCTAAGCCTGAGTTTGTAAGTTATTAAAGCAATTGATGCGTCAGGATCCAAGTACTTCTATAAGCTCAACAAGATCTTTGTTCAAGTGTTCGATATGCTTAACCGCTTTGTCAAACGGTGTAAAAACTACTTCTTTGTTAATAAGGCCAATCATTTCATTACGGTGACCACTCATTAATGCTTTTACAGCGTTAAAGCCAAGAATGCTTGCGTTAACGCGTTCCATGCAGGTAGGATTACCGCCACGCTGAATGTGGCCCAAGATACTAACACGCATGTCAAATTCAGGACAGTTTTGTTTAATGATATCAGCTACTTTCAACGCACCACCGGTTTCATCTCCTTCGGCAACAACAACTATTTTGCTGCTTTTGGTTTTTCTCCAGCTTTTTATTTTTGCCACAAGATGTTCGGTGTCTTGTTTTATTTCAGGAACAAGAACAGCTTCGGCGCCGCTGGCTATAGCTGTTCTAAGTGCTATAAGCCCTGCATCCCGGCCCATTACCTCCACCACAAAAATGCGGTCATGACTTTCAGCTGTGTCCCTTATTTTATCAATTGCATCAATAACGGTGTTAATTGCCGTGTCGTATCCTATTGTAAAGTCAGTACCTACAAGATCATTGTCAATTGTACCCGCGCAGCCAACAATCGGTAAATCAACCCTCTTGCTTAACTCAAGAGCACCTTTAAAGCTCCCATCCCCGCCAATAACCACAAGGCCATCAAGTTTATGAGCCTTGATTGTTTTAACGGCCTGATCTAATCCTTCGATTGTAAAAAAACGCGCGCTTCTGGCAGTTTTAAGAATTGTACCACCACGTTGTATAATACCTGAAACGCTTTCACGTTGCATATCAATAAAATCGTTGTCAATAAGACCTTCATAGCCGCGGATAAAACCTGCCACGCTTATCTGGTTATATAAAGCCGTACGTACAACGGCCCTGATACAAGCGTTCATTCCCGGAGAATCTCCGCCAGAGCACAGCAGACCAATTTTTTTTACCATTCTGCTAATTTAAAATGAATTGATGATTGTTCAAAGTTGTTTTATTAATAAGTACTTTGATGAGCGTTATTCCTGAAATTAATTTCATTTCAGAAAACAGAATTCAGTAACTTTAAAAAAATAAACATGGGAAGAATACTTGCAATAGATTACGGTAGCAAACGAGTAGGACTCGCAGTCACAGATCCATTAAGAATTATTGCCAGTGGGCTTACAACTGTTCACAGTAAAGATCTCATCGTTTATCTTGAAGATTATTTTAAAAAAGAACAGGTTGATGAAATTGTAATTGGCGAGCCAAAAACATTAATGAACGAAAAAAGTGACAGCGCCCGTTTCATCGATCCCTTTGTAAAACATCTTCAAAAAAAGTTTCCGGAGAAGAAAATAGTACGTTATGATGAACGCTTTACCAGCGCTTTAGCCCATCAAACTATGTTAATGGGAGGATTAAAGAAAAAAGCGCGTCAAAATAAGGAAACTGTTGATATGGTAAGCGCAACAATTCTGCTGCAGGATTATATGAGTTATTTAAGCTTAGCGGGATAAGAAGAAGGAAAATACAATTTAAATAACGTTCCTACTTTGGGCTTAGAGGTAATAAGTTCAACCCGTCCTTTTAGTTTGTTTATCGCGTTTTTTACAATATATAAACCGAGTCCAGAGCCTTTGTTTACGTCATTGGCTCTGAAAAAAACATCAAAAATTTTGTTGTGAAATTCTGGTGAAATGCCAATACCGTTATCGGCGATTTCTATAACATTAAAGTTTCCTTCCTCTTTAATATGAATTTTTACGTATGATTCATTGTTTCGCTTACTATATTTCACTGAATTCTCAAGCATGTTTCGCAAAATGGTCTGCATCAGAATTTCGTCCGTGTAAAATAGTTTTGTAAGCTGGTTATCTATAGAAAATTTAATTTTTTCGAAATTTTCGTAATGATTGAAATTGGCAATACTTTCATTAATAATCTGCACAATATCAAATCCCTTAATTACAAGTTCGCCCTGCCTGATGAAAGTTATTTCCTGAAGATTTATAAGAATGTTATCAAGTTTTCCAAGAGCCGAATCAACAAGCTTTAAATACTCATGTATTCCGCTATAGGTACCGGTTTCAAGAGCAAGATTAACAAGTCCCCGCGAAGAGGCAAGAGGACCTTTAAGATCATGTGAAGCCCTATAAATGAATGACTCAAGTTCTTCATTAATTTCAGTTAGTTTTACTTCTGACTCTTTTAATTTTTCCTGAGCACTTTGCTTTTCATTAATTTCTTCCTGCAAACGTATATTGATATCAGAGAGTTGGACTGTCCGATCCCTGACTTTTATGTCAAGTTCACGGTTCATTTTTTGTTTTTGTTTGTAATTACGGTAAAAGAAAAACGTTAGAGCCAGTAATAGAATAAGTCCTGCGCCTGCAAGGAAAAGAAGATT
>Ga0255338_1001241_pt1 | contig 51076 bp, 44 predicted proteins | sample MeOH1_35cm_T4_19_FD_203715 | JGI IMG/M metagenome (GOLD analysis project Ga0255338, IMG submission 203715) | Sandy soil microbial communities from University of British Columbia, Vancouver, Canada - MeOH1_35cm_T4_195 | ecosystem: Engineered > Artificial ecosystem > Sand microcosm > Unclassified ...
CGAAGGGCACTTCGCCGGGCTGCAGCTTGGTCTTCTTTTCCACCGTGTAGGCGGCGAAGGCGGACAGCAGCGCACCGCCACCGGGCAGGATGCCCAGCGCGGAGCCGAGCGCGGTGCCGCGCAGCACGGCGGGCAGCATGCGCTTGAAGTCCTGCTTGGTGGGCATCAGGCCCTGCACCTTGCTGGTGAAGACCTCGCGGTGCTCGTCGCTCTTGCCCAGGTTGCTGATGATCTCGCCGTAGCCGAACACACCCATGGCCAGCGTGATGAAGCCGATGCCGTCGGTGAGCTCCGGGATGTCGAAGGAGAAGCGCGCCACGCCGGAGTTCACGTCCGTGCCCACCAGCCCCAGCAGCAGGCCCAGCACGATCATCGCGATCGCCTTGACCAGCGACCCCGAGGCCAGCACCACGGCGCCGATCAGGCCCAGCACCATGAGCGAGAAGTATTCGGCCGGGCCGAACTTGAAGGCCACTTCGGTCAGCGGCGCGGCGAAGCCCGCCAGGATCAGCGTGCCGACGCAGCCGGCGAAGAAGGAGCCGAGGCCGGCGGCCGCGAGCGCGGGGCCCGCGCGGCCCTGGCGCGCCATCTGGTAGCCGTCGATGACTGTCACCACCGAGGACGATTCGCCCGGCAGGTTGACCAGGATGGCGGTGGTGGAGCCGCCGTACTGCGCGCCGTAGTAGATGCCGGCCAGCATGATCAGCGCCGACACGGGCGGCAGCGCATAGGTGGCGGGCAGCAGCATGGCGATGGTGGCCACGGGGCCGACGCCGGGCAGCACGCCGATCAGCGTGCCGAGCAGGCAGCCGATGAAGGCGTACATCAGGTTGATCGGCGTGAAGGCCACGCCGAAGCCGAGCGAGAGATTGCTAATCAGGTCCATCTTGGTTCTCCACTCAGCCGCTGATGAAGCTCGGCCAGACCGGGAACTGCAGTTTCAGCAGCACGATGAAGGCAAGGTAGCTGCCGATGGCCAGCACGGTGGCGAGCACCGCCACTTCCTTGTTCTTGTGTTCGGTGCCGGCCAGGCTGGCGACGAAGGTGAGCGCGTAGATCGCGACGATCAGGCCCATGGCCGGAATGCCGATCTTGGGCAGTCCGGCGAGCAGGATGCCGAAGATCAGGTTGGCGCCGATGATGAAGAGCAGGGGCTTCCACGCCCACGAGCCGATCGGCTCGCCGTCCTCGGTTTCGACCACCAGCGCCTCGAACGTGATGAACACGCCGATCAGCCCCAGCAGGATGCCCAGCATCAGCGGGAAGTAGCCGGGGCCCATGCGGGCACCCTCGCCGATGGTGTAGTTGGTGGCGCCCCACGCGAACGCGATGCCGACGCCCATGAACATGAGCCCGGACCAGAAATCCTTCTGGCTCTTGATCTTCATTTTTTGTCTCCTGACGGAATGCGACGGCCGGATTTTGCGGGCGAAAGAACGCGTTCCCGATGTGGGTTCCACCTACATCCGGTTACCCCTCGGGCGCCTGACTCGCGCCTTGTGGAAACTACGGTGCCGTCACTCCAGCGACGGCGTCGCCGTCAGGACTTCTTCCAGCGTCGTCACGCCTTCGGCCACGCGCAGCGCGCCCGCCAGCCGCAGTGGGCGCATGCCATCGGCCACCGCCTGGCGGCGCAGCGCGTGGATGGCGGGGTCGCGCGTCACCTGCTCCTTGAAGCCCTCGGTGACGGTGAGGAGTTCGTACAGGCCCATGCGGCCCAGGAAGCCCGTCATGCGGCAGTCCACGCAGCCCACCGGCCGGTAAGGCTGCCAGCCGCCGCTGATCTTCCACGGCTTCACCACCTCGTCGAAGGCGCTGCGGGGCGTCTCGGCGTCGGGGCTGCGGCACTGCTTGCACAGGGTGCGCACCAGGCGCTGCGCCAGCACGCCGATCAGGGTGGCGTTGACCAGGTAGGCCGGCACGCCCAGCTCCATCAGGCGGGTGATGGCCGAAGGGGCGTCGTTGGTGTGCAGGGTGGAGAACACCAGGTGGCCGGTGAGCGCCGCCTGCACCGCCATTTCGGCCGTGGTCAGGTCGCGGATCTCGCCGACCATGATGATGTCGGGGTCCTGCCGCATCAGCGCGCGCAGGCCTTCGGCGAAGCCGAAATCGAGCTGGGCCTGCACCTGGGTCTGGTTGAAGGCCGGCTCGATCATCTCGATCGGGTCCTCCACCGTGCTGACGTTGACCTCCTCGGTGGCCAGCCGCTTGAGCGTGGAGTAGAGGGTGGTGGTCTTGCCCGAGCCGGTGGGCCCGGTCACCAGGATGATGCCGTGGGCCTTCTTCACCAGCGCCTCCCAGCGCTGCGCGTCGTGCGGCGAGAAGCCCAGCGCGTCGAGGTTCTTGACCGTGGTGTCCGGGTCGAAGATGCGCATCACCATCTTCTCGCCGAAGGCCGTGGGCAGCGTCGACAGGCGCATCTCCACCTCGTCGCCGCGCTGGTTGCGGGTCTTGATGCGGCCGTCCTGCGGGCGGCGCTTCTCCACCACGTCCATGCGCCCCAGCAGCTTGATGCGCGCCGTCATCGCGTTGAGCACCGTCGGCGGCATCTGGTAGACGGGGTGCAGCACACCGTCGATGCGAAACCGGATGACCCCCTGCTCGCGCCGCGGCTCCAGGTGGATGTCGCTCGCGCGCTGGTCGAAGGCGTACTGCCACAGCCAGTCGACCACCTGCACCACGCCCTGGTCGTTGGCATCGAGCTGCTTGTTGGACTTGCCCAGCTCCACCAGCTGCTCGAAGCTGGCCGCGCCGGCGTTGCCGCCGGCCCGCTGGGCCGCCCGCACCGACTTGGCGAGCGCGAAGAATTCGGCGGTGTAGCGCAGGATCTCCTGCGGGTTGGCCACCACGCGGCGGACGGTGCGGCGCGACTGCCGCTCCACCTCGTCGACCCAGTCGGTGACGAAGGGCTCCGCGGTCGCGACCACCACCTCGCTGCCCGTCACCTGCACCGGCAGCACGCGGTGGCGCTCGGCGTAGCCGGCGCTCATGGTGTCGGCCACCTTGGCCACGTCCACCTTCAGCGGGTCGATGCGCAGGTAATCGAGCTGCGCCCGGGTGGCCAGGTACTGGGTGAGGGCCTCCACGTCCAGCGGCTTGCCGTCGGCGGCGCGGGTCATGGACACCGCCGCCAGCCGCACCAGCGGGTGCTGGGCGCTTTCGGCCTGCGAGCAGCGCGCGATGGTGCGGCGCGCTTCCTCCTGCGAGATCACGCCGTCCTCGCTCAGCCACTCCACCACCTGCTGCCAGTGCAGCGGCCCGCGCGGCGGCGTGCGGGCGGAGATCCTCGGCTTGGGATGCGCGCTCATGGCGTCAATGGTAGCGGGGGGAGGGAGAACTTCCGGACGCAGAGGACGCAGAGGACGCAAAGGGTACGCAAAGGACGCGAAAGAACATCCCTCAAGAAGGAATGGAATCCTTCATGGGTTTCCTTTTGCGTCCTCTGCGTACCCTTTGCGCCCTCTGCGTCCGGCCGTTGGAAGTTGGAAGCTGGAGGTTGGAAGCTGGAAGTTGGAAGCTGCTCACCCCATCGGCCTGAACACTCGCAGCCACTTGCGCGCCGGCAGTCCCCAGCGCGACGCGATCACCTCGGCGCGCGCGGCCAGTTCGCCGCGCGCGGGATGCACCGGCTCGCGCAGCGCCAGCACCACGGCGTTGCCTTCGCGCGTCGGCCGGAAGGCCCAGACGGCCTCGGCGCCGAAGGCCGCCTGAATCCTGTTCAAGCTGCGCTCGTAGCTGGAGGAGCGGCCGAACAGGTTCACGGTCATGCAGCCGTCCTCGGTCAGCAGGCTGCGGCAGTGGCGGTAGAACTCCTCGCTGTCCAGGACGGGAGCGGCCGCCTCGTGGTCGTACAGGTCCACCTGCAGCGCGTCGACCTGGCCGCGCCAGTGCGCGTGCGCCACCACTTCCTCCGCGTCGCCCAGGATCACCGACAGCCGCGCGTCGTCCTGCGGCAGCTTGAACCAGAGCCGGCAGGCCGCGATCACCTGCGGGTTCAGCTCGATGGCGGTGGTCTTCATGCGCAGCCTGCGGTGGCAGAACTTGGTCAGCGCCGCGGCGCCCAGCCCGAGCTGCATGGCGTGCCGCTTCGCCACCGTCTGCGGCTCGACGAACAGCAGCCAGGCCATCATGCGCTGGACGTACTCGAGGTCGATGGCGAAGGGATCGTCCAGGCGCATGGAGCCCTGGATCCATTCGGTGCCGAGGTGGAGGTAGCGGGTGTCGCCGTAGTCGGAGAAGTTGACTTCGGGAAGCTTCGGGGGCGCAGGGGATTTCACGGCCGGGCATTATCCGCGCCCGCCGACCGGCGACCGTTCGGGGCCGGCCGGCGGCCGGTCGTCGCACGGCCCGCAGCCGGGACGCAACGGCCAAGGCGCCTCGTGAGGAAAGTCACGTGGCCCGCGCGCGCGGCGCCGGAGAATGGTTCGCATCCGGCTTCTTCCCCGCTGCCGCCAGCGATGACCGATTTCATGCCCCCCGCCATGCCCAGCAAACCTTCGGCGCTGCCCGAAGCGCGGCCGCGGGCGAGCCGCGCCGCGGCCCTGCGCGCCGCCGCGAACTCGATCGCGACGCCCACGCGCTCGGCGTCCTCGCTGGCGGCGGCCGCCCACCAGCTGCTGCAGGGGCTGACGGGCAAGCGGGTGCCGCGCCTGGGCCAGGTGCGCCAGCGCCTGCAACACGCCGAAGCGAGCTGGGACCTGCGCGAGCTGGAGCACGCCCTGCGTGCCTTGCAGGAGGCCAGCGCCGCCGTCGATTTCCTGCCCGGGCGCGGCCGCAGCTTCCCGGTGGCCGAATTCCGGCGCCAGGCCGACGGCGTCGGCGCGGCAGTGCAGAGGCTGGCCAGCGCCAGCGTGCACTTCATCGGTCGCCACGCCGCCGACGCAACGGCGACGCGGCTGCTGTGGGCGGAGCTCGTGATGGAGGCGCGCTCGATCGACAAGCGGGTGCGCCAGGGCCTGGCGTGGCTGCGCGACATGGGGCAGGAGCTGGCGGCCCGGCGCGCCTGCGCGACGGCGGAAGTCTCGCAGCGGGCGCTGCAGGAGCTCGGCCGCCGGGGCGAGGCCCTGGAAGACAAGCTGCACCTGGTGCAGGGCCTGTGCGGCGCCGCCCGCGCCGCCCGCAGCCTCGGCGACCAGACCCAGGCCCATCGTTGCGCCCTGCGCAACCTGCTGCAGGAGGAGGTCCGGCCGGCCAGCGTGAAGCTGCGCCAGCGGCTGCAGGCCCTGCTGGAAGCCGGCGCTGCGCGAGCGCCCGAGCCGGCGGAGCTGCTGGTGGCGATCGACAGCCGGCACGAGCTGGAGGTCGCCGTCACGCGCGCGGCGGCCGAACTGCATCACCTGCAGGCGCTGCAGGGGGAGCTCGCGACGCAGCTGGCGTGGACGGCGCAGAAGGAAAAGCCGCTGGCTTGACGCGCGGCTGGAGCTGGGTGCGTCGGCGCTTGCGCTTGCGCCGGGGCTCGGCGCAAACCCGGTGCGCCAGCGCGCAAGCCCAGCGCTTGGCGCCGATCGCCGAGGTTCGGCGCTGCCGCGGGTTCACGGCCAGCCTGCGGAACGTCCTAGGGAATTCCCCCCGGCAGCAGCGCCCGCAGGCGCGGCAAGGCGGCGCAGGCATTGCGCGTGGTGAGCGCCGCGAGCTCGGGCGCCGGGACTTCGCGCAACTGCGCCAGCACCGCCCCGATCGCCGGCAGTTCGGCCGGCTCGTTGCGGCCCGGCGATGCACCGGCGGCCCGCTCCTGCGCCGTGCGATACAGCCAGCGCGGCGGAATGTCGGGTGCGTCCGTCTCCAGCACCAGCGCTTCGGCGGGCAGCTCGCGCGCCAGCCGCCGCACCTGCAGGGCCCGGTCATAAGTCACGGTGCCGCCGAAGCCGAGCCGCAAGCCCAGCTTCAGGAATTCGCCTGCCTGCTGCAGGCTGCCGTTGAACGCATGGGCGATGCCGGCGACCGGCGTGCGCCGCAGTTCGCGCAGCAACTGGTCGGCCGAGCGGCGCACGTGCAGCAGCACCGGCAGCCCGTGGCGCGCCGCCAGCAGCAGCTGCTCGCGGTAGAAATGTTCCTGCCGCGCGGCGTCGAGGCCGGGCACGAAATAGTCCAGGCCGATCTCGCCCACGGCAACCAGCCGCGGATCGTCCCTGGCGGCGGCGAGGGCCTGGTCGAGCAGTACCAGGTCGTCGTCGGTGGCGCGGCCGGTGCACAGCGGATGGATGCCCAGGGCGTAGCTGTCGCCGTGGCGGTGCGCGAGTTCCCGCACCGCATCAAAGTTGGCCGGCAGCACTGCCGGCAACACGCAGTGCAGCACGCCGGCGGCGCGCGCGCGCTGCCGCACGGCATCCTGCTCGCCCTCGAATTCGCCGGCGTCGAGGTGGCAATGCGTATCTATCCACATACGGGTTTCCACATCCCTCCATCATGAGGGCGCAAGCCGTGCAGAGCCCGGGAAACCGTGATACCGTGCGTCATCGCCAGGGCTGCAACGGCGTGGCCCGCGCGTTTTCCCCGGACAGCCCAAGGATCACCGCATGCGCAGGCCAGCCCTTTACAGTTCCAGCCGCCCGGCCCGGTCCGCGGCGGCCGAACAACCCGGCCCGTCCGCCGCCACGGCCGCCGAGCCGCAGCCCGCAGCGGCGGTGCCGCCCGGGCGCAAGCGCCGCTTCGCCTTTCTCTCCCCTTCCAGTCCCGCGCTGCTCTGGGCGGCCATCCTGCTGCTCGGCCTGGCCCTGGTCATGAGCCTCGCGCTGCGCCCCATGCCGCGCAAGCTGACGCAGGAGGACATCAACGCCGCCGTGCTCAAGACCATGGAGACGCAGGTCATGCCGTCCGAGTACGCCCGGGCGTACGAGAACGTGCGGCCCGCCGTCGTGCGCGTGGTGAGCTACGTGAAGAAAAGCCGCCTGAAGGATGCCGAAAGCAAGCTCGCCGCCAGGACGGCCAAGCCCAAGCCGCTGGGCCCCGCCACGACCGACCAGACGGGCGACAGCGACGAAGTCGAGAACGGCGTCGGCACCGGTGTGGTGATCATCGACAAGGGCGTGATCCTCACCAACCTGCACGTCGTGCACGGCGCCGACCACGTCCGCGTGATCTTCTACGACGGCCTCGAAGCCGATGCCACCATCACCGGCGTGCAGGCCGAGAACGACCTCGCCGTGCTGCAGGCCAGCAAGATCCCGGACGACCTGATCGCCGCCACCATGCGCTCCACCAGCGACCTCGCGCCCGGCGACAAGGTGATGGCCGTCGGCTTCCCCTTCGGCATCGGGCCCTCGGCCTCCGGCGGTGTCGTCTCAGGGCTCGGGCGCGTGTTCCGCTCGCCCGAGGGCAAGCAGGAGATGAAGAACCTGATCCAGTTCGACGCCGCCGCCAACCCGGGCAACTCGGGCGGGCCCCTGGTCACCATGGATGGCGAGGTGGTGGGCATCGTCACCGCCATCCTCAACCCCACTTCCGCGCGCACGTTCATCGGCATCGGCTTTGCCGTGCCGATCGAGAACGCCGCCTCCGCCGCCGGGCTGCCGCCGTTCTGACGGCTGCCTCTTCCTTCCAGCTCCACGAGGTTTCATGGACACCACCACTGCCCGCACCGACAGCGCCACGGCGCAACTGATGGAACAGATCCTGTACGAGGTCAAGCGCGTCGTCGTCGGGCAGGACAGGTTCCTGGAACGGGTGATGGTCGCCATGCTGGCCCAGGGCCACCTGCTGGTCGAAGGCGTGCCGGGCCTGGCCAAGACGCTGACGGTCAAGACGCTGGCCAACACCATGCGCGGCCAGTTCAAGCGCATCCAGTTCACGCCCGACCTGGTGCCGGCCGACCTGGTGGGCACGCGCGTCTACAACCAGAAGACCGGCGAGTTCACCACCTCGCTCGGCCCGGTGTTCGCCAACCTGCTGCTGGCCGACGAAATCAACCGCGCCCCGGCCAAGGTGCAGAGCGCCCTGCTGGAGGTGATGCAGGAGCGCCAGGTCACCATCGCCGGCGAGACGCACAAGGTGCCCAGCCCCTTCCTCGTGATGGCCACGCAGAACCCGATCGAGACCGAAGGCACCTATCCCCTGCCCGAGGCGCAGGTGGACCGCTTCATGATGAAGGTGCTGGTGGACTACCCCAGCGACGAAGAGGAATTCGTGATCGTGCAGCGCGTGACGGGCCCCTCGGTCGACGTGGTGCCCGTGGCCAGCACCGAGCAGCTCGCCCAGCTGCAGCGCGAATGCCGCGAGATCTACGTCGATCCCTCGCTGGTGCAGTACGCCGTGAAGCTGGTCTCGGCCACCCGCACGCCGGAGCGCCACGGCCTGAAGGAGCTGTCGCGCTTCATCACCTACGGCGCCAGCCCGCGCGCCACCATCAACCTCACCGAAGGCGCCCGCGCGCTGGCCATGCTGCGCGGCCGCGGCTACGCGCTGCCCGAAGACATGGTCGACCTCGTGCCCGACGTGCTGCGCCACCGCGTGGTGCTGTCGTACGAGGCCCTTTCCGAAGGCCTGAGTTCCGATGCCGTGGTGCAGAAGATCATGGGCAAGATCCCACCGCCGGCCAAGCCGCTGGAACATGAAAAGCTGGTGGCGTAAGAACCCCGAGGCGGCCTCCGAGCCGGCCGCGCCCGCCGCGATGCCCGCGCACCACGCCGAGCACGTGCTGCGCCGGCTCGAGTGGAAGGTGATCCGCCGGCTCGACGGCCTGCTGCAGGGCGACTACCGCACCCTGCTGCGCGGCACCGGCCTCGACCTGGCGGACCTGCGCGAGTACCAGCTGCACGACGACGTGCGCCACATCGACTGGAACGTCACCGCCCGCATGCAGTCGCCCTACGTGCGCGTGTTCACCGAAGACCGCGAGATGTCCGCCTGGTTCCTGCTGGACCTGAGCCCCTCGGTCGACTTCGGCTCCAGCGAGCTGCGCAAGCGCGGCGTGTCGGCCGAGTTCGTCGCCGTGCTCGCGCGCCTGCTCACCCGCCACGGCAACCGCGTGGGTGCGATGCTGTACGGCACCGGCGTCGACACGGTCATTCCCACCCGCACCGGGCGCCGCCACGTGCTGCACCTGCTGCACAAGATGCTGGACCGCCCGCCGGCCGCGGAAGGCCAGGTCACGCGGCTGAAGGACCTGCTGGCCTCCGCGGCCAGCCTGATCAAGCGCCGCTCCACCGTCTACGTCGTGTCCGATTTCATCAGCGAGCCCGGCTGGGAAAAGCCCCTGGCCCAGCTCGCCCAGCGCCACGAGGTCGTCGCCGTGCGCGTGCTCGACCCGCTGGAGCTGGAACTGCCCGACCTCGGCCTGCTCACGCTGCGCGACGCCGAAACCGGCGAGCAGGTGGTGGTCGATACCCACGACGCCGGCTTTCGCAAGCGCTTCGCCCGCATCGCGGCGCAGCGCGAGTCGGAGCTGCGCGATGCGCTCACCCGCAGCAACGTCGACGCCCTGGAGCTGTCGACCGACGCCGACCTGGTCGACGCGATCGTGCGCTTCATCGAGATGCGCAAGCGCCGCAGCCAGCTGGCCGCGGGCAGCCTGCCGGCGCACCTGAAGCGCGTCGCCTGAATCCCGGAGACCCGCCATGCAATTCCTCTGGCCCCAGTTCCTCTGGCTGCTGCTGGCCCTGCCGGTCCTGGTAGGCCTGTACCTGCTGCTGCTGCGGCGCAAGAAGAAGATGGCGGTGCGCTACGCATCGCTGGCCTTCGTGAAGGAGGCCATGGGCCGCGGCCAGCAGCTGCGCCGCCATGTGCCGCCCGCCCTGTTCCTGCTGTCCATGACGGCGCTGGTGCTGGCCGCCTCGCGGCCGGTGGCGGTGGTCACGCTGCCGTCCAACCAGCAGACCATCATCCTGGCGATGGACGTGTCGGGCAGCATGCGCGCCACGGACGTGCAGCCGAACCGGCTGGTGGCGGCGCAGAACGCCGCCAAGGCCTTCATCAACGAGCTGCCGCGCACGGTGAAGGTCGGCATCGTCGCGTTCGCCGGCTCGGCCCAGGTGGCGCAGCTGCCGACCACCAACCGCGAAGACCTGGTCACGGCCATCGACCGCTTCCAGCTGCAGCGCGCCACGGCCACCGGCAACGCGATCGTGATCTCGCTGGCCACGCTGTTCCCCGACCAGGGCATCGACCTCGAATCGATGCAGAGCGGGCGCGAGCGTCCGCGCGGGCAGGCGATCGACAGCGAGAAGAAGGGCAAGAAGGACTTCCAGCCGATGGCGCCGGGCTCCTATCCCTCGGCGGCGGTGATCATGCTGACCGACGGCCAGCGCACCACCGGCGTCGATCCGATCGAAGCCGCCAAGCTGGCCGCCGACCGCGGGGTGCGCGTCTACACGGTGGGCATCGGCACGGTCGACGGCGAGACCATCGGCTTCGAGGGCTGGTCCATGCGCGTGCGGCTGGACGAAGAGACGCTCAAGCAGATCGCCAACAAGACTTCGGCCGAGTACTTCTATGCCGGCACCGCGCAGGACCTGCGCAAGGTCTACGAGGCGCTGAGCTCCAAGCTCACGGTGGAGAAGAAGGAAACCGAGATCTCGGCGCTGTTCGCGATGGCCGCCGCCTGCCTGGCGCTGCTGTCGGCGGGGCTGTCGCTGGTGTGGTTCAACCGGATCCTCTGAGGCGCATCGCCGCGCGCCGCTCAGAAGACCGGATCGCCCAGGCGGCCCGAATTGAGCCGCAGCGTGCGGCCGCAGCGTGCGGCCAGCACCTCGTCGTGCGTGACCATCACGAAGGCCGTGCCGCGCTCGCGCGCCAGGCGCAGCATCAGCGCGAACACCACGTCGGCGGTGCCGCGATCGAGGTTGCCCGTGGGCTCGTCGGCCAGCACGCAGGCCGGATGCGTCACCAGCGCGCGCGCGATCGCCACCCGCTGGCGCTCGCCGCCGGAGAGTTCGGCCGGCCGGTGCTTCACGCGCTCCTTCAGGCCCACCGCCGCCAGCATCTCCGCGGCCTGCTGCTGCACCTGCTCCGGCGCCAGTCGCCGGATGCGCAGCGGCATGCCCACGTTGTCCAGCGCGCTGAACTCCGGCAGCAGGTGGTGGAACTGGTAGACGAAACCGAGGTGCCGGTTGCGCAGCCGCCCCTGCGTCGCCGCGTCCAGCGTCGACAGCTCCCGCCCCATCAGCTGCACCTTGCCGCTGGTGGGCGCATCGAGCCCGCCCAGCACGTGCAGCAGCGTGCTCTTGCCCGACCCCGAGGCGCCGACGATGGCGAGCGTCTCGCCGGCATGCACCTCGAGGTCGACCCCCCGCAGCACCTCGACGTCGAGCCCGCCTTCGGCGAAGCGCTTGGTCAGGCCCTGGCAGGCCAGCACCACGCCGGTGTGCGGCTGCACTTCGGCCAGCGCGGGCTGCGGCAGCACGACGTCATTCATAGCGCAGCGCCTCCGCCGGGTTGACGCGGCTGGCGCGCCAGCTCGGATAGAGCGTGGCCACGAAGGCCAGCACCAGCGAGATCAGCGCGATGGGCACGATGTCGTTGGCCTGCGGATCGCTGGGCATGCGGCTGATCAGGTAGATGTCCTTGGGCAGGAAGCTGGCGTTGAGCGCGTGCTCCAGGGCCGGCACGATCACGTCGATGTTCATCGCCACCAGCAGGCCCACGAGCAGGCCCGCCAGCGTGCCGATCACGCCCACCGCCGCGCCCTGCACGACGAAGATTCCCATGATGCTGCCGGGGCTGGCGCCGAGCGTGCGCAGGATGGCGATGTCGGCGCGCTTGTCGGTCACCGTCATCACCAGCGTGCTCACCAGGTTGAACGCCGCCACCGCGACGATCAGCGTGAGGATGATGAACATCATGCGCTTTTCGAGTTGCACGGCGGCGAACCAGGTGCGGTTCTGCCGCGTCCAGTCGCGCACCAGGAAGTCGCCCGAGAGCGTGTTCGTCAGTTCCGCCGCCACCTCGCGGGCGCGATTGAGGTCGCGCAGCTTGATGCGGATGCCGGTCGGCCCTTCCAGCCGGAACAGCCGCTCGGCGTCCTGGATGTGCAGCAGCACGAGGCCGCTGTCGTATTCGAAGTGGCCGGAATCGAAGGTGCCCACCACCGTCATCTTCTTCAGGCGCGGCACCACGCCGGCCGGCGTGACCTGCCCGCCCGGCGCGATCAGCGTCACCGCGTCGCCCGCGCGCACGCCCAGGTTGCGCGCCAGCTCCACCCCCAGCACGATGCCGAAGCCGCCGGGCACCAGCTTGTCCAGCGTCGATTGCGAAGTGGCCGCGAGGTCGGTGACCTGCGCCTCCAGCTTCGGGTCGATGCCGCGCACGATGGCGCCGCGCATGTCCTCGCCGCGCGCCAGCAGCGATTGGGTGGAGATGAAGGGCGCCGCGCCGACCACCTCCGGGTTGCGCCGCACCTCGGCCAGCGTGCGCGGCACGTCCTGCAGCACGCCGCCGCCGGGGCCGTACACCTCCACGTGCGAGACCACGCTGAGCATGCGGTCGCGGACTTCCTTCTGGAAGCCGTTCATGACCGACAGCACGATGATCAGCGCCGCCACGCCCAGCGCAATCCCGAGCATCGAGACGCCGGAGATGAAGGAGATGAAGCCGTTGCGCCGGGTGGCGCGGCCGGCGCGGGTGTAGCGCCAGCCCAGCACGAGCTCGTAGGGAAGCGCCATTCGCGCCGCTTCAGAGAACTTTTGTCATGGGCGGGGATTGTGGCATCCCCGACAATATGGCTGTGTCAGACGGTGTCCACTTGCTCGTTCCCTTCGCCCGCTGCCGGGCGGAGGCCTCGCGCGAGGCCCTGCGCGGCCTTGCACTTCCCAACCTCGGCAGGCTGCTGCGGCGGCTCGTCCTCGAATCCACCGAGGACGGCGATCCGCGCAGCCTCTCCACGCCGCACGAGCGCGTGCTGGCGCGCGCGCAGGGCCTGCCGCCCACCGACGGCCTGATCCCCTTCGCCGCGCTGCAGGTGCAGCAGTCCGGCCTCGAGCCGGGCGGCGAGGGCTGGGCCTGGATCACCCCCGCGCACTGGCGCGTGGGCCAGGACCACATCGACATGTCGCATCCGCAGGACCTGCAGCTCGATGGCGACGACTCGCGCGCGCTGCTGGCGGCGATGCAGCCGTACTTCGCCGAGGACGGCATCGCGCTGGCCTACGACGCGCCGCTGCGCTGGCTGGCCCGCGGCGCCCTCTTCGAAAGCCTGCCGAGCGCCTCGCTGGACCGCGTGATCGGACAGCGCATAGACAACGCCTGGATGCCCGGCGGCGCGGCGGGGCGGCCCCTGCGGCGGCTGCAGCAGGAGATGCAGATGCTGCTCTACACGCTACCGCTCAACGACGAACGCGAGCGCGGCGGCCTGCTGCCGGTCAACTCGTTCTGGGTCAGCGCCACCGGCGCACTGCAGCCGGGGCATGGCGCGCAGGCCGCCGGCGGCCTGCAGGTCACGCCGTATCTGCGCGACGCCGCCCTGCTGGGCGACTGGCGCGCCTGGGCCGAGGCGTGGCAGCAGCTCGATGCGCGCGACGGCGCCCGGCTGCTGGCCGAGGCGGATCGCGGCCGGCCGGTGCGCATCACGCTGTGCGGCGAGGCCGGTGCGCGCACCTGGAGTTCGGTGGGCGCGGGCGGCTGGCGGCGGCTCGCCGGCTGGTTCGGCAGCACCCCGCTCGCCGAGGCGATGGAGGGCCTGTGAAGATCATCACCCGCGACGTTCCGCCGCGCGCGGCCTGGGCGCTGGAGCAGGCCGGCATCCATCCGCTGCTCGCGCGCCTCTATGCGGCGCGCGGCGTGCTCGCCCGCGAAGAGCTGGACAACGGTCTGGCGAAGCTGCTGCCGCCTGCCGGCCTGCTGGGCGCCGCGGAAGCGGCGGTGCTGCTGGCCGAGGCCCTGGCCGCCGGCCGGCGCATCTGCATCGTGGCCGACTACGACTGCGACGGCGCCACCGCCTGTGCGGTGGCCGTGCGCGGGCTGCGCCTGCTCGGCGCGCGCGACGTCAGCTACCTGGTGCCGGACCGCGTGGTGGACGGCTACGGCCTCACGCCCGCCATCGCCCAGCGCGTGCACGCGACCGGCGCCCACCTGCTGCTGACGGTGGACAACGGCATCGCCAGCATCGAGGGCGTGGCCGCCGCCCGCGCGCTGGGCCTGCAGGTGCTGGTGACCGACCACCACCTGCCCGGCGCCGTGCTGCCGCAGGACGCGCTGATCGTCAACCCCAACCAGCCGGGCTGCGCCTTCGAGAGCAAGTCCATCGCCGGCGTCGGCGTGATGTTCTACGTGCTGCTGGCGCTGCGGGCCGAACTGCGCGCGCGCGGCGCCTTCGACGCCGCGCAGCAACCCAAGCTCGATGCGCTGCTGCCGCTGGTGGCGCTGGGCACCGTGGCCGACGTGGTGAAGCTCGATGCCAACAACCGGCGCCTGGTGGCCCAGGGCCTGCGCCGCATCCGCGCCGGCGCCCTGCCCTGCGGGCTGGCCAGCCTGTTCGCCGCGTCCGGCCGCAAGGCCGAAGCCGCCACCACCTTCGACTTCGGCTTCGCGCTCGGGCCGCGCATCAACGCCGCGGGGCGGCTGGCCGACATGACCATCGGCATCGAGTGCCTGCTCACCGACGATGCGGCGCGGGCGGACGAACTGGCGCGCGCCCTGGACGGCATCAACCGCGAGCGGCGCGAGATCGAGGGCGGCATGCGCGAGCAGGCCATCGCGCTGGCCGAGGCGCTGTTCGAGGAGGGCGACGAACCGCCGCCGGCCATCTGCGTGTTCGACCCCGATTTCCACGAGGGCGTGGTCGGCATCGTCGCCTCGCGCATCAAGGACAGGCTGCACCGCCCGACCTTCGTGTTCGCGGCCAGCCAGGCGCCCGGGCGCGAGCACGAGCTCAAGGGCTCGGGGCGCTCCATTCCCGGCTTCCACCTGCGCGATGCGCTGGACCTGGTGGCCAAGCGGCACCCGGGCGTGCTGCTGCGCTTCGGCGGCCATGCGATGGCGGCCGGCTGCACGATCGCCGAGGAGCACTTCGAAGTGTTCGAGCAGGCGCTGGCGCAGGTGGCGCAGGAATGGCTCGACGCCGCCACGCTGCTGCGGCGGCTGCACACCGACGGTCCGCTGGCGCGCGAATACTGCCGGCCCGACCTGGTCGACACGCTGCACCGCGAGGTGTGGGGCCAGGGCTTCGCGCCGCCGGTGTTCAGCGAGGAGGTGGAGGTCGTCTCGCAGCGCCTGGTGGGCGAGAAGCACCTGGCGCTGAAGATCCGCCACCAGGGCCAGCCCATGGAGGCGATCTGGTTCGGCCACACGCAGCCGCTGCCGGCGAAGGTGAAGATCGCCTTCCGGCTCGAAGCCGACGAGTGGCAGGGCGCGCGCCGGGTGCGCTTCCTCGTCGAGGGAGCCGAAATGTAGGCTGGCGGTGGAGCGTCGGCGCAACCCCGGCGCCTGCCCCCGCCAGCTCGGCCGCTCGCCACCCTTCCCCTGCGGCCCGGAAGCCGCCATGATGGCAGGCCATGGCCCGCAAGAACGCCTTCTACGCGCAGTCCGGCGGGGTGACCGCCGTCATCAATGCTTCGGCCTGCGGCGTCATCGAGACGGCGCGCGCCAACCGCGACCGCATCGGCAAGGTGTACGCCGGCCGCGACGGCATCATCGGCGCCCTCACCGAGGACCTGATCGACACCGGCAAGGAGTCGCCCGCGGCGATCGCACGCCTGCGCAACACGCCGGGCGGCGCCTTCGGCTCCTGCCGCTACAAGCTCAAGTCGGCGGAGGGCAACCGGCGCGAGTACCAGCGCCTGATCGAGGTGTTCGCGGCCCACGACATCGGCTACTTCTTCTACAACGGCGGCGGCGACTCGGCCGACACCTGCCTCAAGGTGAGCCAGCTCGCCGAGGCGCTGGGCTACCCGATCCAGGCGATCCACGTGCCCAAGACGGTGGACAACGACCTGCCGCTGACCGACTGCAGCCCCGGCTTCGGCTCGGTGGCCAAGTACGTCGCGATCTCGGCGCTGGAAGCATCGCTGGACGTGCGCTCGATGGCCCGCACCTCCACCAAGGTGTTCGTGCTGGAGGTGATGGGGCGGCACGCCGGCTGGATCGCCGCCGCCGGCGGCCTGATCGAGGACCAGGGCGTGCCGGTGGTGGTGCTGTTTCCCGAGATCCCGTTCGAGGAGGAGAAATTCCTGGCCCGGGTGGAGGAGCAGGTGGCGCGGCACGGCTTCTGCACCGTGGTGGTGTCCGAGGGCGCGCATCACGCGGACGGCCGCTACCTCGCGCAGCAGGGCCCGCGCGATGCGTTCGGCCACGAGCAGCTGGGAGGCGCGGCGCCGGTGGTGGCGCGCATGATCCGGCACGCGCTGGGCCACAAGTTCCACTGGGCGGTGGCCGACTACCTGCAGCGCGCCGCGCGCCACATCGCCTCGACCACCGACGCCCGCCACGCCTACGAGGTGGGCGCGGCGGCGGTCGAACTGGCGCTGGCGGGCCACAACGCGGTGATGCCCACCATCGAGCGCATCAGCGACAAGCCCTACCGCTACCGCTTCGGCATGGCGCAACTGAGCGACGTGGCCAACGTGGAGAAGTTCATGCCGCGCGACTACATCACCGACGACGGCTTCTGCATCACCGAGCCCTGCAAGACCTACCTGCGGCCGCTGATCCGCGGCGAGGACTATCCGCAGTACAAGGACGGCGTGCCGGTGTACGCGACGCTGAAGAACGTGGCGGTGCCGCGCAAGCTGGCGACCTTCGACCTGCATTGAGCCCGATGCTGGTTTCGCAGGCTGGGGGTCGCGCGGCCCACCCCAGCCCGCGGTCGAAGCTGCTCAAGCCGTGCCGAGCACCGGCAACGCGGCGTGCTGCGGGTCCTCGAAGTAGGCGAACAGCCGGTTCGTGATCGCTTCCAGTTCCACATCGTCCATCGCGTGCGCGCAGGCCAGCTGCCACATCGCGTATTCGCAGTCGCCCAGCATCATGTCGGTGCTGACGCAGCGGCCGTGCCCCGCCATCAGCAGCGCGAAGCTCGCCAGCAGTTCCAGCGGGCAGTAGCGCGGGGCTTCGGGCGCGCGGTCCTCGTCGGAAGCCGCGAGCGAAGCGCCCGAAGCGCCGGCAGGCGGCGTGCCGGCAACCGGATGCAGCCTGTTCATGCCGCCCTCAGCGATAGCTGAAACTGACCGGGACCGCGCCGGTGGCGCTCTGGCCTTGCGGCTGCGCGGGATGCGCGTTCGCATCGGTGCGCACCGAGCAGCTGGCGATGGTCGAACCGGGGATGTACTGCAGGCAATCCGCCAGCGCCATCTGCTGGATCACCGACTCGTTGTGCCGCGCTTCGGCCTTGCGCACCTGGTGGCTGCACAGGAGCCAGAACGCGAACAACTGGCTCATCGCCACACCCGCCAGGAGCATCCACCACCAGCGGCTGCGCGACGCGGGATCGTGAGCGGCGGCGGAATGCGTCAGGGTCGGCATGGCGGACTTCCTTGGGAGGATTTCATCCTAGGCCGGGGCCCGCCGCCGCGCCACGGTGGCAAGCGCGACATGGTGTAGGACAAAATCTTGACGCGGCAGGCGAGGCCATTGCGGCCATGATCGGCCTTGCGCGCACGCCGACAACCCCCTTCAGGGTGAACCACTAAGCGCGATGTGCAGACTCGCTGCAGCGCCGCACAGGCGCGTTGCGCGCCGGCCACCGTACGGGGTGCGTGTGCTCGGCTGTTGCAGCGGCGAAGCGAGCGCCCACGTGAGGCGGGCGCGCCGGGTCCCGCCTGGCGCTCGATCGCCCGGTCGGCCGCTCAGGCCTTCGGCAGCGTCACGCCGTGCTGGCCCTGGTACTTGCCGCCGCGGTCCTTGTAGCTCACCTCGCACTCCTCGTCGCTCTCGAAGAACAGGACCTGCGCGCAGCCTTCGCCGGCGTAGATCTTGGCGGGCAGCGGCGTGGTGTTGGAGAACTCCAGCGTCACGTAGCCCTCCCACTCCGGCTCGAAGGGGGTGACGTTGACGATGATGCCGCAGCGCGCGTAGGTGCTCTTGCCCAGGCAGATGGTCAGCACGTTGCGCGGGATGCGGAAGTACTCCACGGTGCGCGCAAGCGCGAAGGAGTTGGGCGGGATGATGCAGGAATCGCCGTGGAAATCCACGAAGCTCTTCTCGTCGAAGTTCTTCGGGTCCACCACCGTGCTGTGGATGTTGGTGAAGACCTTGAACTCGGGCGCGCAGCGGATGTCGTAGCCGTAGCTCGAGGTGCCGTAGCTGATCACGCGCCGGCCTTCCACCTCGCGCACCTGCCCGGGCTCGAACGGGTCGATCAGGCCATGCTGCTGCGCCATGCGGCGGATCCACTTGTCGCTCTTGATGCTCATCGGGGCACTCCTGGCGCGGATTGTAGGGCTCCGTTCGCCCAGGCCTGCTGCACCACGCGGTCGTCGCCGAGCACGATCAGCGCGAACAGCAGCTCGCCGAGGCTGCGGGCATGGCGCGTGCGGCGCGCCAGCAGCGGCGTGGCCTGCGGATCGAGCACCACGAAATCCGCCTCGCAGCCGGGGCGCAGGTTGCCGATCACGCCGTCCAGGCCCAGCGCCTGCGCGGCGCCGGCCGTGTGCTGCCACCACAGGTTCTCGGGGCTCAGGCTCACGCCCGGCTTGGTCTGGCCTTCGCGGCCCACGCAGTACGCGGCCAGCATGGTGTGGAAGGGGCTGAAGCTGGTGCCGCCGCCCACGTCGCTGGCCAGGCCGTGGCGGAAGCCGACGCGGCGCGCGCCCTCGTAGTCGAAGAAGCCGCTGCCCAGGAACAGGTTGCTGGTGGGGCTCACGGCCGCCGCCGCGCCGGTGTCGCGCAGCAGCGCGCGGTCGACGTCGTCGATGTGGATGCAGTGGGCGTAGACCGCGCGTTCGCGCAGCAGCCCGAACTCCTCGTAGACGGAAAGGTAGCTGCGCGCGTGCGGGAACAGCTCGTGCACCCACCGGATCTCGTCGCGGTTCTCCGCCACGTGCGACTGGATCCACACGTCGCCGTAGCGCGCGGCGAGCTCGCCCGCGCCGCGCAGCTGCGCCTCGGTGCAGCTCGGTGCGAAGCGCGGCGTGATGGCGTAGCCCAGGCGCGCGCGGCCGTGCCAGCGCCGGATCAGCGCCTCGGTGTCGACCAGCGACTGCTCCGTCTCGTCGCGCACGCCGGCGGGCGAATGCCGGTCCTGCAGCACCTTGCCGGCGATCATGCGCAGGCCGCGGCGCTCGCTTTGCTCCAGCAGCGCGTCCACCGAATGCGGATGCGAGGTGCAGAAGCTCAGCGCCGTGGTGACGCCGTTGCGCAGCAGCTCGTCGAGGAACACGCCGGCCATGGCCACCGCATGCGCGTGGTCGGCGAAGCGCGCTTCGTGCGGGAAGGTGTAGTCCTCAAGCCAGGGCAGCAGGCCCGAAGCCGGCGAGCCGATCACGTCGGTCTGGGGGAAGTGCACGTGCAGATCGATGAAGCCGGGCGCGAGGATGCGGCCCGGCAACTCGGTGACGGTCACGCCCGGATAGTTGCCCGCCAGCGCGGCGTGCGCGCCGGCGGCGCGGATCACCGGCCGTCCGCTCGCATCGGGGCCGACGACCAGCAGGCCGTCGCTCTCGTAGCGGGCGCAGCCGTCGTCGTCGAAGGAAAGGAGCGCTGCGCGAAAGGCGTGCATCGGGCCTATTTTGCGATCTTCCCCTGCACGCCGGCGACCAGGTAGTTCATGGCCAGGATCTGCGCATCCGTCATCACCTGCCCCTTGGCCAGGACGGGCCTGCCTTCGTTGTCCGCGATCGGGCCGCTGAAGGGCTTCAGCCGGCCGGCGGCGATGTCGGCCTGGCGCGCCAGCACCTCGTCCTGCACCGCCTTGGGCACCTTGGGCCCGAACCAGCCGACGCGGATCATGCCCTCCTTCACCCCGCCCCACACGTTCACCGGCCTCCAGCTGCCGTCCAGGACGGCCTTCGTGCGCTGCTTGTAGTAATCGGCCCACCGGTGCGTCACGGCCAGCAGCTGCGCCTGCGGCGCCACCTTGCGCATGTCGGAGTGGTAGGCGATGGCGAGCTTGCCGCGCTCCTGTGCCGCGGCCATGACGGCGGTGGACGCGCTGTGGAAGGACAGCACGTCGGCGCCCTGGTCCATGAGAGCCATCGCCGCATCGCGCTCCTTGCCCGGATCGAACCAGGTGTTGAGCCACACCACCTTCACCTGCGCCTGCGGGTTGACCGAGCGCAGGCCCAGCGTGAAGGCGTTGATGCCCTGCAGCACCTCGGGAATGGGAAAGCCGGCCACGTAGCCCGCCACGTTGCTCTTCGTCATGCGCCCGGCCGCGATGCCCGAGAGATAGCGGCCTTCGTAGTAGCGCGCATTCACGGCCGCCACGTTGGGCGCGGTCTTGTAGCCCGTGACCGATTCGAACTTCACCTCGGGATGGTCCTTGGCCACCTTGAGCGTGGGCTCCATGTAGCCGAAGCTGGGCGTGAAGATCAGCTTGTTGCCCTGCGCGACGAGGTCGCGAATCACGCGCTCCGCATCGGGACCCTCGGGCACGTTCTCCACGTAGGAAGTCTTCACGCGGCCGTCGAAGGCGGCCTGCACGGCCTGGCGTGCGGCCTCGTGCTGGTGCACCCAGCCGGCAGCGGTGACCGGCGCGACATAGACGAAGCCGACCTTGAGCGGCTCGGATGGCTGCGAATGGGCGGGGAAGGAAAAACACAGTGCCGCGAGCGCAGCCGCGGCGAGGTTTTTGTACATGGTGTTCCTCTACATGGCCCCGGAACGAACTCGGCAAAGAAAAAGGCCGCCGGGGCGCGACCTCATGTCCGGCGCCATTTTAAGGCAACGTCCTACCCAGAGCGCTGCAGCGCCGCCTGGTTCGCGCCCACGGGAAGCCCGGGGATGCGTATAAAGAACCCCGGATCGCGAGACCCCTGGGTTCGGCAGAATTCATCACGACAGGGAAAAGAAATGCGCAAGTACAACGGCCGCAGCACCGTCCTTGTCATGGGCGGCGCCGGGTTCCTCGGCAGCCACCTGTGCGACCGGCTGATCGGCCAGGGCCACCACGTGATCTGCGCCGACAACTTCTTCACCGGCACCAAGGACAACATCGAGCACCTGCTCGACCACCCCCGCTTCGAACTGGTGCGCCACGACGTCTCGCTGCCCCTGTACGTGGAAGTCGACGAGATCTACAACCTGGCCTGCCCGGCCTCGCCCGTGCACTACCAGCACGACCCGGTGCAGACCACCAAGACGAGCGTGATCGGCGCGATCAACATGCTGGGCCTGGCCAAGCGCACGCGCGCGCGCATCATGCAGGCCTCCACCAGCGAGGTCTACGGCGACCCGGCCTACCACCCGCAGCCCGAGGGCTACTGGGGCAACGTCAACCCGATCGGCCCGCGCAGCTGCTACGACGAAGGCAAGCGCTGCGCCGAGACGCTGTTCTTCGACTACCACCGCCAGTACAACGTGGACATCCGCGTCTGCCGCATCTTCAACACCTACGGCCCGCGCATGCACCCCAACGACGGCCGCGTGGTCTCCAACTTCATCGTGCAGGCGCTCCAGGGCCAGCCGATCACCGTCTACGGCAAGGGCCAGCAGACGCGCAGCTTCTGCTACGTGGACGACCTGGTCGAGGGCTTCGTGCGCTTCATGGCGCTGGAGGGCCCCTGCCCCGGGCCGATCAACCTCGGCAACCCGGGCGAGTTCACCATTCTCTCGCTGGCCAGGCGCGTGATCGAGCTGACCGGCTCGAAATCGAAGATCTTGTTCGCCGAACTGCCCGTGGACGACCCCGTGCGGCGCCGCCCGGACATCAGCGTGGCCCAGCAACTGCTGAACTGGGAGCCGACGGTGCAGCTTTCCGAAGGCCTGAAGAAGACCATCACGTATTTCGACAAGCTGCTGACGCGGGTTGCCGCGACGCACGACGCCGCCAACGTCAAGCCCTCCACGCGCCGCGTCGCCCGCAACGCGGGCGGACGGCGGGCGGTGCTGGCCGCTTGAGCGAAGCGGACGCGGGCAGCGTCGCCGGCGCCTGGTTCGCGGCGATGCGGCGCGGCGACTGGGAAGCCGCCTGGCGCGCCACCGACCGCATGGAGCTGCCGCGCCGCGCCGCGCAGCGCACCCCCGCCTTCGTGCGCGCGCCGCAGCACCTGCGCTGGGACGGCACGCCGCCGGCGGGCCGCTCGGTGCTGGTGCGCTGCGAGCACGGCCTGGGCGACACCTTGCAGTTCATGCGCTTCGTGCCCTTGCTGCAGGCCGCGCAGGTGCATTTCCTGGTGCAGCCGCATCTCGTGCAACTGCTGCGCGATGCGCCCGGGCTGGGCGAGGTGCGCAACTACTGGACCGACGATCCGCTGCCGGCGCACGAGGTGGACATCGAGGTGATGGAACTGCCGTATGCGCTGCGCATGACGCTGCCGCGGCTGCCGGGGCCGTACCCGCATTTGCAACGGCAGTTGCCGCCGCATGCGGAGCTGGAACTGCCCGACGACGGCCGCCTGCGGGTGGGACTGGTGTGGGCGACGAGCGCGTGGGACCCGAGCCGTTGCGTGCCGCTGGCTTGTCTCGCTGCCTTGTTCGCCCTCGAGGAGGTGCAGTTCTTTTCCTTGCAGCAGGGCGAGGCGGCCGAGGACCCGCTGCTGCAGCGGTCCGGCATCGAATGCCTGTCGCCGCACACCACGGCGATCGAGCAAGCCGCCGCGGCGATGTGCGCGCTCGACCTGGTGATCAGCGTCGACGCCATGCCCGCGCACCTGGCCGGCACGCTGGGCCGGCCCACCTGGGTGCTGCTGAAGCATGCAGCGGACTGGCGCTGGATGCAGGAGCGGCAGGACACGCCGTGGTATCCGGCGGCGCGCCTGTTCCGCCAGCCGCGGGACGGCGATTGGGGCTCGGTCGTGCAGCACCTGGCTTCGGCCCTGCGCACGGTGGCCGCGACAGCATCGGCTCTGTAGGCTGGTTGGTGACCGCGCGCAATGCCCGCCGGACCCCAGCGCTTCGCCTGGGCTCGCGCATCGCTGGGGTTCGGCCTGCGGCGCTCACCGCCAGCCTACGAGATCGCGCCGAGCGCATTCAGCAATCTCACCTGCGCCCAATCCCGCCCCATCGCGACCACGCTGACCGAGCACGGCGCGATATCGAAGCTCTCCATGTTGTCCAGCGAGAGGCCCAGCACCGTCGCGACCATCGCCTTGATCACGTCCCCGTGCGACACGACCAGCACCTGCTGGCCCGCATGCGCATTCGCCAGCCGCCGCAAGCCCGCGCCCGCCCGCCGCGCCACGTCGGCGAAGGGCTCGCCGCCGGGCGGCTGCGCGCTGCCGCGATGCGCAAGCCAGTGCTGCCACGCGGGCTCGTCGCGCACCTCGTCGAAGCTGCGTCCCTGCCACTCGCCGAGGTCCACCTCGTCGAAGGCCGCATCGATGCGGATCGCCAGCGCGCGCCGCGCGGCCAGGGGCTGCGCGGTCTGCTGCGTGCGCGGCTGCGGGCTGCAGTAGATCGCCTCGATCGGAATGCCGGCGAAGCGCCGCTCCAGCACTTCGGCCTCCTGCCGGCCCCGGTCGTTGAGTGCGACCTCCGGCTGCCGCCCGGCGAAGCCGCGCCCCAGCCAGTCGTGCGCCGCATGGCGCACGAGGTAGAACGTCGTGCTCACGCCACCGCGGCCAGCGGGCTCTCCTGCTCCGCCGGCGTGGCGCCGCTGCCGGCATAGCGCCGCACCATGCGGCCGCAGAACTCCGCGAACTCCTGCGGCACCTGCGGCGCGCTGGTGTGGTGCGGCCGGAGGCCGCGATGCTCGGGCGTGAAGCAGAAGGTGACGGTGACATCGAAGTCGTCGAGCGCGAGCATCTGCCGGTCGAACCACGCGTCCGCACCGGGGCGGAAGCTGTCGGCCCAGGACAGGCCCGTGCGCAGCTTCTTCACGCCCAGCTTCTTGAGCCAGCGCACCGCCTCCTCCAGCCGGTGGTCCTCGAAGTGGAACCACTGGCAGATGCCCAGCTGCGGCGTGCAGTCGGCGAAGTGGCGGGCCGCCAGCTTGGGCGAGCCGTCCTCGCGCAGCAGGCCCATGTAGTAGTGGCGGTAGTAGCTGGAGCCTTCGGCCTCGCGGTGCCGCGTGGTCGCGGGCCAGGCCTGGGGCAGGTCATACAGCGAATACCAGTGGATGCGCGGCACCCGCCCGCGCAGCAGTTCGGCGGTGCGCTGCAGGCCGAACTCCTGCACCTCCTCGGCGCCGAAGCTGGAGACGCCGACTTCCGTCACCCATACGGGCAGATGCGTCACGGCCTCGATCTCGGCGATGCGCTCGGGCCAGATGTGGATCTGCCAGTGGTTCCAGTCCAGCGGGAAACCGTGCACGGCCACGGCATCCACCGCCTCCAGCACGCCCTGCCCGGCAAGATTGCGGATGAAGCCGGGATCGATGGGCGAGATGCCGCCCAGCACCTTGGTGAGGCCGGGCGATTCGGCCTTCACGGCGGCACTCGCCAGCTTCACCATCTCCGCGTATTTCACCCAGCCCGGGTCGACCTCCGGATCCCAATGCGACTTGTTGTTCGGTTCGTTCCAGAACTTGACGGCTTCTATCATTTGGCGGCTCAGAGGTCCTTCTGCAGGGTGGGCAGTTTCTTGTCGGCGGCTCGGGCCCCGCCGCCCGCGCGCCGCTTCGGCCTGGCGGCCACCGCTTCCTCGTCGCCGCGGATGAAGGCTTCGACCAGCTCCCGCGCCTCGTCGTCGGTGAACTGCAGCGGCGGCGACTTCATGTAGTAGCTCGCCGGGCCGTTGAGCGCGCCGCCGATCCCGCGGTCGAGCGCGATCCTGGCGCAGCGGATCGCATCGATCACCACCCCGGCGGAGTTCGGCGAATCCCACACTTCCAGTTTCAGCTCGCAACTGAGGGGAACGTTGCCGAAAGCCGTGCCTTCCATGCGGATGAAGGCGAACTTGCGGTCGGCCAGCCAGGGCACGTAATCGCTCGGGCCGACGTGCACGTCGCCCGCCTTCATGGGGTGCCCGAGCTGGCTGGTCACCGCCTGCGTCTTGGAGATCTTCTTCGACACGAGGCGCTCGCGCTCGAGCATGTTGAGGAAATCCGTGTTGCCGCCGACGTTCAGCTGGTAGGTGCGGTCCACCTGCACGCCGCGCTTGCGGAACAGGTCGGTCAGCAGGCGATGCACGATGGTCGCGCCGACCTGCGACTTGATGTCGTCACCGATGATGGGCAGCCGCCGCTGGGCGAAGCGCTTGTTCCAGTAAGGCTGCGAGGCGATGAACACCGGGATGCAGTTGACGAAGGCGCAGCCGGCTTCCAGGATCTGCTCGACGTACCACTTGGTCGCCATTTCGGAGCCGACCGGAAGATAGGAGACCACCACGTCGGTCTTCGTTGCCTTCAGAATGCCGACGATGTCGTCGGTGCTGCGTTCGGACTTCGGCACCACATCCTTGAGATAGGTGCCGAGGCCGTCGTGCGTCATGCCGCGCGAGACGGGCACGCCCAGATGCGGCACTTCGGCGAAGCGCAGCGTGTTGTTCGGCTCGGCGAAGATCGCTGCGCCGAGATCGAGCCCGACCTTGTGCGCGCTCACGTCGAAGGCCGCGGTGAATTCGATGTCGCCGGGCCGGTAGCCGCCCAGATCCACGTGCATCAGGCCGGGAACGAAGTCCTCCGGCTGCGCGTCGCGGTAGAACTGCACGCCCTGCACGAGGGACGATGCGCAGTTGCCGACGCCGATGATGGCGACGCGGATCTTGCTCATGGTGTTTCTCCCTTTTCCTTGATCCTTATCTCGCTGTCGTGTTGAGCCTGGCTCAACGAAGCCCGGGGGATCGTACAAACAATTTGCTCTTCCATGCGGCGTTTTCAAAATTTCATCGGAAACGGCCCCACTGGTTGAGACGTGCACCTAACATGTTGAATCCACAACAGACGGGTGAGCCGCTCGATGCAGAAAGTCTTGATCACGGGAGGCGCCGGCTTCATCGGTTCGCATCTGGCCGACGAGTTGCTGGCGCATGGCTATCAGGTCCGCGTGCTGGATTCGCTGGACCCGCAGGTCCACGGTGAACACCGGCGCCGGCCCGAATACCTGGCGAAGCAAGCGGAACTGGTCGTCGGCGACGTGAACGACCGCGCGAAGGTGGACCAGGCGCTGCACGGCGTCGACTTCGTCTACCACTTCGCGGCTGCCGTCGGCGTCGGGCAGAGCATGTACGAGGTCGCGCACTACACGCGCGTGAACAACCTCGGCACGGCCGTCCTGCTGGAAGCGCTGGTGGCCAACCCGGTCGAACGGCTGGTCGTCGCCTCGAGCATGAGCCTCTACGGCGAAGGCCTGTACCAGGGCGCCTCCGGCCTGCCGCGCACCGTGGGCGAGCGCAGCCTGGAGCAGCTGAAGGCCGGCCGGTGGGAGTTCCGCGACGAAGACGGCAGCGCACTGCATCCCATGCCCACGCCCGAGAGCAAGCAGCCCGCGCTGGCCTCGGTGTACGCGCTGTCCAAGTACGACCAGGAGCGGCTGTGCCTCATGATCGGCCGCGCCTACGACATTCCCACCGTCGCCCTGCGCTTCTTCAATGCCTACGGGCCGCGGCAGGCACTGTCCAATCCCTACACCGGCGTGCTGGCGATCTTCGCTGCGCGCCTGTTGAACAACAATCCGCCGGCCATCTTCGAGGACGGGCTGCAGCAGCGCGACTTCGTCAGCGTGCACGACATCGCGCGCGCCTGCCGGCTGGCGCTTCAGACGCCCGAGGCCGCCGGCGAGGTCTTCAACATCGGCAGCGGCGAGCCGCACACGGTGCGCGACATCGCGGCGAAGCTGGCCAGGGTGGTCGGCAAGGAGCAGATCCGCCCGGAGATCCTCGGCAAGTACCGCGTCGGCGACATCCGCCACTGCTTTGCCGACATCGCCAAGGCGCAGCGCATCCTCGGCTTCACGCCGCAGGTGCGGCTGGAGGACGGACTGGTCGAACTCTCGTCGTGGCTCGCCGGCCAGGCCGCGGTGGACCGGGTGGCGCACGCCGCCGCCGAACTCAGCGCCCGCGGCCTGACGGTGTGAAGACCATGAGCGCCCCCACCACCCTCGTCACCGGCGGCGCCGGCTTCATCGGCTCCAACCTCGCGCACCGGCTGCTGGCCGCGGGCCGGCGGGTGCGCGTGCTCGACAACCTGTCGCGCCCCGGCGTGGAGCAGAACCTGCAGTGGCTGCGCCAGCAGCACGGCGAGCTGCTGGAGTTCGTGCGCGCCGACGTGCGCGATGCCGCCGCGGTGGCGAAGGCCGCCGCCGGCGTGCAGCAGGTCTTCCACTTCGCGGCCCAGGTGGCCGTGACCAGCAGCCTGGAGGACCCGCAGGAGGACTTCGCGGTCAACGCGATCGGTACGCTCAACGTGCTGGAGGCCGCGCGCGCGCGGCCGGTGCCGCCGCCCGTGATGATGACCTCGACCAACAAGGTCTACGGCGGGCTGGAGGACCTGGCGCTCGCGGTGCAGGGCCAGCGGTACCTGCCGGTGGAGGCTGCAGTGGCCGCGCGCGGCATCGGCGAGCGGCGCCCGCTCGACTTCCACAGCCCTTACGGCTGCTCCAAGGGCACGGCCGACCAGTACGTCCTCGACTACGCGCGCAGCTACGGCATGACGACGCTCGTCTTCCGAATGAGCTGCATCTACGGCCCCCGCCAGTTCGGCACCGAGGACCAGGGCTGGGTGGCGCACTTCATCCTGCGCGCGCTGCGCGGCGAGCGCATCACGCTGTACGGCGACGGCATGCAGGTGCGCGACGTGCTGTTCGTCGACGACCTGGTCGATGCCTTCCTGCTGGCGGAACAGAACGCGGTGCGCCTGAAGGGCCGCGCCTTCAACATGGGCGGCGGCCCCGCCAATGCGATCAGCCTGCAGGACCTGCTCGATCGCATCGAGCAGCTGCACGGCAAGCGGCCGCCGGTGGCCTTCGATGCCTGGCGCACCGGCGACCAGCGCTACTACGTCTCGGACACCCGCGCCTTCCAGCGCGAGACGGGCTGGCAGGCCAGGGTCGCGGCCGCGGACGGCATCGCGCGCCTGTACGAATGGCTGGCGGCGCGGCACGCGCCCGAGAAGCGCAGCACGCCGGTGGCGGCGACCGCGGCGCGCGTGGCGGCAGGGGCGCACTGATGGCCGTGGGGTCCATGCAGGCGGGGGTGATGGCGGGGCCGAAGCGGGCAGCGCTGGAGAGCGCGGAAGTTCCGCAGCCCGGGCCGGGCCAGGTCCTGCTGCGGCTGGAGGGCTCGGGCGTGTGCGCCTCCTCGCTGCCGCTGTGGGAAGGGCGCGAGTGGTTCACCTATCCGCAGCCGGCCGGCGCGCCGGGGCACGAAGGCTGGGGCCGCATCGCCGCGCTCGGCGACGGCGTGATGGGGCTGCAGGCCGGCGACCGCGTCGCGGCGCTCAGCTACCGCGCGCACGCCGAGTACGACATCGCCGAAGCGAAGGCCGTGGTCCGGCTGCCGCCAAGCCTGGCCGACAAGCCGGTGCTGGGCGAGCCGCTCGGCTGCGCGACCAACATCTTCCAGCGCAGCGAGATCCGCGCCGGCCAGACGGTGGCCATCGTCGGCATCGGCTTCCTCGGCGCGCTGCTGACGCAATTGGCGAAGCACGCGGGCGCGCGCGTCATCGCGCTGTCGCGCCGGCCCTTCTCGCTCGAGTTCGCGCGCCAGGCCGGCGCCGACGAGACGCTGCTGCTGGACGAGCACTGGACGATCATCGAGCAGGTCAAGCGCCTCACCGACGGCCGCTTCTGCGAGCGCGTGATCGAGTGCACCGGCCTGCAGTGGCCGCTGGACCTCGCGGGCGAGCTGAGCGCCGAGCGCGGCCGGCTCGTGATCGCCGGCTTCCACCAGGACGGGCCGCGGCAGGTCAACCTGCAGCTGTGGAACTGGCGCGGCCTGGACGTGATCAACGCCCACGAACGCGACCCGCAGGCCTATGTCGACGGCATGCAGCGCGCCGTGCAGTGGATGGCCGAAGGAATCATGGATCCCGCGCCCTTGTACACGCACCGGCTGCCGCTGGACCGGCTGGGCGAAGCGCTGGAACTCGCGCGCACCCGCCCCGACGGCTTCATGAAGGCCCTTGTCATCACGTCATGAGCACCGCGCCGAAGAACAACGATTCCCTTCCCCGGCTCGGTTTCCTCGGTCTCGGCTGGATCGGGCAGCAGCGCCTGCAGGCGCTGCTGGCGGACGAGGCCTGCCGCGTCGTGGCCGTGGCCGATCCTTGCGAAGCGGTGCAGACCCGCGCGCGCGAGCTCGTGCCCGGCGCGGCGCTTGCCGGCACGCTGGACGAACTGCTGCAGCACGAACTCGATGGCGTGGTGATCGCCACGCCCAGCGCGCTGCATGCGCAGCAGGCCCTGCAGGTCCTCGAACGAGGACTGGCAGTGTTCTGCCAGAAGCCGCTGGCACGCACCGAAGCCGAGAACGCCGCGATCGTCGAGGCGGCCCGCCAGGCCGACCGGCTGCTGGGCGTGGACCTGTCCTACCGCCACACCGAGGCGATGCGGCGCATCCGCAATGCCGTGGTCGAAGGCGAGCTGGGTGCCCTGCATGCGGTCGACCTCGTGTTTCACAACGCCTATGGCCCCGACAAGGGCTGGGCCCGCGACCTGGCACTGGCCGGCGGCGGCTGCGCGATCGACCTCGGCATCCACCTGGTGGACCTCGCGCTGTGGACGCTCGGCTTCCCGGCCGTCGAGCGCGTGACCAGCCGGCTCTATGCGGGCGGCAAGCCGCTCGCGGCCGGCAGCGACACGGTGGAGGACTACGCGGTGGCCGAACTCCATCTCGCCACCGGCGCCGTCGTGCGCATCGCCTGCTCCTGGAACGTCTCGACCGGCCGCGACGCCGTGATCGAGGCGCACTTCCACGGCGCGCGGGGCGGGGCGGCGATGAGCAACGTGAACGGCTCCTTCTTCGATTTCGCCGCCGCGCGCTTCGAAGGCACGCGGCGCATTGCGCTGGCCGAACCGCCGGACGCCTGGGGCGGCCGCGCGATCGGCGACTGGGCGCGGCGGCTCGCGGCCGGCGCCCGCTACGAGAACACGATCGAAAGCATCGTACAGGTCGCCTCGGTGCTGGACCGGATCTATGGCCGCTGAGCGCGCCCTGCGGGTCCTGCTGACGGCCGACACCGTCGGCGGGGTCTGGACCTATGCCGTCGAACTGGCGCGTGCGCTGGCCGCGCGCGGCATCGAGGTGGCGCTCGCCTCCATGGGGGCGCTGCCCGGCGCGCACCAGCGCCAGGAGCTGGCCGGGCTCGCGCGCGTGCAGCTGTTTGCCTCCGGCTACAAGCTCGAATGGATGCAGGACTGCTGGCCGGAGGTCGACGCGGCCGGCCAGTGGCTGCTGGCGCTGGAGCACGAATTCGCGCCCGACCTCGTGCACCTGAACCAGTTCGACTTCGGCGCGCTGCCCTTTCGTGCGCCGACGCTGCTGGTCGCGCATTCCTGCGTGCTCTCCTGGTGGCGCGCGGTGCACGGCACGGCGGCGCCGGCCGAGTGGTGCGCCTACCGCACCCGCGTTGCGCAAGGCCTGGCCGGCGCGGCGCTGGTCGCCGCGCCGACGCGCGCGATGCTGGCCACGCTGGCGGACAACTACGGATTCGCCACCGGCCGCGGCCTGGTGCTGCCGAACGCGGCCGATCCCGGGCGCTTCGCCCCCGCGCCCAAGAAGCCCTTCGTGCTGGCGGCGGGGCGCTTCTGGGACGCGGCCAAGAACCTCGCCGCGCTGGAGCAGGTCGCCGCCGGCCTGCCCTGGCCGGTGCAGGTGGCCGGCGCCGCGCAGCATCCCGAGGGCGGTGCGGTCCGGCCCGAACACGTGCACTGCCTGGGCGAACTGCCACGGGCGCAGCTCGCCCGCGCGCTGTCCGAGGCGGCCATCTATGCGCTGCCGGCGCGCTACGAACCCTTCGGCCTGTCGGTGCTGGAAGCCGCGCTCAGCGGCTGCGCCCTGGTGCTGGGCGACATCGTCAGCCTGCGCGAGACCTGGGGCGAGGCCGCGCTCTACGTGCATCCCGACGACCCCGAAGCGCTGCGATCCGCGCTGCTGCGCCTGATGCGAGAGCCCTCGCAGCGCGCGCAACTCGCCGCCGCGGCCCGCGCACGCGCAGGCCACTTCTCGCCGGCGCGCCAGTGCCAGGCCTACCTGCAGGCCTACGCCCGGCTGGCACCCCGCTTCGCCGCCGCCACTGCGGAGGAACTCGCGTGCGCGTGATCGTCTTCTGCCATTCGCTGGTTTCGGACTGGAACCACGGCAACGCGCATTTCCTGCGCGGCATCTGCAGCGAGCTGCTCGCGCGCGGCCACCTGGTCGAGGTGTACGAACCGGCCGACGCCTGGAGCGTGACCAAGCTCGTGGCCGAACACGGCGCGGCGCCGCTGCAGGGCTTCGCCCGCGCCTATCCGCGGCTGCGAAGCAGCCGCTACGTGGCCGCCGAACTCGATCTCGAGCTCGCGCTGGACCAGGCCGATCTGGTGCTGGTGCACGAATGGAGCGACCACGCGCTGGTGCGGCGCATCGGCGAGCACCGCAAGGCCAATCCGCAGTACCGGCTGCTGTTCCACGACACGCACCATCGCGCGGTGACGGCCCCGGAAAGCATGGCCGCCTACGACCTGCGCCATTACGACGGCGTGCTCGCCTTCGGCAGCGCGATCCGCGATCTCTACCGCGCCAAGGGGTGGGCCGAGCGCGCCTGGACCTGGCACGAGGCCGCCGACCCCCGCGTGTTCCAGCCGCTGGCGGGCCAGCCGCACGAAGGCGAGCTGGTGTGGATCGGCAACTGGGGCGACGGGGAGCGCACGGCCGAACTGCACGAATTCCTGCTGGAGCCGGTGCGCAGCCTCGGCCTGCAGGCGCGCATCCACGGCGTGCGCTATCCCGAACACGCGCTGGCGGCGCTGCGCGAGGCCGGCATCGCCTACGGCGGCTGGCTGCCCAACTACGAAGCGCCGAAGGCGTTTGCGCGCCACCGGGTGACGGTGCACGTGCCGCGCCGGCCCTACGTGCAGGCGCTGCCCGGCATTCCTACCATCCGCGTCTTCGAGGCGCTGGCCTGCGGCATCCCGCTGGTCTGCGCGCCCTGGGAGGACTGCGAAGGCCTGTTCGAGCCCGGCGAGGATTTCCTGCTGGCCCGCGATGGCGCGCAGATGCGCCGCCAGCTGCGCGACGTGCTGCACGATCCGGGGCTAGCGCGGGCGCTGGCGGAACATGGCCGGCGAACGATCCTCGCGCGGCATACCTGCGCGCACCGCGTCGACGAGCTGCTCGCCATCCACGCCGAGATCGCGCCGCCGCAATCCCGCACCGTGCCCCTTTCGGCCCCATGAGTCCAACACTCCACAGGGAGAGCCCCCGCCAATGAAGATCGCCTTCTTCGCCTCCAGCCTCGTTTCGGCCTACTGGAACGGCGCCGCCACCTATTACCGCGGCATCGTGCGCGCGCTGCACGAGCGCGGGCACGAGGTGACGTTCTACGAGCCGGACGCCTACGATCGGCAGCAGCACCGCGACATGGCGGATCCGCTTTGGGCCAAGGTGGTGGTCTATCCGGCGACGACGGAGGCCGAGGTGCTGCGCACGCTGGAGGCGGCGCGCGGCGCCGACCTGGTGGTCAAGGCCAGCGGCGTCGGCGTGCACGACGCACTGCTGGAACGCGCGGTGCTGGAGCTGCAGTCGCCCTCCACCCTGGTTGCCTTCTGGGACGTCGACGCACCGGCCACGCTGGACCGCGTGCACGGCGACGCGGCCGACGCCTTCCGGCCCCTGATCCCGCGCTACGACCTGGTCCTCACCTACGGCGGCGGCGAGCCGGTACGCCGGGCCTACCTCGGGCTCGGCGCACGCGACTGCGTGCCGATCTACAACGCGCTCGATCCCGAGACGCACCACCCGGTCGCGCGCGAGCCGCGCTTCCAGTGCGACCTCGCCTTCCTCGGCAACCGCCTGCCGGACCGCGAAGCGCGGGTGGAGGAATTCCTGCTGCGCCCCGCCGCGCAGCTGCCGGACCAGCGCATGCTCCTGGGTGGCAGCGGCTGGGGCGACAAGGCCCTGCCGGCCAACCTGCGCTACCTGGGCCACGTCTACACCGCCGACCACAACGCCTTCAACTGCACGCCGCGCGCGGTGCTGAACGTCAGCCGCGAGAGCATGGCGCGCTACGGCTTCTCGCCCGCGACGCGGGTGTTCGAGGCGGCCGGCGCGGCGGCGTGCCTGATCACCGACGCCTGGGAAGGGCTCGAGACCTTCTTCGAGCCGGAGCGCGAAGTGCTGGTGGCGCGCAGCGGCGACGAGGTGGCGCAGCACGTCGCCGGGCTCGACGCGCAGTGCGCCCGCGCGATCGGCCAGGCCGCGTATCGCCGCGTGCTGGCCGAACACACCTACGCCCATCGCGCGGCGCAGTTCGATGCCGTGCTGGCAGGCGGCCGCAAGGCGGCGCTGGCGGAGGCGGCATGAAGATCGTCATCCTGGGCCTGTCGATCACCTCGTCCTGGGGCAACGGCCACGCGACCACCTACCGCGGCCTGGTGCGCGAGCTGGTGCGGCGCGGCCACGAGCTGCTGTTCCTCGAGCGCGACCAGCCCTGGTACGCCGCCCACCGCGACCTGCCCGAGCCGCCCTGGGGCCGCACCCTCCTGTACGGCACCCTGCAGGAACTGCAGGAGCGGCACGCGGCCAGCGTGCGCGACGCCGACCTGGTGATCGTCGGCTCCTACGTGCCCGACGGCGTGCCCGTGGGCGAATGGGTGCAGCAGCGCTCGCGCGGCGTCACGGCCTTCTACGACATCGACACGCCCGTCACGCTGGCCAAGCTGGAGCGCGGCGACCACGAGTACCTGCACCCGCGGCAGATCCCGCATTACGACCTGTACCTGTCCTTCACCGGCGGGCCCACGCTCAAGCGGCTGCAGCGCGACTACGGCGCGCCGCGCGCGCGCGTGCTGTACTGCTCCTTCGATCCGCAGCTGTACTTCCCCGAGCCGCAGGAACTGCAATGGGACCTGGGCTACATGGGCACCTACAGCGACGACCGGCAGGCCAGCGTGCAGGCCTTCCTGCTGGAGCCGGCGCGGGCGCATCCGCAGGGCCGCTTCATCGTCGCGGGCCCGCAGTACCCGGACACGGCGAGCTGGCCCGCCAACGTGACGCACGAGCCGCACCTGCCGCCGGCGCAGCACCGGCGCTTCTACAACCGCCAGCGCTTCACGCTCAACGTGACGCGGCGCGACATGATCCGCGCCGGCTGGTCGCCGAGCGTGCGCCTGTTCGAGGCCGCGGCCTGCGGCACGCCGATCCTGAGCGACCGCTGGCCGGGCATCGAGTCGCTGCTGGTGCCGCACCAGGAAATCCTGCTGGTGGACCGCACCGTCGACGTGCTGGACATCCTGCAGCGTTGCGGCGAGGACGAGCGGCTGCGCATCGCCGAACGCGCCCGCAAGCGCATCCTGGCGCAGCACACGGCGGCGCACCGCGCCGAGGAACTCGAAGCACACGCGGCGGAATTGCTGAGTGGCGTGACCGCGTGACCGCGTGGAGCAGGCAAGGGAGTCGGCCATGTCAGACGAAACAAGCGAACTGCAGCGCGAGGTGGATGCGCTGGGGCCCTGGTTCCACAACCTGCACCTGCCCGGCGGGCTGCAGACCGTGCCGGACCACTTCCTCGGCGGCGACTTCCCCAGCTTCAAGTGGCAGCAGATCCGCGCCAGCATCCCCGCGGACCTGGCCGGCTGGCGCGTGCTGGACGTGGGCTGCAACGCGGGCTTCTACAGCTTCGAGCTGGCGCGGCGCGGCGCCTCGGTGCTGGCGATCGACATGGAGCCGCTGTACCTGGCGCAGGCGCGCTGGGCCGCGCGCCAGTTCGGGCTGCAGGAGCGGGTGGAGTTCCGCGAGCAGCAGGTCTACGAGTTGGCGCGCTCGGGCGAGCAGTTCGACCTGGTCTGGTTCATGGGCGTGTTCTATCACCTGCGCTATCCGCTGCTCGCGCTGGACATCCTGGCGCAGCGCACGCGCCGCATGATGGTGTTCCAGACCCTGTCGATGCCGGGCGAGGAGGTCTACCCCGAGACGCAGGACCACCCGATCACCGAACGCGGGCCGCTGCTCGATGCGGGCTGGCCGAAGATGGCCTTCATCGAGCACAAGTTCTCGGGCGACCCGACCAACTGGTGGGTGCCGAACCACGCTGGCATCGAAGCGATGCTGCGCTCCAGCGGCCTGCGCGTCACCGCCCGGCCGGCCGAGGAGATCTATGTGTGCGTGCCGAGCCCGGAGACGGCGGCGTGGAAGTGGGACGGGCAGTTGCAGGCGGTGCTGGGCGCCGGCGCGCAGCCTCCGTCCGCCTTTCCGTCGTCCCCGCGCAGCCGCGGACCCAGGGCGTCCGAAGCCCTCGAAGGCGCCGGGGTCGCGCCGGCGCGGGAATGACGCTCAGGTCTCCGGCTGGTGCTCGCGCAGCCAGCGCTTCACGATCTCGGCGTCGCGGATCCGCGTGACCTTGCTGGCCGAGTCGAGGAACACCATGATCAGGTTGCGCCCCTTGACCTGCGTCTGCACCACCAGGCACTGGCCGGCCTCGGAGATGTAGCCGGTCTTCTGCAGGCCGATCTTCCACGCGCCCTCGCGCACCAGCTTGTTGCTGTTCACGTAAGTCAGCTCGCGCCCATCGGCCGCTTCGACCTCGTAGCCGCGCGACGTGGAGTACTTGCGCAGCAAGAGATGGCTGTAGGCGGCGTCGGCCAGCACGGCGAGGTCGCGTGCGCTCGACTGGTTGCGGCTGGAAAGCCCGGTCGGGTCGACATAGCGCGTCTGCCGCATGCCCAGCTCGCGCGCCTTGATGTTCATGGCGCTGACGAAGGCGGACAGGCCGCCCGGGTAGGTGCGCCCCAGCGCGTGGGCCGCCCGGTTCTCGCTGGACATCAGCGCCAGGTGCAGCGCTTCGCGGCGGGTCAGCACGGTGCCCACCTGCAGCCGCGAGCTGCTGTGCTTGACGCGGTCGACGTCGGCGCCGGTGATGGTGATCTTCTCGGCCAGCGGCAGGCGCGACTCGGAGATCACCAGACCCGTCATCAGCTTGGTCAGCGAGGCGATCGGGCGCACGTCGTCGTCGTTCTTGCCCAGCAGCACCTCGTCGCTTTCCTGGTCGATCACGTAGGCCACGCTGGCCTTCAGCGGCAGCTTCATCGGGTCGGCCGGCAGCCGCGCGGGGCGCGCCACGTGGCGCGCGGCGACGACAACTTTCTTCTTCGCCTTGTGTTTCGCCCTGGCAACTTTCACGGCCTTGGTGCTGCGCTTGGCCGTCTTCGCCTTCCCTGCCTTCGCCTTCGCCCTCGCCTTCACTTTCGCCTTGGCCTTGGCCTTGACCTTGACGACCTTGGTCGCGGCGGGCTTGCCCTTCGCGGGCCGCTTGGCCGCGAAGCCCTCCATCGGGGCCAGGAACATGAACAGCGCCAGCAGGGCGGCCACCCAGCGCGTCGCGCAATGGGTCCTTCTCGGATCGGTCATTCCCCCTAGGATGCACTTGTCAGCGAAAGTTCCGGGCTTCACGGCGTCTTCGCCTACAAGGGGCCCGAATGCAAACCGAAGTCGTCTCTCGACTGCACGGTTGGAGAGCTGTCCCTATACTGGAACGCTTCAGCTTGAAGGAAGCGAGATGACCCCCATGAACGGCGCCGACGCGCTGGTGCGCATGCTGCAACTCAATGGCGTGAAGCACATCTTCGGCCTCTGCGGCGACACCAGCCTGCCGTTCTACGACGCCCTGGCGCGGCTGGACCACGGCATCGACCACGTGCTCACGCGCGACGAGCGCAGCGCCGCCTACATGGCCGACGGCTACGCGCGCGTGACGGGCCGGCCGGGCGTGTGCGAAGGCCCCAGCGGCGGCGGCGCGACCTACCTGCTGCCCGGCATCGTGGAAGCGAACGAATCGGCCATCCCGGTGCTGGGCATCACCTCCGACGTCTCCGTCGGCGCGCGCGGCAAGTTCCCGCTGACCGAACTCGACCAGCTCGCGCTGTACCAGCCGCTGACGAAGTGGAACGCCCGCATCGACCGCGTGGACCAGATCCCGCAGGCCGTGCGCAGCGCCTTCCGGGCGATGACCACCGGCCGGCCCGGCGCCACCCACATCTGCCTGCCCTACGATCTGCAGAAGCAGGCGATCGACCCGGCGGAAGTGTGGGCCCAGCCCGGACATGACCGCTATCCCGCCTACCGCTTCGCGCCCGATCCGGCCGACGTGGAGCGCGCCGCGCAGAAGCTGGTGGCCGCACGCGCACCGGTATTCATCTGCGGCGGCGGCGTGGTGATCTCGGGCGCCAGCGCCGAACTGGAGCGCCTGGCCACGCTGCTGAACGCGCCCGTGTGCAGCACCGTCAGCGGCCAGGGCAGCCTGGCCGGCACGCATCCGCTCGATGCCGGCGTGGTGGGCACCAACGGTGGCGTCGAGGCCACGCGCGCCGTCGTCGCCCAGGCCGACCTGGTGATGTTCGTCGGCGCGCGCGCCGGCTCCACCACCACCGAGCACTGGAAGATGCCGGGGCGCGAGCGCACCATCCTGCACCTGGACATCGACGCGATGACCATCGCCACCAACTACCGCACCGACGTGGCACTGGTCGGCGATGCGAAGCTGGGCCTGGCGGCGCTGGCCGACGCGGTGCAGCAGCGCATCGCCCATCGTCCCGCCGATGCGGCCGACGGCCGCGCCATCACCGCGCGCTGCCGCCAGCAGAAGCAGGCCTTCTTCGCGCAACTGGCCGAATCGCGGGAACGGCCGATCAAGCCCGAGCGCGTGGTCGATGCCTTGAACAAGCTGCTGCCGCGCGAAGCGATCGTGGTGGCCGACCCCGGCACGCCCTGCCCTTATTTCTCCGCCTACTTCGACGCGCCGCAGGCCGGCCGCCACTTCATCACCAACCGCGCGCACGGTGCGCTGGGCTTCTCGCTCTCGGCCGCCGTCGGCGCCCAGTTCGGGCGGCCCAATGCGACCGTGGTCTCGGTGATGGGCGACGGCAGCTTCGGCTTCACCTGCGGCGAGCTGGAGACGGTGGTGCGCCGCCGGGTCCCGCTCAAGATGGTGGTGTTCTCCAACTCGGTGTTCGGCTGGATCAAGGCGAGCCAGAAGACCGGCTACGAGCAACGCTACTTCTCGGTCGATTTCAACCGTACCGAGCACGCCCGCGTGGCCGAGGCCTTCGGCGTCAAGGCCTGGCGGGTCGAGGACCCGGCCGAGGTGCACGGCGCGATCCAGGCGGCGCTGGCCCATGACGGCCCGGCGCTGGTGGACGTGATCTCCCAGGAGTTGCAGGACACCGCAGTGCCTGTGAGCCAGTGGATGGGTTGAGTCTTACTCCTTCAACTTCCAAGAAAGGCAGCACGATGAGCAGCAGTTGGAACCGGCGCACGATCCTTGCCGCCCTGGCGGGGATGGCCTGCGGCACGGGCGCCCTCGCCCAGGGCGAAGCGCCCCTGCACCTGGTGGTCACCTTTCCGCCCGGCGGCAGCACCGACATCGCGGCGCGCATCATCCAGCCCGAGCTGGCCAGGCGCATCGGCCGGACGGTGGTCGTGGACAACAAGCCGGGCGCGGCCAGCCAGATCGCCACCAACTTCGTCGCCAAGGCACCGCCGGACGGCAACACGCTGCTGGTGAGCTTCGACACCCATGCGATCAACCCGATCGCCAAGTCGAAGCTGCCTTACGACACCTTCAAGGACTTCGCCGGCGTGACGCTCGCCGTGCGCTTCCCGCTGGTGATCGGCGCCTCGGCCTCGGTGCAGGCCAAGGACCTGCGCGGCTTCCTCGAGGAGGCGCGGCGGCAACCGGCGAAATTCAGCTATGCCTCCACCGGCGTCGGCTCGATGAACCACCTCGTGTTCGAGGACATCAAGCGGCGCGCCAAGGTCGACGTGCTGCACGTGCCTTACAGCGGCGGCGGGCCGGCCGTGCAGGCGGTGCTGGGCAACGTGTCGCAGCTCACGGCCTTGAGCTATGCGGCGCTGAAGGGGCAGATCGCGGCCGGCAAGATCAAGCCGCTGGCCGTGACGGGCGCGAAGCGCCTGCCCGACCTGCCGGACGTGCCGACGGTGGCCGAATCCGGCTTCCCCGGCTTCGAGGCCTATTCGTGGATCGGCATCTTCGCGCCGGCGGCCACGCCGGCCGACACCTTGCGCAAGCTCACCGAGGACTTCCGCGCGGCGCTGAATGCGCCCGAGGTGCATTCCAAGCTGACCCAGGCCGGCTTCGAGGTGATGGCCACCGACGGCCCGGGCGTGGAGCGGCACGCGCGGCAGGAGTACGAGCGCTGGAAGGCGTTCGTGCACGATACGGGCCTGAAGCTGGAAGACTAGCCTGCGTTGAATTCGACGTCCAGCCGCTCGATGTAGCGCAGCTTCGCGGCCGGGTCCGCGAAGCTGGCTTCGAAGCTGTTGCGCGCCAGCAGGTAGGCGTGGCGCACGTCGAGGCCGGTGGCGGCAAAGGTCTGCAGGAAGTTGTCGTTGATGTAGCCGCCGAAGTAGGCCGGATCGTCCGAGTTGACGGTCGCCACCAGGCCCGCGTCGAGCAGCGCACGCAGGTTGTGCTGCGCCAGCTGCGGGAACACGCGCAGCTTCAGGTTCGACAGCGGGCACACGGTCAGCGGGATGCGGTCCTGCGCGAGCCGCTTCATGAGCGCCGGGTCCCGCGCGGACTGCACGCCGTGGTCGATGCGTTCGACCTTCAGCACGTCGAGCGCGGCCCACACGTATTCCGGCGGCCCTTCCTCGCCCGCGTGCGCCACCAGGTGCAGCCCCAGCTGGCGGCACTTGGCGAACACGCGCGCGAACTTCTCCGGCGGATGCCCCAGCTCGCTCGAATCGAGGCCCACGCCGATGAACTTGTCGCGCCACGGCAGCGCCTGCTCCAGCGTATCGAAGGCGTCCTCCTCACTCAGGTGGCGCAGGAAGCACAGGATCAGTTCGGCGTCGATGCCCAGGTTCTTCGCGTCCCCGCAGGCGCGGTGCAGGCCCGTGATGACCGTCTCCATGGCCACGCCGCGCGCGGTGTGCGTCTGCGGGTCGAAGAAGATCTCGGCGCGCAGCACGTTGTCGTGCCGCGCCCGCTGCAGGTAGGCCCAGGCCATGTCGTAGAAATCCTGCTCCGTCAGCAGCACGCCGGCGCCGGCGTAGTAGATGTCGAGGAAGCTTTGCAGGTTGCCGAAGGCGTAGGCGGCGCGCAGCTGCGCCACGCTCGCATACGGCAGGCGCACGCCGTTGCGCTGCGCCAGCCGGAACATCAGCTCGGGTTCCAGCGAGCCTTCGATGTGGATGTGGAGCTCGGCCTTGGGCATGGCGGCCAGGAGGGCGGGCAACGGGCGTGGAGGCGCTTGGGTCATCAACCGATTCCGGAGTGGTTCGCAGTTGGAACGATAGCGGATGCGCGTCACTCCCGCGCAGGCGCGCTGGTGTCGGGGGAAACGTCTGCATCCGAATAGCGCTGGGCCGCTGGAGCAGCGGTGTTGCCTGTGGGGCGGCGGTGTGGCCTCTGGGGCAGCGGTGTGGCCTGTGGTCCGGCCCGGAGGGGATTTGTCCGGCTCACTCCATGTCCCCCGGCACGGCCTGAAGGCCGTGCCTCCTCCTCTACTTCCGGAGCCGGACAAACCCCCTCCGGGCCTGCGTCGCGCCGACCGTGCCCGCGGCAAAGGCATCAGGGTAGTCCTGCTCGGGGCACGCACTTCACGGCGCAGCGCTGCATCACGGCGTTCGAGGAGTACCGATCGCCTATCGATTCCGCAGCGGCAGGCACAGGACGGGTTTGTCCGCTTCCGGAAGTAGAGGGGGAGGCACGGCCCGCAGGGGCGTGCCGGAAGACATGGAGTGAAGCGGACAAATCCGTCCTGTGCCGGACCGAGGGGCCACGAACGCAGCGCGGCAACGGGCGCGAGGACGGAAACGAAAAGGGCCGCACACCGGCGGCCCTTGGACCAAGCGAGGGAGCTTACTTGCCCGACGCTCCCGGCACCTTGCCTTCCACGCCCTTGACGTAGAAGTTGATGCCGCCCAGGAACTTGTCGTCGGCGGTGGCGTCCTTGGCCAGCACTTCCTTGCCGGTGTTGTCGGCGAGCGGGCCCTTCCAGATCACCAGGCTGCCGTCCTTCAGGCCGGCCTTCACCTTGTCAAGCTGCTGCTTGGCGCTGTCCGGCACGTCGGCGGCGACGTTGACGAAGTCGATCGCGCCTTCCTTCACGCCCCACCAGCTCTGGCCCGTGGTCCAGGTGTTCTCCAGCACGTCGCGCACGGCCTTGATGTAGTACGGGCCCCAGTTGATCACCGCGGAGCCCAGGTGCGCCTTGGGACCGTAGTTGCTCATGTCGCTGTCCCAGCCGAAGGCACGCTTGCCCATCTTCTCGGCCGTCTGCAGCACGGCGGAGGAGTCGGTGTTCTGCATCAGAATGTCGGCGCCGCCGTTGATCAGCGAAGTGGCCGCCTCGGTTTCCTTCGGCGGATTGAACCAGTCGCCCACCCACACCACGCGGGTCTTGATCTTCGGGTTGACCGACAGCGCGCCCAGCGTGAAGCTGTTGATGTTGCGCACGACTTCCGGGATCGGGATCGAGCCGACCACGCCCAGCGTGTTGGTCTTGGTCATGGCGCCGGCGATCACGCCGGCCATGTAGGCGCCCTCGTAGGTGCGGCTGTCGTAGGTGCGCAGGTTGGGCGCCGTCTTGTAGCCCGTGGCGTGCTCGAACTTCACGTCCGGATGGTCGGCCGCCACCTTGAGCATCGGCTCCATGTAGCCGAAGGTGGTGCCGAAGATCACCTTGTTGCCCTGGGCCACCATGTCGCGCATCACGCGCTCGGCGTCGGCCGACTCGGGCACCTTCTCGACGAAGCTGGTTTCGACCTTGTCGCCGAACTCCTTCTCCATCGCCTTGCGCCCGTTGTCGTGCGCGAAGGTCCAGCCGCCGTCGCCCACCGGGCCGACGTAGGCGAAGGCGATCTTCAGCTTCTGGGCGGCGGGCGCGGGGGCGGACGCCGGGGCGGCCGCGACGGGCGCCGGTGCCGGGGCCGGCGCGGGGCTCTCCTGCTTGCTGCAGGCGGCCAGGCCCGCCACGGCGGCGGCCAGGGCCGCGGCCTGGAGCAGGGAGCGTTTCTTCAGGTCGGTCATGCCAGTTCCTCTGAGGGACATTCGAAGTGAAAGACGGATTATGTTCCGGGATAGAAGGGCTTTCCAAGGGAAGCCGGCATGTTCACGCGGATCCACGCCGGGTTGCGCGAGATCAGCGCCAGCACCACGATGGTGGCCAGGTAGGGCAGCATGTTGAGGAACTCGCTGGGCACCTCCACGCCGCTGCCCTGCAGGTGGAACTGCAGCATGGTCACGCCGCCGAACAGGTAGGCGCCGAACAGCACGCGGCCCGGCCGCCAGGTGGCGAAGGTGGTCAGCGCCAGCGCGATCCAGCCCTTGCCGGCCACCATGCCTTCGACCCACAGCGGCGTGTAGATGATCGAGATATAGGCGCCCGCCAGCCCGCACAGCGCGCCGCCCGCCATCACCGCCATGAGGCGGATGCGGCGCACCGGATAACCGAGCGCGTGCGCGGCTTCCGGCGACTCGCCCACCGAGCGCAGCACCAGGCCCGCGCGCGAGCGATAGAGGAACCACACCAGCCACGCCACGAGGCCGATGGCGAGATAGACCATGGGATGCTGGCGGAACAGCGCCGGCCCGAGCACCGGGATGTCGCCCAGCAGCGGCAGCGAGAAGTGCGGCCGCTCGGGCAGCTTCTCCTGCACGTACCCGATGCCGGCGAAGGCCGAGAAGCCGGCGCCGAACAGGCTCAGGGCCAGCCCGGTCGCGTACTGGTTGGTGTTCATCCAGATCACCAGCAGGCCGAAGGCGGCGGCCAGCAGCGCGCCCGCGCCCATGCCGGCGGCGAAGCCGATCCAGTCGTTGCCGGTGTGCACCACGGCCACGAAGCCGGCGATGGCCGCGCACAGCATCATGCCCTCGGCCCCGAGGTTGACGATGCCGGACTTCTCGTTGATCAGGAGGCCCAGCGCGGCGATCGCGAGCACGGTGCCCGCGTTGAGCATGGAGGCGAAGAGGAGTGCGTACTGGTCCATCTCAGGCTTGCGCGGGGGTCGAAGGCTGAAAGCGGATGCGATATGCCATCAGCGTGTCGCAGGCCAGCAGCGTGAACAGCAGCAGGCCCTGGAACACGCCCGTGAGCGACTTGGGCAGGCCCAGGCGCGACTGCGCGAGTTCGCCGCCGATGTAGAACATGCTCATGAGGATGGCCGAGAACACCATTCCCACCGGATGCAGCCGGCCGACGAAGGCCACGATGATGGCGGCGAAGCCGTAGCCGGCCGGCACGTAGGGCGTGAGCTGGCCGATCGGCCCGGCCACCTCCAGCGCGCCGGCCAGGCCCGCGGCGCCGCCGGAGACCAGCAGCGCCGTCCACAGGGCCCGGCGGGTGGAAAAGCCCGCGTAGCGCGCCGCCGCCGGCGCCAGCCCGCCCACCTGCTGCGCGAAGCCGGCCCGGGTGCGGAACAGGAACACCCACAGCGCCGCCACGCCGGCCAGCGCCAGCAGCACGCCGATGTTGACGCGCGAGCCCTGCATCAGGCGCGGAATCTGCGTCACCGCCTCGAAGGTCTTGGTCTGCGGGAAGTTGTAGCCCTGCGGGTCCTTCCACGGCCCGAACACGAGGTAGTTCAGCGTGAAGGTGGCCACGTACACCAGCATCAGGCTGACCAGGATCTCGTTGGCGTTGAACTTGTCGCGCAGCAGCGCCGTGATGCCGGCCCAGGCCATGCCGCCGACGACGCCGGCGAGCAGGATCGCGAGCACGATCAGCCGGCTGGTGTCCTTGCCGGCCAGCAGCGCGACGCCGCCGGCCGCCACGGCGCCGATCACGAACTGGCCTTCGGCGCCGATGTTCCACACGTTGGAGCGGAAGCACACGGCCAGCCCCAGCGCGACGATCAGCAGCGGCGTCGCCTTGACCATCAGCTCGCCCAGGCGGTAGCCGGAGTTGATCGGCTCCCAGAAGAAGATCTGCAGCCCGCGCACCGGGTCCTTGCCCAGCGCCACGAACAGCAGCGTGCCGATCAGCACCGTGATCACCAGCGCCAGCAGCGGCGAAGCGATGCTCCAGAAGCGCGAAGCCTCGGCCCTCGGTTCGAGCTTAACCATTCCGGTTCCCCTGGTCTTCCTCCCTCTCCCCCTCGGAGAGGGCCGGGGTGAGGGCACCCCCCGCCTGTTCCCGCAACGGATGCACCACCCACAAGCCGCTCATCCACTCTCCGATCAGCGTCACCGTCGCCCGCGCCCTTTCGATGCTCGGCGACAGCCTTCCTTTCGCGATCACGTGCAGCCGGTCGCTGATCTCGAACAGCTCCTCCAGCTCCTCCGATACCACCAGCACCGCGCAGCCCGCATCGCGCAGCGCCAGGATCTCCGAGCGGATCTGCGCCGAGGCGCCCACGTCCACACCCCAGGTGGGCTGCGAGACGATCAGCAGCTTGGGATTGGCGTCGATCTCGCGCCCGACGATGAACTTCTGCAGGTTGCCGCCGGAGAGCGACTTCGCCGCCGCGTCGGGCCCGCCCGTCTTCACGTTGAACTTCTCGATGATGCGCCGCGCCTGGCGCTTCAGACCCTTCACGTCGATCCAGCCGCTGCGGTTGACCGCGTCGGTGCGCGTGAGCAGCAGGTTCTGCGCCAGGCCGAGCGTCGGCACCGCGCCGCGCCCGAGCCGCTCCTCCGGCACGAAATGCAGGCCGAGGTCGCGCCGGTCGGCCGGGTCGAGCCGGCCGCAATGCACGCCGCTCACCTGGATCATCTCCGGCGGGGCCCGCCGGTCCTCGCCCGAGAGCGCGAACAGCAGCTCGCGCTGGCCGTTGCCGGACACGCCGGCGATGCCCACCACCTCGCCCGCGCGCACCTCGAAGGAGATGGCGTCGAGGTCGTGGCCGAACTGGTCCTCGCGCGGCAGGGTGAGGCCCTGCACCTTCAGCACCACCTCGCCGGGCTGGCGGTCGTGGTGCTCCAGCTGCGGCGGCTCGGCGCCGATCATCATCCGCGACAGCGACGCATTGGACTCGCGCCGCGGATCGGTGTCGCCGGTGACCTTGCCGCCGCGCATCACCGTGCAGGCGGTGCACAGCTCGCGGATCTCGTGCAGCTTGTGCGAGATGTAGAGGATGCTGCAGCCTTCGGCGGCGAGCTGCTTCAGCACCACGAACAGCTTCTCCACCGCCTGCGGCGTGAGCACCGAGGTCGGCTCGTCCAGGATCAGCAGCTTCGGGTTGGTGAGCAGGGCGCGGATGATCTCCACCCGCTGCATCTCGCCCACCGACAGCGTGTGCACCGGCCGGGCCGGGTCGACGTCCAGCCCGTACTCGCGCGCCTTGGCGGTGATGCTGTGCGTCACCTGGTTGAGCGTGAGGCTCTTGTCCAGGCCGAGCCAGACGTTCTCCGCCACGGTGAGCGTGTCGAACAGGCTGAAGTGCTGGAACACCATGCTGATGCCCAGCGCCCGCGCCTCCTGCGGGTTGCGGATGTGGACCGGCTGGCCGTCGAACATCACGCTGCCCTCGTCCGGCTTGACGGCGCCGTAGATGATCTTCATCAGCGTGGACTTGCCGGCGCCGTTCTCGCCCAGCACGGCGTGCGTCTCGCCGGGCAGGACGGTCAGCGAGACGTCGTCGTTGGCCACGACCGAGGGATAGCGTTTCGTGATGTGCGCGAGCTGCAAGCGGGGGATGCTCACTCGTCTTTTCTCCACGTCAGGATGTTCGTCGATGATGCCGCGGTTGGCGCCGGCCCTCAGCTCGCGGGAATTGGCCCATACTCAGCGCAACCATGGAACCCAGGACGATCCGATTCATCCGCCGAGGCGAACTCGTCAGCTTGAACAATGTACCACCCGAGCGCACCCTGCTGGAGCTGCTGCGGGAGGACCTCGGCGCCACGGGCACCAAGGAAGGTTGCGGCGAAGGCGACTGCGGCGCCTGCACCGTGGTGCTCGCCGAGCCTGACCACGGCAGGCTCAAGTATCGCGCGATCAACGCCTGCATCCGGCTGGCCCATTCCATCGACGGCATGGCGCTGTGGACCGTGGAGGACCTGGCCGGGCCCGACGGCACCCTGCATCCGGCGCAGGAAGCGATGGTCCAGGCCCACGGCTCCCAGTGCGGCTTCTGCACGCCGGGCTTCGTGATGAGCCTGTTCGGCGTCTACCAGAACCACCTGCTGCGCGGCGAGCCGGTCACCCGCGCACTGGCGCAGGAGGAATTGTCCGGCAACCTGTGCCGCTGCACGGGCTACCGGCCCATCCTCGATGCGGCGCAGGCGATGGCGAACCTGCCGCGGGTGCAGCAGGACGAGCCGACGATCCTGCGCCAGCTGGAAGAACTCCGCGCGCGGCGCGCGCTGGCCGCACCGCAGCCGAGCGCGTCCTACCTGTCGCCGCTCACCCTGCCCGAGCTGCTGCGGCTGCGCGCCGACCATCCCGCGGCGCAGCTCGTGGCCGGCTGCACCGATGTCGGCCTGTGGGTCACGAAGCTGCAGCGCCAGTTCGAGCAGGTGCTCGACGTGACGCAGGTGGAGGAATTGCGGCGGGTGGAGCCCTACGAGCACCACATCGCGATCGGCGCGGCCGTGACATTGACCGCCGCCTTCGAGGCGATCGCGCAACAGCGGCCGCAGCTCAAGACCTTCTTCGCGCGCTTCGCGGGGCTGCCGGTGCGCAATGCCGGCACGCTGGGGGGCAACGTGGCGAACGGCTCGCCGATCGGCGACTCGATGCCGCTGCTGATCGCGCTCGGGGCGCATGTCGTGCTCCTGAGCGTGCGCGGCCACCGCGAGATGCCGCTGGAGCGCTTCTACACGGGGTACCGGCAGAACGTGCTGGCGCCCGACGAGGTGGTGGGGTGGATCAAGGTGCCGCGGCCGGCCGGCCCTCTCCCGCAAGCGGGAGAGGGAGAGGGCGGCGGGGAATTCCTGCGCGCCTACAAGATCTCCAAGCGCTACGACGACGACATCTCCGCCGTGTGCCTGGCGATCCGCATGCGGCTGGCCGAGGGCGTGGTGGCCGAAGTCGGCATCGGCGCGGGCGGCGTCGCGGCCACGCCGGTGCGCGCCGTGCAGGCCGAGGCGGCCTTGCGCGGCCAGCCCTGGACCGAGCAGGCCGCCCGGCGCGCCGCCGCGGCGCTCGGGGCCGAATTCAAGCCGATCAGCGACATGCGCGCCTGCGCCGGCTACCGCGCCGAGGTGCTCGCCAACCTGATGCAGCGCTGCTGGCTCGAGACCCAGGGCCACGCGAACATCAACCTGGAAAGCTTCCGCCTCGAGGAAGTCGCCCTGCCATGAACGCTCCCGAGCAATTCATCGCCCGCAGTGCCGCCGTGTCGGCCACCGGGCAGCCGCACCCGCACGAAAGCGCCCGCGCCCACGTCGCCGGCGCAGCCACCTATGTCGACGACATCCCCGAGCTGAAGGGCACGCTGCATGCCGCGCCCATCCTGTCGAAGGTCGCGCGCGGGCGGCTGCTGGCGGTGGACGCCACGCAGGCCCTGCGGATGCCGGGCGTGAAGGACGTCGTGCTCGCCGCCGACATCCCCGGCGATCCCGTCCTCGCCACCTTCGCGCACGACGAGCCGGTCTTCGCCCGCGATACGGTGGAATTCGCCGGCCAGGTGGTCGGCGTGGTGGTGGCCGAGACGGCGATGCAGGCGCGCCGCGCCGCCCGCCAGGTGCAGCTGCAGGTCGAGCCGCTGCCGGCGATCCTCGACCTGCGCGAAGCGGTGCAGCGGCAAAGCTTCGTGCTGCCGCCGGTCACGGTGCGGCGCGGCGAGCCGGAACAGGGCATCGCGCGCGCGCGGCACCGGCTGGCCGGCGCGCTCGATGTCGGCGGGCAGGAGCACTTCTACCTCGAAGGCCAGGTCGGCTACGCGCTGCCGCTGGAACAGGGCCAGTGGTGGATCCATTCCAGCACGCAGCACCCGGGCGAAGTGCAGCACTGGGTGGCGCATGCGCTGGCGGTGCCGGCGAGTGCGGTGCGGGTCGACTGCCGGCGCATGGGCGGCGGCTTCGGCGGCAAGGAGACGCAGGCAGGCCACATCGCCGTCTGGGCCGCGCTCGCCGCCCGCAAGACGAAGCGGCCGGTGAAGCTGCGGCTGGACCGCGACGACGACTTCCTGCTCACGGGCAAGCGCCATCCCTTCGCCTACGACTACGAGGTCGGTTTCGACGACGCCGGCCGCATCCTGGGCCTCAAGCTGATGCTGGCGGCCAACTGCGGCTGGAGCGCGGACCTCAGCGGCCCGGTGGCGGACCGCGCCGTCTTCCACGTCGACAACGCCTACTTCCTCGGCGACGTGGAGATCGTCTCCTACCGCTGCAGGACGAACGTGCAGAGCCACACCGCCTTCCGCGGCTTCGGCGGCCCGCAGGGCATGATCGTGACCGAGGCGATCCTCGGCGACATCGCGCGGGCGCTGGGCCAGGATCCGCTGGACGTGCGCAAGGCCAACCTGTACGGCGTGCAGGAGCGCAACGTCACGCACTACCAGATGGCCGTGGAGGACAACATCCTCCATCCCCTCATCGCGCAACTGGAGCAGGACGCCGACTACCGCCGCCGGCGCGCCGCCATCGCGCAGTGGAACGCGGCCAGCCCCGTGATCAAGCGCGGCATCGCGCTCACGCCGGTGAAGTTCGGCATCTCCTTCACGGCCACCTTCTTCAACCAGGCCGGGGCGCTGGTGCACGTCTATACCGACGGCAGCGTGCAGGTGAACCACGGCGGCACCGAGATGGGCCAGGGCCTGCACACCAAGGTGTGCCAGCTGGTGGCCGACGAACTGGGCCTGCCCTTCGACAAGGTGCGCATCACTTCCACCGACACCGGCAAGGTGCCCAATGCCAGCGCCACCGCCGCCTCCAGCGGCACCGACCTCAACGGGCGGGCGGCGCAGTTCGCCGCGCGGCAGATCCGCCAGCGGCTGGCCGAGTACGTGGCCGAAAAGCAGAACTGCCGTCCCGAGCAGGTGGTCTTCGCCCACGGCCAGGTGAGCGGGCCGGATGCGGTCATCCCCTGGGAACAGCTGGTGGACGACGCCTGGCACTCGCGCGTGCAGCTGTGGAGCGACGGCTTCTACCGCACGCCCAAGATCCACTACGACAAGAACACGCTCACCGGCCGGCCGTTCTACTACTTCGCCTACGGCGCCGCCTGCACTGAAGTGGCGATCGACACGCTCACCGGCGAGAACCGGGTGCTGAAAGTGGACATCCTCCACGACGTGGGCCACTCCATCAATCCGGCCATCGACATCGGCCAGATCGAGGGCGGCTTCATCCAGGGCATGGGCTGGCTCACGACCGAACAGCTGGTTTGGAACGAGCGCGGCGAGCTCGCCACCCACGCGCCCAGCACGTACAAGATCCCGGCCACCGGCGACGTGCCGGAGCACTTCCGCATCGCGCTGTGGCCGCAGGCCAACCGCGAGGACAACGTGGGCGGCAGCAAGGCCGTGGGCGAGCCGCCGCTGATGCTGGCGATCAGCGTGTGGGAGGCGCTGCGCGATGCGGTGGCGGCGGCCACCGGCAAGCCGCGCGTGGCGCTCGACGCGCCCGCGACGGCGGAGAACGTGCTGAAGGCGCTGCGATGAGGTCCGACCCGCGCCGAGGCACTGCGCAGGCCGCGCGGCCGGCGCGCGCCTGCGGTGCTGCGCCTCAGCACCAGTTGTGCGGTGCGCCCACGCAAGTGCCCGACGCCGGGTTGTAGGCCTGGCAGGTGTAGGGGCACTTGGGCAGGTTCTCGGGATCCCAGGGATCCGGCGGCAGCGGCGTGACGGCCACGGACGGCGGCGGCGGCGACGGCGGCGCCACGGGCACGATCTGCACGGTGCCTGCGTCGCGTGTCTCCACGCGCTGGCAGCCCGCACCGACAGGTGTGCTCCAGTTCACCAGGTGCTGCACGTTCGTGCTGCGAAGTCGGTAGATTTCGCCCAGGATGCACGCCATGTTCCTGGGCGTGGGGTTCGCCGTGCCGGAGGTGGTGCCCCCATGGCCCGGGGTGCACCCCTCGCCATAGCAGTTGCCCCCGCGGTTCCAGGCGTTGCCGGCCTTGCACCGGGCGCCGTAGCAGTCCCCGCCCACGGTCTTGCCGTTGCCGGACTGGCAGTCATCCCCCACGCAGTCGCCGCCGGTGTTTTCGGCGAAACCCGCTCCGCAGTAGTACCCGTAGCAGGAACCCCCGAGGGTGGCCGCATCGTCGGCCCGGCACCCGGCGGCAAAGCAATCCATGCCCACGGTGTCGCCCAGCACCGGCGGCTCGGCGTCCAGCCCGCCGGAGAGCTGGAACTCCACCGGCAGGTGGCGGGGATTGTCGAAGCGAATCGCATGCGCCGGCGTGGTCACCGCCGACGCGCAGGCGCCGCTGTCCGCCGGCGCCGTCGTGCGGTAGGTCACGCGCACCGACGGCACGCTGGTGACTTCGACCGCCCGCACCTCGCTGCGCTGGCAGCCGCCGGACACGCCGGAGAAGAGCGCCGCCACCGTCTGCGTGGAGAAATCGACGGCCGGCGGCGGCGCTGCGACGGCGTTGGACGCATGCTCGGTCCACAGGGCCGACCAGGCAGCGCCGTCATCCACCGCGACCTGGCGCGCGGCGACCACGCCCGAATAGGCCGTTGCCAGCACGTCGTCGAACGGCAAGGGGCCTTCGGCACTGGCGACAAACGACCCATCGCTGCCGCCGCAACCCGCCAGCCCGAAGGCGCCCGCGAACACTGCCGCTGCCACCCTTCGCACCGTCCGTCCCATCGCACCCTCCCGTTGGTGACTCTTCCATTCATATTAGGTCGCGACGGCGCGGCCGGCGGCAGCCAAGGGCGAGTCTTGACCTGCGTCAAGACCATGCCTCCAGGGCGCCGGCCGATGCGCAAAGCGGGCCGTGCCGCCCGGCGACCCGCGGGCGGGCGCCGGTGGGACGGCGACTGTTGCTGGCGGCGCAAAGGGGCGTTCGCCGGGCCCCTCTTTCAGCGCTCGCGCGCCGGCCCTAGATTGGAGGAGTGGCCGCTTCTGCGGCCGGTTTCAAGGATTCCGCCCATGACCCGCACGCCCGTCCTCTTCATCTCCCACGGCGCG
>Ga0255338_1001242_pt1 | contig 50950 bp, 44 predicted proteins | sample MeOH1_35cm_T4_19_FD_203715 | JGI IMG/M metagenome (GOLD analysis project Ga0255338, IMG submission 203715) | Sandy soil microbial communities from University of British Columbia, Vancouver, Canada - MeOH1_35cm_T4_195 | ecosystem: Engineered > Artificial ecosystem > Sand microcosm > Unclassified ...
CCGGCCCGGCCGGTGGTCGCAGAACCTGGTCGCGGTGTGGCTGCTGACGCACGCCTGGCCGCAGGAGGACGATTTATGCCGATGATCCCCGACGACGAGGCAATCCGAGGGGGTCAGGCTTTACATTTATCCCTGCGAAAAAGAGGCAATCCGAGGGGGTCAGGGTAAGCGTCAACCTGGGTGCCTCGTAGCTACGAGAGCTACGACCGGCTAGTGTCCTGTCAGGCAAGTTCGCCACATAAGTGGGCGACCTTGCCAAGAATGAGGTCGGCAGGAGAGGAGGCAAAAGGGGTCAGGTTTTAGGTTTTAATATTGACGGAGATGGGAGGGGCGCCACCGTCGCTGCATGCCGCGCAAACTCAGGCTGGAATACCCCGGAGCGTGCTACCATGTGATTAACCGGGGTAATTACCGGTCGGATATTTTCAAGACGGAGGGGGCGAAGGCGGCCTTTGAAACATGCCTGTTCGAGGCATGCGCCAAGTCCGGCTGGCTGCTCCATGCGTATGTGCTGATGAGCAATCATTATCACTGTGCGCTGGAAACGCCGGATGGCAATCTGGTGTCAGGCATGCAGTGGCTGCAGGCGACCTTCGCCAATCGTTTCAACAAGTTGCGCGGAGCCCGCGGCCACCTGTTCCAAGGCCGTTACAAGAGCCTGATCGTCGAGGAAGGCCTGCCGCTGGGTCAGGTCTGTCACTACATCCAGCTTAACCCGGTGCGGGCCGGCGTTGCCACGGTGGAGTCATTGAAGGACTATCGCTTCTCCAGCTACTGGTATCTGTCGCGGCCCAAGCGGCGCCCGGAGTTCCTGCGATTCGAGACCACGCTAATCGAAGCGGGCGACCTGCCAGATAATTCCGCCGGCTGGCGCAGCTATCAGGATTATCTCGCCTGGCAGGTCACCGCCGGCCCGGCAGGCCGGTCGAAAGCCTACGTGCAGCTGAGCAAGGGGTGGGCGCTCGGCGGCAGCGACTTCAAGCGCGCCCTGGTTCACGACCACGCCCTGGCGGCGAGCAGCCGGGCCTGGGAGCATCAAGGAGCACAGGAGATCCGGGGCGAACAGTGGCGGCAGGCACTCGACCGCTGCCTGAAAAAAGCCGGCAAGAGCCAGGCGGACCTCAAGGTCGGCCGCAAGTCCGCGGAGTGGAAGGTTGCCATTGCCGCCGCCTTGAAGCTGAAAACCCAGGCATCGAACCGCTGGTTATGCGAAGAATTGCACATGGGAACACCGGTCGCCGTCAGCCAACTCGTCGGACTGCTCCAGCGGCAAGGCGGTGCGGCGGCCAAACTGCGAGATGAATTCACTGAAATACTTAAAACCTGACCCTTTCGGCCGACCCACTGAAATACTTAAAACCTGACCCTTTCGGCCGACCCAAACTGCGAGATGAATTCACTGAAATACTTAAAACCTGACCCTTTCGGCCGACCGACGAGCCCTTCGCGCAACGGCGCGCTGTCCTTGTCCGGCTTCTGCACGAAGCGCAGCCGCACGCCGGGCGCCTCCCGGCCGACGCGCGCAATGAGGGCGGCGCCGAAGTTTTCCGCGAAGCCGTCGGTGGTCCGCAGCGTGAACGTGCGGACGAGGCCCTTGAGGTCGAGTTTCCCGACCGGGCGAAGCACCGCCTCGCCTCCTTGCACGAGCGGACCGACCTGCGTGCGAAGTTCGAGCGCCCGGGGAGTGGGCACCAGACCGCGACCGGCCCGGACCAGCAGCGGATCGCCCGTCGCCTCGCGCAAGCGCGCCAACGCCCGGCTCATCGCCGACGGGCTGAGCCGCAATCGCCGGGCGGCGCGGGCCACGCTGCCTTCCGCGAGGAGCACATCCAGGGTGACGAGGAGATTGAGATCGGGCCGCGACATACGAAAATCATGGCACACGTGATGTGGCGTCAAAAGCACGAATACAGTGCAAACGGCGCGCCTTCCGCCCGGTCCGGCGCAATGTTAGGCTGGTTCATGCCAAAGTCAGTCATTGCGAAACGCGACCCCGCCGTCACCGGAAATGCCGAGCTCACCCCGTCGGTCCGCTGGGCGCTTGCCAGCCTGTCGCTCTCCGCGTTGCTGTCTTCGCTCGACACCAGCATTGCCAACGTCGCCTTGCCGACGCTGGCCCGGGCCTTCAGCTCCTCCTTCCAGGAAGTCCAGTGGGTGGTCCTCGCGAATCTCCTCGCCCTCGCCACCCTGATCGTGAGCGTCGGAAGGCTCGGTGACCTCATCGGCCGCCGCCGGCTGCTCCTGGCCGGAATCATCCTGTTCACGGGGGCCTCGGTCCTGAGCGGCGGCGCGCCCACGCTCCGGCTGCTGATCGCCGCCCGGGCGGCGCAGGGCGTCGGTGGAGCCATCATGATGGCGCTCACCATGGCCCTGGTCGGCGACACGGTGCCGAAGGCAGGGACCGGCGGCGCCATGGGTTTGCTCGGAACGATGTCCGCGGTCGGCACCGCGCTCGGTCCCTCGCTTGGCGGCATTCTGATTGCCGGGTTTGGCTGGCGGGCGATCTTTCTCGTCAACGTGCCGCTGGGTATCGCGGCTTTTCTTCTCGCGCGGCGCCATCTGCCCGCTGATCGCCGCAAACCGAAGGCCGAGCGGGCCGGCTTCGACCACGTGGGCACGTTCCTGTTGGCCGTGACACTCGCGGCCTATGCCCTCGCCGTGACGATCGGGCGCGGCGGTTTCGGTCCGCTCAACCTGGCCCTGCTGCTGGCGGCCGCGGCCGGCACCGGCCTCTTCGTGGTGGCCGAGGCGCGAGCCGCGTCGCCGTTGATCCGCCTGGCGATGTTTCGCGATCCCGTGCTGAGCGCGAGTCTCGCGACGAGCGCACTCGTCGCGACGGTGGTGACCACGACCTTGGTGGTCGGACCGTTCTATCTCTCCCGGAGTCTCGGGCTCGATGCGGCTGGAGTTGGGCTCGTCCTGTCGGCCGGTCCGCTGGTCGCCGCTCTGACGGCGGTGCCGGCCGGACGCTCGACAGACCGTTTTGGTGCTCAGCGCATGACCATCGTCGGGCTAGTCGCCATGTCAGCCGGTTCGCTCATGTTGTCCCTGATGCCGGCGACACTCGGCCTCGTCGGTTTCATCGTCCCGCTCGTGGTCGTCACCGCCGGCTACGGGCTGTTTCAGACGGCCAACAACACCGCGGTCATGACCGATATCCGTCCGGAACAGAGGGGGGGAATTTCGGGCCTGCTCAATCTGTCGCGCAATCTCGGGCGCATCACCGGTGCGTCCGTCATGGGCGCGGTGTTCGCGTTCGCGGCGGCGACGAGCGACATCACGATGGCGCGGCCCGAGGCCGTGGCCACCGGCATGCGGACCACGTTCGCCGCCGCGGCGATACTGACTGTCGTCGCGCTCGTCGTCACGGTGGCCAGCCGGGTGTCCGCCACCGACCGGACCGGTCTCAGTGTCGCGTGGCGGTCATCGCATCGTTGAAGGTCTTGAAGAAATCCGCGTAATCGCCCTGGGCTGCGAAGCGCAGCGGCTTCACGCGCTCGACCAGGATCTCCGGCGGGGTGGGTGACGCGGTGAGGAGCTGCATGGTCTCGGCGATGAAATCCTCGAGCGGCATGGCGCGCGGATCGGCGGCCTGGTGCGAGCCCATGAGCTCCGTCTGCACATAGGGCGGGGCGAGTTCGAGAACCTCGACCGTGGTGTCCTTCAGCTGGTAACGCAGGGATTCGGTGTAGGAATGGAGCGCGGCTTTGGTGGCGCAATAGGTCGGGCAGCCGGCCAGCGGGACGAAGGCGAGCCCGGAGGTGACCGTCATGATCGCGGCTTCGGGTTGCTTTTTCAGATGGGGCAGCAGCGCGGCGGTCAGCCGGATCGGCCCGAGCAGATTCGTGGCGACGGTGGCCTCGGCGTCGGCGAGATAGTCGGTCGCGTCGGCGAGGCTTTCCGGACGCATGATGCCGGCGTTGTGCATGATCATGTTCAGCGCCGGGTGTCGCGCCGTGAGCCTGGCTGCGAACTCGCGGATGGCGGCGGCATTCTCGATGTCGAGGGCGAGCGCGGCCATGCCGGGATTGGCGCGCGTGACCTCGTCGAGCGCGGCCTGGCGCCGGCCGGCGACGATGACCCGGTTGCCCAGGGTGTGGAAGGATTCGGCGAGGGCGCGGCCGATGCCGGAGCCGCCGCCGGTGATGAGAATGGTGTTGCCCGAAATTTTCATGATTTGGGTTGTGGGTTGCGGACCAGACCATAACACCAATGCTCGCCAAGCGGAAGTAGGCACCTTTTAAATCTATACTTACCAGAAAGAGAGTGTGACGCCATGGACCCATTGCTGACGAAAAAGCAGATCGCGCAGGCGAAGCAGTATTGCACCAGCGAGGATGCCGATCTCGCGGTCGACCCGCGCGTCGAGGCGCTGGTGAACGAGCTGCTCGGCCGCGTGGCTGACAAGTGGACCATGCTGGTCCTGGAGGTGTTGACGGCGGGCGGGGAAATGCGCTTCACCCGCATCGCCGAGGCGGTTGCGGGCATCAGCCAGAAGATGCTCACGCAGACCCTGCGGCAGATGGAGCGCGACGGCTTGGTGGTGCGCACGGTTCATCCGGTCATTCCGCCGCGGGTGGAATACAGGCTGACGAAGACGGGCCGGGGACTCAGCGAGGCGTTTTGCGGCGTGTGGATCTGGGCGGGCCAGCACCTCGAGGAGATCGAGAAAGCCCGGCGCGATTTCGACGCCAGGGCGTCGCGCTGACGCCGGCCCGCGCGGGATCTCGTGTCAGGGACCGGTGAACTCCGCCTTTGCCTGGGCGGTCGCGCGGTCGTAGCAGCCAATAAGCTTGTCCCAGCGGTGGTTCAGCTCGGCGTCGACCTGCTGGCGGGCGGGATCGGCCTCGAACCACGCCAACGTGCGGCGAATGCCGGTGGCAAAGGGGGTTTTGGCTGCGAAGCTTGGCACGAGGCGCTTGAGCTTGGTGTTGTCGAAAACGGCTGACACCGCCTTGTCGCCCAAGAGCGTTCCTTCCACCGCCGGCACGCATGCAACGATGAAATCCGACGCCATGTGCACGAATTTCGGCGCGGCCACGCCCGCGGCCTCGGCGGTCAGCGCGAAGATCTGGTTCCAGGTGAGCGCTTCGTCCGAGGTGATGTGGAACGCCTCGCCGAGCGCCGCCGGTTGACCGAACAGCCCGATCAGTCCCCGGGCAAAATCGCTGTTGTGCGTGATCGTCCACAACGAGGTGCCGTCGCCGGGGATGATCAGCGGCGCCCCGCGGCGCATCCGGTCGATCGCGGTCCAGGGTTGCTGCCAGGCATTGAGCACGAGCGGAATCTGGTCGTCGCCGTAGGTGAGGGAGGGGCGGACGATGGTATAGGGGAAGCCCGTCGCCGCGTGCGCGGCCTCGAGTTCGAGTTCGGCGGCGATCTTCTTGCGGGAATACTCCCAGTGCGGGTTCACGCGCGGCGTGGACTCGGTGATGAGATAGGGCGGTGCGGGCGGTTTTTGGTAAATGCTCGCCGAGCTGATGAAGATGTATTGCCGGGTGTTGTCGCGGAACAGGTCGAGGTCGCGGCGGATGTCATCCGGCCCGAAGGCGATCCATTGCACGACGACGTCCCAGGTGTGGCCATGGAGCGCGGCGCGGGTGCCGGCGAGGTCGGTCATGTCGGCGACGATCGTCCGGGCGCCGGCGACCGGGCGGTGCTGGCCGCGGTTCAGCAGCCAGAGTTCGTGGCCGGCGGCGATGGTCTGTTCGGTGACAGCGCGGCTGATCACGCCCGAGCCGCCGATGAAGAGGATTTTCATAAATTCAGAGTGCTGAAAGCTGAAACCTGAAAGCTGAGGAGAAATCCTCTAACTTCGACCGAGAAATTGCGGAATCCAGCCGCAGGTCTTAATTCAGGTTTCAAGTTTCAGGTTTCGCCTTTTGGTCACCCAACGACCAGGCACCGACGGGGATGCTGCGGAGTTTGTGGACAGTGGCGACGTCCGCGCGCTGGCAGCGTTGGGGCGACCGGCCGGCGAGGATGGCTTCCAGATCGTCGGCGACGAATTGGCCGATGAGGGTCTGGATCTCGGGCACGCTGCCGAGGCGGTGGGCCTGCAGCAGGGTGTTGGGCGTGGTGCGGCCCGGTTCGTCGGCCGGGATGGGTTCCTCGGGCCAGACGTCGATGCCGGCGCGAATTTGGCCGCTGCGCGCCGCGGCGAGGAGTTCGGGGAAGTTCACCAGCGCGGCGCGGCTGCCGAGGATGACCACGCTGCCGGGTTGCATGCTCGCGAACTGGCGCGCGCCGATCTGGCCGGCGTTTTCGTCGGTGACGGCGGCCAGGATGAAGACCACCCGGCAGCGGGCGAAGCACTCGTCGAGCGACGCCGGGATCACGTCCGCGGCCCGCAGCCCGGCGGGATCCTGCCACGGGTCGTGCACGAGGATTTCCCCTGAGAACGGCCGCAGCAGCGGCAGCAGGGCGCGGCCGAGATTGCCGAAGCCGACGATGCCGAGCGGCTTGTTGTGCAGCAGAAACGAGTCGTGGTTGTCGCCCTTGAATTCCTTGCCGATGCGCAGCGCGGCATCGGCCTCGTGCATGCGCCGGGCGAGGGAGATCGCCATGGCCAGCGCCAGTTCGGCGACCGGGCGCGCATAGACCGGCGCCGTGGAGAGCACCGGAATCCCGCGCCGCTCGCACTCGGCATAGTCGACGTTCAGCAGGAAATTGCTCTCGACGTTGAAAACCGCCCGCAGATGCGGCGCCCGGTCGAGGCGGGCTTTGTCGAGCGGGGACTGGCCGATCAGCGCAACCGTCTGCGGCAGATAACGGTCGATGTGCTCGGCGGCGGCGGGCGAGCCGTCGTGCCAGATGACGCGGCCGAGCTTTTCCAGCCGACGCTTGGTGGGCTCGTCGAAGATCCGCCCGATCCGGCGGGGATGGGGGTCGAGGAGAATGATCGGATCGGAGGGCAGGGGAGTCATCGGCACCGCTGACGTTTAACCACTAATGGCCACTAATCATCACTAATCTGAACCTTCGTGGGCTGCCGCGAAGGACACGGATCTGAACAAAGACGGGCTTCCCGCAAATGACGAATGGACGCCAATAATAAGTCTTCAAGGCTTCCCAGTTTCTGCGGTCACAGCACGGTATTGGCAACCATGCCGAAGAGATCAGCGGGAACTCATTTGAAATTCGCGTTTATTCGCGTCATTCGCGGGAAATCTTCTGCATGGATACGGATCAGGGCCCTCAGTCACCCAGGCAGGTGCCGACGCGGCGGGCGGCGCGCACCCACTCGTGGTCGGTGGGCACGAGCTTGAGGTTGCCGGCCACGTCCGTGATGGGCACCGCGGTCGTGCCGTTGCCCCGCGCGGCCACCATCACGCCGAACCGGCCTTCCTTGATGAGCGTCACGCAGGCCGAACCGAGCCGCGTCGCCAGGATGCGGTCCGTCACGGAGGGCGTGCCGCCGCGCTGCACGTAGCCCAGAATGCTGACGCGGGCTTCGAGCCCGGTCAGTTCCTCCAGCTGCTTGGCCAGGCGCATGGTGTTGCCGGCGTGCCGGGCGTCGAGTTCGGCTAGGGCCGCCTTGGCCTGCTGCCGTTTCTCGTCGGTGCGGGCCTGCTTTTTGCGGCGCTTGGCCGCGGCGAAGGCGGCGGCGGCTTCGCGGGACAGTGCGCCCTCGGCCACGGCGACGATGCTGAAGTTCGCGCGTCCGCCCCGGGCGCGGCGGCCGATCGCGGCGGCGATCTTTTCCGCCGAATAGGGGATCTCGGGAATGAGGATGACGTCGGCCCCGCCGCCGATGCCGGCGCCGAGCGTCAGCCAGCCGGCGCGATGCCCCATGATCTCCGCCACGATGATGCGATGGTGGCTGTGCGCGGTGCTGTGCAGGCGGTCCAGCGCCTCCGAGGCGATGCCGAGGGCGGTGTCGAAGCCGATGGTCGCGTCCGTCAGCGGCACGTCGTTGTCGATGGTCTTGGGCAGGGTGACGATGTTGAGGCCGGCCTTGGCGAGGCGGAGGGCGTTCTTGTGCGTGCCGCCGCCGCCGATGCAGACCAGCGCCGAGAGCCGGTGTCGCCGGTAGTTCGCCGCGATCCGGGCGGTCATGTCGCGGATCTTCCCGTTGATCTCCATGCGGTGGGGTTTTTCCCGGCTGGTGCCGAGGATCGTGCCGCCGACGGTCAGGATTCCCGAGAGGGCCGGCTTGTCGAGCCGCAGCCAGCGGTCCTCGGCCAGGCCGAGGAAGCCGTCGCGGAAACCGATGACCTCCCAGCCGAATTCGCCGATGGCGGCCTTGCCGACGGCGCGGATGGCTGCGTTCAACCCGGGGCTGTCGCCGCCCGCCGTGAGGATGCCGATGCGCTGCGTCGTGATGCGTTTCATGGGAGTGCCCGGAGTCTACGGCTGGAGCGCGCCGCTTCAATGGCCGTTTTCGCGGGCGGCCATTGAACTGAAACAATTTGGTCCCCCGCGAATGATGCGAATGATAAGTTCCACCCAGCTGTAGGGGCGTCGCTTGACGACGCTCGCGGGCGTCCACGAGGGACGCCCCTACACCGCCGCCAGCAGCAGCAGTTGGCGCAGCCGCTGCGGGGCGGTGGCGGAGGTTTTTGCGACGAAACCGCGCAGGTGGGCGAAATGCACGTCCGGCTCCGCTGTGATGCGGGTGAAGTCGAGGCGCGGATGATCGCGATGCCGGGACAGGCCGTAGCCGCCGCCGCGGCGGTCGGGGGCGATGACGGCGACGACCCGCTCATCCAGGCCTTGCTCCGTCACATAGCGGTCGAGGCCGGCCGAGGGATCCTCCGGCAGGGGATCCGTGCGCGGCAGGAAGACGACTGCGGGGACCTGGCTGTTCTCGGGGGAGATGGCCAACCCGTCCAGCGACCAGAGTTCGGCGTGTTGACCGATGAAGGTGAGGCGCGAGCGGAGGTTGCGCACGTAGTCCAGGAGGTCGGTGCCCACGAAGTGCATGATCTGCCAGAGCGGGTCGCCAGGGGACAGTTGCTTCGCGGCGGCGAAGCGGCGCAGCAGCGTGCCGTCGATGGGCGACTGCATCTTCCCAACAATGTCGCGTTCGACGCCGAGCCAGCGGGCGGTGGTGTTGGCCCCGCGGCAGTCGAACCACTCGGCGGGTTCGAGCCATTCGCAGAACGCCCGGGCATCCGTGTAGAGACCGAGGTGCTGCAACACGAGGGAGAGGGCGCAGGTCGGGGCCGCGTCGGCGGGGAGTTGATGATGATCGAAATTGTTCAGCGCGGGCTCGTGGCGGTGGCCCACGTCGACCACCGCAATGCCGGGATCGGCCAGGTCGGCGTCGGTTGGTTCGCGCCGCAGGATGGGGGCGGGGGCGGCGGCGAGCAGCACGCAGCAGGCGAGGAACTCATCTTTGTGGGCGCTGCCCGGATGCGTCAGGATCGTGGAAAAAGGCGTCATTCGCTCCCACCCCAGCACACCCGCCCTGCAAAAGCCATGCGGCAGATCGGAAACCTGGAAGTTGAGTGAAGCTAAACCGGTGGAACGCGGCCTCCGGACGCGTTTCAGGATACGCGCATCGAAAAAACGTGTCCGGAGGCCACGTTCCACCCTCCGGCGATTGCGTTGTTGGCTAAGCCGAGTTCGGGGGTAAAATCCGATCTGTTTTGCCCTGTCGGCCGGCTGCCCATGATAAAACGGAACTTACTCCCGATTGACAGACTCCAAAGTCGGCATCGTGCTTAATCCATGAACCTGAAAACCAATCTTCCTGCGTGGCTGCGTGTGTCGTATCTGGCATTCCTGATGGCGGGTGGGACGGCCTTCGCCGCTGACAGCGCGCCGGCGTCGGTCGATCCGGAGGTGATCGTTTCGACGGATCCCATGCGATTGGTGGCCGAGGGCGCGGGCGTGCACGGCCAGTTCGTCGTCGCCCGGGAAGTCTTCAACCCCGAGACCGGCGGCGACCTGATCTACACGATCACGGTCGAGCCCCTGTTCGGGCGAGTGGGACTGGCTGGCGGGGAAGAGGAGGATTTTTTCCAGAACAAGCGCGGGCGGTCCGGCTACTTCGCCTACCAGCCGCGGCGGGATTATGTGGGCGAGGACTCGTTCACCTACACCGCGCGCAACGAGAACTCAGGCCTGGTTTTCCAGAACAAGGTCGTGATCGATGTGAGACCCGCCGCGCCGGTGGTCCTGGACAAATTCGTGGTCACCAAGGCCCGGGAACGCGTGATGGCCGAGCGTCCCGTCGTGCTGGCCACGCGCCCCAACACCGCGGTCACGCAGAAGGTCACCAGCCATGAGGATTTCATGAAGGCGGAGGAACGCGCCGGCCTCGCCGACCCGAAGGTGGTCTATGCCCTGAATGACGAGGCCAAGCCGCGGCACGGGACGGCCCGGCTCGACCCGAGCACCGGCCAGCTCACCTATGCCCCCAATCCGGGTTTCATCGGCGAGGACCGCTTCAACTACTACACCTCCGACGAGAACAACGCCCAACTCGGCGTGGAGAATGTCGTGATCGTCAGCGTCGAGCCGATCCGCGACCTGAAGCATATCACCGCGGACCGCTCCAAGAGCCGGGAGGTCGACCTCGTGTTCGTCATCAACAACTCACCCTCGATGGCCCCGCACCAAAGCCGCATCGCCGACAATCTCAGGCGTTTCCGGCAACTCTTTGACGAGCGCCACCTCGATTACCGGATCGGCGTGCTGACGACCGATTTCGTCAACGCGGACTCCCGCCGAGGATCCGGGGACCAGCCTTACTTCAAGAAAGTCCGATCCGTGGAACTCGACGCGGCGGGCAACCCGGTGCTCGACCGCCGCCAGCGGCCGAAGCAAGTCACCAAGCAGGTGGCGAGCAACGGCACCTTGGTGAAACTCCCGGTGATGACCCAGCCCTGGGTGACGCCGCAGACGCCCGACGGCGTCTTTGCCGAGCTCGTGAAAGTGGGCACGAACGGCGACAGCAACCGCACGGCCTTCACGGCGGTGTATAACTTCGTCGCCGGCTTCCATAACAAGGACCACGCGCTGCTGCGTCCCGACGCCACGACGATCGTGGTCTTTTTCATGGACGAGGAGGAGACCCGCATGGCGGTGTGGAAGGAGCCGGCGAAGGCACAAGGGAGCGGTGTGCGCCAGGCCGAATGGATCGAGGACGGCAAGCTCCCCGAGCTGCTCAACCAGTTCAACGCGCGCAACCCCGCGAAGCGCCAGACGCTCGACAGCTACATCAACTACTGGGTGCTGCGCCCCTTCATCATCGTCAAAGGCAACAAGCGCGGAAAGATCGAGATGCATGCGGTGGTGTCGCCGGCCAACGTGTCGCACCGTCGCGCGGCCGAGCTCACGGGCGGCACGGTGCTGAACATTGACAGCGATTTCTCCGGGCCCCTCGCCGCGCTCGGCGACCGCATCGCCGACACCGTCGCCGTCGCGCTCGAGCCGGTCAGTCCCGGAGCGACCCTCTACAAGAAGAGCCTGCGCGTGCTGGTCGACGGCCAGGAAGTGAAGCCCGATGCGGAGAACGGCTGGGTCTACGACGAGCTCACGCACAGCATCCGCTTCCAGGGCGCCGCCAAGAAACAAGCCTTCGCCGCCAAGATCGACATCACCTACGAGGAACACCGGTAGGCATGGTGGAAACCTGAAACTTGAGACCTGAAACCTGAAGGATGGCCCGCCCTCGAGCGGGCCGTGGTTAGGATCGTTGGTTAACCACGAAGAACACCAAGATTCGGGAAGATGGGGCGTGAGGCCCAAGACCGGTTTGCCCACCCAGAGGCACAAAGGATTTTGTCTCCCAGGGGCATGATGCTCGTGCACCTGCAGGTGCCTCGGGGGCTTCATTCGTTCCCGGGAATTTTTGCGCCCGTTTGCAGCTCAAGAATTCCAGCCTCTCTATTGTAATGGAGCCTGGCGGCGACTCGCTCATAGGCGAGCGAAGAAATTTATGGAGAGATTTTCTTTGGTTTGATTCGCCGGCGTGCGCCGCTTCAAGTCGCGCCGAATTTTGTTCCTCCCAACCACACCGCACCACGCCATGAATATGAAAGACGAACCTGCTCCCGTTGCCGGCCCGCGTTATCCCAGCCCGCCGCCGTATTACCACGGCACACGGGCTGACCTGAAGCCGGGAGACCTGATCGGAGCCGGTTACGCCTCGAACTACGGAACAAGAAAGAAAGCGAATCACGTCTATTTTTCCGCCACGCTGGAGGCCGCCATCTGGGGCGCGGAACTGGCGCAGGGCGCAGGTCGCGGCAGAATCTACGTCGTGGAGCCGACGGGCCCGTTTGTGGATGACCCCAATCTGACGGATAAAAAATTCCCGGGAAACCCGACGAAGTCCTATCGCTCGAAGGAACCGGTCCGGGTCACGGGCGAAGTCACCGAGTGGGAAGGGCACTCTCCCGAACAGCTCAAAACCATGAAGGAGCACCTCGCGCGGCTGACACAACAGGGCATCGAGGCAATCGATGACTGACGAAGCGCGACAACGCGGAGATGGCGCAGCAAACCGGAGACCTGAGGGCCGGCCTCCTTAACCACTATTGAGGATCGACCAACAGACTGACGGCTACCGGCGCTTGAGGTCGTGGCGAGTCGCGGTGGTGGCGGACAACGAGGATGCGGAGCGTCTCGCCATGAATCCGATCACAGGTTGGCCACAAAAAGCACAAGAAGCGCAAAAAAGAATTTGGTAGGGGCGGTTGCCCTCAACCGCCCGGTCTTGGGGAAAAGGCCGTTGGGGGCAACGGCCCCTACCGGTGTGTCCGCGCTCAGCCCTTGATCGCCGCCTTGATCTTCGCGATGTCGATTTTGTCCATTTCCATCATGGCATCGAAGGCGCGCTTGGCGGTCTGGCCGCCGGCGGCCATGGCGTCGGTCAGGACGCGCGGGGTGATCTGCCAGGACACGCCCCACTTGTCCTTGCACCAGCCGCAGTAGCTGGCCTTGCCGCCGTGCTTGACGATGGCGTTCCAGTAGCGGTCGGTCTGCTTCTGGGTGTCGGTGGCGACCTGAAAGGAGAAGGCCTCGCTCTGCTTGAATTGCGGTCCGCCGTTGAGGCCGATGCATGGGATGCCGAGGACGGTGAACTCCACCGTCAGGACCTGGCCTTTCTTGCCCGACGGAAAGTCGCTCGGGGCCTTGTGCACGGCCGAGACCCTGCTGTCCGGGAAGACTGAGGCGTAAAACTTCGCCGCCTTGAGGGCCTCCTTGTCATACCAAATGCAGATCGTATTCCGGGGGGCTTTGGTCTTTTTCATGACAGTTATCCTGACACTGGCGCGAGAAAAGCGGAACAAGATATTTCGATATCAACATCCGCGACCTGATCATTTTGGCCGTTCCCCGTGTGTTGTCCGGTCGGCGCCCAAGCGGTCTCGCCATGCCGCATGAAGTAGAGTTCCATCCCCGCAGTCAGGCGCAACGGCTCCCGCGGAGCCAACCCTTTCGGTCGAACGGTCGGGGCTGAAAGATCGCCAAAACCTTCCACCCTTGGTCATTGCCCGCACAGTTGGAACAGTTCTTGGCTCGGTCATCTGACTATGGTTTTGTTGTCTTATGATTGAGGCACTCCATCGAAATTATGCGGCAATGAAAACCGTTGCCGATCACCACGAACAGCAAAGGCAGTATAGTTGTGTTCAATCGGCGGTCGAATTGGTTCTTAAGCTTTATGGCGTGATTGGTGAGGGCGGTTACCCGGAACAGAGCATTGAGATGCTCGATAGGAAGGGCTTTGAGCCATATACGCGATTAGGGCAGAAATATTACCACGGTGTGCCAATCGCTTTTTGGGAAGAGAAATTTGATCCAGGGCTCCAGGTTGATTGGGACAACATGGCTTGGGCGCGTGGAATAGCGCTTCTGCGTGACGGCATTTATCCGATCTATTCCTTCCTAATTGCGAGCGGTGATTATCATGCGTTCGTTGGAATCCCTGATGACCAGCTTCCGCTCCAATTTGTGACAAAAACGAAACTGGGCCCGTCTGAGGCAGATATTCAATCACGATGGGGAATTTGGCAGGGTCAGACAAAAATGGAAATCCTTGGAGTTAAGATCCAATATCCGACGTCAAAAAACCGTGGCCGTAGCTTCTAACTCTATGCCAAAAGTTTTCACGAGTCTCTTTACCGAACGAGACCATGATTCCGGCTGGAATGTGGTTCAGGCTGCAACGCTGCTGACTACCGCGCTAGAGACTCGGTCGAGTTCTTTCGTCATCTACGCGGCATTCGAGCTGAGGATGGCAATCGAACAGTTGGTTTTTACGATCATCTCGATCGCCAAAGAAGGGATGGATGCCGAAACCTTGGAAGAATGCCGAAAAAAAGACGGTATATTCCGCATTCTCAACGAAGTTTCTCCAAAGTATTCGCTGCGTTGTCGATTTCAGGCGGCTGTTGCGAGCGTCTGTCCGGGTGTTCCTGCACTTGGCGAATGGGATGTGAAGTCGCTATTGCGGCACTATTCAGGGCTGTCGAAGTTTTGTCATTCGCAGCTTATTGTCCGAGGCTTCAGTGCCTGGGAGGAGCATATTAAATATTTAATGGAGGTTCATGATTTCTTAGCCGAAGGGCTGCGCAAGCCCACGGCCGTAATGAGGTTCACGGACGCTAAGATTCCAATCCAAGATCTTTGGGAGCGCTACTTGGGCAAAGAAATCACGCTCGAGCAGATCCTCGAAGAGCTGTTTAAGCGTAATCCGAATCCTTCGGTTGTAGTCAAAACCCAGAAAACAATTGTATTTTCTCCCGACCCTGAAGGCTCGACACGGAAGTAGCGTAAATCCTGACGGGGTTTGTCGTTCATATCCGACAAAAGGATTTACTCTGGGAATATCGCTCTGGGTATCGAAATTATTGCGCATTTCTTGACACCCGAACGCGGATCACTGCGGATCAGTGGAATGAAAACCAATGTTGTCGAGAAAAGAGGGCAGATGTCCGCGGCGGAGGTCAAGGAATTCGTCGCGCAGAATGATGACTTTGGATTTGAGATGCAGGTGGCAGGCAGGATTCGCGCTACGCTTGGCGTGGAGGTATTTCACGGGGCGACCTATACTGATCCAGTAACATTAAAACCACGGCAATTCGACGTGCGCTTCCGTGTTCAGGAAGACCGCAAGACTCTCTATTTTGCAGTTGAGTGTAAGAATGTTGATCCTGCCTTTCCTCTCATCGTTTGCGGCCGCTCCGCTGAGACGAAAGAAAACTTTCATCATATCATTATCTCACGCGGCAATGGTGACCTCACTACCGCCAGTGTGCAGAAAGCTCAGGGCTCCCACTTTCATTCCTACGAATTTGTTGGCAAATCGCTCTTGAAGCCGGGCAAGAAGAGAGACGCAGAAATCTATGAAGGCTGGTCGCAAGCCCTCTCTTCTGCTCATGAATTAGTGGTCGAGGCAGTGCGCAAAGGCTCGTCGCTGGAAACATGCGCTTTCGGTGCGGTATTCCCTTGGTTGATTGTGCCGGATGGCACGTTGTGGCAGGTTGACTTTGACCGTGAGGGGAAAATGGGAACGCCCGAGTTGGTGAACTACTGTCGTTTCTTCGTCGGACACCATTACGAGATGGAGCGCGCGAGCGAAAAAATCTGCCTGTCGCACATAGAGTTCATGACGGTCACCGGACTGCAGGAAATGTTGCACGAACTAAAAGATATCGCTCACGACTGGGATGACTGGATCCCGGCCAAGATCAGGAACTCGTTCCGTGGTGGCGGCTAAAAACAGACAATGGAAACTGAGGAGAAAACTACGCCGTGGAACGTGGCGTTTCTAGTCCGAGACTTTCCGGTGGAACTTCGGGTGGTTGGGCCATGGCATTTCATGGGGACCATCGACGAACCGTTTCTGACGCAGTTGAAGGCGGTGTCTCAGGAACAGCACCTGATTCTTAACTTCTTGGCCCACTACAAACCGGAGCGGTTCGTCTGGGTGGGCTTTAGAGTGAAGGGCGCTAGGCGGCTTGATGGCATTGCAGAGGCCCGACACCGCATGGAGGGCTTGATCGACGGCGCGACATTATGGGACCTCAATGACTCGCCGGAAATCAGCGGTTTCGCTTGGGTCGGTGCTGGAGATGACGCAAATCTTTCCGTCGCCTTACATCATAGGCAGATCTGGGTGGAGATGGTGACCGCGCCTGGCGAAAGCGAGAAGGCATGGAGGCTGCGCAACGACGAGCTGCGCGCCCGGGTCATCCGCTTCTTCTCTTTTGCACTCGACCAGCATTCGCGAGCCAATACCCCGTTGGCTCGGCAGGTCCGCCACTCCCTACGGATGTTCCGGCATGGCAAGCAAAGCGGCTCGTGGGGCGTCGAATTCATCTGCAAGTTCTGCGCCTTAGAGGGCTTGGTATGCGGCGACGAACGGTCGAAGAAAAGAGAGGTGCTGACCAAGCGGTTGACGGCCCTATTTCGCGACCAAGGCGCGGAATTCACAGAGGAGATCGATAAGCTCTGGGACTATCGCAACAATGCCGTGCACACCGCGCGGGCTTTCGATGGGGGGCGGCTAGACGATGGCGCGCCCTTGGGCGTTAATATCGCCGGGATCGAGCACCTCTTTGCCGCCGCTTTGGTCTTTGCCATCGAATACCTAGCCACGGCCGATTCCATTGCAGACCTTTGGAAGCATGTTGATATTTTTCAACTGCCAGAATTTGCGCGAATGAAACGATCGCCCGACCTACCACTGTATGCGGCGCCGAACTTCGAGATCGGGATTGGGGTGACCATGGCAGGAGGCGGGACGTTGTTTCGAGAATTTCTGGAAATGGGCCGCGTCAGATATGAGGCGGCGAATCCCCAGCTGTTTGGTGGGAACGCGCCTGGCAAGCAGCCGTAAGAGCGATCCGATGGTGATTAAGCTGTGTGGTTAGGTGTAACCATGCACAATACAAAGCACCCGACGGTGAGACCGGGCGCGAAGAAGGAGCGGAGCGGGATTACCCTTGATATTGCCCATCGCTGACTTTTTCCAGCCAGTCGACGGCCTTGCCGCCGAGGGATTCCTGGATGGCGATGTGCGTCAGGGCGCTGGTCGGCGCGGCGCCGTGCCAGTGTTTTTCGCCGGGAGGGAACCAGATGACATCACCGGGGCGGATTTCCTCGATGGGGCCGCCTTCGCGCTGGGCGCGGCCGCAGCCAGCGGTGACGATCAGGGTCTGGCCGAGCGGATGCGTGTGCCAGGCGGTGCGCGCGCCGGGATCGAAGGTGACACTATTGCCGGCGGCACGAGCAGGAGCGGTTGCTTGGAACAAAGGATCGATGCGCACCGTGCCGGTGAACCAGTCGGCGGGACCTGGGGTGGAAGGTTGGGAGCCAGCGCGTTTGATCTGCATGGAATCACACCACGGCGTTGATGCCGCCGGATTTCGCGGCTTGTTTCACGAGCGCCATGGTGGCGGCGAGGTTCAGGTCCTCGAGCTTCTGGAAGTTGATGCAGCTGCGGCCGGTCTTCACCTTGCCGAGCTTCGCGGCATTTTTTTCGACGAGGTAGCCGCCTTCGCCGCCGACACAGACGTGGAGGGCGTAGCCGCTTTTCCCCGCGACGAGCCCGAGGGTGAACCAGTCGCCCTCGCGGCCGCTGGCCGATTTGTAGTGATACTTCCCGTAGCCGATGATGGGCGACGGTCCCATGCCGGACGTCATGAATGGAGCGAGTTTCGGCACGGCCTTGCGGATGGCCTTGTGCAACGTCGTCATCGTGGCGCGGCGATCGTCGGGGAGGCCGGCGAAGAAATCCTCGAGCGTGGGGAGGGTCTTGGGCATGCGGCGAGACTGTGTGTCCGATGTCCGGCCGGCAAACAGGAACAAACAGCGCGCGGGTGCGGCGGTAAGTGGCGGGATGCGGCGATCCCGCCCTGCAGATGGCGCGTTAGGGACAACGCGTCCTACCTGTATGCTTCGTCGGTCAAGAGGATGCGAACGTAAGCAGCGGCTTGTAGTCGTTCTGGTCGGCGGCTTGCAGGGCGGCGATGTAGCGGGTGCGAGCGCGGCCGGGTTCGGCGAGGTCGAAGCTGGCGCCCCAGGTGAGTGCCGGGGCTCCGCGGGCGGCGATCAGGATGTCGGCGAGCAGGCGGGCGTGGCGGCCGTTGCCGTTGGGCCAGGGATGGATCACGACCATGCGGTGGTGCAGGCGCACGGCGATCTCGGCGGCGGGGTAGGTGGCGTGTTCCTGCCAATAGAGGACGTCGTCGAGCAATACACGCATGCCCTCGGGAATGCGGGGCCATTCCAAGCCGAGGTTGCGGTCGCTCGTGCGATACTTGCCGGCCCATTTCCAAATCTGGTTGAACATGCGGCGATGCAACTCGCGGGCAAAGGCGTCGGTGATCAGATCGGGGCGGCGCAGGCCGGCCGGGCGCATGGCCCACAGGCGCGCGGCGTGGATGTTGAGGCGTTCGGCGGCGTTGAGCTGCGCGCGGGTGGAGAGGCTGGGACGCAGTTGAAGTTTCTCCTCCTCGGTGAGGGGAGTCTGGCCCGGTTCGTCCTGCCAGAGGTCGTCGGACATGGGGTTATTTATTCTCCTCGGGTTTTGGTGGCGGCAGATCGCCCACGGCCTGGCCTTCGAGGGCCATGGAGTGTTCGCTGGCCTGCAGATGGGCGAAGGTGGGATCGAGTCGCGTGGCGAGTTCGCCGAAGGATCTGGCCCGGGGCATCAGGTAATAGACCAGATCGCAGTCCATCGCCTCTGCGGCGCGCTGCAGGTTGCCAATCGACAGGGTGCCGCTGACCTCGCCGCGTTCGAATTGCGCGTAAGCCTGTTGGGTGATGCCTGATTTTTTGGCCACGGTCGCTTGGGCCAGGCCCAAGGCTTGGCGCACGGCGCGCAGCCATCCGCCGGCCGGCTTGCTGGCGCTTTTCTGCGCAGCTGTCAGGGTGGGTAATTGTTTGTCCAAGTCGGGCAAAAGGATGTGCTGGAGGGAGGTTTTCACTACAGGTTATATATTGTGCTATAGGCTGGAAATACAAGTCTAAACATGTTAAATAGTGTAATTACACAATATATAAACTGTTATTCTGGGTGCGTAAATTGTCGGGGCATAAAGCCCCTCCCTCATTCTGAGAAAGAAGGCCGATGCGGAGATCGGCCCTCCACAAAAGAAAACGCCGGCCCGAGGGCCGGCGTTGAGAATGAGAACGATTAAGAGAACGAGAACGATTTTCTCACTCAGCGATATTCTTCGTTCGTGTTCGCGTTGATGATTTTGAAGTTCTCGACGTGATAATTCGGGTCGGCCCGGAAGGCCAGTTTCACGCCGAAGGTTTTCTCCACGCGCACGAGGAGTTCCGAGTCCTCGGAGCGGAGGCGCTCGAGAATGCTCGGGTGCACGTGGATGCGGAGGGAGTATTCCTTGCCGTCCTTCCGCGCCTGGAGGCGGCGGGCGACGGAGGAGAGCTTGCGCTGGAGCTCGACCGACATCGTCGTGGCGGACTTCACCACCGCGCGGCCGCGGCAGTAGGGGCAGCCGGTGTAGATGTTGGCCGAGAGCGATTCCTGCTGGCGCTGGCGGGTCATCTGCATGATGCCGAGCGACGAGATGGGCAGGATGTGCGTCTTGGCCTTGTCCTCCGACATGAGCTCGACCATGCGGTCGTAGACGGCGTTGCGGTGGCGCCGTTCCTTCATGTCGATGAAGTCCATGATCACGAGGCCGCCGATGTTGCGCAGGCGGATCTGGCGCGAGATCTCCGTCGCCGCCTCCATGTTGACCTGGAAGATCGTGTTCTTCTCGTCGCCGGAGCGGCTCTTGTGCGAGCCGGTGTTGACGTCGATGGAGATGAGAGCCTCGGTCTCGTCGATGACGATCTCGCCGCCGGAGGGCAGGGGGACGCGGCGCTGGAAGGTCTGCTCGATCTGGCGCTCGATGTTGTAGCGCTCGAAGACCGGGATGGACTCCTTGTAGTAGGCGATCTTGCCGCGCGAGCGGGAGGAGATCTGGGAAACGAGCTCCTGCGTGCGCTTGAAGTCGTCCTCGTTGTCGATGAGCACGCGGTCGATGTCCTCGGTGAGGAAGTCGCGGACGGTGCGCTCGACGATGTCGGGCTCCTGGTAGAGGCAGGACGGGGCGCGGTCGTTCTCCATCTTGCGCTGGATCTCCGTCCACTTGGCGAGGAGGAGGTGCAGGTCGCGGACGAAGTAACGCGGCTTCTTGCCCTCGCCGGCGGTGCGGACGATGACGCCCATGCCTTCGGGGATGGTGAGCTCGTTGATGAGGGTCTTCAGGCGCTTGCGCTCCTGCGGGTCCTCGATCTTGCGGGAGATGCCGCAGCCGTCGGAGAACGGCGTGAGGATCAGGTAGCGGCCGGGGAGGGAGAGGTTGGTCGTGGTGCGCGGGCCCTTGGTGCCGATGGGGCCTTTGGTGACCTGGATGACGATCTCGCTGCCGGGCGGGTAGAGGCCGGGGATGTCCTTGACGGTCGGCTGGGCGGGGCGCTGGCCGCCGGTGTCCTTCTTCTTGTTGACGCGCACGACCTCGACGGAGGAGTCGGTGGCGGCCGGGAGCATGTCCCAATAGTGGAGGAAGGCGTTCTTGTTATAGCCGATGTCGACGAAGGCGGCCTTGAGGCCGGGGTCGAGGTTCTTGATGCGGCCCTTGTAGATGCCGCCGACCATGCGGGTGTCGGAATCGCGTTCGATCTCGAAGCGGTCGAGGGTGCCGTCGATGAGGAGCGCGACGCGCTTCTCGAGGGGCTCGGAATTGATGACGAGCTCGCGGAAGGAGCCCTTTTCCTTGCGGAAGATGCTCAGGATTTTCTGGAGGATGGGCCGGTCGGCGGATCGTTCCTTGGATTCCTTGCGAAGTTGTTCGGCTGTGAGGGGCTCGGTGTGCTTCTGGGGCGGAGGCTGGGCGAGTTCTTCCTCATGGCGTTTGGCGGCGTCCGCGGGGACACCGGAGTTGGTGGGTTGATCGTTCATGTTGGGGGTTATCCCGGGTGGTGTGGTTCACGGGGCAACCGTGCGCAGCGGGCTGCGTGCAGGAGATTCCGGCAGAGCGGTCCATATCGCGGGGCAGGAGACTCATGTTAAAAGTCCCTCCGAAAACGATAGACGCTTTGAACCAGTCCTTGCAGCAAGCAGCAGCTGAGCACAAAGGTGCCGCCGTAGCTGATGAAGGGAAGCGGTATGCCGGTGACCGGCACCAGGCCGATGGTCATGGCGATGTTGACGAAAACGTGCACGGCCATGAGCACCGTGACCCCCAGCGCCAGTAACGCGCCGAAGCGGTCGCGGGCGAGCCCGGCGATCCGTATTCCGTTCCACAGCACCACGCCAAACAGTCCGATGACGGCGAGGCTTCCCATAAATCCCTTCTCCTCCGCGATGACGGAGAAAATAAAATCGTTGTGCGCGACGCCGCGCGGCAGATAGCCCAGTTTGGCCTGCGTGCCCTCGGCCCAGCCCTTGCCGGTGAGGCCGCCGGAGCCGACGGAGATGAGCGACTGGCGCTGGTTCCAGCCGATGCCCATGGGGTCGATCTTGTCGGGGGCGACGAAGGCCAGCACGCGGTTCCGTTGGTAATCATGGAGCGGCAGCCACGAGTGCGGCTCGTAGGCGCCCTTGTCGTTCGAGGGCGACAGGTTGTGCTCCTCCAGAAATACGGCGTAACGCCACGTGTCCAAGGCCACGATGCCCACGAGGAGGGCGAACGCGCCGACGGCCGCGGCAAAAAAGCGCGTGGAGAGGTTGGAAACGTAAAGCAGGGCGAAGACCATCGGGGCGATGACCAAGGCGGTTCCGAGGTCGGGCTCGGCGAGTATCAACACCATGGGTATACCCGCCGCAAGTGCCAATTTTACAAGTGTTTCGAGTGAGTCACGCACCGTGCCGATCTTGGCGCCGGTCAGGATGGCGGCCGACATGATAAGCACGGCAAGTTTCGCGCTTTCAGAAGGTTGGAAAGAAACGCCGATGTTCAGCCAGCGCCGGGCCCCCATGCCGCGGGTGTCGCCGATGCCGGGGATCAGCACCAGGATGAGCACCACGATGCTGGGCAGGTAAACCCAGTGCGCCCAGCGCAGCCAAAGCCGGTAATCCAGCAACGAAACCGCTACATATAATACCGCGCCGCCGCCGATCCAGACGAGTTGCTGGGACCATTGCTCGCGGCCGCTGGCCAGCTGCGCGCTGTAGATGAAGAACACCCCGAACGTGCAAAGCATCGCCAGGCACACCGGCGTGATCCAATCGAAACGTTCGCGCGTGGTGAGCTTGAAAAAACTGCCGATGTCGATGCTGCGGGACTTCACAAGTGAGTCCCGCCACTAAACACCCGCCGGCTCCGCTGGCAACGGCGCAATGCGTCCGGGCGATGAAGACGAGCCTTTATAAGCGGAACGAGGCGGAAGCATGGCCCACGAAACACCTGGAGCGGCTCCGCCGCAACCGAAGTAGCGGGTAGCGAGTAGTGAGTAGCGAGCAGGAAAGGCCGATGGACCCATTTGAAGACATTTCCCAACGGCGGTTTCTGTGGGCCGGGTGCCCCTCACTCGGCGGGGGGCTGTTTCCAGCGCCAGACCGTCCAGCGTTCGGGCGCGGCGCTCGCCTTCACCTTCAGCCTGGTGTCGAGGACGCATTCCACTTCGCCCTGCTGCGCCGCTTCGGCCAATGCAGCGGCAAAGCCGGGCGGCAGCGCGTCCGGTTTCACCACGAAAAAGCGAATGTCAGCCACGACCGGGCTCAGTCGGTCCAGGCTGGTGGCGGTCACCACTTCCACCTCGCCGAACGGCCGCCAAAGGGATGTCTCCGGATCGTCCACGCCGGCGACAAAACCGATGCGGCGCTCGGCTGCGGGCCACGCCCGGCGCAGCGGAGCCAGGGAATCCGCCCGTTCGTGATAGATCGAATACACCTGCCGGGCGCGCTCGACCAATGGGGAACCGGGTGCACGCGCCGCCGCCGCATCCAGGCATGCCTGCCAAGGCCAGAGCGGCCGCGCCGGATTCAGGATCAAGACGAGTCCGGCCAGCAGCAGGCTGGCGATCGCCAGCATCCGCCACCAGCGGCGCGCCATCCCGCCGCCGGCCTCCACCCGTCGCAGCAGCGCGACAACCCATAGCGGATAGTAAGGCAGCAGCAGGCGGGCGGGTGATTCGCTGCCGAGCAGCAGACCGAAGGCTGCGGTGGCGATCATGCCAGCTCCGATTATCGCGCGGGCCGGGTCATCCGGCCGGGGAGAAATCCGTCGACCGGCCAGTGCGCCGATGAGCAGGACAATCAGGGGCAGGCCGAACCCGGCCCATTCCTCCTGGGCCAGTTCGCTGGTGCGCAGCGTGAATCGCGGCAGGCCGGACTTCACCCACTGCAACCCGGGCATCAGCCGGGTTTCCGTCCATTCGTTCCATCGGCCGGCGAGCGGCCACAGAGGAGGAACGAGGTTTTGCACGGTGACGGCCAGGGTATTGCCCGCGAGCGCCGCAGCCGGTGAAAGCGGTTTGAGATTACCGCTGTTGGTTGGATCGCCGGTGCAGTCTCCCGTCTGGAGCCGGTTGAGCATCAAGGTGGGTCCGGCGGACACGACCAGGCCGGCGACCAACGCGACCAGCAAGGCCGGCCGGGCCAGCTGCCGGCGCATGGGCCACACGGCGACGACCCACGGGAGCAGCAGCGGGAGGTTCGAAAGCTTCACTCCGGTCGTCAGCGCGATGGCCACGAGCGAGGCGCCGAGAAGTTCCGGCCGGTGCCGGCTGCGCAAGGCGAGGTCGAGCGCGAGCAGGAAAAACACCAGGCCGAGCAAATCATTGCCCGCGCTGCCGGCCTGGAGCAGGCAACCGTAACCGGTCGGCAGGATCCACATCCAGATCCGGGCGACCCGCCCGCTCACGCCGAGGCGATGCATGGTCGAGAAGAACAATCCCGGCAAAAAGGCGAAGGCAGCCAGATTGACCAGCACGACGGGGCGCAGGCTGTGCCACAAGGTCCAGCCGGGCAGCAGCAGCCACTCGGTGGCGGTTGCACTGTAATTCTGCCGCAGATTCTGCGTGTCGATCCAGTGCCACTGTCCGGCGGCCACCCAATGAAACAGGCGCGGAAAACGGTAGGTCAGCGCGTCGAAGTTGTTCGGCCCGGCCAGCAGGCCGCCGAGCGCCGCGAGCACGAACAACGCGGCGAAGCCTTGCGCCCAACGGTTGCGCCGGAAACGCGACCAACGGACAACGCCCCCCGCCGCGCCGTGACGTTGGCCCAACAGCCAGCCGTAATAAGCCAGCAGCAGCACCGGTCCGGTGGCCAGGCCGATGCCGAGAGGATGCAGGGCGCCGACGAACGAAAGGCCCCACCCGGCGAGACTCCATCCGGCCGTCCAGCCCGATGCGGCCAGCAGGGCGGACAGATGGGAAACCTTCGGCATGTCCCACAAGCTGACCGGCGGACTCCCGTCTGAAAAGCCCGAACGCCGGCGGGCTGCGCCCCGCGCTTGCCACCCGGTGCGGGCGCATCGCAGTATTCCGGCCATGTTGACTCCCGGGAGCCTCTCCTTTCGTCGGGCGGCCATTGTGTGCGGCAGCATCGTCGCCGCCGTCTACCTGGGGATCAAGATCCCGGACGAGCCGTTTTTCTTCATGCTGATGCTCGGGGTAGCGGGCTACGTGTTCACGTTGCCGCTCAATTACCGGTGGCTGGCGTGGCTCATCATCGCGACCGCGCCGTCGGCCATCATTCTGCCCGGCCTGCCCGGCCGCCCGTTCCTGTGGGAGGCTTGTTCGCTGGCGGCGTGGCCGAGCCTCGTGGCCTACTTCGCGCTCAACCGGCGCAGACTGACGGAGGTCCAACTCGGCGTGGAAGCCCGGCGGGCGGCGGTCTGCCTCATCATCTACATCGGCGTGCTGGTGCTGGTGATGCTGGTGCGCGGGGTGGGTTTCCGCGTTTTCGGCGGCGAACAGATGGGCGGACGCTTCTATGTGCAGCAGCTCATCCTGGCGATCCTGCCGCTGCTGCTGCTGACGGTGGACTGGCGCGAACGCACGCTGCTCGCCGCGTTCTACACGGGGATAGCGCTCACCGTCACCTACCTGGTGTCGGATCTGGTCTTCGTCTACGGCGGCCGGTCCACCGAGTTCCTGCTCTACTTCCTGGAGCTGCCGACCGATGCGATCAATTTCTACATCGGGCATGAGCTCAGCGGGCTGCGCCGGTTCCAGTCGTTCGCGTTCGTGGGCGACGCATTGTTTCTCTGCCTGCTCAGCGTGCTGCCGCTCCGCCGGATTTTCGGCGGGAAGATGTATATCGGCCTGCCCTGGCTACTCGGCGCCGTGTTGCTCGGCCTGGCCAGCGGGCACCGCACCATCCTGGTGCAGGCGGTCTGCACGCTGGCGTTCCTCGGGGCGATCCAGCGCGTTTATACGCCGATGTGTCTGATCGGGCTGAGCCTGGTTCTCGCGATCGGCGGCTGGGGTTTGTTCAATCATGCCTCGGAACTGCCCCTGGGCGTGCAGCGTTCGATCTCCTTCATCCCGGGTCTCAAGGTGGATCCCCTGGCTTCCGCCGATGCCGAGGCGACGCTGAACGACCGGATCGAGGCGCTGAAGCTGGGCCTCAACGATGTGCCCCGCTACCTGTGGATCGGGCGGGGTTTCGGCCTCGCGCGCCTCGACAAGCACACGGCCGGCACGGCCGACGACAGCATCATGATCGCCTACGAGAGCGGTTATTTCGACAATGGCGTCATCGGCCTGCTGTTGAAGACCGGGCTCGTCGGCCTGCTTGCCGCGCTCGGCTATCTCTGGTTCATCTCGCGGGCGGCGCTGCACTGCGTGGCGCTCGTCGGGACCCGGCCGGAAGCGGGGCGCGATACCTTCGATCTCTACTGCCAGCTCATGGTGGCGAAGTGGTTCGCCCTCGTCGTCTTCTTTCTCTTCCTGCGCGGCGATGCCAGCACGTTCATGCAGGTCTTCGCGCTGGCCTCCGCCGTGATCCTGCTCTGCCTGAAATTCCAACAGCGCCGCGCGGAGGCTTTCCGTTTGTAGGGGCGCCGCTTGTCGGCGCCCGCGGGCGGCGGCAAGCACCGCCCCTACACAAACCTGTTATGCGGATAGGCTCTCAGACCGCCCGGGCCAGCAGGGCCTCGACCACGGTGAGGAAGTTGCGCTGAAAACGCGCGGTGCTGAAAAACTCCGCCGCCCGTGTCCGGCCCGCCGCGCCCGCCTGCCGGGCCGCGGCCGGATCGCGCATCCAGCCCGCGAGCACGGTGGCGAACGCGTCCGGATCAAAGGGGCGGAGCGCGCCGGTGACGCCGTCCACGACGATTTCCTTCGGCCCCGCCGCGTTCACCGCCAGCACCGGCAGCGCGCGCGACATCGCCTCGATCAGGACGATGCCGAAATGCTCCTCCGGCGCGGTGTGCATGAAGACGGACGCACCCGCCCAGAGCCGCGCCAGAGTCTCCTCGTTGGCGTTGGCGCGCAGGTCCACCTGTCCGGCGACACCCGCTTCGCCGGCCTGCTTCATCAAGGTCTGCGGATAACCGGCCAGCCCGTGGCGGACGTCGAGGCCGCCGGCCAGAACCAGACGACACCGGGCAAAATGCTCCGCGGGCAGCATCCCGCGCAATTGGCCGAACGCCGCGATCGCCAGGTCGGGCCGCTTGCTCGGATCAAGGCGGCTGACGCACAGAATGGTTCCCTCCGGCCCGGGCGGGCGCAGGGCGGCGGAGCCCGGCATGGCGACACCGGGATGGAGCACGGGCACGGCCCACGAGGCGAATTGCGGCCAGATGCGCTGGATGGCCGCGCGGCTGAACGCGGAGATGGCGGTCACCTCGCTGGCGGCGGCCAGCGCCTCGGCGTTCAACCGGTCGAGGCGCGCCCGATACCAGCGGTGCACGGCGTTTGCGGGCGGGGGGAGGGCCGCGTTGGGATAATTGCAGTGAACCAGAATCGGGACGTGCGGCCAGCGCCGGCGGATCCAGGCGGCGATATGCACCGGGTCGTCGACGACGAAGAGCGCGGGCGGTCCGGTCCGGCGGGCGATTTCCCGCAGCAGCAGGCGCAGGCGGGCCAGCATCAAACCCCGGCGAGGCCGGCCGGCGAAGCCCGGCGGGATCCACGAGGACGCCGCATGCACGGGCACGCGACCGTCGCGCGCCTCGGGAAAAGTCTGGGTGGTGTGATGCTCGCTCACCCAGATGTGCGCATCCCAGCCGGTCGTCCGCAGGGCCAGCGCCATATCGAGCACGAACCGCTCGGCGCCGCCGAGGCGCATCACGGAACGCACGAAATGGATTTCGCCCCGGGGATTCACGCTTGGATCAGGAAGTGGCCGCGCCATTCCCGGCGCACCGCCGGAACCGCCAGCCAGGCCAGCGCGTAATACCCCGCGGCGGCGGGCGGCAGCCACCAGTCCCCGGCACCGCCGGCCCGCAGGGCCGTGAGCGCCAGCCACAATCCGCCGTGCAACAGCAGCGGGCCGGTGAGCGGTTCGAACATGTCCCGTGCATGCACCGGCGTGCGGCCGAGGCAGAGCCCGAGCCCGGCGGCGGCGTGCACGAACGTCCCGGCGGCGGTCGCCGCGGCCAGGGCGGCGAGGCCGTTGCGTTGCGCGACGAGGCCGGCGGCCGTCACGGCGAACAGGCCCAAGGCCGAGGCTTGGAAAAGCCGACGGGCCTGCGCCGTCGACTGGAGCAGCCACATCTGGGCGAAGACCAGCGGTTGCGCCACGAGCGCGAGCCCGAGCCAGCGGACCACGTTGGTGGCCGGCAGCCACTGTTCGCCGTAAAGCACGCGCACGACGAAGTCCGGCGCCACGAGGCAGACCACCGCGGGCGGCAGCACGAGGTGCATCACGCCGTTCAGCAGCCGGCGGAACGTGGCGGCAAACTCCGCGCCCGATTCATGGCAGCGGGCGAGAAGCGCGATGGCCCAGGCGTTGAAGGAGGCGACGGCCAGCATCATCGTGGTGGTGGTGGCCTGGGCGCCGCGGCCATAATAACCCAGCCCGGTGGCCCCGTGGCCGTAGCCGGCAATGATCTGGTCGACGGTCCGGGCAAAATAGGCCGCAATGCCGTGTCCCGTGAGATTGGCGCCGAGGCCCAGCAGTTTCCGCCACTCGGTGCCGGCCGTGTCGCGTTGCAGCGGCCACGGGCAGCGCCACCACGCCGCCACCGCGACCGTCAGCTCATAGGTGGCGGCCATCGAGACCAGCGCCCACACGCCCCAGCCGGCGGCGGCGGCGACGACGGCCAGCAAGATGGACACCAGTGTGGCGGCCACCTCGATGATCATGACCGTCGGGATGCGCTGCTCGCGATAAAGCAGCGCCATGGGCGGCCCGGCGAAACCGCCGATGACAAACGCGCCGGCCAGTCCCGCCAGCACCAGGGTCACGCGGGGCTCGTCGAAGAACCACGCCGCCGGCGGTCCCAGCAGCACGCATACCACCGTGAGCGCCAGCCCGCCGGCCAGCGCGAGCCGGCACAGCGCGTTGAACCGCTGCGGGGTCAGGCCGGGTTGCTGCACGGCGGTGAACACGCCGAGATCCCGCACCATATAAAGGAAGCCGTAGAGCGCCACCGCCATGCCGTGCAGGCCATAGGCATCGGGCGTGAGCAGGCGGGCGAGCACGGCGGCGCTGCCCAGACGAAGGAAGAGCTTGGCCACCTGCGCCCACAAGATGGCGCGCCCGCCCGCGGCGAGGGAAGGGGCGGGCGTGACGGAGGGAGTGGACGGATCGCTCATCAGCGCGCGGAAAACATGCGCCTTGAATATGTGAATTGCTAGGGTGGTTGAAAGCCCTGATTCTTCCGGACGTTTTCACGATAGTGTTTCCCCGCCGCTGAACCGCATGGCATCCATCATCCACGTCACTCCCTTTGCCTGGTCAGGCGGCGGCATGCAGGGCATCGTCCGCCGGCATCGGGAGCAGGACAAGGCGGCGGGACATGAATCGCGGGTGCTGACGGTTTTCGAGACCGCGCCGGCCGGCGGCCCGGACATCGGGTTGGGAGCCGGCTGGTGGTGGACACCCGGCGGCGTGCGGCGGGCTTTCCGGCGCCACGGTGTCCCGGCGGTGAACGGAGCGCTGGCGGTTTATCACAATGGCTGGAGCCTGCCGCTGCTGGCTCCGGGCGACGGTGCGCAACGGCGCATCGCGTATCTGCACACCGAGTGGCCGGGCTTGGCGGTGGCGGTGCGCGCCTCCGCCCGCTGGTGCGATGGCATCATCTGCGTCAGCGAAGCGCTGGTGGCCGCCGTGCACCGCACCGTGCCCGATTATCCCAAGGAGCGGGTGCACCGGATTCATTACCCGGTGGCTCCGCCGGCGGATGTCCGGATCAACGCGGTCGCGGCCGCGGATGGACAGCGGCCCTTCCGCGTCGGTTATGTCGGGCGTCTGGATGCCACGCAAAAACGGGTGGAACGGCTCCCGGAATTGATGCGGGCATGGCCGGCGGGCGGAAGGGCCGTCGAATGGCATGTGCTGGGCGACGGGCCGGAGCGGCGCCGGCTGGAACGGCTGGCCGCGGCGGCCGGCTCCGCGCGATTCCACGGCTGGTTGAACGGGAATGAATACTGGCAGGCGCTCGCGGCGCTCGATGCCGTGGTCTTTTTCAGCGACTATGAAGGCACGCCGATCGCGTTGCTCGAGGCGATGAGCGTGGGCGTGACGCCGCTTTTCCCGAAGATCGGCGGCGACGGCGAATCACTCGCGCGGGGCATCAGCACGGAGTGTGTCTATCCTGCCGGTGACCTCGCGGCGGCGGCGCGCCAGCTCCAGGCGCTGGCCGGCCGGGGGCAGGACGAGCGCGCGGCCCGGGCGAGACAGGCGGTGGCGGCGCATACGCCGGAGAATTACGCGGCGGATTTCGCGCGCGTGGTCGAAGCCACCTGGAGCGGCCCGCGTTATTCCGCCAACGAGACCGTCCGGACCGGACGCTGGAGCGATCTGCTGCCCATGGCGCTGGTGCGCCGCTACCACGAAAAGGCGATCTGGAGCTGACATGACCATTTTGCATTACACCGGTTATGATCACGATCGGGGCGGCATCGCGTCGGTCATCCGAAATCTGGCCGCGACGGATCGGTTTCACTGCGTGCTGGGGGTGAACGCCGGTTGCGTCCAGCAGGGGCGGCCGCGGCTGGAAACGCTGGAGTTGCCGCCGATTGAGGGTGAACGGATCGGGCTGCTCAATCTCTGGCGCGCGCGCGCGGTGGCGCTGGCGGTGCAGGCCTGGCTGAAGGCGGACGACACGCGGGTGTTTCATGGACACTCGCGGGCGGGATTGCTCGTGGGGCTTTGGCTGCATTGGTTCGGTGAGCGGCGCGTGGTGGTGAGCGTGCATTGCTACGGCCGGCAGCGCTGGTTCTACCGCTGGGCGGCGCGGCGATTGGCGGGCCGGCTTTACTGGCTCACGCCGGCGATGAAACGTCATTACGGTTGCGCCGACCAAACCTGGGCGGAGTGCATGCCCGATGGTTTGACGGCGCCGCTGCCGGTCGCGATGCGACGCGGGCCGGTGGAAGGACAGGACCTGCGGCTGGGCGGCGCGGGTGCCCTGGTGCGCTGGAAGAGATGGGACCTGGTGCTGGAGGCGCTGGCGCGGCTGCCGGACGGCAAAATCCGGTTCACCCACATCGGAGAAAAACTCGCCACGCCGGAATCGCACGCCTGCGAGCAGGAATTGCGTGTCCTGACCGAAAAGCTGGGCCTGGCGGATCGCGTGCAATGGGCCGGCTGGCAGGCGGGGTCAGGCGGTTTGTTGCAAGAAGTGGACGCCATCGTGGTGCCGTCCGATGGGGAACCGTTTTCCATGATCGCGCTCGAGGCGATGTTCGCCGGCGTGCCGGTCATCGCGACGCGCGGCGGCGGGCCGGAGGATTTCATCGTTGACGGGGAAAACGGCTGGCTGGTGCCCGCGGGTGATGCGGCGGCGCTCGCGCAACGCTTCCGCCAATGCCTTGATCCCGCGGCGTGGCGGTCGCTGCAATTGCGGCCGGAGCATCTGCGAAAGTTCTCCCTGTCCGAGACGCTGGCGGCGCGCTGGGCGGAAATCTACGCGGCGTTATAGCGTCCGCAGGGCGGCGGCGAGCGCGGCGAGGTGTTTTTCCGCGGTGAAGCGGGCGAGGTAATGACGGCGGAACACACCGGCGGCGGGCGGGTTTTCGCGGAGTTGGACGAGTGCGCGGGCCAGGGCCTGGTGGTCGCCCGGTTCGACGAGGACGGCTTCGGACGGAAGCGTGTCGGGAATGCCATGCCAGCGCGTGGCGATGACGGGCAGGTCGTGCGCCATCGCCTCGAGCAGCACGAGCGGCTGTCCTTCCGCCGGGTAGCGCGTGGGCAGGCACAGGCAGTGGCTTTCGCAGAAAAGTTTCGCTTTTTCCTCGCCGTGCACCGGGCCGGCATGGCGCAAGGCGGCGGGATGTCTGGCGCACAGCGCACCGAAACGCTCCCGGGTGGTGGCATCGGAAAAAAAGCCGGCGGCCACGAGCGTGAAGCCGGGGCCGGCGGCCAGCACAGCCTCGGAGGCGGCGAAGAGGCCTTTCTCCTCGGAGCAGAGGCCGAGGAACAGGACTTGAAACGAGTCGCCGGGTCGGGCCGCGGGCGAGCCAGAGGACGGATCCGCGATGCCATTGGGCACGATGACGATGTTTTTCGCGCCGAGTGCTGTGGCATCACTGCGCAACTGCGCGGTGAGCACGAGCGAAAGATCGGCACGGCCGAGGAGACGTTGCGTCAGCCAGCGCTCGGGCGCGGTGGCGCGGGTGGCGAGCCATGCGCCCAGCCCGGCGGCGTGCCAGTGGAGCACGAGTTTGCTGAAAAACGGCCGACACAGGAGCATGACGACCCAGTCGCGGTAGAGCGCGCCGCGTTTGCCGGGAGCGGGTATATAATAGAGTGTCTCACAGCCGGCCGTGAAACGCAGCCACACCGCATGGCAGCACGCGTCGAGCACGGCGAGGATCTTGCCCGGCCGCCAGCGACCGATGTCGGCTGCATCGCGCGACAGCGCCAGATTCACGTGCTGCACCTCGATGCCGTGGGCCGGCAGACCCTCGACCAGCGTCCGCACCATGAGACTCTGTCCGTGCACGGGCGGGGGAGTCTGGGCTAGGACGAGGAGTTTCATCTTCGGCTTGGAAACGGGGCGGGAGAATGGATGATGCGGGGCGACCGTGAGCAATCCAGCCGCAAAACACCCCGCCGTATCCCGGGCGCAATTCATCGCGGCGGCCATGTGCGCGTTGGCGGGGTTCGCGGTGTTCCAATTCTTCGGTAACTCGGCGCGCGGCTACATCGCGACGGACTCGCTCTTTTATTGGTGGGGCTACCAATGGACCAATGAGGGATCGGAGACCGAGCACGGGTGGTTGATTCTGGGGATCAGCGCGTGGCTGCTGTGGAGGAACCTGGGGGGAAGTAACAAGGAACAAGTAACAAGTGACAAGTGGAGCTGGCTGCCTGTGTCCGCAATGTTGGGCGGATTGGCGGTGCATCTGCTCGGGTATGCGATGCAGCAGGGGCGCATCTCGATCGCGGGGTTGCTGCTGTTTGTCTGGGGGTTGCTGGCGTTTTTCGGTGGGAGGCGCTGGAGACGGGCGGCGGCGTTTCCGCTGGCGTTCATGGTCTTTGCCATCCCGCTCAACGTGCTCGACACGCTCGGTTTTCACCTGCGGCTCGGCGTGATCGAGGTCGCCTGGCAACTGGCGCAGCTGCTGGGCATCGACGTCATCCGCAACGGCACGCAGCTGGTCTCGCCGGACGGTCGCTACCAATACGACGTCGCGGCGGCCTGTTCGGGCCTGCGCTCGCTCATGGCGCTCGCGGCGCTGTCGCTGCTGGTGGGTTATCTGAATTTTAGCGCGTGGTGGGCGCGGGCGTTCATCGGGCTGCTTTGTCTGCCGTATGCGTTCGTCGGCAACGTTGCGCGCATCTTCGCCATCATCGTGATGGCGCAGTGGCGCGGCCAGGCCGCCGGCGAGCGGACCCACGACGTGATGGGCTTCGGCGTGTTCGTGGTCGTGCTCGGGCTGGTGCAGCTGACGGTGATGTTGTTGCAGAAATGGAACGTTGGCCGGCCTTTCGAGGCGGCGGCGCATGAGCCTGCGTCCGGGACGGCGGCCCCGGCTCCGCCGGAAATGTGTAACGTATTATATTACACATTATCGGCGGGAGCGGTGGTGATTTTTTCCGGGCTCGTGATGCTCGCGGGGCACCGGCTTGATGGCATCCAGCTGAATCCGCGCGTGGGCATCAGGCTGGCGGCGGACGGGCTCAACCCGGTGGCGCTGCCCGCTTACCTCGGCACGGACTGGGAGGGGCAACCGGCGGATATCACGCCGGTCGAGCGCGAGGTGCTGCCGCCGGACACGGGTTTCTCGCGCATGAACTACGTGTCGCTGCACAACCTCAACACGCGGGTGTTTCTCTCCATCGTGCTCAGCGGGCGCGACCGCAGCTCGATCCACCGGCCGGAAATCTGCCTGGTCGGGCAGGGGTGGACGCTCGGCGATCGCACGACGCACGTTTTCACCCGGCCCGACCGGCCCGACGCGCGCGTGCCGGCCACGGTGCTCCGGATCGAGCGCGAGGTCACGACCCTGCGCGGCGAAAAGGTGAAGGTGCCCGCCTTGTTCGCCTACTGGTTTGTCGGCGCGGACAAGATCGTGGCATCGAACACCGAGCGCGTGCTCCACACGTCGCTCGATCGTTTGCGGCACCTGCAGGCACACCGCTGGGCCTACGTGGTGGTGCAGACGCTCGCGGTCGACGGCGAGGCGGCGGCGCTCGCCCGCATGCAAACGGTGCTCAACGGCACGCTGCCCGTTTTTCAAGAACCGCTGCCGGCAAGTCCGTGATTGTAAAACCGTCCGATCCCGGTCGGAAATCCTTCTGCGGTATTGCCAAGCGTGCTGCCGGGGGTAGGTTGACCCGCCCTAGATGATGACCGTCATCGCTGCCGCCACCAAGCAAGTCACGCAAGCCGCCGCCGAGCCCTACCTGTGGGCCCTGCTCGCGGCCGGGTTGGTTGGCGTGCTCGGCGGTTTTGTCACGGTCTGGTTCATCACCCGGCAGACCCGCCGGCTGGCCGAGGAAAGCGCCAAATCCCACCTCGAACTCGCCAAGCGCGAGGCCGCCGTCACCGCGCAGGAACTCATCAGCCATGCCGAGGAAGAGATCCGCAACCGCGAGGCCGAACTCAACCGCGACCTGGACCGGCGCAAGATCGAGATCGAGATCATGCTGCGCGAGATCCGCTCGCACGAGGAATCGCTCGCCCTGCTCGACTACCAGCTGGAACAGCGGAAGGACCGCCTCGCCCGCGAGTCCGCCGCGATCACCCAGGCGCGCGACGCCATGCGCGATCTCTCGAAGAGCCTGCGCAAGCGCCTCGAGGGCGTCGCCTCGCTCGACGGCGAGGAAGTCCGCAAGCAGCTGCGCGAGGAAGTCGTCTTCGAGTGCCAGGAGGAGTTGCGCGCCCTGCGCAAGGAGCTGCTCGAGCGTTCCGAGCAGGATCTCGTGCAGGAGGGCAAACGCATCCTGGTCGCCGCCATGCAGCGGCTGGCCAGCAAGCCGAACAACGACATCACCGCGACCATCGTCCAGCTCCCGAGCGAGGAGATGAAGGGTCGCATCATCGGTCGCGAAGGCCGCAACATCAAATCCTTCGAGGCCGCGACGGGCACCACGCTGCTGATCGACGAGTCGCCGCAGATGGTGCTCATCTCGTCGTTCGACCCCGTGCGCCGCGAGATCGCCAAGCTGGCGCTGGAAGGCCTCGTCAAGGACGGGCGCATCCACCCGGCCAGCATCGAGGAATTCGTCAACCGCGCCCGGCAGGACATGGATCTGCATGTCGCGCAGATCGGCGAGGAGGCGGTGGACCGCCTGAAGATTTCCGGCCTGCACCCCGAGATCATCAAGCTGCTCGGCAAGCTCCGCTTCCGTTTTTCCTACACGCAGAACGTCCTCGACCACTCCCTGGAGGTGGCGCAGCTCTGTTCCATGCTGGCCTCGGAACTCGGCCTCGAGCCGAACGTCGCCAAGCGCGCCGGCCTGTTGCACGACATCGGCAAATCGATCGAGGGAGAATACGAGGGCAGCCACGCGCTCATCGGCGCCGACTTCATCCGCCGCTACGGCGAGACCACCATCGTCGTCAACGCGGTCGCCGCGCACCACGCCGAGGTGAAGCCCGAGACGATCTACGCCGGTCTCGTCATCCTCGCCGACGCCATCTCCGCCTCGCGCCCCGGCGCGCGCGCCGAGTCCATGACCTCCTACATCGAGCGGCTCGGCCGGCTCGAAAAGCTCGCCATGACCATGCCCGGCGTGCAGCAGGCTTTCGCCATCCAGGCCGGCCGCGAGGTGCGCGTCGTCGTGCAGCCGAGCATCGTCACCGACGACCAGGCGCACGCGCTGGCCAAGACGTTGCGGCTGAAGATCGAGCAGGAGCTCGACTACCCGAGCACGATCAAGGTCACGGTCATCCGCGAGCAGAGGTATACGGAAACCGCGACCTGACGGTCGCAGTAGCGAGCAGTGGGTAGCGAGTAGCGAGCATGACGGAGATCGCGGTCTGAATTTCTACTCGCTACCCACTACTCGCTACCCACTACTTTCCAACATGTCCGACAAAAAGCTCCTCGAAACCTTTCCGAATCCCGCGCCGGGGCGCGACTACCTGATCGAGCACACGCACCACGAGTTCACGTCGCTGTGCCCGATGACCGGGCATCCTGATTTCGCGGACATCACCGTGCGCTACGTGGCGGACCGGAAGTGCGTCGAGCTGAAGTCGCTGAAACTCTATTTCCACGGGTATCGCAACGAAGGCATCTTCTTCGAGGCGGCGACGAACAAGATCTGCGACGACCTCGGTTCCGCGCTCCAGCCGCGCAGCCTGGCGATCATCGCCCGGTGGAAAGCCCGCGGCGGCTTCTCCTCGGTGGTCACATGCGAGTGGCGCCCGAAGAAGAAGCGCTGAGCCCGGCGGTGAAGATTTTTAAGCCGCGGTGCACGCTGGACGCGGCCCGATATCTGCATTGATTTCGGCCTGCATGCCATCCGCCATCCCCAGTCCCGCGCCGTGGGTCCGCCGGCAGCTCACCCGCCGCAGCATGGAGATGAGTTCGCTCGAGGGCGTGCTGGCCATGCCGCTGGTCTACATCTGCCTGCCGGGCAACCTGGTGCTCGCCGCGTTGCTCAGCCGCGGGCTCGGCCTGCCGCCGGACAGCTACGGATGGATCGTGTCGCTCCCTTATTGGTGCAACTGCGCGCAGCTGGCGCTGATGCCGTTCATCATGCGCCGGTTCTCGGCGCGGCAGGTGTTTCTCTTTCTGCTCTGGGTCAATTCGGCGTGCTGGCTGGCCTTCGCGGCGGTGCTCTGGCTCAAGGGCGCCTGGGTGAAGGAGAACGCGGTCAGCGTGGCGGGCTGGTTCGTCTTCGGCGGCAGCATCACCGTGGCGGTGGCCGGCGTGGCCTGGACGATGTGGATCCACTCCTGGGTGCCGCCGCGGATCCGCGGGATCTTTTTCTCCAAGCGCAACCGGCTGTGCCAGCTGTCCAATTTCGTCTTCCTGCTCGCGGCCGGCTGGCTGCTGGCCGATCCGACGCCAGCGGCCTTCGCCGTGGTGATCGGCGGGGCGGCGCTGGTGCGCTGCGCCTCCGCGGTGGCCTCGCATGCCGCCCCGGCCCAGGGTGATCCACCGACGCCGGCGACCTCGTCGTTCGCGGAGCAATGGCGGACCCTGCGTGCGGCGCGTTCCTTCCGCCAGTCGGTGGTGTTCAGCGCGGCGTGGGGTTTTGTGCTGAACGGCTTCGGCGCGTTCCAGCCGGTCTTCATGCTGCAAAGCATCAACGACTCGCCGCGCAGCGCGAGCCTGCCGCTGGCGCTCTCGCTGCTCTTCGGCGCGCTGGCGCTGCCGGCGTGGGGCCGGCTGATCGACCGCCATGGCGCGCGGCCGGTGCTGATGTGCGCCGTGGGTTTCTGGGCGGTGGCGGGGCTGCCCTGGATTTTCGTCACACGCGAGAGCTCGTGGCTGCTCTATGTGGCGTGGGCGCTGGCCGGCACCGCCAACGCCGGCATCGCCCTGGGACAACTCAACCTGTTGATGAAGCTCGTGCCCGCCGGCGCGAAGTCGCTGGCCGTGGGCCTCAACACCGCCGCCGCCGCCCTCGGCATGGCGGTGGCGCCGATCCTCGCGGGCAAGCTGCTCACGTGGGCGCTCGGCCATCCCGAATGGCCGGCGGACGCCGTCTTCCACGGATTTTTCCTGACGTTGCCACTGTTCGCCACGGGCGCGGTGCTGTTTTTGCGTCGGGTGCAGGAGCCGCGCGCAGCGCCGGTGGAGCACGTCGTCGGCGCGTTGCGGAACTTCCGCGTGCTGGCCGCGACGCTCGGCCTGGGCTTCCTGGCGCAGACGCTCTTCACCCCGCGCGGCGAGGGGCGCAAGAGCGAGTATTGAGACGGCCCGGTTGGGTTGTAGCGGCGGTCTATGACCGCCGTGCGGCTTCGTCGGCGGTCATAGACCGCCGCTACAGTTCAGCGCAGCCAGCGTGGCGGCGTGGAGTTCCGGCGTGGCGGCCGCCACGGTCGACACTGCCGGATAGGCCGGGCCACCTTGCCAGTCGGTGATGACGCCGCCCGCGCCGCGGATGACCGGCACGAGGGCGGCGATGTCCCACGGGTTCATGATCGGATCGACCACCACGTCGGCCCAGCCGCCGGCGAGCAGCAGGTAACCGTAGCAATCGCCCCAGGTGCGGCAGAGTTTTGCGGATTTCGCCAGGCGGTCGAACGCGGCGGCGTTTTGATATTGGGCCGGACTCAGCCAGTCGCAGGTGAGCAGCGTGGCGTCGGCCAGCCGCGTCGTGGGCCGGCAGCGCACGGGGGTGCCGTTGAGGGTGGTGGCGTGGCCGTCGCCGATCATCAGCAGCTGCAGGACGGGCTGGTGGATGCAGCCGAGGACAGGCTGGCCGTGGTGCAGCAGCGCGATGAGGGTGCCCCAGAGCGGGACGCCGGTGACGAACGATTTCGTGCCGTCCACCGGGTCGAGCACCCAGACGAATTCGGCGCCGGGATTTTCGGTGCCGAATTCCTCGCCGATGATGCCGTGGCCGGGAAACTTTTGGCTGATCATCCGCCGCAGCAGTTCCTCGGCGCCGCGGTCGGCGTGGGTCACGGGCGACCGGTCGGACTTGAATTCGACGGGCAGGTCGAGCCGTCCGAAGAGCGGACGGATGAAATCCCCGCTGGCCCGGGCCAGTTCGTGGATGAAGTCGCGATAGGGCGAAAGGTTCATGGGGAAGAATTGCCCACGAAACACACGAAATGGCACGAAAATTTGGTGTGATTCGTGTGATTCGTGGGCCATATCCTTGATTGATGCAGCCGGCTGACACACCGATTCACTTCATCGACTTCGAGGGCAATGCGACCTCGGGGATCTTGGAGTTCGGCGTGGTGACCTTGCGGGGCGGGGAGATCACCGGCACGCAGACGCGGTTGTGCCGGGCCACCGGGCGGGTCAGCCTAGATGACACCAAGGTGCACGGGTTGAGCGCCGAGGGGCTCGTCACCGAGGCGTATTTCGCGGCCGACTGGGAGCACTTTTCCGGACTGCGCGCCACCGGCCCGCTGGCCGCGCATTTTGCTCCGGTGGAAAACTCCCTGCTGCGCAAGGTCTGGCCTTATCCCAACCAGGTGCCGGATTTCGCCCGGCCGGGGAAAACGACCACGGAGTGGGGGCCCTGGATCGACACCGGACAGCTCTATCCGCAATTATTCCCGCAGCTCGGGAGTCTGCGTCTCGCGGATCTGATCGTCCGGTGCGGCTTGCAGGCGGAGTTGGACGAGGTCTCGCGAAAACACTGTCCGCCGGAGCGGCGACACTACCACGCGGCGCTCTATGACGCGCTCGCCGGGGCACTGCTGTTGCGGGCGCTGCTGTTGCGTCCGGAATTCGCCGCCGCGACGATTCCGTGGCTGCTGCAGATGAGCACACCCGATGCGGACAAGCGCGGGGCATTGCAGCAGGGGCAGTTGTTCTAGGGGCGGGTTGGCAATGGTTAGGAGGGGCTTTACGCCCCGACATCAGGCGTCGCTTGTATCCCGTCGGGGCGTAAAGCCCCTCCCACATTTCAGAAACCGAAGGGCTCCGGTTCGACTTTTGCAGACGAGCCCCGGTCAGCCCCAGTATTCCGGGGACGTGTCTTCACCGGGTAGCAAGGGAAAGGCGCCGCCGGCTTTCTGGTGCAGGAGGCCGAGGAGGAAGAGCGGATTGTGGACCAGGTAACGGCCGGCGAGGCGCCGCGGTTCCTGGCCGAGGCGGAAAAGCCATTCGAGCCCGGCACGTTGCATCCAGGCCGGGGCCATCGCGCGTTCGCCGGCCCAGAGAGCGAAGGCGGCACCGACCGCCACCAACGGCACCGGCAGCAGCGGCCGCATGGCGTGCACCCAGTTCTCCTGTCTGGGGCAGCCCAACCCGCAAAACACCAGGCGGGCGCCGCTGGCCGCGATGACGCGGGCATCGGTCGCGGCTTCGTCCACCGTGATCCGGCGGAAGCGGGAAGGTTGCACACCCGCGATGATCAACCCGGGGTGACGATCGCGCAGCGCGACCTGCAGGCGGGCCAGCGTGACGGCTGTGCCGCCAAAAAGAAACACGGGCAACTGCTCGCGGGCGGCGGCGACGCAGAGATCGCGCATCAGGAAGGGACCGTAGACGCGGTCGCCCAGGCCGGTGTGATGCAGCCAGTTGAGCGCCCAGCGCACCGGCTGGCCGTCCGGAGTGGCGAGATCGAGCGAGTTGAGGCGACGCCGGTAGAGCGGATCGAGCTGCGCCTCGCGCAAAGCATGCACCGCCAGCGCGCTCGCGGCAAAGGCCCGGGGTTCGCGCGCGGCGGCGAGCACGGCCGCCCCGGCCCCGGCGTAATCCACCGCCGAGACGGCGGTGCCGAGGACATTAAAGCGGGAGGGAGAAAGCATGAGCGGGCGTAATTTCACGCGCAGACTCGCGAATAGAATCGTGGACTGCAACAGGCGGGTGTTTAGTCGGACGAGAAAGTCGGATAGGGCCAGATCCGACTTTTACCCGTCAACCCAACCCCGCCCGACCCCGTGAACACACGCTCCATCGTCCTGCCCCTATGCGTCGCCTTGCTGCTGGCTGGTTGTCAGAAGAAGGAAACCCCGGTGACCGTCGCGCCGCCGCCGAAGCCTGCCGCGGTGGAGCTGGTCAAGGAAAGCGAACGCAGCCGCCACTTCCTCGCCGTGAGCCAGCAGTTGGAATTGGGCGGCACGCTTTACGGTTACATGGATGTCGATGGCGATGTGCTGAAAATCGGCGGCCTGCTGAACCAGGTTTTGGGCAAGATGGCGGAAACGCAGCCGGCCAAGGCGCCGTTTCTGAAACAAGATTACGCGGCGTTGTTTTCCGGATTGGGGCTGGCGGACATCAAGGCGGTGGGTTTCAGCTCGGTGCCCGACGGCACGGGGTTCTTCAGGAACCGGTCCTACTTCCACATTCCCGGCCAGCGCCATGGCCTGCTCGCGGGCCTCGGGGGTGCTCCGGCTCCGTTTGCCCGGCTGGGGCTCGCCCCGGCGGATGCGGATTTCTACAGCGAGGCGGAGATCGACCTTCCGGTGGTCTACGCGACGGTGCGCGAGCTCATGGCCAAGGTGAGCGGGGAAGATGCGGTCGAGGGCGTGGAGGCGAAGCTGAAGCGCACCGGGGGAAATGCGGCCTTCTCACTCTACAGCTTTATCCAAGGATTGAAGGGACGCACCGCGCTCGTCCTGCGGCTGGATCCGGAAAAGGAACTGCGCCTGCCCGGGGCCAAGGGCCAGATGTTGGTGGTGCCGGCGTTCTCGCTGCTCGTCTGCCTCGACGGGGTGGCGCCGACGGTGGAGGAGGCCTTGGTCAAATCGGCGCAGTTCACGGCCACCGTGGACGGAGCGGTGCATTTGTATGAGCTGAAACGGCCGTTGCCGCTGCAGGGGATCAAACCGGTCCTGGCCGTCGACGGAACCTCGCTCTATTTCGCGACGTCGATGGAGTTCATGCAGGAATGTCGCGGCGTCGGCCCGGCCGGTCTCGCCCAGCGCGCGGAGTTCAAGGAGGCGCTCGCGCATGTCGGGTCCGAGGGCAACGCGCTGGGTTATGTGAGTCCGCGGTTCTTTGAGCAGGTGAAGCGCATCGAGGCGCTGAATCCGCAGCTGCCGCCTGAAAGCAAGCGGGCGCTGGAGTTTGTGCTGAGCATGCTGCCGAAGACGGAGCGCCCGCTGGTGACGGTGCGGCGCAACCTGCCCGACGGCGTTCTGGTGAACTCCTACTGGAATCGCTCGCTCAAACAGGAGGTCGCGGCGCTGGCCATCTACAATCCGGTGACGGTCGGGATGATGGCGGCCATGGCCATTCCGGCCTTCCAAAAAACGCGCGCGGTTGCACAGGAGAAGGCGGTGCTCAACAATCTCCGGCAACTCGCCGCTGCCGCCGACCAGTATTATCTGGAGAACGGCGTCACGGCCGCGCGCTACGACGACTTGGTCGGCCCGGGGAAATACATCAAACAGATCAATGCGGTGGGTGGGGAAAATTACCGCCTCCTGCTTTTCAAGCTGGGCGCGCCATTGCGGGTGCGGGTGCCTTCCCTGAAGAAAACCGTCGAATACGCGCCGTAGCGGCGCCGGTCCGGCAATTTCAGAACCACTTCTTCTTCTTCAGATAGATCGCCGTCAGAAGCGTGGTCACGATCGTGATGCCGAGTGCCCAGTAGTAACCGTGTTCCAGTTCGGGCATGTTCTTGAAATTCTGCCCATACCAGGTGCCGACGACCATGACCGGGATGGTGACGGCGGTGATGGCCGTGAGGAACTTGATGCCCTGGTTCGACTGGAAGGCGGCCTTGTTGAGATAGATGTCGAAGGCCATCATCAGGCGTTCCTGGTAGCCGATGGTGATTTCCTCCAGCCGGGCGAGGTTGTCCCGCAGGTCGCGGTAGTAGGGCAGCAGGGTGGTGCGGATGAACTTGCTGTCGCCGCGCGCGAGCCGCTCGATGACGTCGCGCTGCGGACGCACGATCTGGCGCAGGCGGGTGAAATCCTTGCGCACGGCGAGCAGTTCGTTGACCAGCTTTTGTTGCGAGCCCTCCTCGGCGAGGACGCTTTCCTCCAGCTCCTCCAACTCGGCATGCAGCTCGTCCATGACCGGCTGGTAGTTGTCGACGAGCTGGTCGAGCAGGGTGTGGGCGAGCCGGTCGGGGCCGCGGGCCGTGCTCTTGCTTACCCGTTCCATCGAGGTCTGCACGGACTTGAGCGGCGTGCGGTGGAAGGTGACGAGGAATTCCCGGCCGAGGAACAGATCGAGCTCGGTGGTGGCGAACTTGTCCGCGCGCGAGTAGTCCACGGCATGCGTGACCATGAAGAGGTAGTCGTCGTAGTCCTCGATCTTCGGCAGCAGGCTGGGGGTGACGCAGTCCTCGATGGCGAGGGGGTGGAAATGAAAGACGCCCTCGAGGATATCCTTGATCTCCGCATCCGTCGGATTCTCGAGGTCCACCCAGGCGACGAGGCCCTTGTCGGCGAGGACGAGCCGCAAGGCCTCCAGTTCGAGGTCGCGGCCGACAAGTTTGCCTTCGCTGAAGATGAAGGAGCGGATCATGTGCTTTGCCGGTCATGCTGGCCCGGCTCCCCCCGGTGGCAAGCCTCCGGTGGGCGTCGTAGCTGCGCTTGAGCCAAAGGCGAAGGCGTGGCCGCATCGCCACCTTGTCGCTGCGCTCCAACGCGGCTACGGCGAGCCTCCGGTGGGCGGCCGCCGGCGCGCAGAAAGGATTTGTCACGGGGCCCTCCCACGCCGATTAGTGCATCCATCAAAATCATCCCCATGATCATACTTCACCGCCTGGTTTGTCTCCTGATTCTCGCCCTGGCCGCCGCCGTGCTCCGCGCGGACGACGGCATGTGGCTTTTGAACAACCCGCCCCTCAAGGATCTCAAGGAAAAGCACGGTTTCGAGCCCACGCCGGCCTGGCTGGAGCACGTGCAGAAGTCCTCCGTGCGTTTCAACAACGGCGGTTCCGGCTCGTTCGCCTCGCCCGACGGCCTGGTGATCACCAACCACCACGTGGCGGCCGACGCCATCTACAAGCTCAGCACCGCCGGCAAGAACCTCCTCAAGGACGGATTCTACGCGCCGACCCGCGCCGACGAGCTGAAGTGCGTGGATCTCGAGCTCAACGTGCTCATGTCGATCGAGGACGTGACCGCGCGCATCAACGCCGCGGTGAAGCCCGGCCTCTCCGCCGCCGACGCGCAGGTGGCGCGCCAGTCCGCCATGGCCGGGGTCGAGAAGGAGTCGATGGACAAGACCGGCCTGCGCAGCGATGTCGTCACGCTTTTCCAGGGCGGCCAATACCATCTCTACCGTTACCAGCGCTACACCGACGTGCGCCTGGTGTGGGCGCCGGAGCAGCAGGCGGCCTTTTTCGGCGGCGACCCGGACAACTTCGAGTTCCCCCGCTTCAACCTCGATGTGACGCTGTTCCGGGTCTATGAAAACGGCCAGCCGGTGAAGGTGCCGCACCACCTGAAATGGAATCCCGCCGGCACGCGGGACGGCGAGCTGGTGTTCATCACGGGGCATCCCGGCTCGACCCAGCGGCTCATCACCCTCGCCGAGCTCGAATACGCCCGCGACATCCAGGTGCCGAACGCCATGGGCTACCTCAAGAGCTACGAGGTGCTGCTCAACAGCTACAGCAAGCGCGGCGAGGAGAACGCCCGCCGGGCCAAGGACGACCTCCTCTCGCTCGAGAACAGCCGCAAGGTCTACGACGGCCGCATCTCCGGCCTGCTCGACCCCGTGCTGATCGCCGCAAAGCGCGCCGAGGAGGCCGCGTTGAAGCAGTTCGCCGCCGACCGCCCCGAGCTCGGCGCCGCCGACGCCTGGGACAAGATCGCCGCCGCGCAGCAGGTCATCGCCCTGAACGCCCTGCGCAACAACCTGCTCGAGGCCTACGGTTTCAACTCCAGCCTCTTCGCCAAGGCCCGCCAGCTCCTGCGGGCCGCCACCGAGCGCACCAAGCCCAGCGGCGAGCGCCTCCGCGAATACCGCGACTCGGCCCGGACCGAGTTCGAGCTGGCGCTCTTCTCCGAGGAGCCGGTCTACAACGATTTCGAAATCCTGAAGATCAAGAATTTCCTCGAATACGCCGCCATGGAGCTGGGCGCCAACGACCCGGCGGTGCAGGCGGCGCTCGGCGGCAAGGCGCCCGCGGTGCGCGCGGCCGAGCTCGTCAACGGCACCCAGGTGCACGACGTGGCCTTCCGCAAAAAGCTCTACGCCATGACGGCCGAGGAGCTGGCCAAGGTGGACGACCCGATGATCGTGCTGGCCCGCGCGATCGACGCCGACGCCCGCGCCGCGCGCAAGACGATCGAGGCGCAGAACGAGGTGAAGCAGCAGGCGCACGCCCGCATCGCCAAGGTCCGTTACGCCAAGGACGGCGACAAGGCCTCGCCCGACGCCACCTTCACGCTGCGCCTGGCCTACGGCACGGTGAAGGGCCTCATGAAGGACGGTGCGCCGATCGCACCCTACACCGACATCGCCGGCACTTTTGTCCGCGCCGAGGAGCACAACAACGTGGCGCCCTTCGACCTCCCGGCGAGCTGGCTGGCGGCGAAGGACAAGTTCAAGGGCGGCACGCCCTACAACTTCATCCACACCTGCTATTCCATCGGCGGCAATTCGGGCAGCCCGACGCTGAACCGGAACGGCGAGTTCGTGGGCATCCTGTTCGACGGCAACATCGACTCGCTCGTCTGGAACTACGCGTATTCGGACACGGTGGCGCGTTCGGTCTCGGTGGACGTGCGGGGCATCCTCGAGGCGATGCGCACGGTTTACGGCGCCGACGCCCTGGTGACCGAGATCCTCGGGACGAAGTAGGGCGGGTTTTCAACCCGCCCGGGGCCGGTCGGAGACCGGCCATTCTGATCGCGCACCTCATTCCTTGATCAAAGTAACGACTGAGTTGCCTCGCGATGCACAAATGAAGAATTCGGTGCGATTAGGGCCGAAAGCCTTGATGAGCTGGGGCCATTTGCGAAGCGAGGCGATCTTGACTGACTTTGCCGAACCTACAGATTGCCGTCGTCAGCGGGCCATTCAGTTCATTCTCCATTCTGGGGAAATTCGAGCTGCCTCATTCAGCGACCATGACCCGTATGAAAGTGTCGATCCGCTCTGTTGTCAGAAGCCGACAGCTTCTGGATTTCGCCAGTCTATTGGCTTTTCTCGCCTGTGGCCGCCTGTCGGCTCAGAATTACACGATCACCGAACTGCCACCGTTGCCCGGCGATCCTTACTGTGGCGCCTTTGCTCTCAATGAAAGCGGACAGGCGGCCGGCTACTCCGACGATCGGGCCGTCATCTGGAATAACGGCGTGCCCACCAGCATTCAAACCATCGGCAGCGACGGTGTTGCTTATGCCCTGAATGACGCAGGTTGGGCAGCCGGCGATATTTATCCTGTCGTTGGAAATTCCGGCGCATTCATATGGCGCGGGAGCACCATGGATCGGATCCTGCCGCCGGCCGGTGATTTCATCTCCGAGGCCTACGCCATGAACAATGACGGTGTCGTGGTAGGCGTCGGCGGTCTCGCCAGTTTCGGCTTCCGCTGGAAGGCGGGAGTATTTCAATCGCTCGGAGTTCTGTCCGGCGATCGCTCGGCCCGGCCGCTTGCCATCAATGTCTGGGGGCAGATTGTCGGCAACTCGATCGGATCTGGTGGCCGGAGGCCGGCAACATGGCTGTTTACCACCGCGCAACCGGTGGACATGCCCGAAGGCGGGACTGGCACCGGAACGGCCTGGGGTATCAGCGATACCGGCGTGGTGGTGGGTGAGTTCAATACTTCCACCGGCCGGAAACCGTTTCTCTGGAGCACCAGCCTCGGTGCGCAGGCCCTGCCCCTGCCGGGCGGCAGCACGACCGGCAGGGCTTGGGCGGTCAATAATGCCGGCGTCATCATCGGCGACGCCGACGGCCAGCCCGTGATATGGCGCAAAAATTCCAGCGGCACCTATGAAGCCGTGCTGCTCGCCGACAAGCTCACCAATGCCGCCGGTTGGTCAGGCATGGGGCTCTACGCCATCAACGAAGCCGGCCAGATCACCGGCGACGGCGAACTGAACGGAGAGTTGCGCGGGTTCATTCTTACTCCGGGTCCGAGTTTGGTGCTCACACTGCGCACCGATCTCGATCGCAGCGGCGCCACCGATTTCGACTCGTCCGATGACACCACCACGCCGGGCCAGCCATTCTACTTCTGGACGAATGACGACCACGATGCCACCGGCGAGGACGCTGAAAACGGACCGGTCGATTCCGCCGATGATCGCATTCTGAATCCCGTGCTGGTGAACGGCTCTGACGAAAGTGCGAACGCGGCGGTCGTGCGCGACTTGGAAGATTTTGCCCGGCTGGCACTCAAGCTCACGCCCGATTTAGAAGTGGCGCTTGAAGCCGGTGCAAAGCTCCGCCTGGAGGCTGCGGGGGCCGGCACCATCCACCTTTTCACAACCCCCAGCGCAGGCGAGGAAACGCGCTATCTGACGGATGAAGTTTTCGCCATTTCCTTGATCACGAACGTGGCGACCGACGTAGCCCTGCCGTCCGCGATTGATCCCAACGGCACTACGCGCTGGGAGAATATTGAAACGCTCATCAAGCCGGCCGATTGGGAAAGCGGCCGGCTCCGCTTCCTCTGGGAAGGGGTCACGCCCGGCGCCTGCGTCCTTACTCTGAAGGCCCTGTTGTCGGACGGCACCGAGATCGCCTCGGCGCCCGTGCATCTCTCCCTGCGACCGGTCCGCGATTTCTTCACCCGCGTCCGGGCCACGCCCGCCGATGGGTTTCTCCCGCCGTGGGACACGGATGGCCAAACACCGGCGATGAGTTGGCAGACGGTTCACCCTCAAACGGTCGCCACTCCAGGCGAACAGGATGTTGACCTCATTTGGGTGCATGGCTGGCGACTGGGGGAATACGAACGCCAAAACTGGGGCGAAATGATGTTCAAGCGGCTCTGGCACGCCGGCTACCGTGGTCGCCTACATGCCTTCACCTGGCCGACTTACTCGGGCGACGACTTCATTTTCAAAGTCGGCCCCGCTGGGTTGCTGTCATTTGACCGCTCGGAATTTCGTGCCTGGAAATCAGGCGCGGCACTGCAAAGTTACCTCCATCTACTACGGCTCGAGCATCCCGCCGGGCGGCTGGCATTGGTGTCCCATAGCATGGGCAATGTGGTCACGGGTGAGGCGCTCCGTCGCGGCGCTCCAGCCGATCTTCAGATCATGATGCAAGCCGCGCTTCCGGCCAGTTGCTACGATACGCGCTCCGAGTTGGATGATCCGGTCCTGGTCTCGAAAGACGGAATCAGGCCCACGCCGAATTTTGATGTCGATCTCGGCTATCGCGGCCTCTTAAGCCACATCAATGTGCCGACGATCAACTATTACAACACGGAGGACTTTGCGCTGGGGCTCTGGTTTGCCAATCAGTTGACCAAACCGGATAACCCTATCGGAAAAGGATCCTATGAATACATCAATGGCTTCACCGGATTCTACAGCGGAAAAAAGATGCTGCGTGAAGTCATTGATGTGCATGAGTCGGTGGCGTTCCTCGCCCGGTCGCGCTCGCTGGCGGTTGGTTGCGAGCCACGGACTAATTACGCGCCCACAGGAAACCCCATGGGATCCTTCACCGGCCGTCTGGATCTGAACGCTGAGCCCTTCGGCTTTAGCTCCGCCGCCAACGAGCACAGCGCCGAATTTAACCGGCCTATTCAACGACAACTGCTTCCGTTTTATGTCGGAATCCGTCGCTCCATCACCACAGAGAACCAATGAACAAATCCACCATATTCTTAATAGCTATTCTGGCCACCGGCTTGGCTCTTTGGCTGTGGCTTCGGAATCCATCGCCAACCGGAGACCGGGCGGCGAGCACGCCCATCGGTTCAAGTTTAAAGCCCACACCCCAGGTTGATAAGGCCCGTCCTCACGGTGCGGATAATATGGATACCGAAGATATCAGGGCCGATGCCCAAACCGCCATTGAGGCACGGAATTCGGAACTCCAACTGGCGCGCGAATACGCAACTCCTATTGTGTTTTACGGGTTGGTGCTGGATGAGCGCGATCAGCCGGTATCGCAAGCTGAAGTGGAATTCATGAACGGAGATACTCCCGACGGCAATTGGACTTGGAAGAAAACCCTCGCCGATAGCAATGGAGCCTTCGTGCTGCAAGGGATTCGCGGAAGGCGCTTGGATATCAAAATCCGGAAATCAGGATATTACACCATATCCGATTCACGTCGTAATTTCACTTACGCCGGTTATCACCCCGGCAAAGCACTTTTTATTCCCGACCCGGACAACCCCGTGGTCTTCCGCCTGCGAAAGAATGGGGAGGCCGCTGAACTGATCCATCGGTCCGACCAGGTTCTGTTCAACCTAGATGAAACCGAGCGCAGCTTCAGTTTTTATGATCACTCCCGCCGTCGCGACCAATCAGACTACGTGATCATTCGGCCCGTCGATCGGGGTCGGATCAATTCCCGTGGCAAGCATGTGCTCGACCTCGAACTATCGACCCCTAAGGGCGGCATCCAGCTCCGAACGGACAAGTTCCAATTCGTCGCTCCAACCAATGGCTACCAGACGTCCCTCATCGCGCCGCCCAATGTTGGCACCGATCTGGTCGATTTCTTCGTGCGCTTCGAGAATGGCAATTATGGCCGTTTCACCATCGCGGGAAACAGCGGACAATATGATGTGGACTCCTACCTCAACCCCGACAAGTCCCCCAACCTGGAATACGATCCGGAGAAGGAAATCACCTTCGTCCAGACCGGCAAGATGGGCATCGACCTGCTCTACCCGGCGAAGAAGGAAGCGCCCAAGAAACAGTGAAACGGCTGCGGAGTAGGGCGGGTTTTCAACCCGCCCGGGGCCGGTCGGAGACCGGCCCTACTGGGTCCACCGATGGTCTGACCAGATGGGGGCCAACCCGGCTTTGACCGGGTTGTTCCGGATGTAGGCGACGCACTTTTCCCATTCGGCGTCGCTGCGCATCCAGTGATCGAACCATTCGCGCTGCCAGACGGGGCCGCGGCCGCCGAGCAAAGCACGGATGCGCCGGGCCGTGCGGCCCTTGAGCCGCTTCATGATGGCGGAGAGAGAATGCTCACCGTCAGCGTTCGGGACAAGCAGCGCGTGTCAGTGATTGGGCATGATGGTGAAATGAGGGACGGCCACCTGCCAGTCGGCCAGAAGAGCCAGCTCATCAACCATGGCTTGAGCTGCGGCAGTGCGGTGGAGTGGACAAGCACCGAAACCGCGGTCCAGGTATTTCTCCAGCGTGCGGAATATCTCCCGCTGGTGGGCGGCGAATTGGCCTGAACACGGTTCGATTAACCGGTGGGCTTCCGCCAATTCCGCCAGCCGCAGCACCGCCTCTTTGGGCAGACTGTCGGCGCAACGCACGGTTACGAAGTAACGGCCTTGCTCGACCTCCCAGTGGGGCAGCCGGCGGCGGGTGAAGCGTGTCGTTCGGGCCATAGGGTAGGGCCGGTCTGTGACCGGCCGGTTTGGCCCGTGAAGACTTTAAAGGGAGAGGTGTGCGCGCAGAATGGGCCGGTCGGAGACCGGCCCTACTTAGCCGGCCGGGCCGAGGATTTTGTCCTCGAGTTCCTTCACGGTCGCGATGAAGGCCTCGGGGGTCGGCGCGGCGAGGAGGGCCTCGCGACTGGAGGCGTCCTTGATGAGGCGGCAGAGCGAGCCGACGAGCATGAGGTAGTCGCCGGGATTGGACTTGGGCGTGCCGAGGACGAACATGAGGCGCACGTTCTGATCGACGTTCTCGAAAAGCACGCCGGGGTCGCTGCGGCCGACGGCGATGACGATCTTCTTCACGTGCTCGGTGCGCGCGTGGGGCAGGGCGATCCCGTTGCCGAGACAGGTGGTGTCGAGGCGTTCGCGGGCCAGCAGCTCGTTGTAGAAGCCCTGGAAATTGGCCACGTTGGGATCGTTCTCAAGCAGCCTGGCCACCTCGTTGAGCGCGGTGGTGCGCTTGGTGCTCTGCAATTGCAGCAAAATGCGTGTCGGCACGAGGAGGCTGGAGAGGCGGACGGGCATACGGATTAATCGATAAGAGATTCACGGCCCTTGCCATTGGCAAGGCCGGAGTGGGCGGTCGGTTCAGACGGACGGCGTCAGGTGCCGGTAGGCGCGTTCGATGGCGGCGGCGAGGAGCTCGGGACGGAAGGGCTTGGTGAGAAAATCGTTCATGCCGGCGGCGAGGGCCTTCTCGCGATCCTCCGGCATGGCGTTCGCGGTCAGGGCGATGATCCAGGGACGGTCGCCGTGGGGAAAAAGCCCGCGGATGCGCTGGGTGGTCTGCAGTCCGTCCAGTTCGGGCATCTCGACGTCCATGAGGATGACGTCGTAGGCGGTGCGTTCGAGGGCTTCCATGACATCGCGGCCGTCGGCGGCCGGATCGGAGCGGTAGCCGAGGCGCGTCATCATCATCTGCGCGACCTTCAGGTTCACGGGATTGTCGTCGGCGACCAGAATCTTGAGAGGGCAGCGCTGGGCGAGGGTGGTTACCGGGACCGCCGGGACGGCCGAGGCTGCGCCGGTCGCGGGCCGGTGGAAAATCTCCCCGAGCGCGGCGAGCAGCAGCGAGGGCTTGACCGGCTTGGCGAGCGAGGCGGCAAAGAGTCCGGCGGCGGGTCGGCGGCCGGCGGAACTGAGCAGCAACAGGGGCAGCCGGGCGGTGGCGGCATTCTGCCTCAACTCCGCGGCGAGTTCCTCCCCGTCCATCCCGGGCATCTGGTAGTCGAGCAGGGCGACGTCGAAGTTGCCGCCCGCGGTGATGAGCTGCAGCGCCCCCGCGGCCGAGGCGGCCTCGGTGGGAGCCATGCCCCAGGAGCGCGCCTGGGCCACGAGAATGCGACGGTTGGTCTCGTTGTCGTCGACGAT